>Ga0156797_146_pt1 | contig 22483 bp, 26 predicted proteins | sample RifOxyD2_FD_112098 | JGI IMG/M metagenome (GOLD analysis project Ga0156797, IMG submission 112098) | Candidatus Lambdaproteobacteria bacterium RIFOXYD2_FULL_50_16 | reverse complement strand
AATCAAGCGTTCAAAGGAATAGGCGGTCTTAGGCCGGGCGTGACTCACAACAAAATGCCGCCCCCGCGCTAAAAGAGGCAGACTCCGCTCAAACCGGTCCCACTGATCAAGAACAGTTTGTCCTAAATTTTGTAAAATCCAAGCCTTGCTCATCGCCCCTTCTAAGACAAACTTAGCAAAGGGGTGGTTCCCTCGACCCGTCTCGTCGGTGACGTTTTCGTGGTTACCTTTAAGAAAGTGGAAAAAGCCTGGAAAACGGCCTTTTAACTCCATCACCAGCACCATAGTATCCAGATTTTCGCCCATTTCTTGGTCCATATGCGGGCTGGCCTCGGTGAACTGGGTTTCAAATTCTTTAAAGGCTTCAAGCCAACGCCCCCGGCCTCGTAGCTCTGAATGCATCCCATCACCTAGGCAAACTAGCTGTAACTTCCCCTCTGCCAACCGGGCCTGAACACTGCCTTCCCCTGTGTTCCAAGCCAGGACCGCTTTTAAAAAATCGGCCCGCCCGTGGAGGTCGGGCACCACCAAACAGGGGACATCTTCTTTTAAGAGCAAAATCCCGCCAGGACGATTTTTTGAATCTCGTGGTCTTAACCAGCGGTCTTCGGCGTCCAGCACGGCTTGCACCTCACTTAACGCGGCTTGAATGCGGCGATGTTCCATTAGTTAAAGTTCCTTTAAAAGCTTCTCTAAAAGGCTTCCAATCAAGGGCAAAGATTGATTTAATCCGTGGTCGTCATCAGCTTCTGTTATCATCACCGGTCCCTCGGCTCGTTCGGCCAGGGCTCGAATCGCTTCGGGCGAGACAATTAAATCCCGTTTGGCGAGAACAATTATACAAGGCACCAGGGGGAGTCTAAGCCCTTTTAGTAATTGGGCCTCAGCCTCGGTAATCAAGTTCGGCTCTTTAAGCCCTACTGCCGGGGCCAAGAGTAAAAGCCCTTTGACCAAATTAGGTCGAATGTCCGCCAACTGCAACGCAGTCACCCCGCCCAATGAAGAACCAATCAACACCGCAGGCCGCCTAAGAAGGCTTTTTGCCAAGCCTAAGCGCTCCTCCAGGTCTGGGCTAAACAGAGGGATCAATATCTCTGGATATAAGCTCCGAAGATACTGTGATTTAATCCCTTGAGGACTGCCATTAAGGCCATGGAAAAAAAACAATTCTTGCATGTAACCTAAATAGCTTTAAAAAAAGGAAATGTAAACTTGAAGCCCTAGGGATTGCTGGTCAAATTGGCTTTAGGGGGGTAAAGTCGCCGCATGGATTGGATTGAAACAGCCTTAGAGAAACGGGCCCAAAAGGGGCAACTGCGTCGGTTGCGGGAGATCACTCCGGCGACGTCGCCTTGGATTGAGTTGGGCGGCAGAAGGTTGGTGAATTTTTCCTCTAATGATTATTTAGGCCTCTCTGCCCATCCTTTACTTATTCAACGAGGGCAAGAGTGGGCCGCAGCTTGGGGAGCCGGGGCTGGGGCCTCCCGATTGGTCACTGGCAACCATCCAGGTTATGGTTTGGTCGAAGCCAAGCTCTCGAGGCTCAAAGGCACTCAAGCAGCATTAGTGTTTAATTCAGGATTTCAGGCTAATGTCTCTATTTTGGCTGCATTGGCGCAAAAAAGCGACCTGATCTTGGCAGACCGGTTGATTCATAACAGCCTGCTACAAGGGGCACAGCTGAGTGGGGCCTGTCTAAAGCGGTTCCGACACAACGACCTAGACCACCTGGAATCCCTCTTAGCCGATACCAAAGGCCGCCGATTTATTTTAGCCGAAACCATCTATTCGATGGACGGCGATTCGCCCGATCTCAACCGCTTGGCCGACCTAGCCAAAAGGACAGGGGCTTTTTTGATCCTGGACGAAGCCCACGCCACCGGAGTCACTGGCCAAAACGGAAGGGGATTAGGCCAAGGGGCAGACTTGATTATGGGGACCTTCGGCAAAGGGCTGGGCAGTTTTGGGGCCTATCTGGCCGGAAGTCAGGCTTTGATGGACTATATGGTTAACTTCGCCTCTGGACTTATTTACACCACGGCCTTGCCGCCCTGGAATCTAGGGGCGATCGACGCGGCCTTAGACTTGCTGCCTGGGCTTGAACCAGAGCGTCAGCATTTGCAAAACATGGCAGAGCGGCTACGCCGCGGCCTCAAGAGCCAAGGTTGGGATTACCTCAACTCGACTAGTCAAATTGTGCCCATCTTGGTGGGCGAGGAAACCCGTTGTTTAAAACTGGCCGCCCATATCGAAGAATGTGGATTTTTGGCAATGGCCATCCGCCCGCCCACGGTCCCCCCTGGCCAAGCGAGGTTGCGGATTGCCCTATCGGCGAGTCACCAAGAGGAACAGATCGACGGCCTCTTAGCGGCTCTTGCCAAGTGGAAGGCGTAATGGAGGCGGTTTTTTTCCACGGTTGGGCGCTAGATCGGCATTTTTTTGATCCCTTGGCTAGCGCCCTGGGTTTTAAAGCCCATTTTTTTGACCGAGGTTATTTTGGCCCGCCCCAAAGGCCCAATAAACCAGTAGGCCCTTTTATATTGGTCACCCACAGTTTCGGGCTCCATTGGGTTCCCTTGACTTGGGTTAAAGAGGCGCAAGCCTTAGTGATTATTAACGGGTTTATCCAATTCCATCCTCAAGGGGATTTAGCGGCTATTTCCAAAAGAGGATTTAAAAATTTGCGTTTAGGACTTAGCTTGGACCCAGATCAAACCTTAAAGCGTTTTTACCAAAAAGTAACCAGCCCTGGCGAGGCCCCTTGGCCCTTTAAATCAATAACCGATTTAGACTTGGCTGAAAAAGATTTGGACCTATTGGGCTCTTCCCAATTTGAACTAGATCCTCTGCGAGTTCTAAAAAAATTATTGCTTTTTAGCGCCCTGGCCGATCAAATTGTTCTGCCTGAAAAGGCAGACCAGTTGGCCGAGGAGCTACCCCAAGCAAAACGGTTTGTTTACCCCGAAGCGGGCCACGACTTGGGCCACTTTATGGCCCCAAAAGTGGCCCAGAACATTTTGGAGGCCTTATGAGCCGCATTGCCGAAGCCTTTGGCCAGGCCGCCCTTCATTATGAAGAGTCGGCCCGCCTGCAACGTCAATCCTCCTTTCGTTTAGGTGAGTTGCTAGATCTTTGGGAGATCAAACCGCCCGAGGGCCCGATCTTGGAAATCGGCGCAGGCACCGGGTTAGTAAGTCGTCAATTAGCCGCCCGCTGGGCCCAGCGGGACCTAACCTTTACCGATATAGCGCCCGAAATGGTCGCCCAATGCCGCTTTAATATTGGGCACACCAATATTTTTGGATTTGCCACCCTAGACGCCTGCCGCCCCCTGCCCGGAGGTCCTTATGCGACGGTGGTTTGTGCCTTGTGTCTGCAATGGTTGCCCGAGCTTAAGCGAATTTTAAATCACTGGATTGAGTCCTTGGTCCCAGGTGGATATTTGATCCTCACCTTTCCTGGCGCTGGTAGTTTTAAACAGTGGCAAGAAGCCTGCGACGCCTTAGGTCTGCCCTTTTTAGCCAACCCTTTGCCTGATGGGGAGCGGATCCAGGCTTATTTTGAAAGTTTAGGGGGTACTTTTTTTTGGGAAGACCAAACCATTACCTTAGAGTACTCAAAAGCAGCTGATTTTTTCAAAGAACTTAAGTTGATTGGTGCGGCTACCTCATCGGCTGGGGAGCGGCTCAATCCGCCCGAGATGAAACGTCTCCTAGCCTATTTGGACCTCCAACCGATGCGAATGAGTCATCTGGTCCATTATTTAGCCTACCAAAAATCCTAAATGATTTTTCCAGAGCGTTTTTTAGTCGCCGGAACCGGTACAGATGTAGGCAAAACCCTGGTCTCGGCGGTGCTTACCTTAGGACTCAACGGGCATTATTTTAAGCCTTTTCAAACCGGCAGTGACTTAGGCAGTGACCGCGCTTGGGTTCAAGAAAAAACCGGTTTGCCTGATTCCCACTTTTCCCCAGACGGCATAAGCCTCAAAGCCCCCTTGTCTCCAGATCAGGCAGCGGCGTTACAAGGGGTCCAGATCGACCCGCAAACAATCGATCTGCCCCGTGCCCGCCCTTTGATAATCGAGGGTTCTGGTGGTTTATTGGTGCCGCTGAACCAAGACAGCTTACTGCTAGACTGGGCCCAGTCTCACCGACTGCCGGTCTTACTGGTCGCCCATTCTGGCCTAGGGACCATCAACCACAGCCTCTTAAGCATTAGCGAGTTAATGCGCCGCCGGTTGGAATTGATCGGATTAGTCTTGAATGGCGAACTCAATCGGGCTAATAAAGAATCTATTGAGCGTCACTCTGGCGTCCCGGTTCTAGCCGAGTTTACCCCTCAAGTCCGTTTAGACCGCTCTTGTTTACTCACTTTATACCAACAATTCGAGACCCGCCCATGAGCCCCCACTGGATGCCCTTTACCCAGATGAAAACCGCCGCTCTACCCCTAGAAGTAGTCAGGGGCGAAGGCCCTTATTTAGAGCTAGCCGACGGACGGCGGATTTTAGATGGGATCAGTAGTTGGTGGGTCACCCTCTTTGGTCATGGCCAACCAGAAATCGCCAAAGCCATTGGCAACCAAGCCCAGCGTTTAGAGCAAGTGATTGCCGCCGGATTCACCCACCCCCCGGCCCAAGAGCTTTCAGAGCGGTTAGTCAAATTGTTACCCTTAGGCCTAGAACAGGTATTTTATTCGGACGACGGCAGCACCTCGGTCGAAGTGGCGCTCAAGATGGCTTATCAATATTGGCGTAACAAAAAAGCCAAAGGCCGCAATCAATTTTTAGCCCTCAAAGGGGGATACCATGGCGACACCCTAGGGGCTATGTCGGTCAGTGACCCTAGTCTATTCTCTTCGGTATTTATCCCCTTACTGTTCCCGGTCACCCGGCTCGACTGCCCCATAACCTTTGAGGGCGACCTAGAGGTGTTGCACAACGAAGACCTAGCCATTGAATCGGCCAAGGCTATTTTAGAAGCACAGCCAGAAGCCTTTGCCGCAATTATTATCGAGCCCTTGATCCAGGGGGCGGGTGGGATGCGGATGTACCGGCCTGAATTTTTGCGCCGGTTAGAGCGGCTTCTACTCGAATATGAAGTCTTGATAATATTTGACGAAGTAATGACCGGGTTTGGCCGAACCGGCGAACTTTTTGGGGCGACCAAAGCCGGGATTCACCCCGATCTGATTTGCCTCTCCAAGGGTCTGACGGGCGGTTTTTTGCCGCTGGCCGCCACGGTTGCCACCAATAAGGTTTTTGAGGCCTTTTTGGGCCAACAGGGAACCCAGGACGACCCCACCTTTTACCATGGACATAGCTTCACCGCCAATCCCCTAGGCTGCGCCGCCGCCCTGGCCAGTTTGGATTTGTTGGCCGGGACCAAGGTTTATAAAGAAATGGAATCCTGGCACCAAAAGGGGGCCCACCTCCTAGAAGGCAACCCCCGCTTAGAGCGATTTCGGCATATGGGAATGGTAGGGGCGATGGACTGGCACCCCACTGAAGGGGCGGCATATAACACAGTGGACCAACTCAAGGCGGCCTTTTTAGAACGCGGGGTTTTGCTTAGGCCCTTAGGCCAGACCCTTTATGTTCTTCCGCCTTTGTCGATCAGCCAAGCAGAGTTGCTTTGGATCTATAAAAAAATCGAAGAGGTGATGGACTGTTAGTCCTGTTTTTACATCTTCTCACCCAGGTAGGGCTGGCGGGGACGGAGGCCCAAGAGGGTAAAGACCCGCAAGTCCTCTTCGCGCCCAGCTCCGGGGGTGGTCAAGAGTTTGTCCCCAGAAAAGATACTGTTCGCCCCCGCCATAAAGCAAAAGGCCTGTTCCAGGTCACTTAAGGATTCCCGACCTGCCGAAAGCCGCACCATCGCTGTAGGGATACAAATACGCGCGGTAGCAATCATCCGCACCAAGTCCCATATATCCACCCGTCCCATATCGGCCATAGGCGTACCTTCGATGGGAACCAGTGCGTTAACCGGCACCGATTCAGGTGCTGGGCTCAAGCTGGACAAGGTATAAAGCAGATCGATCCGGTCCTCAACGGTCTCGCCCATCCCCAAGATCCCACCGCAGCAAAGAGAAATCCCCGCCTTGCCCACCGAATCAATGGTATCTAGCCGCTCTTGATAACTACGGGTGCTGGTCACTTTTGAATAATATTTCTCGCCTGTGTCCAGGTTGTGGTTATAGGCGTAAAGCCCGGCAGATTTGAGTTTTTTGGCCTGCTCCTCTTCTAACATCCCCAAGGTGCAGCAGACCTCAAGGCCCATACCCGAGACCCCTTTAACCATCTCTAAAATCCGCTCAAAATCTGGGTCGTCTCTAACCTCTCGTCCGGCAGCGCCCATACAAAAACGGGTGCTGCCCCCGGCTTTGGCCTCTTTAGCCAAGGCTAACACCTTGTCCACATCCAGCAGCTTTTGGCGCTCTACAGAGGCCTGGTGATGAACCGATTGGCTGCAATAGCCACAATCCTCCGCGCAACCACCGGTTTTGATTGATTGCAAGGTGCAAACCTGCACCTCTGACGGTTTATGAAATTCTCGGTGAATCTGCGCCGCTTGGTAAACCAACTCCAATAAAGGTTGATGATAAATCTCGGCGATCTGGGTCCGGTTCCAAACTCTAGGTTTTTGCATACTTTTTCCTTCAAACTAGGTGGGCTCAGTCTAACCAACCCTAGACATTTGGTCAAAGAGATTGGGTTTGCGCTAGCCGCCCAGTTTTAGTAGGTTTAGGCAAACCCAAAACAAATCCGCGATGATCCATTTGCACCCGATAACCCAAAAGAGACTGGCCCGCTTTGCCCAGATCAAACGGGGTTATTGGTCCTTTTGGATCTTGCTGCTATTGATTCTTTCGACCTTGTTTTTAGAACTGACGGTCAGCAACCGCGCCTTAGTGGTTAGTTACCAAGGGAAACTTTATTTCCCTAGTTATGGGGCCATCCTCCCTGGGCGGACCTTTGGGCAGGATTATGACTACGAAACCAACTACCGAAACTTAAAGACCCAACTAGCTCTTTCGGGCGAAGGTTGGGTGCTTCTGCCGCCGGTACCCTTTGGGCCTTACGAGGCCGACTTTAGCCTAGTGGAAAACCCGCCAAACCGGCCTAGCTTTGAAAACGGCCATTTTTTGGGCACCGACAATGGTGGAAGAGATATCCTGGCGCGCCTGCTTTATGGCTTTCGGGTGGCAATCTTTTTTTCCTTCGCCCTTTATCTTTCCACTAGTGCCTTAGGGGTACTGGCGGGCAGTTTAATGGGTTATTTTGGGGGGCTGTTTGATTTGTTTATGCAGCGGTTAGTTGAAATCTGGACCTCGATCCCTACCTTGTATTTAATCTTGATCATGGCCGCCCTGATCACCCCCAACGCCTGGATGTTGCTAGGCATTTTGGTGTTTGTCGGCTGGACCGACATGACTTGGTTGATGCGAGCCGAGATCTACCGCGAAAAATCGCGCCAATACTGCGAAGCCGCCCGCAGCATGGGGGCCGGGCATTTACGGATTGTAGTTAAACACCTTTTACCCAATAGTTTGGTCCCCATTATCGCCCGCCTCCCCTTTCAGATGGTGGGCGGGATTGGGGCGCTGACCAGCCTTGACTATCTGGGTTATGGCCTGCCCATTCCCACGCCAAGTTGGGGGGAGCTTTTACACCAGGGCCAAGAAGCCTTTGATTACGCCCCTTGGATCTTACTTAGCCCCAGCTTTTCCACGATTTTCGTTTTACTCCTGTTTACCTTTATTGGCGAAGCGGTTCGCGAATCTTTTGACCCTAAGCGAGTGGTACTTTATGAATAATTTAATGGTCAAAAACGCAGGCCCTGAAGACCGAAATCTGCTTTTTGAGGGGTTAATCCGCACCATCCAGGAACTAAAAATTGACCTAGACGACCCCTACCTCGACTTTATTCCTGAAGCGGCAGAGCGCGATTGCCGCGAACGGGTCAAAGAGTTTTTTGCCAAACCAGACCACCAACTTTTAATCGCTTGGTCTGGCGACCAACCAGCAGGCTTGGCAGCCGGATGGGCAGAGAAGCCTTTTGTTCCCTTTTCCAAGATTAGAAGGATCGCCCGCCTGGAGCTCTGTTGGGTTTATCCAAAGTTTCGCCAAAAAGGGGCCGCGTCTTTGCTGGCCAATGCCTTTGAGGCTTGGGCCAAGACCAAAGGGATCGAATGGATCGAGCTTAGTTATATGGCTGGCAACCAAGTGGCCCATTTCGTTTGGGAAAGCAATGGCTTTGGCCCCTACCGAATTATTGCCCGTAAAAAAATCGAATAGGCCTCTCTTGTATCGCTGCGACCATTGTGGAGCCAAATTTGAAAAGGTAGGCTCTGCTCACCGCCCCATAAATAGTCACCTCTTCCGCTGCCCCACTTGTGGCAAAACCACTTTTTTGGCCAGTGGCCTGACCCAAAAAAAGGACCCGGTCAAACTAACCCTTTATTGCCTGCCCGCCTTTTACAAACACTGGCTGGAGAGCCGGGTACAAGATTATTTAACCAAGAACCCTTGGGTTGAAATAAATCTGGTTTGCACCGAAGAGGAATTCGAACTTTTGCCTCAAGACTTGAGTCTTGGGGTTCGTTATGGCCTGGGCGATTGGCCAGAGGTGCAATTAGAAAAACTATTCCCCCACCAAACTCAGACCCTTGGCCTTTACCTAGTCTGCCGCCCAGACCAAAAAAACCACCCCGAGTTATTGACCTTGTGGGATTTTCTAATCCAACAGGCGGCGGTTTCGAGCTATTAACTCAAGTCAAGCTAACCAGGATCAGATCAGGGGCGCAGCCGATGCGGGCGGGGAAGGCGGCGTAGCCCACCCCCTTGGATAAAATCAGGGGAGGTTGGCCCGCGTTAAAGCCAGGGACAAAGGTAGGGTCTGAAACATTGACCAAAGGGCCTAAAAAGGGCACGTGGATTTGGCCTCCATGGGTGTGTCCGGCCAAGGCTAATATAAACCCTTGTGATTCCAAGTCGGGCCAGGACAAAAGGAGATTCGGGTTATGAATGACAAGCAGAGCCGGGAGTTGGGCCTCGGTGGGGTGGGTGTATTCTGGGTTTTCGGCCTCTAAATCGCGACTGCCAAAAATCGAGAGGCGCCCCTCAAAATGGGCCCATTGGTCCCGCAAGACTTGGATCCCCATATCTTCAAGCAAAGCGGAGCAAATCGCCCCCCCGGCGCTTAAGTCGTGGTTCCCTAAAATCGCAAACACCGGGGCTTGCTTAGCTAACGTATTAAAAAAATCTCGGTTTTGTTCTAAGGCCTTGGCATGGTGGTCGGTTAGGTCCCCACCCAGAATAATTAGGTCTGGGGCCAAGGCTTCCAAACTGCCCAAGATTTCAAATAAAATCCGCCGGTCTGGCCAGTTTCCAAGATGAAGGTCCGAAAGAAACAAGAGGTTAATCCCCTTAGCCGGATGAGGCGCAGGCAAATGGAATTGCAAAATTTCTAAACGCAGTGGAACCCACACTCGCCAAGCCAAAACCACCAACAAAGGGATCAGGCCTAAAACTACCGCCACCCAAAGCCCCAGGGTTGGGGGTAGGTAAGGAAGGCGAACCACCCAGCCAGAGCCTTGATATAAAGACAAAAGCCCCATTAAAGAAACAATAGGATCGGTAACTAAAAGGCTAATCTGCCAAATTAAATGCTGACCTTCCCCAATCCCTTGCCCCTGTTTAAGGGCAACCAAATGGGTCCACCGGCTCCAGAGCCGGGCCCCGCCACCAAACAACAAAACCAAAAGTGCCAGTCCTAATAAATCAAATGACCCAGAACTAAACTGGGTTTCTAAACTAAGGCCAATCTGCAAAAAGCCCAAGGGCAATAGCAGATAGGAACGAAGATAAAGCAACAACATCAGGTCCGCCGCATCAAGTCTTCAATTGCAGCCACCTCTTTGGGGATCGAAGCACTTAAAACCTCGGCCCCGGTTTCAGTCAGCAACACATCGTCTTCAATCCGAATGCCAATCCCTTCTTCGGGCAGGTAAAGCCCCGGCTCAACGGTGATCACCGCGCCTGGGCGCAGCGGCCAATCTTGGATCTGCACATCATGCACATCCAATCCCAGACTATGGCCAATGCGGTGATAACCCACTTTAAGATAATCCTTGGAGTCCTCAATCAGCCCGTAACGCTTGTAAACCTCACCTTGAATCTTACCTGCCTCTTGGGCTAGTTCCTGCCAACTAAGGTTGGCCCTAAGCTTTCTGATAAAGGTTTTATTAACCTCTAAAACCGCCTCATAACAGTGTCGTTGGCGGTCGGTAAACTTACCGTTTACAGGAAAGACACGGGTAACATCCCCCGAATACATCCCATATTCCGCCCCTGTATCAACCAGAACGAGATCGCGGTCCTTGAGGGGTTGATCGTTTTCGATATAGTGCAGAGTGCAAGCATTGGCTCCCCCGGCGACAATGGTTTCAAAACCCAAACGGGGGCAGCCGTTAAAGAGATAATGGTGGGATAATTCAGCTTCGACCTGATATTCTAAAACCCCAGGCTCAATAAACTGGGCCACCCTTCTTAGCCCCTGGTCAATAATGGTCAAACTCTTTTTGAGTTGCTCTAATTCTGGCTTTTGTTTACGCGCCCGTAAGGGCACTAAAAAGGGAGCCAGTTTTTTAACCTGCAAGCCAGGCAGCCGGAGCCCCAACTCAGCTAAAAACCGGTGGTTTTCGGTGATCGGCTGGCGTGGGAAAATCGGGTTTATTTCAGTAAAAAGCTGCTCTTTGTATTCTTGCGCCTTAAAAAAGTAGGCCTCAAAATCCTCTAGTAGCATTACCTTTTTAATCCCTGAACGCTGGCTGGCGACCTCAATGGATAGTTTGGCCCCTTCCCATTGTTCGCGTTTAGGATCGCGTTTAGGGATAAATAAGATCTCTTGATGGCTGTTTCCCTTTTCTGGGATTAATAAAAGCTTTAACCCTGGCTGTTCTAAGCCGGTTAAATAAAAGAAATTAGAGTCCTGACGCCAGGGGTGCAGTTGATCCCCATTTCGGATCGCCGGCTCTGCCGAAAATACCAGCGCCAGCGAATTGGCATCCAGTTTAGTGACTAGATTTTTTCGGTTTTGGCTAAAAAACCGAGGGTCCATCGGGGGGTTACGCATGGCCACAATATTAAGGATTAGAAACCCAACCGGCGCCAATCGCCGGTTAGCAAGGGTGTATTAATGGTTAAAATGCCGAAGCCCGGTAAAGGCCATGGCCATGCCCAACTGGTCACAGGCTTTAATCGAATCTTCGTCACGCATACTGCCGCCGGGCTGGACAATGTACCGAATCCCCAAACTCGCCGCCTCACGCACAGTATCGTCAAAAGGTAAAAAGGCGTCCGACGCCAAAACCATATTCGAGATTTGTTCAGTCGCCCAGGATTCAAAATCCCCGGTTAAACCCAGTTGATCAAATTCCCGTTTGAGATTTTCCTTGGCCTTGGTCACCGAAAGCTTACGCATCGAATCCACCCGGTTCGGTTGCCCAGAACCCATACCCATCACCTGAAATTGTCCAGGCGCATATTCACGGCCTAGGACCACTGCGTTGGACTTGGTGTGCTTACAGGCGGTCATGGTAAATTCAGCAAGCGCCTTTTTATTGCCCCCAAAATCGCGTTTGGTGACCGTTTGGAAGGTTTCGAAAATCTGGTTATCCTTGCCTTGGTGCAGAATTCCCCCGGTTATCGCCCGGAAGGTGAAGCGGTCGGGCTCGCCCATAGGGGGGACTTTAAGAAGCCTTATGGCCTTGGATTTTTTCTTCAAAAATTCCATGGCGTCTGATTCAAAGTCAGGGGCAATCAAGACCTCTACAAACTTCCCGGTGGTTACTAAACTAGGGATGTATTCGCCGTCTTTGACTTGATAACTATAGTGGGGGACCGAATCACCTTTTAAAAATTCGGCAAAAGCCATGTCCACCTTGCGGTTAGTGGCGATAACCCCGCCAAAAGCGGAGATTGGGTCGCCTTCCCAAGCCCGCGCCAACGCCAGGGCTGCGGTTGCGCCAGTGGCAAAGCCACAAGGGTTAGTGTGTTTAATCACACTAACCGCCGCGATATCTTGAGGAATGTCTTTTACCGCTTCATAAGCCGCGTTGGCATCGACATAGTTGTTAAAACTCATCTCTTTGCCGTTTAAAACTTGGGCCCTAGCAACCGAAGATTCTTTAGAATGTTCATCTAGGTAAAAGCTGGCCGACTGGTGGCTGTTTTCGCCATACCGCAGCGGGGTGCCTTGCCCAAATTGCATATAAAGCCGCTCTTCTTGAAACAACCGGCGACTTAAAAATTGATCAATCGCCGCATCGTATTGGGAGGTCATCCGGTAGGCTTTGATCGCTAAACGGCCCTTGGTCTCTAGGCTTACCTCCCCTTGCTTGAGTTCAGCTAAAACTTGAGCGTAATCGTTCGGATCGGTCACCACAGCAACAGAGGCGTAGTTCTTCGCGCTCGCCCGCAACATAGCCGGACCCCCGATATCGATATTTTCGATCGCCATTTCTAGGTCCACCTCCAGATCGGCGGTCACCTTTACAAAGGGGTAAAGGTTGATAATCACCAGATCAATCGGCTCAATCCCGTGTTTTGCTAGGGTCGCCATATGTTCAGGGTTGTCTCTGCGGCCCAATAGGCCCCCATGTATGTGGGGATGCAACGTTTTTACCCGTCCGTCCATAATCTCGGGAAACCCGGTCACCTCACTCACGTCGGTCACTTTAAGCCCCGCCTCACGCAGGGTTTTGGCAGTGCCGCCAGTGCTGAGAATCTCAATTCCCAGCTTGTTTAGTTCGGTGGCAAAGTCTATAATGCCGCTTTTATCAGACAGGCTAATCAGCGCCCGTTTCGCTTTCATAATCGGTTCCTTTTAGGTGGTTGGTCTGTGTCTTCCAACCTAATTAGAATCGCCCTTTTTAACAAGAGGTAGGTTGCAAAGCCCTTTTCGCTTAGAATCCGAATTCAAGCCCGCCGGAGATCAAGCCCAAGCGATTGAAAAATTGGTCCAGGGGCTAAAAAACCAACAACCTTATCAATGTCTTTTAGGGGTCACCGGCTCGGGCAAAACCTTTACCATGGCCAACGTGATCGAGGCCTACGGGCGGCCCACCTTGATCATGACCCACAACAAAACCCTAGCGACCCAGCTATACCACGAATTTAAAGAATTTTTTCCCCACAACGCGGTCGAATATTTTGTCAGTTATTACGATTATTATCAGCCCGAAGCCTACATTCCACGGACCGATTTATTTATCGAAAAAGACACCAGCATTAACGACGAATTAGACAAACTTCGGCTTTCGGCAACCCGCAGCCTCTTTGAACGTGAAGACGTGATTATTATCAGTTCAGTTAGCTGTATTTACGGTCTGGGCAGTCCAGAGGCCTATTCAGGGATGTTACTTTACCTGATGCAGGGCCAAGCGGTCAGCCGAGACCTGATTATCAATAAGTTGATAGAAATCCAGTACGACCGAAACCTTTACGACTTCCACCGCGGTACCTTTCGGGTTCGAGGGGACGTAATCGAGGTGTTCCCGGCCTACGACGATGATGCGGTCAGGATCGAGCTATTTGGCGAGGAGATCGAGTCGATCAAACGGATTGACCCCTTGACCGGGCAGATCAAAGAAGAACTCTCTAAAATCGCCATCTACCCCTCTAGTCACTATGTCCAACCCAAAGATGCCATGCCCGAGACGCTGCGTCTGATTCAGCAGGAATTGGGTTTAAGGCTAAAAGAGTTTACCGACCAAGGGAAACTGGTTGAATACCAGCGGTTAGAACAACGGGTCCGCTACGACCTAGAGATGTTAGAGGAAACCGGGCGTTGTTCGGGGATTGAAAACTATTCTAGGATTATGTCTCGGCGCGGTCCGGGCCAACCGCCTCCGACCTTAATCGACTATTTTCCCAAAAACAGTCTGCTTTTCTTAGACGAATCCCACGTCTCGGTCCCCCAGATTGGCGGTATGTACAAAGGAGACCGTAGCCGCAAAACCACCCTGGTTGACTTCGGTTTTCGTCTGCCCTCGGCCTTGGATAATCGCCCGCTAACCTATGAAGAATTCGATGGGATGATTCCCAATGTGATCTACGTTTCGGCCACCCCTGGCGATTTGGAACTGAAAAACGCGGGAAGAGTGGTTGAACAGATCATCAGGCCCACCGGGCTATTAGATCCCGTGGTCGAGGTACGGCCAATCAAGGGGCAGGTGGACGAGATGTATGGCGAGATTATCAAAACCGTCGAGCAAGGGGAACGGGTCTTAATCACCACCTTAACCAAGCGCATGGCCGAGGATTTAACCGATTATTACAAAAACTTAGGAGTAAAGGTTAAGTACCTGCATTCAGACATCGACACGGTCGAGCGCGCCGAGATCTTGCGTAATTTGCGCCTGGGGGAGTTTGACGTATTGATTGGGATTAACCTCCTCCGCGAAGGCCTGGATTTACCTGAAGTTAGCCTAGTCGCCATCTTCGACGCCGACAAAGAAGGCTTTCTGCGCAGCCACCGAAGCTTGCTGCAAACCTGTGGTAGAGCCGCCCGGAACGCGCATGGGCGAGTGATTATGTTTGCCGACCAGATCACTAAGTCAATGAAACAAACACTCACCGAAACCAGACGGCGGCGCGAGTTGCAGGACGCTTACAATCAGGCAAACGGCATCACCCCTAAAACCATCAAGAAAAAGATTCAAGCCCACTTAGTGGCCCAACCTTTAGACCTACCCAAAGGCGTGGTGGATCAAGCTGGGCGGGTTGATCCTAAGGTGGTGCGCAAGTTAGAAAAGGAGATGCGTCTTGCGGCAGAAAAACTCGATTTCGAAACCGCTGCCCAATTACGAGACCAAATTGTCCGTCTAAAAAGGATCGACTTGGAGCTTGAATAGGCTGGATTAAGCCCGTTTAATCGCAAAACAAAGATGATTTTACTCAAGGTGGGGGCCTTTTTGGCGGTTTTATTGTTGGGGCCGCTTTACGTTTTTCAAGCGAAGCTGATCTACTTTCCCCATCCGTATGATGAAGCCGATCAAGCTAAACTCCCCTGGCGGATTGATCTTGATTTTATCACCAAAGCGGGCAAGCAACGCGCCTATTATCTACCGCCCAAAAACGGCTTGCCTCCCAAGCGGGTTTGGCTCTGGTTTTCGGGCAACGCACAAAGGGCTTTAGACTGGGAGTTTTTGCTGCAAAACCACCCTAATGTTGCTTACGGGATTTTGCTGATTGATTATCCCGGATATGGGGCCTCCGAAGGGGAAGCAGACCCCGACTCCATTGAGGCCGCAGGCACCGGGGCGGCAAAAGCCTTGGAGACTCACCTAGGTTACGCACCCCGGTGGGGAGTGATGGGCCATAGTTTAGGAGCTGCAGCAGCCTTATTGGTGACTCAAGAACTGAAAGTAGATAAGGTTATCTTGCTTGCCCCCTTCACCAGTATGCAAGACATGGCTTGCAACCAATTTCCAAAACCGGTTTGTTACCTTTTGACCCACCCTTTCGACAATCGGGCCCTACTAACCCGACTGCTTAATCTTAACCAGCCCCCTCAAATCTACCTATTCCACGGCAGTATAGACAAACTAATCCCCGTCGCCATGGGTCAAGAATTGGCCCGGCTGGGTGGGGCTAAAGTTTTTTATCAGGAGGTGGAAGCCGGGCACAATGGCTTGCCTTGGGTTATAAAAGATCAACTTCTATCCCTGTTGGCCCAAGAATGAGTAATTCGTTTAAAAAACCTTGCCAGCAAACTAGGGCAGGATTAACTTTTTCTTTTCCATAGGTTTCGCGATGCGCTATAAGGTCACCCTTTTTTTGTTGGTGTTTTGGCCCGGTTTGCTTTTTGCCAAATCCCAAGTCGTGGCCAGTGGATATCCGCTTGCCTTTTTTTTAGGCCAATTAGTTGGGGCAGACCTTGAGGTTATCAACCTCACCCCTCCCGGCGTCGAACCCCACCAATACCAGCCCGGCTTAAAAGACTTAGCCCGCAGTTCAGGGGCAAAATTTTTGGTTTATAATTCCAAAGAAGACGAACCCTGGGCCTTTCGGCTGGCCCAAGAGATTGAGCGGGCAGGCGGGCAAAGTTTAGAGCTCGCCCAATTTTTTGGTACAATCAAACCACCAGAGCCAGGGCACCACCACCATGGATACGACCCCCATATCTGGCTCGATCCCCGCTTATCCCAACAATTGGCCGAGTTACTAACCCAAAGGCTGGCTAAGTTGCTCCCCCAAGAAACCTTGACCCCTAGGCTAAAACAGGTTTTAGCCAAACTGGAGGGACTGGATCAAAGTTATCAGGTTGGTTTAAAAAACTGCCAGAGCCGAATCTTGGTCAGCGGTCACGATGCCTTTGGCTATCTAGCCTTGGCTTACAATCTAGAAACCTTACCCCTACACGACCTAGCCGCTGAATCCCGCCCTGGCCTCAAGCAGATGGCCGAGACGGTTCGCTTGATTAAAACAAAAAAAATCACTGCCGTCTTTTTTGAGGAGATGGTCAGTCCCCGTTTGAGTGAAACCCTGGCCCAAGAGGCCGGGGTGCCTTTGTTGGGGTTGTATCCCTTGGGCAATATCGGCTCTAACGAGGTATCAGCCGGACTGAGCTATTACCCCTTGATGGAGAAAAACCTAGCGCAACTCACAAAGGGACTAAAATGCCAGAAACCCTAATCCAGGTAGAGAGCCTCTCTTATCAAGCCAAGGGCCAAACCATTTTAGACGAGGTAAACTTCGAGGTTCATCGCGGCGATTATTTAGGGATTTTGGGTCCCAACGGTGGCGGCAAAACCACCCTATTTAAGCTGATATTAGGCCTACTCAAACCCCAGTCAGGGCAGATCCGTCTTTATGGTCAGATATTAGAGCAGTTTAAGGACCATCACAAAATTGGCTATGTCCCTCAACAACAAAATATTCAACCTCGACTACCAGCCAACGTAGAAGAGGTGGTTCTCTCGGGCATGGCTGCTCGCTTGGGCCCCTTTGGAGGTTACTCAAAAACCGACAAAAAATCTGCCCAGGAGGCCATGGAGTTATCCAGGGTCGAGGGGCTCAAACACCGTTTAATTTCCGAGCTTTCTGGCGGCGAACGCCAACGGGTTTATATAGCCCGCGCCTTAACTACCAAGCCAGAAATCCTTTTTTTAGACGAACCTGTAACCGGAGTGGATCAAGGGCAACAGGAGCGGTTTTATCAATTTTTGGCCCAACTTAACCAAGAGATGCGTCTCACCATTCTTTTTGTGAGCCACGATCTCGGGGTGATAGCCAAGGAGATGAAAAATCTGTTATGCCTAAATAAACGCCTCATCTGCCACGGCCCGCCAGAAAACTTCGTTAAAGAGGATTTTTTAGAAGAGCTTTATGGCAAACACAGCAAAAGTGTCTTGCACCGCCACTAATATGAAAATCGAAACCGCCCATAATTCCGACGCCCCCGCCATCCTGGCTTTACAAAGGCTGGCCTACCAGTCGGAGGCTGCCCTTTATCCAGGGCACCAGATCCCGGCGCTGTCCCAAAGCCTGGAGGAATTATTAGAGGAAATGGGGCAGATGATTTTTCTAAAGGCGTTAATCGAAGGGGAATTGGTGGGTTCGGTCCGGGCCAAACTTGAGGGCCCTGATTGGCAGATTGGCCGCTTGATTGTCTCTCCTAAATTCCAAGGCCAGGGGATTGGCACCGCTTTACTAACTACGATTGAAATGGCCGCCCCCGAACAAGCAACCCACCACGTCCTCTTCACGGGTCATTTAAGCCACCGCAACCTAGAACTCTACGAGCGACGGGGCTACCAACGGTTCGACCAAAAAACGGTTACTCTGGGCTTGGATTTGGTTTTTCTAAAAAAAGAGGTTAAATGATCGAAGCCTTGCAGTACGGCTTTATCCAGCGAAGCCTCTTTGCCGGACTAATCCTGGGTCTGACCGCCCCTTTAATTGGCAGCTTTTTGGTGATCCGTCGTTATAGCTTGATGGCAGACTCCTTGGCCCATGTCTCCCTTTTAGGCGTAGCTCTAGGGCTCCTCTTGGAGGTTAACCCTTTGGCCGCCGCCCTAATAACCGCTCTGATTGCCGCTTGGGCGATTGAATCCATGGTAGAAAAACGGCTCGGCGAAGCAGATAACATCTTAGCCATTTTCCTTTGGGGCGGGCTCGCCGGGGCGGCGGTGGTGATCAGTTTAGCCGGAGGGTTCCAGGCCAGTTTGTTTAGTTATCTCTTCGGGGATATTTCGGGAGTACAGCCCGAGGAAGTCTGGATCATCGCTTTACTTGGAGGGCTGATTGTTTTGGTTTTTTTAGCCTTTAACAAAAAATTCTTTGCTCTGGCGGTGGACCCAGAACTCGCACGCGCCTCTGGGATTAATGGAGCCTTTTACAACCGCCTTTTGGTTTTAATGGCCGCGGTTACGGTAGCCCTGGCAGCGCGTATTTTAGGGGTGTTACTGATTGGCGCTTTGATGGTGATCCCCTTTTCAGCCGCCCGCAATTGGGGCCGGGGGTTTGGTTTCAGCCTGGGACTGGCTTTAGTGATTTCGGTTATCTCGGTACTGACAGGACTGATGATCAGTTACCAGTTTAACCTAGCCCCAGGAGGGGCCATTGTGTTATGCGCTCTCTTTTTTTATGGGATCAGCAGCCTCGCAGCCAAAACTTAAAAATCACATTTACCCAGACTGCCCTCTAAACAAACCTCCCCTTTTTTCCAAATCACCCCGCCCAGTTTGGTTTTTTTAAAATCCAAAAGGGCTCGCTCGACCTGAAAATCGGCCATATACAACATCGCTCCGCTCATATCGGCTCCAGAAAAGTCGGTGGAGCTAAGGTCGGCCTTGTAAAAAACCGCCTCCTTGAGGTAGGCCCCCTGGAAATGGGCCGAGGGGATCAGGGAGTAACTAAAATCAGCATTCCTTAAAAAAGCCTGATTAAACTTAGCCCCACGCAGATTAACCGCCACAAAGTTACACCCTTCCAGGTTCGCGCCTTCAAAGTTCGCCCCCCGAATCTGGGTGCCTTTTTGGGCGACTGTTTTGGTGTAACTGGTGTCCCACAAAGCGGACAACATTTCAGCCGCCAATGCGGGGTTATCACCTAAATTACTCCTCATCACCTTTTCCACCCGGCCCACACGGGTGCCTTGATTGGCGGGATTTGCCTCAAAGAAATTATACCCAAACCTAGCCCCTTTGAGGTTCGTCCCAAAAAAGTTGGTATGCACCATATAGGCAAAGGTAAAATCGGCCCCGGTAAAATCCCCTCGCGACAGGTCGAGACCTGCCAGATCGGCCCCGGTCAAATCACATTCGATACAATTACGCTCGCGAATGGTCTTTTTTAAATGGTCTGGATCAAAGGCCAGGGCGGTTCCAGGACCCAATAGGAGTAGTAATATTAGTAGCTTTTTCATCGAGGCCAAAGTCGCGGATTTCTTCGCTTGTACCCCGTTGAAACAAAGAAGGAAAGTTTTTTAAGGGCCCAACTTATGAAATTGGATCATTTTGGGTTTGGGCGGGGGCGCTTGGTCCAATACGGCTTGGGCCTTTTTCTGTCTAACCCAGTGGCTATACCAAAGATAGGCCCCCAAGAGAACCACCAAGATTCCGCTCATCCAAAAAATCATAAAGTAAAGGAGTTCCGTCATTTGCCAGCGCCTTGCGAGTTCAGTTTGAGTTTTCTGAATATTCAATATAAGCTGTGCAAAAACGGGGCACAAACGCCTAATCGCTCAAAGGAAATATGAAGTTAACTGTCGAGTTATCCCCCAAAGACTTGCAACGCATGCTTAGGCACATTCAACTCGGGCAAAACCGCACCATTGACATGGTGTATTGGGTGTTTTCCCTGTTTAGTCTCTGCATGATTTCGGTGGTAGTTTTTGTTGAAAACATGAGCAATTGGAGCATTGTGGCCTTTATGTTCCCGCCGATTTTATATTTTGGCGTTTTCCCTTTAATGTTGATGAAACAAGCCATCGCCCTCTACCAAGAAAAGGACGTCTTTCAACGCCCGATCACCTATGAGTTTAAAGAAGAAGGCATCTTCACCGAAAACGCCCGCGGCGCTGAACTCATCCTTTGGGGCCGCTTCGCGCGCGTCGTGGAAACCGCCCATGACTTTGTGTTTTACCTAGAAAAAACCAAGGCCTTCACCATCCCCCGCCGCTACGTCCCCACCGAACAAGAACGCCGCCAACTCCAGTCGGTGATCGTTAACTACTACAACCCTAATAAGTTTTTTAGGTACGCTTGAAACCGGTGCTTAAAGGACGCTGCTAGCTTAACTAAAAAGCTGACGCAGCACCTTTAGGGCTCGTTGTCCCACAGCCTGATCTTCACCTAGTTTTTTGACCAAGCGTTTCTTGGATACCGAGCGTAGCTGGTCCAAGCAAAGCTGCCCTGGTTCTTGGGTTAACGAGATGGAGACCCGAAAGGGCCAGGGTTTTAAGCTAGGGGTTAAAGGGGCAACCAACAGAGTCTGCAAAGGCCCATTTAACTCGTCTGGCGAAAGGATCATCGCCGGACGGGTCTTGGTCATTTCAGGACCGAGCGTGGGGTCTAAAGAAACCAACCAAATCTCAAAGCGCTTCACAGCCAATTATCCTTAAAATCCAACCACGCTCGGTCTTCTGCCGATAGCGGTTCAGGAGGATGCGATTCCAAAGCCTCTGCCCACCCCTGTCTTGGAGAGGCCGCCGTTCGCAAGGTAAAGGTTTTCGCTTCCGCATCCACCTCCAACACCGCTTTATCCCCAAAGCCAAACTCGTCAAGATACTGCTTCGGCAGGATAATCCCCTTCGAGTTCCCGATCGTCCGAATCGAAACAGCAATCTCCAAAACCCCTCCCGATTGAGTTATAACATATTATAACCCCAGCCCTATTCGATGTCAAACCCTTTAAATCAGGCGACAGTACACCGATTTTCAGAAGCAGGGATAGCCCTCGGGAGTTGGAAGGAATTGGTATGCTGTCACCGGATTTTCCATGGCGCAACTCCGTTCATAGGAGCCTTCCATCGCAAATCTTTAATCAAAGAAAAAGGTGTGGTTTAGTTGGCGGTTACATTTGTCGGTTTCGATCTTCTCCGCCGGGTTCGTTTTTACTAAAATTTACCAGCACGACGCCCCCGTAGTCGAATTTTGACTTTGGGTCTGTAGATCGGCATGTTTCGAAGTATTTCGTCATGGATTTCGAATTACTTTCTTCAACTGATTCAAAGAAAGCATGGGGTCATGTTTGTGAATGATTCGGTGGCAGTTCGAACAAACTACCGCTAGGTCATCCAGTTTGGTTTTAACTAGTCCATCAGCTTTCGATAATTGCAGCAAATGATGCACCTCACAAAAGTCACTCCCTAATTTTCCGTAAAATGATTTAAAATCAAACTTACAAACTTCGCAACGCAAAGCACCCGTTTCCCTCAGAATAGCTGCTTTCTTTTGTTTAACAATCTTTGAGTTCCGCTCGCGCCGTAAATGCGCGACAAAGCGTGGATTGCCCTCTTTGCCAGACAAATCACCGTCAACGTCTAGAAGTTTTTCATCCTCCCCAGTTTCAATCAGCTTTAGAACTCGTTTAACATGAACTTGAGCTTCTGTGCTGTCCGCATACCAAACATTGCTTTGCCCGATACCTCCTTTAACAGCCCTAGGAATCAAAAGGGTACGTTCCTCAATCGGTAGAAGAGTGGCATTCTCATATTTGGCAGAAATCCAAAAGACTTCCAACTCATTTTCAATTTGCTTTTTGCTGGGTTTGGGAATAGCTTGAGCTTCACGAAACACAGTAGCCTCTTTATACCAACCAACTACTGCTGTTCCTCCGCCATCGGGCCCCGCAGTCCAAACAACTGTAACACCAGAAATTGAACTATCCTTCTTGCCCGCTCCAAGCTTTTCGATGCTGAGTTTAGCTCCTGAAGGTTGCACATAACCATACACCATTCCCTTATTATTACTGAAGTTACAGACTTCATGTCCAACTTCACCATTAAGAATATAGCTTCCACCCCTGGCAATTGAATCACCAACGTTTCCGTCATAGTCTCTCATCCAACCAATATTACAGAATAAAATCTTCATACGCCTCTCAATGAAAGTAACAAATAGCTTATGAATACACTGATATACCCATTACTCGCCAACGTATCATATCAACACACCCGTCATCGTTCAAGGCTACATTTTCTTTTTAAGGATAGGATACAGTCAAGTTAATTGTGTAAATTCACAAACCTCTGAGTTGTAAAAATCAGGTGACGGAAATCCGGGGACATAATACCTATTTCCGGTCCACCCGTTTCTTGTCTCCGGCCTGCAAATTTAGGATACAAACGCAAAAAGGCTGGCCATGATGTTCATGACCAGCCTTTTGTGTGTGAATCCGGCAGCGACCTACTCTCCCACAGGGCTTCCCCTGCAGTACCATCGGCGCGGAAGGACTTTACTTCTGTGT
>Ga0156797_119_pt2 | contig 23314 bp, 24 predicted proteins | sample RifOxyD2_FD_112098 | JGI IMG/M metagenome (GOLD analysis project Ga0156797, IMG submission 112098) | Candidatus Lambdaproteobacteria bacterium RIFOXYD2_FULL_50_16 | reverse complement strand
GTGGTGTAGGATTTCTTCGGTCAGTCCTCGGTTGATTTGATCAAATTCTTGGTCAAATTGGGGGCGATTGACCCCGGCCAAATGGTAAACAAAGTCGGCCTGATCCAGCAGGACCCGCAAGTCATCAAGACTATTTTGGCGAGTAAAGGTGAGGACCTCCACCTCTTCGAGTGGAGCCCCAGCTTGGGCATGGAAACGCTTAGAAATGTTTTCTGAAGCAAAACGCCAACAAAGGTTACGGCCTAAAAAGCCCCCGGCGCCGGTGATTAGGACGCGCGCCACGTGGCTAATTGCTGGCGCACATAGTCCAGTCCTAAAAGTTCGGCCTTGATCTCTTCGTGGTTAAGTTGCTTGGTGTTGCTTGAGTTGTAGTCAGGCTCCTCGTTGAGTTCAGGTTCGCCGTCAGTAAAGTAGAGATTGTAATTCAGGTCCCTAGAATCGGCTGGGACCCGATAGTAATCGCCCAGGTCTTGGGCCCGCAAGAGTTCTTCGCGACCTAGTAGTGATTCATGCCGTTTTTCGCCGTGCCGGGTGCCGATGATTTTAATCGGATTTTTAGCCTCAAAGACCTCTAGCAGCGCCTTAGCCAAGGCTTCAATGGTGCAGGCCGGGGCTTTTTTAACAAAAATATCACCTTGATTGCCTTTTTCAAAAGCAAACAAAACCAACTCAATCGCTGCCGAAAGGGGCATCAGAAAGCGGGTCATGCTGGGGTCTGTCACGGTTAAAGGCTCGCCCGCTTTGATCTGGTTGATAAAATGGGGGATTACGCTGCCCCGGCTGGCCATTACGTTGCCATAGCGGGTGGCGCAGAGCGTGGTTTTGCCAGCAAAACGACTCTTGGCGACAATCACTTTTTCCATCATGGCCTTACTTATCCCCATGGCATTGAGTGGCGCGACTGCTTTGTCGGTCGAAAGCCCAATCACCCGATGTACCCCTTTGTTGATCGCCGCCGTGAGTACGTTATCGGTTCCAATCACGTTGGTTTTGACCGCTTCCATCGGGTGAAATTCACAGCTAGGCACCTGCTTAAGGGCGGCGGCATGAAATACAAAATCGACCCCGGTCATCGCCGTCTCAACTGCGGCTTGGTCGCGGACGTCGCCGATGTAAAACTTGACCTTTTCCTGGCCCAGCCTAGTCCTTAGGTCATGCTGTTTTTTTTCATCTCGAGAAAAGATACGAATCTCGCCCAATTCAGCGGACAAAAAACTTTCTAAGACGGCGGTGCCAAAGCTACCTGTGCCGCCAGTAATCAAGAGGGTTTTATCTTTAAACATGGTTAAGGGGGTAATAAGTTTACTTCTTGTTAACATCCAAAGCCCCGTTTAGGCAACCAAAAGGCCTGACTTGGTGGACAGGTTAGAGGGGGCTGGGTAAAAGTAGTCTGGAGCTAACCTCTTAAGGCGGTGATGAAAAAGAAGCTTTTAGTTTATTCAGACTGCATTTTGTATGGTGGATCGGAAAAGGTGCTAACCAACCTTTTTTTATATCCCCCGTTATTTGAACAGTTTGAAGTGAAATTTGCCTTCCGTGACCACGCTCGGTACTTGAGAGGATTTGAGGCCTTGGGGCTCAAGGTAGAGACCCTGCCCCTACCCATTAAAAGTTTCGAGGACAGGCAGTACCAAATCGCTGGCCAAAATCTTTCCTCTTGGGCCAAAAAGTTGGCCCTGGTGCCAAGTGTATTGGGGCAGGCTATCGGCGTCAACGAGGGGCCCAATCGGGCGGTTTTTTTAGACCTACTGCGCCGTGAAACCCCAGATGTGTTGTTTATTAACAACGGCGGTTATCCAGGCGCGGCTAGTTGCCTGACCGCTGCTATAGCCGCAAAAGCCGCTGGTGTGCCTCGGGTGCTGATGATGGTTAATAACCTTGCCACCAGACCCAAAGGGGCTGGCGAACTGCGCCGAGATATGGCCCTTGGAGATGCGGTGGACCATTGGGTGACCGCCTCTAAGGCGGCTGGGAAGAAGCTGATTGAAAACCGGGGGATCGACCCTAACCGCTGGATCGACATTCCCAATACCTTAGCCGAACAATCGCGGTTGCAGGTGATTAAATCAGGGCGGCTTCGAGAAGAGTTTGGATTTGACCCAAAAACCCTAATTTTAGGAAGCGCCGGGCATTTAACATCACGCAAGGGTTTCCACGTATTGCTCGAAGCCTTGGCCTTAGTTAAAAAAGAGCCCTTGGCGGTCCAACCGCAAGCGGTCATTTTTGGAGAGGGCGAAGAGCGGCCCCGCTTAGAAGCGATGATCAAAAACCTCGGACTAGAGGGCCAGGTCCACTTGCCCGGTCACCGAGCCGGACTCGAAAACTATCTGGCAGATTTGGACCTGTTTGTCTTGCCTTCGGTTGATTTCGAGGATTTTCCTTACGTTAATCTGGAGGCAATGTTACTTGGTAAACCCCTTTTAGGAACCCAGGTGGCAGGGATTCCTGAACAAATCGTACCCGGTTTTAACGGGTTAGTTGTGCCGCCGAACAGCCCTCAAGCTTTGGCCGAGGCGTTATTAAAACTCTTTGGCGACCTTAAAAAATTAAGGGGCATGGGTTTAGCGGGCAAAGAGCGATATTTCGCTCAATATGATTATCCGAAAATTATGGACCGGTTTTTGGCCCTGTTTGGGGGGGAAACATGATTTTGATTACGGGCGGGGCCGGGTATATTGGCAGCCATACCCACAAACTCTTGGCCTCTCAGGGCCGTCATTGTCGAATTTTTGACAATTTTTCGACGGGTCACAAGGACTTTGTTAAATGGGGTGAATTGGTCGAAGGGGATTTGCTAAATCCGGCCGATCTAAATCGCGCCTTTGTTGGCGGCCAGATTGAGGCGGTGATTCACTTTGCCGCCAAGGCTTACGTCGGCGAATCAATGGAAAACCCGGCTAAATATTATCAAAACAATGTAACCGGCACTTTAAATCTGCTGACCGCTATGCAGGCCCATGGGGTGGATAAAATTCTGTTTTCCTCGACCTGCGCGGTGTATGGAGTGCCGAACCAAGTCCCCATTACCGAGTCCGAAGTGCCCCGCCCGATCAACGTCTATGGCCGTACCAAGCGGATGATCGAACAGATATTAGAGGATTATAGCGATGCGTACCGCCTCAAATATACGGCGCTGCGTTATTTTAACGCGGCTGGGGCCGATCTGGATCTGGAAATAGGCGAGCGGCACCAACCAGAGACCCATGCCATCCCCTTGGCCATCGAAGCGGCAATGGGCCTGCGTCCCAGTTTCACCATCTTTGGGCAGGACTACCCCACCCCTGACGGCACCTGCATCCGCGATTACATCCACGTCGCCGACTTGGCTAGGGCTCACCAACTGGCATTAGACCGGCTATTGGCCGGGGGTGACTCGCTCAAGGTAAATCTGGGCTGCAACCAAGGGCTCTCGGTTTTAGAATTGGTACAGCAGGTCAAGGAGCTTTCTGGTCGTGATTTCAAAGTAGTCCAGGGCCAGCGCCGCCCGGGTGACCCGGCAGAACTGTGCGCTGACAACCAAATGGCTTCCCAAGAACTAGGCTGGAAGCCCCAATTCGAAGACCCTAGATCAATCATTAAGTCTGCTTGGGATTGGCACCAAAAGGAAAACCACTAGCCCGTATATTTCATGGCTGCTTACCTGCTTGCCCGCGTCCAAACCGAAGACCCGGCCCTACTCAAGGCCTACATGACCGCCGCTCCACCGATCGTGGCCAAATATGCGAGCCGGTTCCTCGCCCGCGGGGGCCAGACGGTTACCCTAGAGGGGCCTACCGAATTCCGCCGGTTGGTCATTATTGAATTTCCAAGTTTAGAACAGGCGCAGGCCTACTTCTTCTCGCCCGAGTACCAGGCAGTCAAAAAACTGCGCCATGGGGTGGCGGTGGCCGAATTTGTGGTGGTTGAAGGGATTTAGAGTTCTTTTAGTGCGGGGCCGATGATCTCCCAGCAGGTTTTTTTAGGGTCTGCCTTGGGGCTTTTCAGGTAGTGGTCCCGGTAGAATTGATAACTATTGGAGCGGTTCGCGAAATCTTTAAAATTAAAATATTCCAACTCTCTAGGATTTTCCAGATCGATCCGGCTGGCTTTAAGCAACCGAGACATAATCCCTACTAACCGGTTGGCTCCTTTTAGATCTACCAACAACAAGGGCCGGTCAAAAAGCACCGCGAGGCTGACGCTAGTGGAGGAATGGGCGACCACAATCTTCGCTTGGGCGACCTGCTCTAGGCTCTGGTGGTAAACCACTTCCCGGTCTCCCCATTCGTTTTGGTACTGCACCCGCGGGTGGGCAGCGATGATTACATTGAGTCCGGTTTGTTGCTCAATTCGGTTAAAGAGCTGGGTCATCTTTTCAAAATAGACCTCTGCCCCTGGCACTTCAGACAATCCCAAGACCCGCAATTTATCGGGATGGGAGACAAAGGCCTCGTCTAAAAAGACGGCTTTCTCTTTTACCTGAAGCCGCCCGCCTGCGCGCACAAAACGCAAAAATCGGTCATATTCCATGCTGTGAATGGGCACCACTAATTCCGGGTCATAGTGGTTACGGCGGCAATAATATTCGAGCGAATCATTGTCTAAGGAAAACACCTTTACCGGTTTTGGGTACAGGTGGGTGTGTTTTTTAGCCAAAAAAAGCACCCGGCTGCCGACAAAATCTTTGAGTTTGCGACTGGTTATCCCTTTGAGCCGCTGCGCTAAGCTGTAACCGATGCCGAGGGGTAGGGGAGCTACCGAGGGGATTACTAGTTTAAGGTTAGCTTTTTTAAACATCCGGTAGATGCGCTCCATACGAAAGGTCATCACCGAAAGCCCGGCAAAAAAATCGAGCAAAACCGTTCCTGGCTCCAAAGCGGCAATCGCCGCCTCTAGCTGGGGCCAAGCAGAAAAAACCAGATGGTCGCTAGGTCTAGGGCGCTCGCCAGTTACCAAGGGGTAAAACACCCATGCAGTGGTTTTAAAACCTTGTTCGGCCAATGGGTCCAGTCCGTATTTAAATCGGTCGTCTGGGCCTAAGTCGCTATAAAAAATAAAGATTAGATTTTTAGTCAAGGGTCACTTGTGGATTTTGTTGACCTGCTCTTCCACCATCAATCCGCGCTCAAACCGAAACACACGGTCACAGTTTTCGATGGTAGAAAGCCGGTGGGCGACAATAATAATGGTTTTTTTGTGGGCCAAGGCCTCTATTGATTTGGTGATCTCGCGCTCGGTATCTTGATCTAAGGCGCTGGTGGCTTCGTCAAAAACCAAGACCTCTGGGTTGTGATACAGGGCACGGGCGATGCCGATGCGTTGGCGCTGGCCGCCAGAGAGTTTGTCGCCCATCTCGCCAACGGGGGTATCTAGTCCGTGAGGGAGATCTTTAACAAATTGGTCCAATTGGGCCATCTGCAAGGCTTCCCAAATTCGCTGGTCTTCGATGATCCCGTCTTCGATCCCGTAAGCCACGTTGGCGCGGATGCTGTCGTCAATCAGATAGATATTCTGCGGCACAAAACCAATCTCTGACTGCCAGCGCCCCAGATTCTCCTGAATGTCCTTCCCGCCCACCTTTATTCGTCCGGCGCTGGGAGTCAAAAGCCCGAGTAACAGGTTTAACAAAGTGGACTTACCCGAACCAGAGGGCCCAATGATCCCGACCGATTCAAAGCGACCTATGGATAGATTAACCTGATTAAGCGCCGGGTTTTCTGCTTGGGGGTAGGTAAAACACAGGGCTTCGATTTCAATCGTCCCTTCGTAACGAGCCGATTGGTCTGCAATCCGGTTGGTCTTGACTTGCCCAGCCGCCAATGCTTGGTCTAGGCTATCGGTCACCGTGACCAGGGCCTGGGAGGCCATTTTAAGGCTTAACATGGCCGCTAAAATCCGGTTGGTTGCGGGAACCAGTCTAAAAGCAGCCGCCCCAAATAGGGCCAGCGTCGGGAATATCTCGCTAGAACCCCCGCCTTGAAGTACTAGTACCATAATTATCAACATCAAGCCCCCAACGGTCAAGCCCTCTAAAAACAAACGAGGCGCTTGACCCATCAACATCTCAAAAATCTGGATGTCTGAAAGGCGATGGTAATTCTTGCGGGTGCGGCTGACAAAATATTCTTCGGCGTCATAAATCTTAGCCTCTTTAATCCCATGTAAACCTTGGTAAAACCAGCGATAAAGCTGCTGCTCCGCCTCAATTCTCAGTTTCCCATAAAGCCGGGCTCGCACCCGAAGAGGCCGGTAGATCAGGGTCCCCAACCCACCAATCACCACCAGCCCAGCCAAGGTGGCCCAAGGGCGCATGATTAGCAAAAAACCGCAAATCCCCGCAGTAATCAAGATCTCAGAAATCAGCAACATCATCTGCCCAATAGAACGGCTAAAGACTAGTGGGGTGCGGTCTTTGAGATTGGCGACTAGATCAGAGCTGTGGGTGTCGAGGTGGAACAAAAAATTGGCGAACAGGTATTTTTCTAATAGCCTGGTCGAGAAATTGGCGGCATTTACAAATTGGAAGTTTAGGCTAAAACGAAGAAAAACAAAGACCGTTAGGTTTTTGATGATCACAAAAACCAAAAGCACCCCGGCCATCAGGGCCAATACCTGGGCCTCGCCGTTTAGGCCCAGTTTAGCTATTACCAGTTTAAGTCCGCCAAAGCGGTCGATTGAACTGGGATCGGCTACGTAAGAAATAAAAGGCAAGATGAGGCCCACATTGGTCGTTTCCAACCCGGCGGTAAGTATCATGCCTAAAAGTAGCCACTTGACCTTCTTTTTTTCGACCTCTGGCAAAAAGCGGCCTAATCTTTTTAGGTAGTCTCTGGCTTGTGGCGAAAGCAGACCTTCAAAAATCATTGGAGCCCCTTGGTCTGGAGCGCCGCCGCTGCGACCTCCCAGTTTTGCCCATCGAAATGAGTGACCGGCCATAAGGGGCTTAATTCGTTAAAGCGGTCTAAACTACGGGCGTTTAGGGTGACTAGATGGGGAGCAAGCCTAGAATGCCCATAAACTGCGATTCCGCAAACCGGGCAGAAGAAGTGCCGCGCTTTTTTGGTGCCAAAACGGTATTCCGTAAGGTGGGCTTTTCCTTTGAGAAACTCTACTTTGGAAGGGTCTAGCCTTAGGTGTAACGCCCCTTTTTTGGTGCAAATCGAGCAATTACACAAAACCAGCCTGGGTTCTTCGACCTCAGCTCGGTATCGTAAATTTCCGCAGTGGCAACCGCCTTCGAGGAGCATGAGTAGGGATTGGGTAAGGGTGTTTTAATGTTTAACTCGGATCAGCTTAGCGGCTTTAAGGCCGCTAAGTCTAGTTGGCGAGATAAAATTCCAAGCCCTTAATTAAATAAATAATTCTGGATACTTAGAGATAAACCCAGGCGAGATCGGGTTGAGGTTCGAGCGGGCTGGGTGTCCTTGGGGAAAGAGGTCCCGCGCCTTTTCAATCAGTTGCACTTCAGCGGGCTCAAAGCCCCCCTCGGACGATATCCAGCGCAATAATTCTTTGGTCGCAAGCAACATCTCCTCTGGGCTGTTGTCCAAATAGTCGTATCCCGCTCGGTTAAATAGGGTGCCGTTGCCTTCTAAGGCCAACCCTTTTTCGATTATCTCCCGGTAGGGTACGGGTTCGCGAGAATCAAAACGGCAAACCCGTTTAGGCAGGGACATCTGTTTTTTGCCAAAAGGCAAAAAGCCAAAGGGTACGCAGTCGAGTTGTAACCTAGGGGTATCAAACAAGTTGGTTACGTCCGCCATCCCCGAAGCACTGCCCACAAACAACCGCGCTTTGGCCGCCAGATAGATATCCATAAACGGGGTGCGAAACCGGTTCGAATAGTCCAGATAGTTTGGATGATCAAAGAGAAAGGGCTGGGTAATATGGGTGCCCATCCGAAGCACCACCGCCCCTTGATCAATCAAATGGGTGATCAAAGGCCGAAAGGATTCGATTTTAGAGTTGCGACAAAGGTGACAGTCCCAGTTCTCTTTGGGTAAGGTCTGGGTCAGGTACCCTGAATCACGAGCAAAAACCAAGGCGATCCAGTTTTTATTAGGGTCAATCCCCATCTTGGCCAGTTCTTTTTGACCCAAAGCCTCTTCGGCGTCGGTAAATTTAAGACTAGGTGCAGCTTGGTTAAATTCGGCCCACTCGGTACTCGACATCGGCAAAGGGGGGAAGAATGGGGTCTTTTCTAGTATCCATCCACTTAAGTTTAAAAACCCCCGCAATACCGTTGATTCGCTGATGTTTAAGTGCCGCTTCCACATCTCTAACAAGGGTCGGTTGGCCACAAAGCTGGAATCGGTGACAAAAACATGGCGAACCCCTTTCTCTGGGCCTCCTTGCAGTTGTTGGCGACGAAGGAAAAGGTCGATGTTTAGTGCCAAGTGGCCGATCCGCATCACGTGAATCTTACTAATCCGCCACTTAAAAAAGGGTTCGAAAAAATCGAGCCAAAACAGTACAAATAACCCCAGGGGGCCGCCAATCAGCCGAGAAGCCAAAAGAAAACAACCTCGCCGCCAGAGCCAGAGCAAAATAATGCGTTGTTCTGCCTTGGTTTTTTTTAAAAAACGGGGGATCCGCTGGATTGGATTCATAGACCTTTGGGTTTTGGTGGTTCAGCATACTGGCCACCCAGATTTTTGTCACCCGTTTTGCCCCATTTCAACGGCGGATTTTGCCGAATTTGACCAAAAGAGAAGTTGTGTTCTCAAAAAAAAATGGTACACTGGTTCCACAGAGAGAATTTTCACGTTTATCGTTTAGAATAAAACCAAAATATTGCCATGACGCCACAGGACCGAAGCCAACGTTTACTCGAACGGATCAACAAAGAAGTCAACCTCACCTTTACCAAAGGGGCGTTGGTAACCTTATATTTGGCAGTAGGGGCCTTTTTCTTGGTGGCTACCCTAGACTACTTAGGGAACATTACCGGGATGAAGGTCGTTTTGATCTGGATTGTTTTTTGCGCTATATTAAGTCTGGCAGGCTATATTTTGGGCAAAAGAGAGATAATAAAAAGCGGCTGGATTCAGTACTCCCTGGTTTCTGCCTTTGTCTCTACCCCTTCGATCCCGTTGTTAGTCGCTGAATTCACCATCCCCTGGGGCACAGCCAGCTACATCACCGGCCCTCCGACCTACCTCTACTTCGTGGCGATTTTATTGACCGGCAGTTATTACAATCGCCGCCTTTCGACCTTTGCGGGAGCCTTGGCTGGAGCGGAATATTTTGGGCTTTATCTAATCGCTTACCCCAAACTGATGCAATTGGAGCTGCCTGACCCATTAATGGCCCAAGATATGACCGCGCCGATGTGGTATTTCCTTAAAGCGGTTATGATGTTGATCGCGGGGATGATCATTGGGTTTTTATCAGACAATTCGCTCAAGCAGTTAGAGGGTTTTTTAAAAGAAGAGGAAGAAAAGGAACGGATCGACCGACTTTTTGGTCAGTATGTTGCCCCGGCTATTAAAGACCGAATCGTGGCTGAACAAATGGGCACCAAGGGGGAGTCAAAAGAGGTGGTAGTTTTATTTGCCGACATTCGTGACTTCACTGGCTTTTGCGAAACCCATCAACCGCAGCAAGTGGTCGATCAACTCAACGAATATTTTGACGCGATGGTAGGGGTGATCACCGTTTCCGGCGGAGTGGTGGACAAGTTTATTGGCGATGCTATTATGGCCAACTTTGGGGGGCTGTACGACCTTAAAAACCGTTGCGCCGCAGCCTTTGATGCTTCTCAAAAAATGCGTGATGCTTTGGTTAAACTCAATCAGTTTTGGGCCCAACAAGGCAAACAGCAATTTCGCATTGGAATAGGGTTGCACCAGGGCTATGTTTTGCAAGGCCCTTTAGGTAGCCAACAACGCCGAGAATACACCTTAATTGGGGATACGGTAAACATTGCCGCGCGTTTAGAGTCTTTGACCAAAGAGTTAAAAAACCCGCTTTTGATCTCAGAAGAGGTCTATAATGACCTGACCACGGCCCAACGGGCCCAAATGGAACCTTTAGGTTCCAAACAGGTTAAAGGTAAAAAGGATGGAGTCTGGATTTATGGACTTAAACAAACCTCTACCTCCGAAGAGCCACTTAAAGTTAGCTAGCGGCCTCGGTAAGGGAGTTCCGACTTTTTGACCTCAACCCCAGTAAAGCCCAACTTGGCCAGATAGGTTTTTAAGACCTCTGGGTCGGTCAGGTTGGTTGGACCGATGGTTACTTGGGCCATCAACGGGCGGCCTTTAAATTCAGATGGGAAATCAAAGGGGTAAAAGGGAATCAAACGGTTTTTAGAGAATCGGTAGTCGATCGGTAGTTTCGATTCTTGTCCTTCCTCTTTGACGTTAAGCAACATAAACCGCAATTCCCGCTCTTCAGCGTAACAAGCGTGTTTGTGTAAAACGTTAGAGAGTCGCATGGCAAAGGCGAAGTCTTGGGGTGTGATCTGACCCTCTAACAAGTCTTGTAGTTCACTTTCCACATAACTTTCAAGTCGGTTATCCCCATATTTAACGGGGAGTTTATAGACCAATTCGCCAAAGCGCTGGTTTAGTAATTCATGAATCGCTTGCGCGTCAAACCCGATGGAATACCCTTTCCCGTCTGCCCCATAGGCCCGCCACTGGCCCAAAATATCGCCGTTTTCACTAAAACTACAGATCAGGGCATTGAGCCGGTCCGCATTGAGCACCTCAATCGCCGGCGCCAATTCCTTCACCAATCCCTTCTGCCGCTGGATTCCCTTTAGTTGTTTGATTACTAATTCCAATTCGCTGGGATCATTCATGTATAAGGCACTAGAAAACCACAAAATTCGGTTTCTAGTAATCGAATCAAACGCCTCAATCGGGCAATAATGATGAACGATTTCGGGGGTCATGTTTGGCTCAAGGCGACCGCTCCGCTGAAGCGGAGGAATTGGTTTTGGGCGACCTTTTGGAATAGTTCTAGGAGGGGTGGGCAGACGGGGTGGCTGGTTTGGAATTTGGGGGAAGTGAGTGATCCCGAAAGCACCTCTTCGTCAGTAAACAGTCCTAGATCCGCTCCTTCATGTAGGATCAAGGCCCCTAAATCTATTTTCATTTCAATTAAAAAACAGTTTAGTAACCACTTCGGGTGCTCGAAATCAGCCAGCTTCCAGAGGATGCTGGGAACCAACTCCAATTCCTCTTTGAGCTCGCGCATCATGGCGTTTTGCTGCCCTTCGCCGGGCTTGAGTCCGCCTCCGAACAACCCCCAATGGCCGGGGTAGTCGATCGGCTTGTCCCCATCGCGCAGTTGCCAGAGGGTTTTGCCCTCTGGGCTCCTGATGACGGCTACCGCCGCGACGGTCTTCTCCATATCCAGCCCTTAGCGCGGATCAAATAAAATTGATATGCTGCGGCGGGGTGCCGGTGGGGTCTTTGAGGGGGCGCTGGCCTTTTCGGTATTGATCAAGGGTTTCGTTGACCTTGTGTTGCAGGCACAGGGTCCCACACATCTTTTGGGCGTTAAAGTGGGGGCTCGCTAGGTGGTTCATCACCTCCCAGTAGCGGTCAGAATGATAGATGTCTTTAAAGCGGGTTTCTACAATGTTGCCAATATGGAACTTTTTGTATTTTTCGTTAAACAGCATCCCACAAGGGGCCACCAAGCCCGAGCCCGAAAGCTGGATCATAAAGGGGGGGCCGTAGCAGCGTTGGTAGCTGCGTTTGCCTTCGTCTTTGATTTTAGACCACTTGACCTGGACCGAATAACCCTCGTCTGAAAGGGCCTCCGCTTGTTCAAGCTTGCCATACATCCGCTCGTAGCCGCCATAGTCCACACCTAGGCTTCCTTCTTCGGAGTCGGAGCAGTGCTTGATAATTAAATAATCAGGCCGCAATTCCTTGCCTAATAGGGCTAGGGGCAGGATCTGGTCTTCATATTCAGGCATTAAAACCATCTGCAAGCCAATGGTCACCTCTAGGCCCCGCTGGCGTTTGATGTCGGCCATGTCTTTGATATTTTGGCAGACCCGATCGAACCATTCGGGCTTAACCCCCATGATCTCGGCGAAGCGGTCCCGCTCCCCGGCAGAGATGTTGACCCGCAGGTAAGTCAGGTGGGGCAATAGTTCTTCGAGCTTGCGTTTGGTGAAGACATAACCGTTAGTACCCACCGCCATCGACAGACCCAAGGAGGCACCGTATTTAACCGTGTCCATAAAGACCGGGCTGATGGTCGATTCCCCGTCTGAAACCAGACTAATCCCCTTAACCCCAATCTCAGCGCAGTCCTCTAAAAACTCGTAGATCACCTTCTGGTCGATCCGCTGGCGGTCGTTTTCTTGGAGCATGGCGTAACAAAACCCACAGGCAAAGTTACAGGCGCGGGTCAGGGCCATGTCGATGGTAATCGGTGGCACCTTCTCGCCCCGTTCCCAGGCGCGAACCCGGTCTAAATGCCAATCCAGCTTGGTGCCGTCTAAGATTAGCTGGCCTTTGTCCGCTTTTTGGTTCATTCGTTCTCCTGGGTCTTGCGCCGTTTGCTGTTTTTGTCTTCTAGTTCCTGCACATAAAGGTGCAGGTTTTCTTCTAAATGTTTGTCTAGGTGCCGTTCCAGTTGCAACAACAACTGGGCCTTTTGGTCCCGGCCAAACTCCACTTCCGAAGCCAAGGTCACCCGGCCTTTTTCATCGAGGCTCAAGACCTCAAAGAGCTTGGGGTTGAGTTTACGGTCTTTTAGAAACTGGTCCAAGCTTTCTTGTAATCGCTGCTTTCGGCCCGCCCCGTCTAGGGCTTGCCAAGCGTTGCTGTAGGCTTTGACAAAAAAGTTGATGGTTTGGTCGTAGCCAGTGCGTTTGCGGAAGTCGGAAAGCAAGCCTCGCAAGAGTTCTAAAGGCAACCCAAAAGCAGGCTCGACCTTTTCGGGGATCACAATCCCTGCCGCTGGGCGGCGTAGCCGTTCGTCACGCAGATAGTCCTCCAGCCTAAGCACCCCATGGTCTGCCGCCTCCAGCAAAGACAGTCCCAAGATCACTTGGCAGCAGGCGTTCATCATCCCCACCTCTAAGGGCCCTTCGGCCCCTTGCCATTTGGCTTGCTGAATGATTTTGCGCTGGGGCTCAACCAAGACCGACAGGCCGACCCCTTTGATGGTGCAATGGACCAGTTCCAAACCCTCTTGGGCGCTTAGTTCGCCTGCTTGGCTAGGGCCTTGGTAGGCTTGGCGCAGGGCGGCGACGTAGGCGGCGTGGAGGTTGTGAAAGGCGGCCCCTTCGGTCAGGCCGTTTACCTGCAAGCGGTAGCCCGTCGCGGTGGGTTCTAGGTTCACCGTGCCTAAAGCGACCAATTCCTCTTGGAGCCGGGCGAGGTCGATCTCTTGGGCGGTTTCGGTCGTGAGATCCAGTTCCATCTGGTTATACCCGGTCTCCTGGACCGCTTCGACCAGGTTTAAAATGGAACTCACCCCGTCTTCGTCGGGGACCCAGAGGTCTAAAAACTCGCCTTGGGCGTTGAATCCGCGCAGCACCGTATTGAGGCTGTCCCAATAGGCGGCGACCATTTCTTCGTAATTCAGGGTGATTTTGTCCATGTGCTAAAGCCTAAGGTAACCGGCCTGATCGCTCTTAAGCCATTGATCGGTCATGGTTAAAAAATCTTTTTGAGTCCAGGAATCGTCGGCGTAGGGGTCGTAAACCTTCATGCCAATCATCTCCATGATCTGCACGTCCTGCTCGCCGCAGGTGTGGCTGTGGCCGAGGTTGTCAAAATAGTTGTTGACCCCGGTGGAGATAAATTTAACGTTTTGTTTTTGCAGGATCACATCGTTGCGGATCTGCTCAATCGAGCGGAAGGCTAGGAAGTTAACAATCGAGTAAACAATCGGGAGCAATCCGGTCATGGCCATGCCCGCCGCAATGCCCACCGTGCCTTGCTCCATCATCCCCATATTATAGCAGCGCTTCGGAAATTCCTTAGCGAAGTCTTCGACCACCCCAAAACCCATATCGCAAACTAACAAATGAATCCGTTCGTCCTCGCGGGCAGCCGCCAATAAAGGTTCGGCGATGTCTTTGCGGAATTTGTTGCCTCTATTCATAACGCACCCCTTGGGCCATGTCCTCTTCGGTGGGGAGGCGGAAGTGGAACTTGGCCACGTTTTCCATCGCCTTGACCCCGTACCCCTTAATACACTTGGCTAACATCACTTGTGGGCGGTCCATGCCCCCCCTTTTCCAGCGCTCGAAGATCTCGACTAAGGCTTCGATATGGTGCCCGTCAACACGCTCCACATGGGTCCCGAAGGCCTCGAATTTGTGGTGTAAATCTTCGGTCACGTCCCGGTCGGTCAACACGTTTTGCAAGAAATCCATCGCCTGCAAGCCGTTGTTGTCGATCACGATCACTAGGTTATTGAGCTTAAATTTAGCGGCAAACTGGACCGCTTCCCAGTTGCTACCTTCTTGCATTTCGCCGTCGCCCACCACGCAGTAAACCCGCGCTTGGATCCCCTGGACCTTGAGCCCATAAGCCATGCCCGCAGCCATCGGCAACCCGTGACCCAAGGAACCGCAACCGGCCTCTAGGCCATGTTTAAGGCTCATCTCGGCGCAACCGGCCAAAAAGCTGTTTTTGTAAAACCCGTCCCAATCGGCCCGCGCAATATAACCGAGGTCACTCAAAATCGAGTAAAGCGCATATCCGCCATGGGCCTTGGACAAAATCAACCGGTCCCTTTTGGGGTCTAAAGGGTCACCGGTGTGGTTCAGCGAGTGGTAGTAAAGGGCAATCAGGTAATCCACCGAAGAAAGCGAGGGGGCAATATGCCCTGCCCCGTTGCGGACGCTGACCTCGACCACATCCTTGCGGATTCGGTCGGCCTGGGCCTTGAGCTCAATTGGGTTGAGCCTAGGGTTGGGTTTTGAATTCATGGTCCCTTATTGGTGGGGTTGCAATAGGTTAGAATAGCTTGGGACTCCAACCCCGTCAAGGGCTCCCCTGCCCCAACTGGGCGAGGGTGACCTGTTCAAACAGGTTTTGGAAAAAGGCCCGGTTGTCCATTTCATAATACTCAAAGTCCCCACCCATGCGGCTGAAAGACTTGCAGAACCGTAGGTAATAAGCAGGATGTTTGTTAGGGGGTTCGCCGTCTTTTTTCCAATCCCAAGTCCCAGGCTGCATGTCCACCACAGCTAGGTGAAAATCGTTTAAAGGGCGATCTTCCTGAATGGCTAAGTTGCGGGCCATTGAGAGGGCCTTTTCTAAGATCATCGGGCTCATCACCGCCGAGCCCACCGAGAGATACACCCCGCCTTCCAACCGGCCCACCGAATCAGCAAAGGTCAGAAAATCGCTGGTCGCCGCTTGGCCCAGCGAGCCGCCGTGGTTGGCCGGGTGAGAATAAATGATGTCATAGCCGATCCCTGGGCAGATCGAAAGGGGAATCCCCAGTTGGTAGGCTTGGTAAAGCAGGCTGTGTTCCCGCCCAGGATGAGGCAGTTCGATCACCCCCGGTTTGAGTCCTAGCCCGGTAATTACTTCAAATAAAGCGGCTTTGGCAGCCAGATGGGCACCTTGCCCGCCCATCGCTTGGCCAATCTGGGACTTAAGTTCATCTAAAGAGGGGACCACCAGCCGCTCTTCGGCCATCATCTTGCCCAAGGATTGCCCATAACCCAAACCCTCGGTGGCCCCAAGGGCTAGCGCCAGATTTTGGTAAAGCCCGGTTTCCTCCCAGATACCAAACTGGCCCTCGTCCAGGTAGCGGCCCACATCTTCGGTGGTGCGGCCATGAAAGGCTAGTTCCCAATCGTGAATCCCGCCCGCCCCGTTGGTCGTTAATTGGTCGATCAACCCTCGCTTCATCATATCGATGATCAAAGGGGACATGCCGTTTCGAAAGAGGTGCGCTCCATAGGTCAAGAGATTGGCTCCGCCCCGTGCTTTGGCCGCCAACATCTTTTGGGCGATTACCTGGAGTCGGTCCCTATCAGCTTGGGTGATCTCGGGAGGCAGGTCTTTTGCAAACCGCAAGACCGATGCATCCGCTTTAGACACTCTCTGCGCCAAAGGCTTGATTAAAAGTCTTTGGCGATCAAGTTGTGGGTAGGGAGCGGGCATCTTTACCTTAAATAAAGTTAACGTGCGCCGCTGGGTGTTTAAGTTCCCAGAGGTATTTGTTGACCTTGTCCATCCGGCAGTTGACTCGGCAATTACTGACGTCCAATTCGTTTTGCACCCAAGCCAAGGCGTCTAGGCGTTTTTTGGAATTCCAAATCTCTTCAAAGCTCTGCTCGTTGATGTTGCCGTAGAGGAAACGCTCCTTAAAATCAGGGCTTTCCATATACATCGAACAACCCCAAATGTTGCCGCCCGCATCCATGTAAGACCAGAAAGGCAGGGCCAGACAGGCGCCGTATTCGTGGGCCTTGTGGTCCCAAGTGGCCATGGTTTCGCGGCGATAAATCACGCTGAAGCCATCACCAGAGACCGCCTGAAGGTCTAAGGAGAGCTTGTCTAGGTTGTCGTAGGTGACATTTTCGTAGAGGTGGGTTTTGGATAAAGGGTGCTGCGAATAAGGCTTGATCACTAAATAATCCATACCAATCTTTTTGGCCAACTTGGCCAAGTCCACCGCCTCGTGTTGGTTTTCTGGGAGCAAAAGCAGCTGCATCCCCAAGGCACAATCGAGCTTGTTTTTGCGTTTGAGTTCGCCACAGTAAGCCATGTTGGTGATAACCGTATCATAGTCGGCGGGCTTGGAGCGGTGGATCTTGGCGTAGGTTTCTTTGGTGGAACCGTTAATCGAAACCTTGATCCAGCTAGTCACCGGCATAATCGCCTCGGCCACGTCTTGGTCGATCTTGGTGGCGTTGGTGGTAAAGGCATTGTCGATCCCATAAGCCTTGGCGGCCTGGGTAATCTCGACCATGTCTGGATGGAGGAAGGGTTCACCCTCGCCTGCATACATCACCGATTTGAGCCCTAGCCCAGCCATCTCTTTGAGCCGCGCTTTTAAGATAGCCGTGTCTAGGTTGCGCTTCTCATAGCCCATAAAGTCCAGCGCGCAATAGGTGCAGCGATGGTTACAGCCGCCGGTGGGCGAGATCTCCATGTAGAGCGGATAGACGTTTTTCCCCTGAATCCAGTCGCTGACTCGGGTTGGGTGGAACAACAATTTGTGAGAGTCAATTCGATATTTGTCGGTCATCACCTAGCCTTGGTCTTGGATTAGGGTTCCAATGTAGTGAGTTTGGGTAAACCCGTCCGCAAAGGGGTTCACCAAAAGCAAAAAAAACCTCCTAACGATTCAGGAGGGCGATCACAAACTTATCAAACAACATCTTTTCTAAGCCGTATGGCTGGCTGGCCGCTTGCCGGGCTAGGGTGCCAATCGCTTGGCAGAGTAACAACACCCCGTCTTCATGCACCCCCAGCGCTTTTAAGGGGGCGGCTAAGGCGAAGCTGGCGGACAACCAATCAATAGGTAGGTTTTGGGGCGAATCAGCGACCAACGGGGCTAAGCTTTTAGCGCCGTTTTTACCAATTTGAGTGAGGCCACCTTGTTTGTCGCTCAAGCTTAAAGCTGGGCCCGACTTAAAGCCGCCCGCCCCTTTGGCCCACCGCTCTGCGTCTTTGGCAAAGAGGCGCTGGGCCCCGGCCAGATAATCAACCTTAACGTAATCAGCCAGTGCTTGGTGGGCTAATTCGGCCTTGGGCTGGCCTAAAAGGAGTGCCAAAAACTTAGCCTTCTGCCCCAACTTCGCCCGCACCTTGGGGCTTAAGACTCCACCGTTATTATCAAATGCCAAAACTAAATCATAATCGCCCAGCTTTTTTTCTAATTTCGCCAAAATCTTTTCCTCGACCTTGGGATCAGGGGTAAAGGGGGTTTGGTGGCGGGCGGAGAAACGTTTAAAGCCAGTCGCTTGATCAAAATAGCTGCGCCTAGTGGGGTAGTTCAGGCCGGGTTCGACAATCAAATCCGCAAAAACCGAAGCAGGTATTAAGGGGCCTATTAAACTTTGGTCTTCGGTGCTGACCGACAAAAAGTCCACTAACTCGCAAAATTCTTTAAGTGTTATCAATCCCAACAGCGCCCCGCTGGGCTGGATAAAGGCGCGGCGCAGTTTGGCGTGGCCGCCTTCGACGAGGCATTGTTCGGCTAGTTCAAAGTCGCCTAACACCAAGATCTTCAGACCCTTGATTTTATCAACCAAGGCCAAAAGGTCAGTCGCCTTGGTTGTTTGGGAAAGCTCGGCCAAGAAGGGTTTGGCGGCTTCTGAAAAAACGTCGAAATGGTTGTTTAGCAGTTTGGATGAAGAAAAAACGATGTCGTCGGTGAAGGCCATTTGGCCACCTAAGGACTCGATCTTGGCTTTTTCCTGATCCAAACGGCCGGTGACGTCTTTTTTCTTTAGGTATTCATTGCCTTTGGCGTAGATATTGGGGCGGATGATTTCTAAGGTTTCTAGCGCGGTGGGCCACTGGTTGATACCCACATAATCGACAAATTCCAGGTTGGCGATGGCCTCGGCTCGTTGGTTTTCATTAAAAACCGGGCGCCCAGGGCCTTTGGCGATAAAGCGGTCGGGGGTCAAGGTGACCACCAAAATATCACCTAGCCGTTTGGCCGCCTTAAAATACCGGGTATGCCCGAAGTGCAAGAGATCAAATTCGCCATGGCAATGCACCACCCGCCGGTTGCCCCGGTTACTTAATGCTTGGCCAATCTCTTCGATTGACTGAATCTTGTCTTCGACGCTCATCCGCTAATTGGGATTGTTTAGGGAGAGCCAACGCATCAGCATATGGCCAACAATCTGTTGCAGGTCTTCGGCGATTTGCATGTTATTGATTGCGTAGTGCAAAGCGTGGTCGGCCAACTCTTTGGCCTTGCCACCTGAAAAACCCAAAACCGCGTAGGACTCGATCCCCATTTCCTTGGCGGTCTCGATGGCCTTGACGATGTTGGGGCTGTTGCCCGAGCCAGAAAACACAATCAAGGTGTCGCCCTGGTTGCCTAAAACCTTGAGCTGTAGCGAAAAAATACTGTCGTATCCTTCGTCGTTTGCTAAACAGGTATTAACCGCTTGGTTTGAGGGCAGCGCGTTGACCCGAAGGCCAATCCCCTTCTTTTTATCGACCCCGTAAATCAGATCGTTCGCCAAGTGAATCGCATTCGCCGCCGAGCCCCCGTTGCCACACAAAAACACTTGATTGCCGCTTTTCCAGTTAGATTGCAGCCTCTTAGCCAGCACCGCTACGGTCTCGTAGTTCGTCTCCTCTAAGGTTTTGGCCAACAACTGATTGTAATCACGAAAAAAATTCAAGTCCATCGATCACACAGGTTCGGGGTTGGTATTGCTTCGTTTCTAGCCCAAATAAGGCCCTTCTGTATAGGGAAAAAATCGGGGATTTTTAGCGGAAATGCTGATCAAATTCTTCGTTAGCCCGGTTGTATTCGTCCAACTGGCCGATGTCGGTCCAGTATTCGCGGATCGGAAAAGCCAAAGCTTTTTCCCCTTTTGCCAGCATGGCCTCAAAAAGCGTGGGCATGTCGTAAAATTCCCCTTTGGGGATTTGAGAAATCGCTTCCGGCGAGAGGGCGTAAATCCCGGCGTTTACAAAATAGCGATGGACCGGTTTTTCGTCGATCCCACTGATCTGCAACTCGTCTTTTTCCTTTAAATTAACCACTCCATAAGGGACTTGAACATCGTACTCTTTCACCCCCATTACTGCTTTCGCCTGATATTTATTAATAAATTCAATAAGATGATGGAAGTTGGCTTTGGTCAGGAGGTCACCGTTCATGACCACCACCGGCTCGGTCGGGGTTTCGGGCAAAAGGCTTAGCGCCCCAGCAGTGCCCAACCTTTGTTCTTCCTCTACATAACCAATCTGAACCCCAAAATTACTGCCATCGCCAAAATAATCTTTGATTTGCTGGCCTTGGAAATTGACGGTTAAATAAAACCGGCTAAACCCAAACTCAATAAATTGTTTGATAATGGTTTCCAAAATTGGCCTTCCGCCAACGGGCAACAGGGGCTTTGGACAATCGTTGGTCAAGGGACGCAGTCGGGTACCTAGCCCGCCAACCATCAAAACCACTAGATTGTTTTTTTTGTTAGGGCGGATCAACTCGCGGCGGACCCTTAATCCTCGGATGTGTCCTTGTTTGTCAAGCAAGGGGATATGGCGAATATTCCCCGAAACCAGTGCTTTGAGGGCGTCATCTTCGGTGCCCAAAGGGGCGGAAGTGGGGCTGGTGCACATCGCTTCGGCCACTGAATCACTAAGGCCCACCCCGCGAATCATCGCGCGGCGGATATCGCCGTCGGTCAAGGTGCCTAAAAGCCGCCCGGCCTCGTCGGCAATCAAGGTAATGGCTGCGTCCGAAGCTTCCAAAACCCGAATCGCCTCTTTAAGGCTAACTTGGGGGCCAACAATGGTTTTTTTATAATCTTCCATGTCCAAGAGAATAACTGGCGGACTGGGTTTTGGCAACCGGGGATTAATAACCCAAAACCAAATCGGAATAGGCTAAAACTGCGCGATTTCAGTGGCCCAACGGGTCTTTTGGGCAGGCGGCATAAAACTCGCGAGCAAGGCTGATTGGTTGACCTGTTTAACTAAAGTCTCCCCACCCAAACCCCAAGCCCAACTCAACTCCTTGATCAGATCGGTCCGAAAAAAGCCGGGGTCATCGGAACTTAAGGAAACCCGATGTCCCCTAGCTAAATAAGCCTCAAGGGGGTGTTGGTCCAGGGTGGCTAAAACCCCGGTGGTAAGATTAGAATGGGGGCAAAGATCAAGCGCCACCGAATTTTTTAATATCTCCTCTTCCAAGGCGCTCCCCGCCTCAATCCCCAGCGCATGGCCCAACCGCTCGGCCCCTAATAGTTGGACCGCCTCCATAATACTTTGGGCTCCGGCGGCTTCCCCTGCGTGGCAAGTTAGATGGAGTCCTTGGGCTTGGGCCCATTTAAATTCATCAACAAAATCACGGGCCGGGAAGTTCACCTCGTCACCCCCTAATCCTACCCCAATCACCCGCCCGGTTTTATCTTGGGCAGCCAGTTCAAAGCAGTGTCTCACTTCGGCATTGCCAAAATTCCGGGCCCCGTCAAAAATCAATTTGATTTGTGGGCCCCCCTCTATTTCGACCGAAGTAAAACCTCGGTCCACCTCGGCCATCATCTCGAAAAAATCGATCCCCCGATTCACAAAAAAGGGCGGGGTCATCATCACCTCTGCGTAAACTACCCCTTGGGCCTTGAGGCGCTCGGCGGCATAACGGGCCAATCGGTAGAAATCGGCGGGACTCAAAAAACTGTAGATCACAGCGCCAAAACACTTAAGAAACAGCGGGAAACTTTTAAAGGCAAAATGGGCCTGCATCGCTTGGGCACGCTCAAAGGTCCAAGTCCCTTGGGCTTTAACCATTTCTTCCCAAAAAGTCAGGTCCACAAACCCTTCTAAGTGTACGTGAAGTTCAAACTTGGGTAGTTTGATCAAGCGTTCTAGTTCGGCTGTATTCAGGGCTTTCATTGGTAATTTTCCATGGCCTCGACCAAACCCACTAGGGTTTGAGGGTCCGCTTGAACCTTGGGCTCCAGACCAAGTTGACGAAGGGCGGTACTGGTAATTTGGCCTATGGAGGCAATTTTGGGGAGGTTTTGGGGAATTTCGCCTAAGATTTCCACCAGGTGTTTGGCCGTCGAAGCACTGGTGAAAGTGATCCAATCCATTGAGCCTAGCTTTAGCGCGTCCCGTAGTGCCTGCCGGTTTTCTAGGGCCACTCGGTTTTGGTAGCAAGGGGCCAGGATTATTTCAGCGCCCAAGGCTTCGAGCCCCTCGACCAACATTTCTCGTGCTTCCAGCGCCCTGGGGAAAAAAAATCTTTGCCCCGAAGCCCCTAACGCTTCAAACAATTCTAATAACCCTTCAGCCTGGAAATTTTTGGGGATTGCTTCCACCGGCCAACCCTCTTTTAGGGCGGCTTCGGCGGTTTTTTGACCGACAGCGGCTATTTTGAGGGAACTGGGCCACTGAAGATTTAGAGAGGCCAGTCGTTTGGCGGTTTGCCAGACAGCATTGGCGCTGGTGAACAAGGCCCAATCCATCTGCGATAAGTGCAGTGCTCCTTTATCGAAAGGGGCCCAGTCCGGTGGGTCATCCAGGACAATGGTGGGAACCGAGGTGACTAAGGCCCCATGGCTTGTCAGCAGTTCGGTGAGTTGGTCAGGGCCTAAGGATTGGCGTGTGGTGATAACCTGTTGCCCCTTGAGTCCCATGGGCCTAAGCGACCTCTATCCCCAACGCCGCAAGGATACGGTCTGCCCCCGCCGCCAAGAGTCGTTCTGCCAACCTAATACCTAAACCTTTGGGGTCCTCTGGGTTGCCTGTTTCAGATAATTTTAACATCCCTGATCCATCGGGCATGGCCACCAAAGCGGTCATCTCCATCTGCCCGCCGGGCAACAACTGGGCTTGACCCGCAAAGGGTACTTGGCAGCCTCCATTAAGCCGTTGCATCAAAGCCCGCTCCGCCAAAGCTAGCTTTTCGCTGGGTCCATGGTTAAGCTTTTGAATGAGATTTAAAATAGCCAAGTCGCCCACCCGAGATTCGATCCCTACAATTCCCTGGCATAAGGCGGGCAGGCAAAGTTCGTGGTTTAACCGCTCGCGAATCCGCCCGGCCATTTCTAGGCGCACTAATCCGGCAGCGGCCAGGATAATGGCCTCATAGTTACCTTCATCTAGTTTTCTAAGGCGCGTGTTGACGTTGCCTCGAAGGTCCAAATATACCAAATCGGGGCGTGCCCGTTTGAGTTGAGCGACCCGCCTTAGGCTGCTAGAACCCACCCTGGCCCCTGAGGGTAGGTCTTTAAAACTAGCATATTGATTTGACACAAAGGCGTCGTCTGGGGTCTCGCGCTGGGTAATCACCGAAAGCTCTAAGCCCTCTGGGAGTTGGGCGGGCACGTCTTTCATCGAATGCACCGCTATATCGGCTTCTCCCTTAAGGAGCGCGACTTCCAATTCTTTTACAAACAAACCCTTGCCCCCGATCTTGGATAAAGGGCTGTCTAAAATCTTGTCCCCTTGGGTTTTCATGGTTTTGAGTTCCACCTTAACCCCAGGGCGGAGATTTTCAACCTGGTCCTTGACCCAATTAGCTTGCCAGAGGGCGAGCGCGCTGTCCCTAGTGGCAATAATCAGCTTGTCTTTCATTTGAGTTTGAGTACCTTTTTGGGGGCCACCTGCACCTCCTTCGGAGCGAGGTCAAAGAGTTCGCTTAAGACCCCCGCATATTCAGCCCCTTTGCCTGATTCAGACTTGGC
>Ga0156797_138_pt2 | contig 24059 bp, 18 predicted proteins | sample RifOxyD2_FD_112098 | JGI IMG/M metagenome (GOLD analysis project Ga0156797, IMG submission 112098) | Candidatus Lambdaproteobacteria bacterium RIFOXYD2_FULL_50_16 | reverse complement strand
CGCCATGTCTGAGCTTCTTAAGGCTTTTAGTTTTGAGCGAATCAAAGAACTCCGAGCTAATGCCTATAGCCGGGAGTTGGAGGTTGCTTTAAAAAACCCCCCTGAAAAAGTCTGGTCGATCATTTCCAATTCCAACCAAATCAACGCACTTATAGGTTCAGATCCGGTTGCTTACCGCTTTGTTCCCCAAGTAAATGGGGGCGCAGAGGTGGAAGGGACTTCCAGATTGTTAGGTCGCAGCCTTAAATATTTCGAACTCCCTTTTAATTGGAATCTTCCAGTATTTGGCGGGGTTGAGCGGTTTGTGAGCCAAGGCTGGTTTAATTACTTCAGCTTTTTTTTTGAAGTACAGCCAGGCCCAAAGGGCGGCAGTTTGGTCAAACTTCGAATCTCCTTAGATGCTGGAATTTTAAGCCCTTTTGCCAGTCTGATTGCAAAAATATTACTCAGCAAATTAGTTCAGGTCTATTTGGCCCAAGACCAACAAATTTCCCCCCTAAAAAAAATAGCGGCACAGGACGCCTTTTTGCGGCCGATAAAAGAGTGGCAAGCGCAAATCGACCACTTAGCCCAAACTTGGGCCAGTCTAGCACCGGGTTCGGTTATTCCCAAAAAAGCGGCCGAGTGGCTGTTCCTTTTGCCTGACGAACGGGTTGCCCGTATGCGTCCCTACGAAATGGCTGCCTACTATGATCTGGATAAACTTGAGGTATTGCGGTTTTTCTTAAGCGCCACCCAACAGGGTTTTTTAAATTTAGATTGGGATATCCTTTGTCCCCGGTGCCGCGGGCCCAAGGGCTCGACCTCTAGTTTAAGTGGCCTCAATACTGGCTACCACTGCGACACCTGCCAAATCGACTATGACACCCTTTTTGATCAAAACGTAGAGGTCACCTTCAGCCCTACCGAAAAGCTCCGGGTTTATTCGGAAGCGATTTTCTGCATCGGCGGACCGAGTAACACCCCACATGTTTGGTGCCAATATAGTTTAGACCCAGGGCAAGAGGCAGAATATCAGGTTAATTTACCTAGCGGCGAGTATCACCTTTCTAGCGAATCAGACCGGCATTTACAGGGGTTTTCTTGGTCAAAAACCGGGGAGGGCGTACCGTTAATCGAGTGGGATTTAAGCCAGCCCCCACCCAAGCTGGAATCCTTATCTGGGGCTTTTTTGAAAATAAGAGTAACTAATCCTACCCTAGATTTTTCCTCTTTTAAAATAGACAGCCGCGAGTGGCTTGAATATGCCACCAAGGCCTCAACCCTGGCCAATCTGCAAGACTTCCGCGACCGCTTTTCTTCGCAAGTTTTAAGGCCAGGGATTCATATGGGGATTTCAAATATGGTGATTTTATTCACTGATCTTAAAGACAGCACCCAAATGTACGATAAAAATGGGGATGCCTCTGCGTTTAGCGTGGTCCAGGAGCATTTTGAAATTTTGACCGAAGTGTTGCGTCAAAACAATGGAGCCATGGTAAAAACTATTGGCGACGCCATTATGGCCGGATTTGATAAACCTATTGACGCGGTAAAAGCGTCTTTCGCTTTTTTAGAAGAGATCGAACGTTGGAATAAGACCCATCCTGATCAAGAGCCGGTGGTGTTAAAAATTGGCTTTCACCAAGGTCCTTGTATTGCGTTAAACCTCAATGATCGACTCGACTATTTTGGCGGGACCGTCAACAAAGCCGCCCGCATCCAGGGGTTAAGTCAGGGTAACGATCTGGTGTTTTCCCAGTCTATCACGCAAGATCCGCAAGTCAGCCAATATTTAGAGTCCCAAAAAGCCAAGAATGCGGGACTAAAAATCAATCAGTTTGAGGCGGACCTCAAGGGGCTTTCAAAATCGATGAAGGTGGTGCAGGTTTGTTTATAAAAGCTTGCGGCCCATCATTTGCTGGAAAATACCAGGAGTAGGGGCTTCAAAATAGAGGGATTCTCCGCTTTTTGGGTGGATAAAACGGATCGATTTAGCGTGGAGTCCTAGCCGTTTAGCTTCCTTTTCGGGTTGCCCATATCGGGTATCCCCAAATAAGGGATGCCCGGCGTTGGCCAACTGCACCCGAATCTGGTGCTTGCGCCCGGTGACTAGGTTAAGCTCTAGCAGGCTAAGCCCTCGGAACTCTTCTAGACGACGGTATTTGGTCACACACAGCTTGCCAACTTTAGGGTCCGTGGTGACATAAACCTTCAGCGCTTGGTTTTCGGCCAAAAGGTTTTGATATTCTCCCTGCTCCTCACTAAAATGCCCGTGGGCCAAGGCTAAATATAATTTTTCGTTTTGGTCCCAATTGGTTTGTAACGTGACCTTGGAGGTTTCGGTTTTGGCAAAAACCAAAACTCCAGAGGTGTCCTGGTCGAGCCGGTGGACAATAAACAGCCGAGCTTTGGACTTGGGGTTGCCCTTTTTGACATAATCGGTCAAGAGGGCATAGGCGGTCTTGATTCGCTCTTTGTCGGTGCCGATGGTAAGCAAACCTGCGGTCTTGTTGATCACCATGATTTCATTGTCGTCATAAAGGATGCTGACCCCTTTAGGCTGGTGACGCTTGCGAATAGGCAGGGACATATTTGACGGGATATAGGTTTATTTAGCCACCGCTTCGCAGTAGTCTTGGGGTTAGGGACCGATTTTAGCCTGACCAATAACTTTTAGGTGGTAAATTTACCGCCTTTGTACCGCTTACCCGGTTTTTTATACCTTGCCTATGCAGGACTTCGATTTATTGATTTTAGGCGCGGGAGCCTCGGGGCTTTTTTGCGCCTTAACCGCTGCTCAGCGGGGCCTGAAGGTGGGAGTGCTGGAGCATATGCCTAGCCCAGGCAAAAAGATTTTGGCCTCTGGCGGAGGCCGAGCCAATTTCACCAATCTATCCGTCCAGGCTCAAGACTTTCGTTCGCTTAATCCCCACTTTGCAAAGTCCGCCCTGGCCCAATACCCGCCCAAGCGTTTTTTAGAATGGCTAGATGACGGGGGGATTGAGTATCACGAAAAAAAACTAGGACAACTCTTCTGTAATCGCGGTTCTAAAGCAATCTTGGACCGGTTGATTGAAGTAAACTTAAAGGCAGGGGTGCAGGTGTTTACCAACGCGCAGGGGATTGAGGTAGCATTAGCAACCGACCCTCACCGTTATAAGGTAAACAGCAGCCAAGGTGACTTTGCTGCCCCTAATCTAGTTGTGGCCACCGGTGGGCTTTCCTACCGAGTTTTGGGGGCCTCTGATCTAGGGCACCAATTGGCGCGTCAGTTTGGCTTGAAAGTGACCCACACCAGCCCAGCACTGGTGCCTTTTATACTCCCTGGATTCACCCCCCTGGCCGGAATCAGTCTGCCCGTAGAAATAAAGACCCTAGGGCGCAGCTTTGCGGATGACCTTTTGTTTACCCATCAAGGGCTTTCGGGCCCGGCCATTTTAAAAGCAAGCCTTTTTTGGGACCCAGGCAAAGAGGTGGAGGTAAACCTTTTGCCTGGACTGAATCTGGCGGAAGAGCTGCTTGACCTCAAACGGGGTAACCCCCAAAAAAGTCTATTTTGGGCCTTAAATCAAAGGTTGCCTGAACGGTTGGTATTGCTCTGGCAGGAAGCGGGCAACTGGCCGCTCAAGCCGGATTTGCAGTCTTTCAGCCAGAAAGAATTGGCCCATGTGGCGGCAAAGATCAATCGTTGGAGTTTTGTACCCAAAGGGACCGAAGGATATATCAAGGCTGAGGTCACCCAAGGTGGGGTCTCGACAGACGAGCTTTCGAGTAAGACCTTAGAGACAAAAAAACACCAAGGGCTTTATTTTATTGGCGAGGTGATCGACGTGACCGGGCTTTTGGGGGGCTACAACCTGCATTGGGCCTGGGCCTCTGGCTTTGCGGCGGGGCGGGCTATAAAAATTTAGCAGGCTATTCCTTCTGGCTTCGGTACTCTTCGGCCCCGCAAATCGGACAAGTCGGCAATACTTGACCCGAAAATTCCAAACAATTGATTTTTCTGCAAACCAAATAAATATTACCCCTGGCACCAGTTTATAGCCTGAATCAAACAGGGTTAAAGCTGTGATTACAAAATGGTAAACTTATCTTTACAGTTTTTTTTCTGTTGCTGAAACCACCCCTTTAAATGTTAAGATCAAGGCGTTTCAATAAAAATAAAATTTAGCCAAGGAGGCTTATGAGCTTTTCAGACGAAAAATTAGAAAAAATTTGGGACAAAGGAGCTAAAATTCCAGGCAAAGATCCGGATTTGTATCGTAGAGATGATGAAGGCAATGAAATTTATAAGCCTAGCTACGGGAAAAACGGTGAAAAAAGCTGGGAGGTTGATCACTCAAAACCCCAGGCAAAAGGCGGAACGGATCATTTGAATAATTTACGCCCTTTGCAATCTGACGCCAATCGAGAAAAAGGCGATAAATACTAGCTTAAACAAACACCACCGTTCGGTTTTGGAAGACAAGGATTTTGCGGTTGAGGTGGAGCCAGATGGCTTTGGCTAAAACCAGCTTTTCTTGGTCCCGGCCTTTGCGGATCAGGTCTTCGATCCGGTCATGGTGAGTGACCGGGGTGGTGGATTGCTCGATGATGGGGCCTGAATCTAGGTCGGCGGTGACGTAGTGGCTGGTGGCCCCGATAAGTTTAACACCACGCTCAAAGGCGGCGTGGTACGGTTTGGCCCCGGCAAAGGCGGGCAAGAAACTGTGGTGGATGTTGATTATTTTGTTAGGGTACTGTTCAATAAAGGTTTCAGAAATAATCTGCATGTACCGAGCGAGTACAATAAAGTCTATTTGGTGTTTTTTAAGTAGTGCTAGCTGCGCCTTTTCGGCCTCTTCCTTTTTCTCTGGCAAAACAGGTACATAAGCAAATTCAATTCCAAATCGTTTAGCAGTCGGCTCCAGAAGTCGGTGGTTGCTTAGGATCAGCGGGATCTCTAGCTCCCACTCACCCGAAGACTTACGGGCCAAAATGTCATCTAAACAGTGGGGCTCTTTGCTGCAAAAAATCGCCACTTTTGGGCGTTGATCGCTAAAATAAAGCCGCCAAGTGAGGTTTAAAGGCTCGCCTAATTCTTTGCCAAAAATTGGGCCGATGGCGTCTGGGTACAGCTTAAAACCCTGTAGCTCCCACTCCACCCGCATAAAAAATCGCGCCCCTTCAACATCTACATATTGGTCGAGATAGGTGATGTTGCCGCCGAGTTTAAATAAAAAATCGGTGATCTTGGCAACCAACCCCTTTTGGTCGGGGCAGTGGATTAGGAGGATGGCCCGCTTGGACATAGCGTTGGTGGTAAAGGTTCAGTTAGGAATAAATCAACCAACCCAAACTGCCCAGGGTAAAGTCGGTGAAATCAAGCCTCTTCGGTGTTCCACCAGATCGTAAATGAGCCCGAATAGGAGATTTGCTGCCAAAAAGAGAACTGGTCCTCCGTCTCGCTGCCTTCGAATTCGAGTTTGGCTTTGATAGTGATGAGTTGGGGGGCGTCAATCCGTACCAGCAGGGTGGCAATCCCTTTAAACTGCATATTGGCGGTCGAGTCATTGTCACCTAAACAGGCGTAGGTTCGCTCTAGTACCAAATCGGGCAGTTGGTCTGGGTTTTGTACAGGAACCCCAAAAAAACCTAAGAGCCGTTCTAGGTTCTCGCGCCATAACACAAAACCTGGAACGGTGTTACTAGCGACACCGTAAGGGTCTATGTAGCTAGTATTGCGAAGCGAAAAGAGATAAAGCGACGCATCGTGTAGCTGAATCGCACCAACTTCGTTAAAATGATTGTGTTTATCGGCCATTCACCAACTTTTTTAAGTAAAATAATTAGTTGGCTCCATTGCCAGCAAAGGTAAAAGCAGCCCTGGGGGTATGGGGAGCTCTTTTTATAAAGAACTTGGGACCGCCAAGGACTGCCTAGTAGGGAGGCTATCAAGACCGTAAAAATAACAAAACCCCAAAATTGGGAATGTAGGTTGGTTAAAGCTTAAGTCGATCAAATAAACCAACCTCTCGTAAAGCATCGTACAATAAATCAGGTTCCGCTAAGAAATCGGTAATAAAAAAGAGTTCACCCGCTTTGATATACACTTTAAAAGGCGTCTGAAAGAAGCTGGGGAACAGGGTATTTAATATCTGGTAAGCACTTTGCCCCGATTCGGCCAGGGGTTTTATTTTTTTGGCCCGTTCAATAATCTTGCCTACGTAAAACAGGAGTTGCTGGTCAATCCCTTCGATGTAGTGGTTGTGACTGGGCAGGATGGTTTTGCCAGTCAAGGTTTTGATCTTGGGGATCGAGCGGCAGTAGGCGCGATAGTTGGAAAACCGGCCTTCTCCCCTGTGTAAATCCATGTCTAAAAGGGGCGCAGAGAAGATATTGCGTAACAAAATATCGCCAGTAATCGCCATATTGCCAATCAGGTAAGCCATATCCGACTGACTGTGGCCAGGGCAGGATATCCAGGTAATGCCCAATTTATTAAGCTCTGGTCCGACTTCTTCTAAGGTGGAAAAACGTTTGGGAAAGGGAATATCCCCCTGAAACTTGGGAATCAGGCTTTTAAAAAACTGGTCCAATTCCGGCGGAAAACCCATGCCCTCGAAGGTTTTGGTTAAAAAGGCAATTCGTTGGTCATAGAGTTGGTACAACCGCGCGTCCACCTGGGCCAGCACAATCTTGGCCGGGCTAAGCCCCTCGATAAAATGCGCCAAGCCATAGTGGTCTGGGTGGCAATGGGTGATCAAGAGATAGTCGAGATTTTCTAAGTCGATATTTCTTTGCAAATACTCCTTGGCCTCCTGGGTGGGGGGGCCAGTATCTACCAGGAAATGTGACCTACCGATCCAAAACTCAAAGATCTCAATGGGCCCCACCAGATAAGGGGTGTTGATTTGGTGTCGCTTGAGCTCCATCGGCTAAAGCCTCAAGCCGGGGTTATAGGGGGCCAAAAGGCCCCCTTAAGGGGATTAAAGCGGATATTTACCCGATTCCAAAGTGGTCTTGGCGATAAGGCGTTTAGCCGCTAACAACCCGGCTGCGTCGTATTTGGTATAGCGACGAATCCCACTTAAGATCAAGGCTAGGTTGTCTCCTTCCTCGATGTAGTAAGCTCCCTTTTTTGCTGCGGTTCCCAATCGCTCAAGGCAACTAAAAACCACCACCTTGGCCAGCGCCAGATAAAGCCCTTTTTTGGCCTCGGAAGCTTTATTCAACGCTTTAGCAGCACGCAGAACCGCTGATTCCATCGCGTAAAGTTCAATGGCAACATCAGCAGCGGCGAGCAACATCTCTTGTTCGTCTTTGAGCTTGGCCATATGTTTTTGGACCGCCGCCCCCGCTAGAATCAAGAAGATTTGCTTAGCATTGGCAACGGCCTTCATTTCTAGCGCCAAAGGCCTAGAAAGGTCGGGCTCGTCGAAGTTGGGGGCTAATAACGCCTCAAAGGCTAAGGTGGCAAATTTCTGCAAAGGGAGTTCGCCTTTTAAAGCTTTTTTTAAGATGGTGCTTGGAACCAGCAACCGATTGATTTCGTTGGTCCCTTCGTAAATCCGGTTGATCCGCTCGTCTCGATAGGCGCGGGCCAAGGGATACTCTTCTAAAAAGCCGTATCCCCCAAAAACCTGCAACATTTCATCTACCATGCTTGCCAGTTGCTCTGAGCAAAAAACCTTGGCTGCCGCGCATTCGGTTGAATATTCTTCTAATTTTTTTTCCGCCTCTTTGTAATAGTCAGGTGCCTTTTTATCCAGGCTGGCAAAGGCTTGGTCAATGTTGCCGGCAAGCCTAAAGGCAAAGGATTCCGCCGCAAAGAGGTTGGCTACTTGATCGGCAAATTTTTCTTGAATCGCACCAAAGTTGGCGATAGGTTGGCCAAACTGTTTGCGATCATTCGCGTAGGTCGCCCCTTCAATCAACACCTGCCGCGAGGCCCCGTTAACACAAGCGCCTAACTTGAGGCGGCCAATATTTAGAATATTAAAAGCAATCTTATGCCCTTGTCCAATCTCGCCCAAGAGGTTTTCCTTGGGTACCTTGACGTTATCTAAAATGATTTGAGTGGTGCTGCTGCCTTTGATCCCCAACTTTTTTTCCTCTGGGCCCGGGGTTACCCCGGCAAAGGTCCGCTCGACTAAAAAAGCGGTGAAATGTTCTTTGTCGATTTTAGCAAAAATCGTGTAAAAGTCCGCAATCCCGCCGTTGGTGATAAACTGTTTGGTGCCGTTAAGGATGTAATGGTCCCCCTCTAAGGTGGCATAGGTATCGACAGCGAGGGCGTCTGAACCCGAACCGGGCTCGGTCAGACAATAGGCGGCAATCCACTCGCCAGTGATGATTTTTTCTAAATACCGGCTTTTTTGCTCGTCTGTCCCATAATAAACCAAGGGCAGGGTGCCAATCCCGGTGTGGGCAGTGAAGGTGACCGAAAAAGCCCCGGTGCGCGAGATTTCAGACGCAACAATAAGGCTAGTAACCTTGTCCAGATCAAGACCACCATAGGCTTCGGGGGCATCGGTCATCAATAGCCCCAATTCGCCGCAGCCAGTCATCAGTTCCTTGACCTTATCAAAGTCCTGTTGGTCGATTTGGTCCACCACAGGCAAAATTTCCGCCTCCACAAAGGTTTTAGTGGTCTCCAAAATCTGGCGTTGTTCTTCGTCGAAATCTTCGGGAATAAAGATATCTTCAGGCAAGACCTGCCGAACCAAGTACTCCGCCCCTTTGACGATGCTGGCCATAATGCCCTTTAGCGATTGAGGTTTTCAAAAACACCGGCTGCACCCATGCCGCCGCCGATACACATAGTAACCATTCCCCACTGTTGTTTGCGCCGGGTCAACTCACTTAGAAGGGTGGTGGTTAACTTGGCACCAGAACAGCCCAAGGGGTGCCCTAAGGCAATGGCCCCGCCGTTGACGTTGACCCTGCTAGGGTCGAGCTTGAGTTCTCCAAGGACCGCCAACGACTGGGCGGCAAAGGCTTCATTAAGCTCGAAAAGCTCGATCTGGTTTAAAGACAGCCCAGCTAAAGACGCCGCCTTTGGGGCCGCATAGATTGGGCCGATCCCCATGATTTCGGGGGCGCAGCCGGTAACGGTGAAACTCACCAAACGGGCGATGGGGGTGAGGTTATGGGCTTTGAGATAGGCCTCGCTCACAACCAGGACCGCTGCCGCGCCGTCGGTGGTTTGGCTGGAATTACCTGCGGTAACACTTCCGTCCATCTTAAAGATGGGTTTGAGTTTGGCTAGCGCTTCCAGGTTGGTGTCGGCGCGAACGCCGTCGTCTTGGGCGACCAATTCCTTCGATTTGGCCAGCTTGAGTCCGTTTAATTGGGCCCATTCCACTTCCACTGGAACAATTTCGTTGGTAAACCTTCCCTCCGCAATCGCCGCCGCCGCCCGCTGGTGACTTTGCAAGGCAAAGCGGTCTTGGTCCTCGCGGTTGATCCCATATTTGGCCGCCACCAATTCGGCGGTCACCCCCATGGAGGCGTAAGACTCGGGCCAATCGTGCATCAGAGTCGGATCGGCTGAATATTTGTTGCCCCCCATGGGAACCAGCGACATAGACTCGGCTCCGCCCGCAACAATCGCCTGGGCTCCACCGGCTTTGATTCGGTCCACCGCCAAAGCAATCGCTTGCAGGCCGGAAGAACAAAAGCGATTGATGGTCATGCCCGGTACGGTTTGGGGCAGTCCGGCCTTCATGGCGGCAATTCGCCCAAGGTTCATGCCCTGTTCCCCTTCAGGGAAGGCGCAACCTAAAATCACATCGTCGATGGTTGCGAGGTCGAGGTCGAGACCGGCCAAGGCCCCCTTGATCGCCTGGGCGGCCAATTCGTCGGGGCGGGTTTGGGCGAACTTGCCCTTTTTCGCCTTGCAACCGGCGGTACGTTTGGCGCTGACTAGATAAGCCGTTTCCATGGCGCTCCTAATTTCTGAGGGGTTTGCCGGTTTTCAAAGTATGGGAGATACGTTGGTAGGTCTCTTTGGTGCCGCAAAGCTTCAAAAAGGCCTCTCTTTCTAGTTCTAATAAATAATCCTCGTTAATCAAGGTGCCCCCGGCTACATCGCCGCCAGTGATCGCCCAAGCAACTAGATTGCTGATGTAGGCGTCGTGTTTGCTGGCGAAGCCCCCTTGCTGTAAATTCCAGATTTGCGAATTCATGCTGGCCGCCACTGAGCGGCCTGGGGCGGGGACATCGACCCGTTTTCTGGGTGGGCGGTAGTTGGCGGCCAGGGCCAAGACCTTGGCTTTGGCGTCTGAAAGCAGCCGGTCCATATCTAGCGTGATCTGGTCGCCAGGGCGCATATAGCCCATATCAAAAAGCTCCTCCCCACTCATCGAAGTCTGAGCCATGGCAATTTGGCTGAAGGCCTTAAAAACGAAGGGAGAGACATCGGTATTATATTGCTGGCTAAGGGCGATGGAGCGTAAACACATCTCTTTGGTACCGCCCCCGGCTGGGAGTAGGCCTACTCCAACCTCGACTAAGCCCATGTAGGTCTCGGCATAGGCGTTGATTGCGTCCGCGTGCAAAGCGTACTCGCAACCACCACCTAAACATAAATGGAAAGGAGCCACTACCACAGGCACTTTGGCATATTTAAGCGCCATAGTCGCCCGTTGGAAGGCTTTGATCATAATATTGATCTCGTCCCATTCTCGCTCGCCAATGGCCGCAGTTAATAAAGCTAAGTTAGCGCCCACCGAGAAGTTGGCCCCTTGGTTACCCACCACTAAGCCTAGGCCGTTCTGCTCAACATATTGGACGGCTTTGAGCGTAAAGCTCAAGATATCCCCACCGATGGTGTTCATTTTTGAGTGGAATTCCAGGCCAAAAACCCCGTCGCCTAGATCGTACAGGGAGCAGCTAGCATTGCCTAACACTACCCTGCCGCCCTGTTTGAGTGCAGGCAAAACGATCTGGCCCGGTTTAAGCGGGACCGGTAGGTAGCCGCCCGATTCAATATCAAAATATTGTTTGACCCCTTCGTGGTAGCGGTAAAAGGCTGGGACTGTTTTCAATTTTGGGGGGACCGCAACCCCTTCTTGGGCCACTCGGGCCACAAATTCGGGCACCCCAATGGCGTCGAGCATTTCAAAAGGACCTAATTCCCAGTTAAAACCCCACCTCATGCCGTTATCGATATTGACCGGATCGGCGGCGATTTCCCCGAGGCGGTTAAAGGAGTAGATCAGGGTATCGCGCAGGTTGGACCAAGCAAACTGGGCGGCCTTGTCGTTCCCGGTTAAGAGTGCTTTGATCTTAGCTCCGGCACCTTCGAGTGCCTTTGCTTGGCCAATGCTAGGAAACCGCGGTTTTTCTTGGGATTTATATACCCCTGTTTTATAATCCCAATACTGAATTTCTTTGTTACCTGCTGCGTCTTTGCCTTTGCGGTAAAATCCGCTGCCCGTTTTGTCGCCTAGCTGTTTGGCTTCAATCATTTTGGTCAAAAATTCTGGGACCTTAAAGATGTCTCGCTGTTCGTCGTTGGGCAGGTTTTGGTAGCTGTTGTTACCCACATGAACCATGGTGTCGAGTCCAACTAAGTCACTGGTACGAAAAGCGGCTGACTTGGGCCTGCCAGTGGCAGGGCCCGCAATAGCGTCCACTTCTTCGACGCTCAAGTCCTGCTCTACCATGTATTTCATGGCGTTATAAATCGAAAAAACCCCAATGCGGTTGGCCACAAAATTGGGGGTGTCGCGGGCGTAAACAATCCCTTTGCCTAAACGCTGGCCAATAAACTGGGCCATAAATTCCAGTATCTTTGGGTCTGTTTCAGCGCAAGGGACTAGCTCCATCAACCGCATATAGCGAGGTGGATTAAAAAAGTGGGTGATCAAAAAACGCTTTTTTACCTCAACCAGCATCCCTTGGGCCATTTGGTCTATCGACAGGCCGCTGGTATTGCTGCTTAAGATGCTGTGTTCACCTAAGTGAGGCAACACCTTGTCTTTAAAGAAGGCCTGCTTGATTTCAAGGTTTTCGATAATCACTTCGATAACCCAGTCCATCTCTTTGAGCTTGGGTAGGTCGTCCTCGAAGTTGCCCGGCGTGATTCCTTGGGCGTGATCTTTAAGGAAAAAGGGGGCCGGTTTAGCTTTGGCCAACATGGCCAAAGCCCCTTTGGCGACCGAATTTTTATCGTCCCCTGACTTTGGTGGCATGTCCATCAGCCAAACATCTAGGCCAGCGTTGGCCAGATGGGCGGCAATGGTGGCCCCCATTACCCCTGCTCCCAAGACGGCTACCTTTTGGATCTGCATGGCGTTTCCTCGCTTGAAATGGCGTTTTGCATTTACCTTAATATGAGGTTGACGTTTAAGTCAACCATAAAAATCTTTACTATTATTGGGCTACGTACGTTGTTTAGTCTAAACCCTCTAATAGCCTGTTCATCATTCCCTCTGGAATGGCCATAGGCGTTCCTTTCTTGGCGTCCAAAGCGACCATTACCGTCTTTGCCGTCGCAAAGAGTTGGCCTGCTGGACCTAAAAGTTCGTAATCTACCTCAAAACTAGTGCGGCCTTTGGTTTTGATATCAAACTTGATGGTCACCAAACCGTCTTCTAAGCGGATGGGCTTTTTGTAATCGCAAGCGGCATGGGCGACCACAAAAAACATCCCCTCATTCATAAAATCGACAAAGTTTTGGGTGAACACCTTGACCCTTGCTGTTTCTAAATAGGTAAAATAAACGGCGTTGTTGACGTGGCCATAAGCATCGAGGTCGGCAAAGCGGATCTCGATTTGACAGCTAAACTGATGACTCAAGGGGTCTCCTTAAATTCGGCAATCCGTTTTCGATATTGCGCCAGTTCGGCGCGTAAGCTGGCGAGGCGGCCCATTTTTTCATCGACCTTAGCAATGTGCTGGTCGAGTATTTGAACCAGCCTAGGCATCACTTTTTCTTGGCTCCGGCTTTGTTCATATAGGGCCGAAAGTTCTTCCATCTCCGAAAGCTCAAGGCCCAATTCTTTGAGTTTTAAAATAAACTTAAGCCGAAGTATTTCTTCTTTTGTGTAAACCCGCACGCCCCCAGAGGTCCTGGGGCTGGGCGGCATTAGACCAATCTCTTCGTAATAACGAATGGTGCGGGTGGTAATCCCTAATCCCTTGGCTAAAACCCCAATAGACATCGGATATTTGGTTCCTTCGTTCATGGCTTCCCCTAACGTAAGCTCCTCAAAACTAGCAAATTAAATAATAGCCTGTCAAAAGGTAAATAAATATGATTCAACGGTGGAATAAAAATTTATTATTCTTAACTTTACATTTACGTTCAAGTTAATCTAACCTGTTTTCCAAAACCCTGCTTATTTCTTGATTGGGGACTATATTTAGGGTAGCCTGGGGCTATGAACAAGCGAATCCTTTTTATTGATGGGCTGCGGACCCCGTTTGGTTCTATAGGGGGCGTGTTGTCTTCGTTAAGCGCCCCGCAGTTGGCGGCGCCCCTCTTGAGTGCGCTGGTGAGCCGGGCCGGGCTTTCGGCTAAATGTATAGATGAGGTTATTTTAGGCCAAGTGATCCAGGGCGGAGTTGGCCAAGCCCCGGCGCGCCAAGCGATGCGGCTGGCAGCCTTGGACGACCAAACCCGCGCGATGACTATCAATAAGGTTTGCGGATCAGGGCTGAAAGCACTGTTGCTGGGGGGGCAGTCGATCCTTTTAGGAGAGTCGGACCTAGTGTTAGCCGGGGGAATGGAGTCGATGAGCCAGGCTCCTTATATAGTCCCCAAGGCTCGCCAAGGGCTGAAGGCCGGGGATGGCCAGCTAATAGACCTGCTGTTTTACGACGCTTTGACCGATCCGTATTCTGGCAAGCCCATGGGCGAACTGGTTGAGGAAAAAACCCAAAACCAAGGCATTACCCGCGAGGCCCAAGACCAATACGCCATTAAAAGTTACCAGCGGGCCTTAGCCGCCCAGACCGAAGGGCGCTTGGCCCGCGAGATTTTGCCGGTGAAGCTGGAATCCAAAAAAGGGGAGGTGGTCGTTAGCCAAGACGAGGAGCCCGCCAAGGTTGATTTTGCTAAACTAAGCAGCCTACGACCGGTCTTTTCCCCCAGCGGCAGCATTACCGCCGCCAACGCCTCTAGTATCAATGACGGAGCGGCGGTCACCCTCTTGGCCTCCGAAGAGGCGGCTATGAAGTATGGTCTAAAGCCCAAGGCTGAGTTAATCGCTTGGAGCCATAGCAGTCATCATCCTGACGACTTTTCCTTGGCTCCGATCGGCGCGATTAACAAGCTTCTTAAACAAACCTTGATTAACCCCAAAGAGGTGGACCTCTGGGAAATTAACGAAGCCTTTGCGGCGGTGCCCTTGATGGCCTTAGGACCCTTGGCCTTAGACTTGCGGCAGGTCAACGTCAATGGCGGAGCGGTCAGTCTTGGGCATCCGGTCGGGGCTTCTGGAGGGCGACTGGCCTTGACCTTAGTGGAAGAATTAACCCTAAGGCAAGGCCGCTACGGAATTGCGGCTTTGTGTATTGGGGGCGGCGAGGCGGTGGCCGCATTGTTTAAACGTTGGGAGGGCTGATGGATTTTGGGTTAAACGAAGAACAAAAGCTGGTCCAAGCGACCGTCCGGCAGATGGCCCAGGAGCAGGTGCGGCCCAAGGCGGCGGCGACCGATAAAAACCATGCTATCCCCCCTGAAACCTTGCCCCAACTGGCTGAATTGGGGCTTTGGGGGAGTTATATTCCAGAAGAAGACGGAGGGTCTGGGCTTGACTATCTGTCCTATATATTAAGTGTTGAAGCCTTGTCTGCCGCCTGCGCTAGCACTGGGGTGTTGCTCGCAGCCCACGCTTCCTTGGGTTGCGACCCGATCCACCGCTCTGGCACAAAAGAGCAAAAGGCGAAGTGGTTGGCCCCCCTATGCAAGGGCGAGAAAATCGGCTGTTTTTTATTAACCGAGCCCGGCGCAGGTAGCGATGTAGCCAGTCTAAAAACCCGTTACCTTGAGCAGGATGACCATTATGAACTAACCGGGTCTAAACAATTTATTACAAACGGCGGTTATTTAGGCACGGGGGTGGTTTTTGCCACGAGTGACCCAAGCTTGGGCCACAAAGGAATCTCTGCCTTTATTTTAGATCTTAAAAGTCCAGGGGTGACGCTCCTTAAAAATGAAGAAAAAATGGGGATTCGCGGGAGTTTTACCTCCGCTTTTGCCCTCGATCAGGTTAAAATTCCCAAAGACCAACTCTTGGGAGCCCCCCACCAAGGTTTTGCCATAGCGATGGAAACCTTGGATGGTGGGCGGATTAGTATCTCGGCGCAAGCCTTGGGGATTGCACAAGAAGCACTGGATTTGGCCCTAAATTATTCTACAGAGCGCCAACAATTTGGCAAACCGATTGGCCAATTCCAAGCGATTCGGTTTAAGTTGGCTGATATGGCCGCCGCTTTAGAATCGGCCCGGTTGATGACCTATAAGGCTGCTTGGCTAAAAAACCAACACCAAGAATCAGCCCAAGTTTCGGCCATGGCTAAGTTGCTGGCTAGCAAAGCGGCCCAATTTTGCACTGACGAAGCCTTGCAAATCCACGGTGGCTATGGTTATTCAGCCGAATATCCTTTAGAGCGCCTTTACCGTGACGCTAAAATTACCGAGATCTACGAAGGCACCTCCGAGATTCAGCGGATTGTGATTGCAAAAGGCCTGGAAAAGGGCTGACAGCGTTGAGGCCAATAGATAAGATATAGCTGATAAGCCAACTTTAGGAGCAAGATTGGAAGCAACAAGGCAAATATATTGGAACGTTAGCCCGCTGGGCCTGCCGGTGATGTACCTACTAACGGCCTTAGCCATGGCGGTGTTTTTTTACGGCTTTTTCCGCCGGATCAAGGTTTACCGCCAGGGCAAACCCCTAGGCCGATTGGATCATTTGCCAAAACGAATCTTCCGCGCTGTTTCTGAAGGCCTGTTTCAGGGCAAGGTCTCTAGAGAAAAAGGGATTGGTGAGTTACACCAACATTTCCTCTGGGCCTTTGTGATCCTATTTATTGGCACCACACTAATCTTTATCGAAACCGACATTTTAAAACCCCTCTTTGGGGTTACCTTCCTTAAGGGCGATTTTTATCGGGTATTTTCGTTAGCCCTCGATTTGTCTGGGGTCGTGGTGCTTTTAATGCTAGGTGGAATGTTTACCCGACGGTTTTGGGTTAAAAAAATCAAACTGCCGCCCAAGCCTTTCGACCGGATTTTTTATGCGCTCCTGTTTTTGATCCTCTTGACGGGCTTCGGGCTAGAAGGTCTGCGGATGGCAGTGACCGAGACCGGGATCGAACCTGAATTGGTCTATTATTCGCCAGTGGGCATGTATTTAGGGTATTACCTACAACCTTTGGGGTGGGAGACACTCATAGCCGCCCATCAGGGGCTTTGGTGGTTGCACATGGTGATGGTGATGGCTTGGATTGCCTTGATCCCCTATACCCGACTAAAACATTTAGTGTTAACCCCAATAAATTACGCCCTTTACGACGAACACCCCTTTGGACACCTGCCCACGATCAACCTAGAGGACGAAACCCAAGAATCCTTTGGTTTAGCTAAACCGAGTGATTTGGGCTTTAAAGATATCTTTGACACCGACGCTTGCACCAGCTGTAAACGCTGTGAGGACCGTTGCCCCGCCTTTAACACGGGCAAGCCCCTAAGCCCGATGTTGCTGGTTCAGCAAATGGGAGAGGTGTGTTTTGAACTAAAGGACGGTTCTTTGGTGGATAAAATCGGCAAAGACGCCCTTTGGGCCTGCACCACTTGCGGGGCCTGCCAAGCGATTTGCCCGGCCGAGGTGGAGCATCTGCCCAAGATTGTAGGTATGCGGCGTAACTTGGTATTGATGGAAGGCGAATTTGCTGGCGACGAAGTAGCCCAAGCGATGGACCATTTGGAGGTTAACGCCAATCCTTTAGGAAGTGCACCTGGAACCAGGGCCGATTGGGCCGAGGGGCTGGGCCTGGTCGAGCCTGCTGAAGCCGACTGGCTCTACTTCCCGGGCTGTTACGCTAGCTTTGATCCCAGAAACCAAAAGGTAGCCAAAGCCTTTATTAAGGTCGCCCAAGCGGCGGGGCTTAAGCTGGCCATTTTAGGAAAGGCGGAAAAATGTTGCGGCGAACCAGCTCGCAAAATGGGTAACGAATACCTCTATCAAAACCTGGCGCAAGCGAATATCGAAGCCTTTAAATCCGCTGGGGTAAAAGGGATTGTCACCACCTGCCCCCACTGCTTCCAAACCCTGGGTACTGCCTATAAGGACTTGGGATTGGACATAGAGGTGCTTCATTATACCGAACTGATCGACCAGCTTTGGAAGGATTTTAAGTTTAAACTGAATCGAATCCACCTAGAGGTCACCTACCACGATTCCTGCCAATTGGGCCGGTATGGGGGGATATATGATCCCCCAAGAAACCTGCTAGAAGCCTGTGGGGCCGACTTCCGGGAGATGAAATCGCACCACGCCGATTCCTTCTGCTGTGGCGCGGGCGGTGGGCGGATTATGGCGGAAGAAAAGGTGGGTCAACGGATTAACCAAACCAGGGCCAAAATGGCCCTGGATTTGGGCGCAGATCAGTTGATTTCCTCCTGCCCCTTTTGTTTGACTATGTTTGAAGACGGAGTCAAAGGCTTGGAGGCCGAGCACAAACTTAAACCGCGGGACTTGGTCGAACTTTTGGCCGACGCCCTGCCCACCCTTGAGGAGCGCTTATGAAGATCTTGGTTTGTATTAAACAGGTAGCCGACCTAGAATCAAGGTTTCAAGTGGCTAGCGGCCAGACTTGGTTTAATGAAACCGATCTCGCCTTTCGCCTAAACGAATACGATGAATTTGCGGTCGAGGCTGCGGTCCAGCTTAAAGAACAAACAGGCGGTGATTTGACCGTGATCAGTGTAGGTCCCGCTAGGGCCTCAGAGGCTCTGAAAAAGGCTTTAGCTATGGGTGCGGATCAAGCAGTACATGTGCTTGAGGACCAACAACTCGAAAGCTTCCAGACAGCGCAAGTGATTTTTGAGCAGATTAAAGCTCAAGGATATGATCTGATTTTCACGGGGATGCAGTCGAGCGACAAAGGCAGCGGACAGGTGGGGCTTTTGTTGGGCGAGATGCTCAAAATCAATTCGGTTAGCTGTGTAGTTGCTTTTAAATATGACGGGAGGATTGAGGTAGAACGAGAACTAGAAGGCGGACTGCGAGCTAAACTAAAGTTAGCCACTCCGGCCTTGGTTACCTGTCAATTGGGCCTCAATCAGCCCCGCTACCCAACCCTGCCCAACATTATGAAAGCCAAAAAGAAACCCAAAAGCGAGGTCACCAGCCCTGCGCCTGCTTCCCGTTTGCAAGTGGTTGCCTTGGGTCCACCACCCAAAGCGGGGGCGGCTGAACTGATCGAAGGAGATCTTTTGGCGCAAGTGTCTAAGGTGGTCGCTATTTTAAAAGAACACAAACTGGCCTAGGGGGACTATGAAAGCCTTATTAATCGGGGAAGTATTACGAGGCAAATTGGCCCCAAGCCTTTATGAAATGTTGGGGTTTGCGAGCCAAGCGGGGCTAGAATCGGTGGTGTTGGTTTGCGCTCCGATTTCGACAAACCCTCAATTTACCGGCAAGTTATATCAAGGAGATGGTGGTGAGTATGATCCTCTAAGCCATAAAGCCATGGCCTTGGAAGTAATCGCTAAGGAAAATCCAGACTTGGTGGTCTTGATGCATTCGTCTTACGGCTGGGATTTAGCCCCTAGATTGGCTATGGAACTTGGTTGGGGGCAGATATCGGAAGCGATTGCCTTTGATTCAGGCACCTTCAACCAAGTTTTGGTCGGTGGCAAGTTGCGCCGAAGCGTAAAAACCGTCAGTGGCCAAGCTGTGGTCACCTTGCAGTCTGGGGCCTTTAGTGAGGCGGCTCCGGCGGGCAGTCCGGCATTAGAGTCGATTTCAGCCCTAAAAGGCGCAATAGAGTGGTTGGGGTATGTTGAAAAACCGGCTCAAGACCTGGATTTAACCAAAGCCCAGAAGATCGTTTCCGCCGGACGTGGGATTGGCAAAGCCGATAATCTGGGAATGATCCAAGAATTGGCCCAGGTTTTAGGGGCTGAACTGGGGGCCAGTCGCCCGGTGGTGGATTCGGGCTGGGTGGAGCACAGCCATCAAGTGGGCAGCACCGGGGCGACAGTCACCCCAGAACTGTATATGGCTTGTGGAATCTCTGGTGCAGTGCAACACCTAGCGGGGATGAAAAAGTCGGAGTTGATAATTGCCATCAACAAAGACAAAGACGCCCCCATCGGTGAGGTCGCTCACTATGTGGTGGTCGCTGATTTGTTGCAGTTTGTTCCGGCGTTAACAAAGGCCTTAAAGGCCTAAGTCCCTTAGGGGCGGGCAATCAGCCCGCCCTTCCCCCTCCATGGAGTCCCTATGAAAACCCGACTAACCGAGCTTTTAGGTATCAAACACCCCATTGTTCAAGGGGGGATGATGTGGGTCAGTCGAGCTAAATTGGTGGCGGCGGTTTCTAATGCCGGGGGCCTGGGCACCTTGACCGCCTTGAGTCTGCCTGAACCCGAATTAGTGGCCAAAGAAATCGCTGAGATTCGCTCTCTAACTGATAAACCCTTTGCCGTAAACCTAACCTTTTTACCCACCTTAAAACCGGTTCCCTACGAAGCTTATGCCCAAGTTATTTTGTCCGCTGGGGTGAAGATTATCGAAACCGCCGGACGCAACCCAGAGCCCTACATGCCCATGCTTAAATCGGCTGGGGTAAAGGTGATTCATAAATGTACCAGCCTTAAACATGCCCTTAAAGCTCAAGCGATTGGAGTGGATGTGGTCAGTATTGACGGCTTCGAATGCGCCGGGCACCCAGGTGAACAGGACGTAGGTGGGCTGGTCTTGATTCCCAAGGTGGCTAAAGCGTTAGAGATTCCGGTGATCGCGTCCGGCGGGTTTGGCGACGGGCGGGGCTTGGTAGCGGCCTTGGCTTTAGGCGCAGAAGGGATCAATATGGGCACCCGCTTCTTGGCCACGGTTGAGGCGGATATCCATCAGAAAATAAAGGAATATTTAGTAAAGGCAGACGAGACCCAAACGATCTTGGTCGAGCGGAGTTTAAAAAACACCATGCGGGTACTTAACAACGCCCAAGCGAAAAAGGTCTTGGCTTTAGAAGCTGGCGGAGCTGGAATTGCCGAGTTAGCCCCCCATCTTTCGGGTCGTTTAGGGCTAAAAGCCTTGGCCGAAGGGGATCCAGAGGGCTTTTTGTTTGCCTGCGGTCAAACAGTAGGCCTAATCGAGGACATTGTGCCGGTCGAGCAGTTAATCACTCGAATCATTAGAGATGCCGAATCAATAATTAAGCGTCGTTTGACTGGTTTAGTCAACTGACTAACAGGGAGACTAACGCTGTTAGGTTAGCCCTGCCAGTTTTTAGTGTAATTTGGGTTAAAAACGGGGGTTTTGGTGGTTGTTTATGGATCAAAAATGTGTTTTAACTAACAGAATATAAAGGAAAATAATTTATTTTTAGACAGGTGATTTTTAGGGGGTTTGCCTCAAAGGAAAAAGCTGTTAGTCTTGCCGCTCAACGCTGCAATTAAGTCCGCGTTAGACCCTAAATATTTAGCATCATGCCCCAAAAAAAAGCGCCTTCTAATCCCTCGTTAAATCGCCGCCTACAACAAACCCCAGTAGCCATTGTGGGAATGTCCGCTCTGTTTCCTGAAGCGGAGGATTTGACTCGCTATTGGGAAAATATCTTGGGCGAGGTTGACTGCTTGATTGAGGCGCCAAAGGACCGGTTTTCTATTGAGGATTACTACGATGCTAACGTCAAAGCCCCTGATAAAACCTTTTCGAAAAAAGGTGGCTTTATTCCTCCGACCCTTTTTAACCCTATTGAATGGGGTCTCCCCCCTAATATTTTAGAGGTCACCGACGTCAGCCAACTGCTGAGTTTAGTGATGGCAAAAAGGGTTTTGGAAGACGCTGGGTATGGGGAAGGAAAAAGGGATTTTGACCGCTCGCGCACCGGTTGTATTTTAGGGGTTGGTGGCGGTCAGAAGTTGATGAGCCCGTTGGTCAGCCGCCTACAGTATCCAGTCTGGGACAAGGTTTTAAAGTCGGAAGGGATTGGCGATAGTGACCGAGCCCATATAATCGAAAAGATGAAAAAGGCCTATATCCGCTGGGAAGAGATGAGCTTTCCCGGCTCGTTAGGCAACGTGATTGCTGGGCGAATCGCCAACCGACTCGACTTGGGCAGTACTAATTGCGTGGTGGACGCAGCCTGTGGCTCTTCGCTGGCAGGGATCAGGATGGCCTTATCAGACCTCCTAGAATACCGAAGCGACGCCATGATTACGGGCGGGGTGGACACGGACAACAGTATTTATATGTATATGTGTTTTTCTAAAACGCCAGCGTTCACCCAAAAAGAGGTCAACCAGCCCTTTGATAAAAATTCGGCTGGGATCATGATTGGCGAGGGGATTGGCATGTTGTTCCTCAAACGCCTTGAAGACGCCGAACGCGACCAGGACCGAATCTACGCTGTTATCAGGGGCGCAGGTTCCAGTTCAGACGGAAAATACAAATCAATTTACGCCCCTCGGGCGGAAGGGCAGATTTTGGCGCTTAAGCGGGCTTACGAAGTCGCTGGAGTGGACCCAAAAACCCTGGGCCTTTGGGAAGCGCATGGCACGGGCACCAAAGCGGGTGACGCTACCGAAGCCAAAGCGCTACGGACTTTTATCGGCGATAGCGAGAAGAAAACCTTGGCTTTGGGTAGTGTTAAATCACAAATTGCCCACACCAAAAACGCAGCAGGCGCAGCAGGCATGATTAAGGTTGCCCTGGCTTTGCACCACAAGGTTTTACCGGCCACGATCAACGTCACCGAACCCAACCCTGAATTGGGCTTAGAGGGCTCCCCAGTCTATCTAAACGGACACACTCGCCCTTGGATTTACCAAGGGGTTCCTAGGCGCGGCGGGGTTAGCGCCTTCGGTTTTGGGGGCACCAATTTTCATTTTGTTTTAGAAGAGTACACCCAAAATCCGGGTCAACCCTTTCGGATCCATCGGGGAGCTAGGGCGCTTTTTCTAAATGCTGCTGACCGGGCCGGGTTGATTAAAAAGGTCAATGAGCAACTAACCAAGCTGGTCGGGGAACAGGCCCCCAAAGTGCTCTGGGACTGGGTTAAAGCCTCAAGGGCGTTAAAGATCAAAGCCTCGGATGCGCGTTTAGGACTGGTTGCCAAAGACACAAACGACGCCAAAAAATTGCTGGGACTTGCTTTAACCAAACTAAACGAAAGTGACGCAGGTTTTACCCTGCCTGAAGGGGTGTTTTTTGCTCCTAAAGCGCAAGCTGGCGAGGTGGCCGCCCTGTTTTCAGGTCAAGGTTCCCCTTATTTGGGTATGGGCCTCGATTTGGCCCACGATTTTCCGCCTGTTGGGGAAGCCTGGGCGCAAATGGACCGGCTTTTTGAGGATCAGCCCCAATCTTTAAGTCAGATCGTTTTCCCGATCGCCGCCTTCACGCCCGAAGAAACCCAAGCCCAAGCGGCCAAGCTGCAACTAACTGAAAATGCCCAGCCCGCGATTGGGGTCTTTTCGATGGGGCAATATAAGGTTTTCCAAAACGCCGGATTCAAAGCCCAGATGGCTGCGGGCCATAGTTTTGGCGAGCTAACCGCCCTCTGGGCCGCCGGAGTGATTAGCGAAGCCGACTTTTTGCTTTTAGCTAAAGAACGGGGCCAAGCCATGAAAGCAGTGCCAGGCAAAGATGCTGGGTCTATGATGGCCGTGGTGGGAGAGATTGCGGATATTGAAGCCAAGTTGGACCAGTTCGAAGGGGTCAAGGCCGCTAATTTCAATAGTAAAAAACAGGTCGTGTTAGCCGGACCAAAAGCGGCGCTTGATGAAGTTGCCAAAGTACTTAAGGCAGACGGGCTGACCTGCAAGATGTTGGGGGTCTCGGCTGCCTTTCATACGCCAATGGTGGCCCACGCCCAAAAACCTTTTGCCAAAGCGATTGATAAGGTCAAGTTCTCTAGTCCCAAGATTCCGGTTTATTCAAACGCCAGCGCCCTGCCGCATGCTAAAGAAGGGGCGCAAATTCAAAAGGCTTTGGCCGAGCATTTGTTACAATCAGTTCGTTTTACTGGTGAGATCGAAGCGATGTACAAGGCCGGAGCAAGGGTCTTTGTGGAGTTTGGCCCTCAGTCCATTTTGACTAATTTGGTCAGTAATATTTTAGCTGGAAAAGAGCATGTGGCCGTCGCGATTAACCAAAATCCAAAAAAACCGGCAGCACCTCAATTACTTTGCGCTTTTACTCAACTGAAAGTATTAGGGCTCGACTTGGGAGAGATTGACCCCTACGCCTATGACCCAGAACCCTCGGCTACCAAGCCCAATCCCATGGCAGTCGCCCTAACTGGGGCTAACTACGTTAGTGCCGAAACCAGAAAAACCTTTCAAGATGCTTTGGCCGATGGACACCGGATTGCGCCATTAGTGGCCACGCCGGCTAAGGTACAGGCCAATTTTGTGGCTCCTAAACCGGCAACCGCTGCGGTTGTAGCTCCCCACCCAGAGCCATCAAAACCCATGCCCATTGCAACCACCCCTAAAGCAGCCCCTATGACACTATCTTTAGCCCAACCGGCTAGCCTACAAAATCTTAAAGAGTTCCAAGCCCATCAAGCTGAGACCGTAAAGGTTCACGAACAATTTTTAAAAAATCAGACTGAATATTCAAAGGCCTTTTTTGGGTTAATGCAAAATCCGGCGGCGTTGCAGATGGTGGCCCAGTTGGAGGCTTTCCATCAGCATCAAGCAGACACCTTGAGGGTTCACGAACAATATCTGAACCACCAAGCCGATTTTGCGAACAAGTCGTTTGCCTTTTATAACAATCAACCTATGCCACAGGCTCCGGCCCCTTTGCCTGCGCCCGTACAGGTGGCCCCGGCTTATGTGGCACCTGTCGCTCCGGCTTATGTGCCCCCGGCTCCTATTGCCCCGGTTTATGTGGCTCCAGCGG
>Ga0156797_131_pt1 | contig 24637 bp, 21 predicted proteins | sample RifOxyD2_FD_112098 | JGI IMG/M metagenome (GOLD analysis project Ga0156797, IMG submission 112098) | Candidatus Lambdaproteobacteria bacterium RIFOXYD2_FULL_50_16 | reverse complement strand
CCTTTTTATTGGTTGGGCTTTTTAGTCCGGCAAACCCGCACAAAAAGAAGCAATCCCAAATTTTAGGGCTGAGCTAGAGTCCTATGCCAGCTTTCCTTTGCTGATCGGAGGGGGTTACCACAGGCCAGACCGGAGGCTTGCTTTGGACAACACCCAATCCAGGATGTGCCCGCTTAAAAACCCGGCTCTATCTTAAAAAAGCCGCAAGAGGTGTCTTGACCAAGGGGTCCACTATAGTTTCCAACTCGCTCTTCGGTCAGGAGGTCTTCTGCTCCAAACCGAACCACGGCATCAACAACTCTGAAGTCTTGGTAGGCGGTGGACTTGGCGACTTGAAAAGTCTCCCTGACGTAGGCCCCAAAGGCCTTGGCGTGCTTTTCCCCCAGGATCTGGTCCTGGTCCCGGTGCCGGTAGATCCGGCAGAGCTTTGGGTAGATTTTGATCTTGGAACTGGCTCCGAAGTGGTCGATCCCCGGTGAAGGTCTAAGATCGACTATTCTTCCTGCTTGAGGTCAATTCTTGGGACTGGATCCCGACCTTGGGCTTGGTCGATGGTGAGCCCCTTGATCGGGGCTGGTAGGAGGGTTTTGGCTTTGCGGCTTTTATCCGCAGGCTTCTTCACGGTTGGACGCTCTATTGAAGGGTGATTTTTGATTCCCGCTTCGATGCAGACCTTGGGGGGCTTTCCAGCTTATTCCCGCTTCATTTTTTCTTCAAAAACCCTTTGTTTTCAATAGTCTCATGGTACGAGAGGAGAGACTCGAACTCTCACATCTTACGATACTGGAACCTAAATCCAGCGCGTCTACCAAATTCCGCCACTCTCGCTTATTTCGGAAGGGTTTGGCTGGCGCCTTGCCCTTTTAACAGGGGGTTGATGGTGCGAGAAAAGAGACTTGAACTCCCACGTCCTTACGGACACATGGACCTGAACCATGCGCGTCTGCCAATTCCGCCATTCTCGCACTACAACCTATAATGGGCTCCCTCTAGGGAGTTGGCGCCCATTCCTACTGGTGCGCCTGGTAGGATTCGAACCTACGACCTTTGGATTCGAAGTCCACTGCTCTATCCAGCTGAGCCACAGGCGCTTTACTGCTAAAAATGGGGCGAATGACGAGGCTTGAACTCGCGACAACCGGAGCCACAATCCGGTGCTCTACCAGCTGAGCTACATCCGCCATCAACTTGGTACGCCCGAGACGATTCGAACGTCCGACCTACTGATTAGAAGTCAGTTGCTCTATCCAACTGAGCTACGGGCGCATCAGGTGTTGGAATCACGCTAAGGCTACCTTTGTTAGGACGACTGTTCCTAACCTTCACACTGAAACTAGGGCCAGCATTAACTGCCCCCACAAATTGGTCAACTCAATTACCCAATCTTCTTAACTCAGGCCCTGGCCCTAGGTTTTACCCTTAGCATGGGAGAGGATCGAACCTTCCTTCCTCGCCTCCCAATAGGCACCCGCGCTAGCAGCGCCCTTAAATACTGGTCGGGGTGAGAAAATCGAACCTTCCTTCCTCGCCTCCCAATAGGCACCCGCGCTTGCAGCGCCCTTAAAATACTGGTCGGGGTGAGAAAATCGAACCTTCCTTCCTCGCCTCCCAATAGGCACCCGCGCTAGCAGCGCCCTTAAATACTGGTCGGGGTGAGAGGATTCGAACCTCCGACCCCCTGCTCCCAAAGCAGGTGCGCTAGCCAGGCTGCGCCACACCCCGTAAACCGGCAGAATGCCTTGGGCGATTTACGCTGTCAAGCGTAAATAACCTGACTTTGCGCTTGAAAATGTCCCACCAAACCCTCTTGGGCCAATTTAACCATATTGTTCAAGTCCTCCAAGACAAAGGGCTCTTTTTCGGCGGTGCCCTGAATTTCGATGATTCGCAGATCCCGAGTCATCACCAAATTAAGGTCCACCTGCGCACTTGAGTCCTCCAAATAATCCAGGTCTAAAAGCAACTCCCCACCCACGATCCCAAGGCTAATGGCCGCCACCTGCCCAATCAGCGGATTTGCAGAAAATTTCACCCCTGATCGCTCTAAATGGGCAATGGCCCGCGCCAGTGCAGCATAGGCACCGGTGATAGAGGCCGTCCTGGTGCCGCCATCGGCTTCGATGACATCACAATCTAAAGTGATGGTGCGCTCACCCAGGGCTTTAAGGTCCACCACCGCGCGCAAGCTTCGGCCAATCAATCGCTGAATTTCCAAGGTCCGCCCCGAGGCGCCCTGGCGTTCGCGATTGGTCCTTTTGTTGGTCGCTCTAGGTAACATAGAATATTCCGCTGTCACCCAGCCCTGATTTTTACCTTTTAAAAATCCCGGCACCCCTTCCTCTACTGAAGCAGTACAGATCACGCGGGTGTTGCCTGTGGCTACCAAAACCGAGCCTTCGGCTTGAGTGGTAAAATCGGGGGTTATAACAATCGGACGGGTTTGGTGGTTGGTTCGGTTTTGACGCATTGTATTCCTACGGCTTGCCCAAGATTCAGCTAAGGCTTAGTATGGGTTAATTGTTCCACCACTTCTCACCGCCGAAAGACGGTGGGAGTTGTTCGCCAGCCCGCTGGAAAAAAAGTATCAAACGGGCGGCTAAACGGCCAGTCAAGCTATATACTTGAAAATCCTCACAATAGCGGTCCCGGTTTTTTTCGGTCGCATAACCACAACCGATCCATTTGTATTTGCGCCGCTCCATAAAGGGCAACCCCTGTTGGAAAATTTTTTGTGCGCCAATCAAACAAGCCGACTTGCTTTGTTCCCCTTTATATTCAAAGGATTCAAGGAAGTTTTTGCAAAATTCACAGCCCGGATTTCGGATCAAGAACGGTTTAATCAATTGTGCCATATATGAAAACTCAACGTCTCTTTGTTACCGGACTGTTGGTGGCCTTCGCCGCCTTGATTACGTTTTGGTATCTGCAAAATCAGCCACAAGGGATTAAAAAAAGCCCCACAGACACCCGTCAATACAGGTCGATAACCCTAGAAAATGGGTTGACCGCACTGCTGATTTCGGACCCAAAGGCCGACCGGTCCGCCGCTGCCCTTAGTGTGCAAGTCGGCCAGATGCAAGACCCGCCCACTAGGCAAGGGCTCGCCCATTATCTGGAACACATGCTTTTTTTAGGGACCGAAAAATTCCCCGATCCCGACAGCTTTGGCCGCTACCTTAGCGAACAAGGCGGTGAAACCAACGCCTTTACCAGCCTAGAAAACACCAATTACCACTTCATGGTCAACCGTGATCATTTAGAGCCCGCCTTAGATCGCTTTGCCCAATTTTTTGTTGCCCCTTTGTTTGCCAAGGAGTTTGCCTTTCGCGAGGTCAATGCGGTGGATTCAGAGCACCAAAAAAACAAGATGTCCGATTTCCGGCGGATCTATCAGTTGGGCCGATCCAGCTTTAACCCATCCCACCCCTTTAGCCGGTTTTCGACCGGCTCCTTGGAATCTTTAGGGGGCGAGAAGCTGGACCCAGAGGCCTTGCAAAAGGATTTAAGAGATTTTTACGAGCAGCATTATTCGGCCAATTTGATGAGTTTGGCTATTTTGGGGATTGAGCCTTTAGACCAGTTAGAACAGATGGTCAAAACCCACTTTTCGGCGATTAAAAACAAAAACCTGCCCGCACCGGGGGCCACTGGGATTCAACCTATTTTAGACCCCTTACCCCGAATCTTTGAGGTTGAGCCGATCGAAGAGGCTCGGCAGATCAAATGGAGTTTTCTGATCCCACCGCAAAAGGAAAACTACCGCGAAAAGCCCAGTTTGGTGATCTCTAGCCTCTTAGGCGACGAGGGTACCGGCAGCCTTTTGTCGATGTTTAAGGCCAAGGGATGGGCGTCTAAGCTAAATGCTTCAGGCGAGTTTGGAGTAGGCGACTTTTCGCAGTTTGAGGTGATTGTTGATTTGACCCCAGAGGGGCTAAAACACTGGTCCGAAATGACAGAGGACCTGTTTGCCTATATCGAACTGATTAAAAATGAGCCAAATCTGAATCGCTACCAACTAGAGATGAACCGGATTGGGGCTTTGGAATTCCAATTTGAGGATAAAGAGCAATCTCTTGATCTTGTTCGCCGTTTAGCTACAGAATTGCGCGAAGTGCCGCCTGAAGAGGTGTTGAGTTACCGATACCAGTTCCCCCCACTTAAATCCGGCGAAGAGCAAAAAATATTGGCGCGCCTAACCCCCCAAAATATGACCCTGTTTTTGGTCGCTAAGGGACTTAAAACCAACCAAACCGAACCCTGGTACGGCACTCAATTTCAAAAGACCCAGCCCCTCCCAGAGGACTTAGCCCTTTGGAGCCATCCCCGGTCCGTGGCAGGTTTAGCCCTGCCTCCACCCAACCCCTTTATTGCAGATTCGGCAGAACTAGTGAAAAGGGACCAGACCTCAGATGTGCCTCAGCTAATCTTAGAGGAGGTTGGATTAAAACTCTGGTTTGAGCAGGAAGGGCGCTTTAATAGTCCGAAGGTCAAACTAGCGGTTTATTTTTCAAGCCCCAAAGCCTACGACAGCCCTAGCCATGCTGCGCTAGCCAAGATTTATACCTTGATGGTCCAAGAAGAGCTTAATGAATGGGCCTACCCTGCTTCTGTGGCTGGGTTAAACTACCGGATTGATAACGGGGTTAGAGGACTTGAATTGCAGTTAGAGGGGTATCCGGCCAACCTACCTAAGTTATCGGCCAAGGTGATCGAGGCGATGAAACTGCCCAAGATTGATCTCTTGCTATTTGAACGGGTCAAACGCGACCTGACCGAAAGTCGGCAAAACCAACGATACGGCCAAGCCTACCATCGGGCCATCTATGAGTTGTATTACCTCACCAACCAACAACTTTGGCACAATGACGATTATCTGGCGGTTTTAGGAGATCTAACCCCGGCCGATTTAAGCCAGTTTAGAGACGAGTTTTTATCCCAGTTACACCTAGAAGTCCTCGCCTTGGGCAATCTCTCCCAGGCTCAAGCTGGGAGTTGGACCACAGAGATAAAAAAGGGTCTGGGGGCTCCACCTTTGGCAGAATCAGAGATTTTAGAACAAAAAGCCGCCCAATTAGAACCGGGGGCCAAGGGCTTTCAATTAGCCGTAGAAGACAATAACTCGGCGATTATTGAATATTTCCAGCTTGGCCCCGAAACGCCAGCCCAGACCGCAACCTTGCAACTACTGGCACAAATCATTGAAAAACCGGCTTACCACCGCTTAAGAACCTTAGAGCAGCTTGGTTATATCGTTTGGAGCAGCCGGCAGGCACAGCTCGGGGTGGAGGGGCTTTCGATTATTGTGCAGTCCAGCCAACGAGACCCGGTCTATTTACGGGACCGAATCCACGCTTTTTTAAGGGATTTTGAGTCTGAACTGGTAGCCATGCCCGAGGCCGAATTCAACCGGTACCGCGACGCCTTAGCTCAGGCTGCTCGAATCAAACCGAAAAATCTAAATGAAGAATTCCGCCGCCATTGGTCTAAAATCATTGAGCAAGACTACCAGTTTAACAAAGAGGTTCTCCTGGCCACGGAGGTCGAAAAAACCACCTCTGAACAGGTCCAGGCGCTTTATCAGCAATTGACCGGGCCTAAGTCCAAAGCTCTTTCGATTGAGGCCTTTGCCAAAGGACTGGTCTTGAAGCCCGACAAGGTTCCCTTGATAACTAACAAAAAAGAACGTAAGTTGGTCCAACAATACTACCCCAATCGGCCCGACCGCTTGAGCCGCGCAATAAACCAGGCCCAAGACCTTAAATGATATGGATATCAAAGAATCACCGCAATATTTAGAGATTCAAGAGCGGCTGGCGGCCGCGATTCGAGCGGTAATCCAAACCCAAATCGAAACCAAAGAACCTCCCGAGACCCTGCTCACCCTTGAGCGACTGGTGGAGGAGGGGTTTAAGGAAAAGGAGGCGTTAGGGCTGATCGGCCAAGCGGTGAGCCGTGAGGTGGCCGAGTTGATTGCAGGCAATGGGGAACTAAACCTTGAGCGTTACCGCGTTGCCTTAGAAGCCCTGCCCCAACCCTTCGCCGAGCCCAGAACCAAGGAGGAGGACCTATGATTTTCGGGTTGGTAAGCTTAGCGATTGGACTAACCCTTTTTGACTTAGCCTTTTTGATTCTAGTTACCCAAGGCTGGGGAGGCTGGTTGGTGGCTTTGAGCCAGGGGATAAGCTTTTCCTTCGGCCTTTGGCGGCTCTGGCACTCTGACCGTAATTTATTGTTGTTTTTAGAAATCGCTTGGCGAAAAGGGGAACCGGTGGTGCCTGAACTTTGGGAAGAAGGCTTGATTCAGGTGGGAGCTTGGGCGCTAGTATTGCCAGGGTTTTTGACCGATTTATTGGGGGTTTTGATCCTCATGGAGTCAAGCCGCAAAACTATTTTTGAAGGCCTTAGCCGATTTTTCAGCCGTTTAGGTGGGCTATGAAAATACTGCTTATTTGTTTTTTGTTTTGGCCCTTTGTTGCTTTAGGCGAGGACCTAGATCAGCAACTAGCAGACCTAGAAGACTTCACCAAAGCCTTGGAGTTGGTTGAAGAAAAAAGTCTAGGGCCTACTGAACATCAATTGTTAATCGACCACGCCATTGACGGACTTTTGCAGGGGCAGGACCCCTTTTCGTCTCTACTTACAGAAGAAGAGTTTGAAGACCTCAAAACCCTATCTTCGGGGAGGCAAAAGGGGATCGGTTTGACTTTACATCCGCGCGAAGAGCAGTGGATGATTACTCGGGTATTGCCGGACTCGCCAGCCTTTAAGGCGGGGCTAAAACGGGGGGACTTGATCACTGAGGTCAATGGCGAATTGGTCGAGCGGTTAGGGCTGGAAGGACTGCGCGACCAAGAAGAAAAAGAAAAAACACTCGAACTAACCCTTTCTACTGGGCAGAAGGTCAAGGTCAAAAAGGACTGGTTTAGCCAAACTGGGGTTGTGGTCAAGCCCTTGGCAAAAGGGGCTTTGTTAATTGAAATCCAAGAATTCCTGGTAGATACCCCCAAGTGGGTCGAAGAAGCGCTTCTGACCCACCAGCCCAAGCGGGTGATCCTTGATCTTCGCGACAACCCAGGGGGGTTGGTTTATGCGGCGGTCGAGGTAGCCGAATTTTTTGTAGGCCCTGGACCTATCGCTGAGACCAGGGACAAAAAAGGTCAAACCTTAGAAACCTTTACCGCTCTAAAGCCGCCCTTGATAGCTATAGAAAACATAGTCATTTTGATAAATCGAAATTCGGCTTCCGCGTCAGAACTGCTGGCTCAGAGCTTACGAGAAAGGGGGGTCGCCAAGCTGGTTGGGGAACGCAGTTTTGGTAAGGGAGTAGTGCAGTCGATGTTCCCAATCGGCAAACGTCGCTACGCCATGTTAACCGTGGCCCGCTACTATGGCCCTAAAGGGGTAAGTTTTCACCAAAAAGGGTTAACCCCAGACCTACAGATTGCAGAAGAGTGGTTGCCAGCCCGCTGGAGCGAGGAAGACCCTATCTTTCAGGCTGGCCTTAAACTTCTGAACCAATGACTATTCTGAGATACCAAAACCACGGATGAGTTTTAGTAGGTGGTCGAGCTCATCGATCCGGTTTGCTGCGGCGATCCCTCGAACCTCGATGTCCTTGGCAATTGCCGAAGGGGGAACAATCCCATAGTTCAATGCGGACCCTTTTATGTCATGGCCTATCGCCGATAGTTTGGCGCTATCTTGGGCGGCGGCGGCCTCACGCATGCGCCCTACCTTATTGATGCAGTCGTCTAAAACCTCATCAATCATGGAGATAAGATCTTCTGTCTCCAATCCCATCCGCTCGGCTGCATCGGCGATGCCACTTAAAATCTCTTCTTTATTAACGGTCATTTAGCTCCTTCTGGCGCAACCTCTTGGCCCAGAATATCCAACCCGCCTTTTTCTGCAAGATAAAAAATAATTTGCCCCCCTTTGGGCTTGGTGATGCGATTTTATAGTTTTAAAAACCGGCTTTGTACAAAACCTGCATAAACCAACTCAGACCCCACCAAATTCGAGGCCTTAGCATGAAAAAAGCTCTGTTATTATTACTTATTTTACTCAATCTGGGGATCAGCCTTCAGGCGGAAGAAACCGAACACCGAGATGAATACAAAGAGCCAAAGGTAGTCGAAAAATTGGTGAGCCGCGCCAAAGAGGCGGGAATCAGCGAGGAAGCCCTGAAAAATTTAGAACTCCGCGAGCAAGGGGGCGAACAGATCAACCTTTTGCAATACCTCGACGAGTTTGAAGGTAAAAAGAGGCTTAAAGAACTGGAACTAAAAGAATTTTCAGAAAAAAGGTTCTTGACGGTTAACGACATTTTTAAAGAACTGGTGGACCATGAACAGGTTCAATTAATCAAACTTCGCGAAGAGCTGGTCAGTGAATAAACTTATGCTAGCCGGTTTGTCAGGAAGCGGAAAAACCCACCTAACCTTGGCGTTGATGGAGTGGTTTAAGCTAAAAGGAAAAGAGGTGGCCGCTTTTAAGCCTTTTGCGGTAAACGCCTTGGGCCATAACGCCAATGAACAAGCCAGCGACGCAGAGTTATACGCCGCTCAAATGACCGGCGAACCGGCAAACACCTTGATCAACCCCTACGTTGCCCAAGAAAACTACCCCATCGAATTAGCCTTTAGGCGAGACGGGATCAAGGTTCGCCCCAAGCTTTTAGCAGAGCGGCAAACCCTGCTTTTAGATCATTACGCCAAACTTATGGTCGAACTCCCTGGAGGACTAGCCGAGTCGGTCGATGAAAAAACCAAGGTAATCGATTGGGCGATTGCACAAGTAACCCCCCTTTTTTATCTGATCCGCCCCTCAAAAGAACGGTTTAACGAGACCTTGTTAGAAATGGACCTACTTAGACGCTCGCAAGTGGAGTTTTATTTCGCCTTTAACAACGCTAACCATCTCAAAGATGGGGACTGGTTGTTTTATCAGTGGGAAAAGTTGGAAGCCGTCGCCGATTGTCAAGCAGAAGGGATGTTACCCTTTGAGCCAGACCCCAAGGTTTTGGCTTTAAAACTCGAAGAATACTTACCCAAACTTACTGGGCTCTTAAATGGCTAGTTAGGCCTCATTGTCTTGCGGGAGCTTGGGCATTTTTTTAAGGAACTTCTCTAGGTCCAACCCTTTGTTTTTATGCAGAGAGTTCCCTTTGTAAACCAAGGTGATTTCAGCAGTAAGCCCTTTGCAAAAATAAACCGGTAAGGCCAACTTGCTTTGGTATTTGGCCACTTCCTGCTCACACTCGGAGATTTCCGAGGTTTTCGTCGAAGAAGCATATTCAACCACGATCCCGCTGCGTTTCTTTTCAACAAATTCCCGTTTACCTGGCAGTCCGGCTAAAGTCCGCACCGAAGAGCCCACCCGGCGAATGGTGGTGAGCACGTTGGATTTAAATTCGTCGTGGTCAAACTCGCCTGGGTAAAGCTGTGGTTCCCCAGCGTTAGTAAAGATGGCGTAACCATGACCGTCGGGCAAAGCTTCCCAAGAGAACAGATTCGAGTCGGCCAATTTTTTCTGGTCTTTTAACTTTTCGTCTTTTTCAGAAAAACTGTCTTTGGTTTTTTTCTTGTCCCCACCGCTCGGTTCTTCCTTGTGAACCTTGTCGTTATTATAGCCAAAACAAACTACTAGATTCGAAAGCTTGTTTATCAATCCTTGTTTCAGCTGGTTTATAAAATCCTGAATTTTCTGGCAGTCTTCGCAGGTGGTATTGATAATGACCACGAGCAACATCCCCTTACCTTCTATCTGTTTGGTCAGCCGGTCAAAGGACTTGGCTGAATAATGACCACCAATATGTTTAAGTCTTTTGTTCATCGTTGCTAATATCTGGTTGCCAACTTGCCTTCTAGGTCGATTTTGTCTAAATATCAGTTTTGAAATAGCCTGCCAAGCGGCCTGAGCTATTTAAGGCATTTTCCCTAACGCGACTAAGATCAAACTCGATGGATTTGATTCACAAGCCCTTTACCACTAAAGATTTAGGTGGTCCTTGGGCCATTTTGGTAGGCAACTTCGATGGGTTTCATTTAGGGCACCAAACCCTGGCCAGACGCCTATTAGCGCAACGCGAGCACTTCGGGGCTAAAGCCGCCCTTTTAACCTTCGAGCCCCACCCCAAACAGGTCTTGCAGCCAGAGGTACCCTTTTATCAAATCTATCCAGACCAAGCTAAGTGGCGCTTTATGGAAGAGGCCGGGCTCGACGCCTGCCTGATTGCCCCTTTTACCCACCGGTTCGCGTCCTTAAGTCCAGCCGAGTTTTTAAGTCGTTTGTTTAGCTATTTGACCATTAAAAAAATTCTGGTAGGTTATGATTTTAACTTTGGCAAAGGGCGTAGTGGCTCGGCGGAGGTAATGGCGGCTGAATGTGAAGCCAGGGGGGTGGAGTTTGAAGAGTTGGGACCAATCAAGGAAGACGGGGTTACGGTTAGTTCGACCATGATCCGCCGGTTGCTGTTTGAAGGGGACTTTGACGGGGCCGCCCGATTTTTGGGCAGGCCCTGGGCAATCGAAGGCCGGATCGAGCAGGGACACCAAAAAGGGCGCGAACTAGGGTTCCCTACAATCAACCTGCCTAGTTCTATCCTCTTGCCGCTTAAAACCGGGGTCTATGTGGCCGAGGTTATGATCGAGGGGGTTTGTTATAAGGGGGTCTGCAACGTCGGTTATAAGCCAACCTTCGAGGGGGAGGGGTTGATCACCGAAGCCTTTATTTTTGACTTTAATCAAGACGCCTATGGAAAATGGGCACAGGTTTTCCCTAAAGCCTTTTTGCGGCCCGAAGCGAAATTCGAGAGCCTAAACCAACTTCAAGGGCAGATCGCCAAAGATGTGGAAAAAGCTCGCGTTTATTGGGGTCTGTAGCCTTTTTTGGGGGGTTTGCTTGGCTAGGGCCGAGGCGCCTGATCAATGGGTCATAGGGGGACTGGTGCGGGCGGGGGGCTTAAGCTTTGATAACCTGCCCCCAGATTTCAACCAGACCAATCTAGCCGTGGTGGAAACCGCCCAACAAAACACCTTATTTAGTCACGCTCTAGCCGAACATTGGCCGTGGGAATGGGGGTTTTACGGGTATCATTTTGACCGTTATCTCCTAAGTGGCAAGCTAGCTGGGATTGATCAAAAAATGACCCTTTTAACTCACCAATTGGTGGCAGGAGCGGCCTACCCCTTTTTGCGGGAGCGAGCGCGGCTCAAGCTGGGCGGCTTTTTAGCTTACGGCCAAGGGGACAGCAACTTAGAAACAAGTTACCAATCCCTTACCCAACAACCTAGCCAACCAGACGACTGGAGTTATCATTCAAAAGCCCATTTTTGGCGGGCCGAATTTTTTTTCGAGTCCCAAATCCCCAGTGGGTGGGGGTATCGATTGGGCTGGTTTATCTGGCGAGGGCAGATGGATCAAGCTTGGGCCGGGCAAACCATCAACCTCGATTCCCCTTTCAAGATCAGCCTAACAGCCATATATAGATTTAATGGACTATAAATACATAGGGTTGCATTAAATTTAGTTTTTTTGCTTACATCAACACACACAATCGACTAGTCTAGGCAGACTTGGCCGCAAGGGCTAAAAAAATTTGCCAAAAAACTGAACAGACCCCCAAAGTATAAGACCATGGAGTTGATTTTAGAAGACGGCAGCCTCTACCATGGCCGACCCTTTGGCCACAAAGGTTCGGTGGCGGGTGAAGTGATTTTTAACACCGGCATGATGGGTTACCCCGAAACCATGTCCGACCCTAGCTACAAAGGGCAGATCCTGGTCTTTACCTATCCCCTAATTGGAAACTATGGCATCCCTGACAATCAAATGATTGACGGGATCTCAAAGTATTTCGAGTCGGATCATATCCATCTTAAAGGGATCGTCATTACCAGCCTTACAAGGGAATACAGCCACTGGAACGCGGTGCGCTCCTTAGAAGACTGGATGATCGAACATAAGGTCCCCGGGATCGAAGGAGTAGATTGCCGGGCGATTACCAAAAGGTTGCGCGAGAAGGGCACCCAGTTGGGCAAGTTGATTTTTGAAGGCCAAGACCTACCCTTTTATGACCCTTCCCAAGAAAACTTAGTCGCCCAGGTTAGCTGCAAGGCCCCCATTGAATATGGCAGCGGCAAAAAACGGGTGATCCTCGTAGATAATGGTTGTAAAAACAATATCATCCGCAGCTTAATCGCCCGTGGGGTTTCGGTACTTCGAGTGCCCTGGAACTACGATTACACCGCCGAAAAATACGATGGGGTTTTTGTTTCAAACGGCCCTGGAGACCCCATGAAAGTGGATGAAGGTCTAGCGGTACTAAGAAAACAAATGGAAAGACCCGAACCTATCTTTGGGATTTGTATGGGACATCAACTGCTAGCCTTGGCCGCCGGTGCCCAGACCTACAAACTAAAGTTTGGCCACCATAGCCAAAACCAGCCCTGTGTAAAGGTGGGAACCAAGCGCTGCTACATCACCAGCCAAAACCACAACTACGCCATCGACGACCAAACCTTACCCCCCGAATTTAGGCCTTGGTTTTTTAACGCCAACGACGGTTCAAACGAAGGGATCATCCACGAAACCAAACCTTGGGGTTCGGTGCAGTTCCATCCCGAGGCTTGGCCCGGACCGGTGGACACCGGCTTTTTGTTTGACCAATTTGTAGCCCAACTTTAGCCATGCCCGATCAACCGATTAAAAAGGTCATTATCTTAGGCAGCGCCGCCCTTAAAATAGGCGAGGCTGGCGAATTTGACTATTCCGGCTCCCAAGCGATCAAAGCCCTGAAACAAGAGGGGATCAAAACAATATTGGTCAACCCCAATATTGCCACCATCCAAACCTCAGACTATCTGGCCGATCAGGTATATCTACTACCGGTTACCCCTGAATTTATTGAAGGAGTTATCGAAAAAGAACGTCCTGACGGGATCTTGTTAAGCTTTGGCGGGCAAACCGCCCTGAATTGCGGAATGCAATTAGACAAAAGCGGGGTGTTAGCAAAATGGGGGGTAAAGGTTTTAGGCACTCCGGTTTCGGTAATCCAAAAAACCGAAGACCGGCAGGAATTCGCAGACGCCTTGGCCGAGATTGGAGTCTTTTGCCCAAGAAGCCAAGCGGCCCACAACCTAAAAGAAGCCCTTAAAATTGCCGACCAGATTGGTTATCCGATCATGATCCGGCTGGCCTTTGCTTTAGGCGGCTTGGGCTCAGGGGTTTGCTGGAATGAAAAAGACACCAAAGAATTGGCAGGCAACGCTTTTGCTTATACCAGTCAAATCCTGGTTGAAGAATATTTAAAGGGTTGGAAAGAAGTCGAGTACGAAGTGGTGCGGGACCAGTATGACAACTGTATCACCGTCTGTAACATGGAAAACTTCGACCCCTTGGGCATTCACACGGGTGAATCCATTGTTATCGCCCCTAGCCAAACCTTGAGCAACCGCGAGTATCATATGCTTCGCGAGGTGGCCATCAAGACCGTGCGGCACCTTGGGGTAATTGGCGAATGTAATATCCAGTATGCTCTCAACCCAGACTCGGAAGAATACCGAGTGATAGAGGTAAACGCTCGGCTTTCGCGCTCTTCAGCGCTGGCTTCGAAAGCCACTGGTTACCCCTTGGCCTTTGTGGCAGCCAAGTTGGCCTTAGGTTACAGTTTAACCGAGCTTAAAAACTCGATTACCTTATCGACCATCGCCTGCTTTGAACCGGCGCTAGATTACTGCGTTGTTAAAATCCCGCGCTGGGACTTAAAAAAGTTCCGCATGGTTTCGACCAAGATCGGCACTAGCATGAAGTCGGTTGGCGAGGTAATGGCCATTGGTAAAACCTTCCAAGAGGCCTTACAAAAGGCCTTGCGAATGCTCGACATCGGGGCCATGGGCTTGGTGACTAACAAAGATGAGTTGGGCAAAAAGTCGAGCCACGACAAACTGATTACCGAACTTCGTGAACCCACCGACGAGCGGGTATTTTCCATCCCCTACGCCTTTAAAGCGGGGATGAGCCTAGACGAGATTTACGAGCACACCCGGATTGACCGGTGGTTCCTTTCTAAAATCGCCAATATTGTTAGGGTCGAGCGGTTAGTCGAGCAATACAAGGGGGGCAACTGCCCCAGACAGGTACTTAGTGAAGCCAAAAAAGTGGGTTTTTCGGATCCCCAATTGGCCGTTTTATTAGGAACATCCGAACGCCAAGTGCGCCGACAAAGGGTTAACTATGGGATCATTCCCGCCGTTAAACAAATCGACACGCTAGCCGGCGAATACCCAGCCCAAACTAATTACCTATACCTGACCTACAACGGGGACCAGGACGACATCGAATTTGGCGGCAAAGAATCGGCGTTGGTTCTAGGTTCTGGGACCTACCGAATTGGTTCGTCGGTAGAGTTTGATTGGTGCTGTGTCAACGCGGTTAAAACCGTCAAAGAGGTGGGCTACCGCTCGATCTTGATCAACTACAATCCCGAAACCGTCTCCACGGACTACGACGAGGTGGACCGGCTTTATTTCGACGAAATCCGCCTGGAAACAGTGATGGATATTTACGAAAAAGAAAAGCCGAAAGGGATTATTTTAAACATGGGTGGGCAGGTAGCCAATAACTTGGCTCTGCCTTTGATGCATTGGGGCGCCAGGGTCTTAGGAACCAGCCCGGTGATGATCGACCGGGCCGAGGATCGGCACAAGTTTTCCTCGATGTTAGACGAACTGGGTGTGGACCAGCCCGAGTGGGAAGAGTTGACCAGCATGGCTGCGGCCAAAGAGTTTGCCGCCAAAGTGGGCTACCCAGTTTTGGTCAGACCCAGCTATGTGCTCTCTGGTGCCGCTATGGGTGTGGCAGCCAACGATGTTGCCATGGAATCCTTTTTGTCTAAGGCCGCGAATTTAAACGAGGATCATCCGGTGGTGATCTCCAAGTTTATGACCAACGCCAAAGAGATTGAGTTCGACGCGGTCGCCGACCGGGGCGAGGTGATCAACTTTGCGATTAGCGAGCATTTAGAAAACGCCGGGGTCCATTCGGGCGATGCGACCTTAGTCTTGCCGCCCCAACGGACCTATTTGGAAACCACTAGGCGTATTAAGGTAATCGCCAGTAAAATTGCTAAGGCCCTTGAGATTACCGGTCCCTTTAACATCCAGTTTTTGGCTAAAGACAACTTGGTCAAGGTGATCGAGTGTAACCTGCGGGCTTCCAGGAGTTTTCCTTTTGTTTCAAAGGTAACCAAACAAAACCTGATTACCTTGGCCACCCGCGCCATTTTGGGCGAACCGACCGAGAAAAACCTCGAATCCTTTATGGAGTTAGGTCACGTTGGGGTCAAGGCCAGCCATTTTTCTTTTACCCGCCTCTTGGGGGCTGACCCAACTCTGGGGGTGGAAATGGCTTCAACTGGCGAGGTGGGCTGCATTGGGGATACCTTTAACGAAGCCCTGCTCAAGGCCATGCTTTCAGTTGGGTTTAGGATTCCGATAAAAACCATGTTGTTAAGCTCGGGGCCAGAAAAGAACAAGGTTAGTCTCCTAGAGACCGTGGCGGCTTTAACCCAGATGAAAGTGGAACTGTACTGCACCACGGGCACCTGGAAGTTTCTAAAGGAACATGGGATCGAAACCAAACTCGCGCCTTGGCCTGATGAAGAAGCGACCGAAACCGTTTTAGACCTTTTAGAGCGGGTTCCCTTTGATTTAGTGGTTAACATCCCGAAGTCATTGCAGTCCCAAGAGCTGACCCAAGGGTACCAAATCCGCCGCCGGGCAGTGGACTTGGCTATGCCTTTGATCACCAATTTCCAATTGGCCGTCCGCTTCCTAGAGGCCATTCACCAACACCCAGACCTGAAAATCAAGGCCTGGGGCGAATATTAAGCGGCCATGAATCCCCTGGCTCATCTGTCCCTGTTAGTGGCTTTGGCGGGGATGGTCTGGGCACCGGGGGCCTATTTTTCTCGGGTGCTAACCCTAAAAAAATGGGTTGAATCACCGGGCCCCGCTTTGATCATGGGGCTAGGGATTGCCTTTGATCTCTTGGCCTCGATCCTATATCGCTGGTCTGGTCTGCCCTACTGGATCTTTGTGGTCCTCCACCTCCCCTTTTTACTCCCAGCAGCCCAAGATTTTCGAATCCGCCATTTGAGCCCCAAGGCTTGGCTCCGGCATCACTTGTGGGAGCGCTGGTCTAGCGAAAATCGGCGCGATTTTGGAGCCTTCGTTTTAACTTGGTGCCTGCTTCCGGTGGCGGCCTTTTTTTATTATGGGCTGCAACCGATCGAAGCCTATTATCATGACGAAATCCTAAGGGGGGCTATGACCCCCTTTATTACCCAAGGATTTCCGCTGACCGACTTTTTAGTTTATAGCCCAGAGCGATTTTATTACTATTATTTAGCCGAACTTTTTGTAGCCAATTTAGCCCAAGCGACGGGGATTTGGCCAGTTGAGGTTTATTTTTGGTGGTTTTTGCTTTTTTGTTGGAGCCTGATATGGTTAGGTTTTTGGTCTTTGGTGCGGCTTCAAGCCCCGGGTTCGAAGCTTTTGGCAGGCATCACCTTTTTGTTGTTTTTTACACTACACGGCTACGGTGGACCCCAATCAATCAGCCATTTCGGTTTTCGCCAAAATAGCTTTGCTATTGCCCTCAACTTTTTGGCTCTGTTCCTCTTTTGCCGGTTCTGCCTAAGCGGGCGCTGGTTTTATTTCTTTTTAGGCATTTTGCTTTCTGGACTAACCATTGGGATCAAAACCTTCTCCTTTTTGCCCTTTATTCCCCTAATCCCTTTGCTGGGGATTTGGGGTTGGCGGACGGGGCGGATCAAGTTTTTAACCCTTGGCGCTTTGGGCGCTTGGACCCTTTTGGTGGTGGGGGTTACGTACTTTGGGATGATTTATCACCCTGGCGAGGAATCGGCGGTAAACTTTATATGGGAGCCGACCCATTATTGGGCCGAGGCCTATGATCAACGGATCATTGAAGCGCCCAACTATCTTTACCAAGAAGTCAAAACGCAAATGGAAGGGACCGATTGGCCCTTCTGGCGCGCCTTTTTGATGCCTGTTGGCTTTCTGACCGGGTTTTTCCTTTTGGGGATAGCCGCGCTCCCCGCCGGTAGAGGTCAAGCGAGGTTGCTAGATTTCTTTTGGGGTTTGGTTGGATTAATCAGCTATGGAATGTTTCTGGTCTTTGGTTGGTTTCGCCTTTCGCATTCAATGGCTTCGGTCATATACTTAGTCTTTTTTGGCGCGATTTACCTTAAGCTAGCAATAATGGTCTGGTTCGCTGGGCGTATGCAACAAAGGCGAGGGTTAGGGGTGTTGTTGCTTTTGATTGTTTGGGGTTTTGCTATGTACAGTCATGCCAAAGTCGATTTACAGCACTTTTACGGCCCTAAAACCCCTTACCAAGCTAGCCCAGACGAGGTTAGCGCCCTTACACTAGTCCGCAAAACCCCTGAAAACAGCTATTTTCTGCACAACTACTACCGGCAGTCAGGCATGCTTGCTCAAGCGGCGATTGCGGGCAGGCGCAGTATTGTAAGCTATCGATATTGGGATTCGATTTTTCAGGAAGAGGCCTTGTACGACCAGATGATGGGCCTAGCCGACCGGTTTTATCGGGGTGAAATGAGCCGGGTCGAGATGCAACAATTTTTAGATCAATACCAGATTGGCTCGGTTTTTTGGCTCTACCGAATCAACCCACCCCTAGACTTAACAGACTTAGGATTTAGGCGAGAGACCCACACCGACGGGCTCGATCTGTGGTTGCGCGAGCAACCATTACCCGCGCCTCCTGCTAATCAGGATTAGTGTTTTTTAGGTCGGAGCCAAGTGATTCCCGGCTGATTGTACCTTACTTCAAACAGTTCTGGATCGGCCCCTGGATAGGGATGGTAGCGGTGCATCCACAAAATAGCGGACACCTGATACTGGGTCAAAAAGGCTTGGGTCTCTTCTCTGTTTAGTTCCCCTTTAAAAAACCGTTCCACATCCACCTGAACCGCATGGTAGGTTATAGGGTCTTGGTTGATCGAGCCGCCCACGTAATCACTTAAAACCGTTCGCCGACCGATTATCCCAGAAACACTCCAGAACCGAGGGCCTTTGTAAAAATTGTGCAGAACCCAATCGGTGGGTTGGGTGTCCGCCTTGATTAAGTTCATTACCTTAACCTCTTCAGGCGAGTGACTCACATGGGTAGGTGGGCCTTGGTAGTGGGTTAGATCGGCAAAGGCGTAACTATACATAGAGACCCCAAACATTAGGGGTAAAACCAGCCAACCGAACACCGTCCGTTTTAGGCTCAAGGCTTCCAGCCAAAGGCACAGCGTGGCCGCACTAAAGATCCAAGCACCAAAGATAAAAAAGTACACAATCGAGCCCATTGACGCGCCCTCTTCGAACCCGAAGCCAAAGAAAAAGACTTGCGAGAGCCAACCACCCAAGGCAAAAAACCAATAACCCGGCTTTTTAAGCAACTCCCGCCCGCCCCAGAGGAGGGCGGCCAACGCTAATAACCAATATTCCAAGCTTGCAACAATCGGTGCCCAAAGCATCGAACCGTTGGTACCCCAGAGGGCTTGGCACCAAGCGGTCAGGGTTTTTGCCAAGGCGCAATGATATTGCTCGGTAAGCTTTACCTGATAGGTCTTGGCCCAATAATGTTCTGGATCCCAAATAAGCGCAGGCCCGCCCGAGTCTGGTTGATAAACCACCAAAAAATACCAAAAGGAGCAAAGACCGAAAAAAAACAGGGCCGGAAATAGGTAAGTTTTCAGGGGCAAGGGCCGCATAAAAAAAAGATAACCTACCAAAGGGCCCAAGGCTCCTAAGATTGGGGCCAACATCAGCAACTTGGTGCCCACCAGCAAAGAGGCCAGGGCTAATCCCAACAGCAACCAAAGGTTTCGTCGGTTTTGCAAATATTGCGTTATTAGGGCGGCGCTAAGCAGGGCGAGACCTAGGGCGAAGGTGTTTTGTCGCAAAGTCAAGTGACTGATTTTTTGATCGCCACCCAATCCTTGAACAAAAAAGAAAAAGAAAAATGCCATCACCAAAACAAGTTGATTCTTTTTGCCCAAGGCATTAGCAAAGGCCCAAAATCCAGCTAAAATCAAAATCCAATTTCCTGGCAAAACCCAATTAAAATAGACTTCCCCTGCATCAAGCCCAGTAAAGGCGGTAAGGTTCGCCGTCCAAAGTTCGGTGAAGTTATAATACCGATAGGAGTTATTGGCGAAAACGTGAAATTCAGGCGGTGGATAAGCCAGAGCTATAGCATGGACAATCCCCAGCCGCTGGTGTTCATCTTGGTAAATTTGAGCAATGGGCTTATAAGTAGTCGTATAAAAAAAGTAGATCAAAAAAGTGGCCACACTCAAGAAACCAAGCACCCGTCCCCAGCCCCCCAATTGCGCCAGTCCATCTCTGGTCCAGCTTCGCCAACGGTGCCGGTCCTGCCAAAGTAGATATAAAAAACCTAGATGCAAAACCGAATACAGCCAAAAAGGTAAGCCTAAAGCCCCAAAAAGACTTCGGTAGGCAATACTAGAAATCAGGTGAAAGACCAAAGCAGCGGCCAGCCAAAAAGCGGGGCCGCTGTCTTTAGTAGCTAGATGTATCACCCTAACCCTAGAGATAGCGGCTATAGGCAACAAGAGGTGCCACAAAAGAAATAAGGCTATTAAAAAGCTTGGGGCCAAGGCTTCCTCGGAAATCTGGAGCTGAACAAATTTTAGGCAATCGCCAGATAAAAGTGGACTTACAAATAGGTTGTTGGCAAGACCCCAAACACTCCAAATCTATTCTGAGCGAGGCTATTGAGGGACCAAGTGTCTTGCAAAAAAAAAGGGCTTAAGCTATCTTCCTCGAGAATGTCGTCTCAATGTTGAACCGGAAAAAGAACCGGTGAGCGACCAAGAGGCAGGTTCACTTGCATTCCTTCGGGGTTTAATTGGACCTTGTTCCAAGAGCAATTCAAACCAGAACGAACTGGAAACTAGTATTTTTTATTGGAATAGCCCTCTTGGTTTGGGTCTCTTCGCCCCTGGTTTTCCGCCGAATGTCCCCAACCCCCAAGTTACCCCAATCGGTAGGTTTGACCGCCTATTTCCCGCTAGTAAAAAACCTCAAGGAAGCCAATGGGGCTTGGGGTGCGCTTAATTCTAATGTTCGGTTAAATAAATACCAAACCCCTGGGGTTTTGCTGAATTTTAGGTCTGAATCCTATCTTTCTTTAGCCGGGTGGAACCAGCCCAAGGCCCATTTAACAAAAACCTACGCCTTGGGGTTGGCTCTACCTAAAGATCCACCAAATACGGGCGAGCGGTTTCAAAATATTTTTTTTGACGGCAGCGCAAAAATGCCGGGCCGCCCTCGGGTTTCCCTTTGGTTTGACCGACAGGAACAATACTTACATCTTTCTTTGACAGATCAAAATGGGACACATTTTTCTGATCAAGTTGGATTCCGCTGGAAACCCTTGGTTTTTCTTACACTGGTGATCGACCTGGAAAGCAAGCAATACCGGCTTTATCAAGATGGCAGGTTAAAATTAGAAAAACCCTGGGAGGGCCAAGGTCTTTTAGAGTCGGAACTCTTTTTTGTGGGGTTGGGCCTTTCCCCTAGATCTGGGTTGAAAGCGACCTATTTAGGCCTTTCCCTCTGGGAGCGCCCTTTGAGCGGGCCCGAGGTTAAAGAATTAACCCACGCTTTTTACAACCAACAATCCCATACCCAGCTTTTTTACCGTCTCTTTGTGGGCTTCCTTTGGGTGGGCTATTTAATTCTGGCTTGGTTTAAATTGCAGACAGATTTGCTTAGGTGGGGGCATTGGGCCAGCCAAAAAACCCTTAAAGTGCGGCAGGCTATCAACCGGTACTGGTCAGAAGAGGCCTTCTATTAACGTGAAATTGCGGCCCTTAAATTTTGCTTTTTTTGTCCTCTTTTTAGCCCCAACCTGGACGCTTTTGGCGTTTGGAGTGCGCTGGGTTTTAGGGGATTTTTATCATTGGGGCGAGGTGGCGCAGTACCCGGTTTTATTCGCCGCCTTGGGCCTCTGCGGGCTACTGTCTCAAAAGTTAGGCCAGTTTTTTGACCCAGAAAAACCCTCCATTTTATACCTGCCCGAACTTCTCTGGGCTTTGGCCCTGGCCTATCCTTTAGCTTGGCGGCAGGGGAAATTAGCAGATATTATTGCTAAACAATTTGAAGCGAACCGGTACGCCTTGGGTGGGTCGGACTGGGCCTTTCATACCTCCATTTCCAACTATTTAATGTATCATGGCGCTCTCAACCAAAACCCCTTTTATCAAGACGGGCATTTAGGTTATCACCATTTTTATAATCTATTAGTTGCGCAAATAGCGGGTATATTGGGGATCAACGCCCCAATGTCCTTTGTTTTTGTATCCCCCTGGATGGTTTTAGCTGGGTTTGTAGCACTTTGTTGGTGGATGATGATCGAGCTTCGTTTATCAGGCGAACGCTTCGGCCTTAGGGGATTTTTGCCGTTAGGTTTTTTGGCCTGGATGGTCAGTGAGGGCAACCCTTACTCGCAATTTTCCATGATTTACGGCGTCGGATTGGCTTTTTTGTTAATGGCAATTTTACGACGACTTGCCCACAAAACTAGGCGTGATAACCGTTTTTTACTCCCCGCCTTGATCATTTTGGGTCTAGGTTGCGCCGCGACTAAAATGTTTTATTTCCTTCCCCTATTAACCGCTGCTGGTGCCACCTTACTGCTGAACGGGATCAAACAAAAGCGGCAGCTTGGCAAGGCCCAGTGGTTTATGATAAATTCATTTAATATCAAATTAGTGCTGACCTTTTTAGTGATTTTTGGCGGGGCCATGTCAATGATGGGTGATTTTGCCAAGAGTCCCTATCAAATTGATTGGGCTAAGCTATTTTTTGAGAATGGAGCAGGAAGCTTTATTACCCAATTGGCGCAAGGCAGCCTAATCCCCTGGATTTGGGTGGGAAGCTTGATTTTGGCTTTAATCTCGAAAGAGGGTTACGAATTTCTGTTTTGGGGGGTGGTTGCGTTAACTGCGCATCTGATCTCGGTTAGCTTTGTACCCACTCTATACGAGGCCGGGGCCAGCCATCGCTATGCGAGCTTTTCTATCTTAGCCGCCGAGCTAATTATCTTGGGCGTATCCCTGGCCAAACTACCGATTGAATTTACCCAATCTGCAACTATGCGTTTGGTCAAAAAACGGGTTTACCGTGGGTTTTTAGGGGGGCTGTTGGTGCTGGTGGTTTTGGCTGAATATCAAATGGTCGGGCGTTTTGACTTTTTCCCTAGGCCCGTTTTTGGTCGGGATTTGGACTACCCCCCTCGGGGCCAGTGGCTAAAAATGTCGGATTTTATCAATAGCCATCTGACTAAGGAGGATGGAATCATTACCAATTATTGGGACCTAAACCGTCACTATGGGCTCACCGCCTGGATTAAAACTCCCCCCTTTTTGTCCTCGGGCCAATACGGCTTTGTGGACCAACAGGAAGACATTTTTCAAAGACGCAAAGCGTTACAAATATTTTTCCGCTGGCGGATTTCTGCGGATTTGTTCCGGCTTTTAGCAGAGGAATACCCAAAGGTCCGTTACCTTTTGATTGATGATAGTTTAGTGGGCAACCTGCCTCCCTCCTCTACTAATCCGGTCATTTGGGAAAACCACGTTTACACTAGGCTTTCTTTCGAAGAAATCGAGGCGCAAATCCAAAGCCCAGGGCTTCCCCCGCGCCAACTGGTGCGTGCCGATCCCTTCAGCGGCTATGCTGATATACCAGACCGGGTTTATTACCATCTTGTAGGCCCAATGATCAAAGACCTAGAGGCCAAAGGCCAACTAGAGCCCCTGTTTTTCACCCAAGAGGCCGGGCTATATCGAATCAATCCTTAGGCAAAAAAATTGCCAAGCTTTTTGGGTTCAATTATAAGAGGGGAAGGTTTTATTAAATACCTTCCAAAAAGGAAAAAATGAAAAGACTGTTAGGTTTTATTAGCGTTCTTTTATTAAGCCTCCCCGCAATGGGGCAAGATTTTGACCAAGCGATTGGCCAAATTGCTAAACTGTTAAAAGAATCCAAATCCATGCAGGGCTCCCAAGGGCTGCTTTTGGAAGTCGTTAATTTCCACTCTAAAAAGTCAGACCGCAAGGCGCTACAAATATCTGAGACCCTCAAAACAGCCTTGTTGGGGCAGGGGGTAAAGATCATCGAACAAGAAAAAGCCTTAAGTGGGGTCAGCGGTAAAACCTTTAGCTTAAGTGTGACCTATGAAGATAAAGGGGAAACGACCCTGCTTCGGGCCCAGCTAACCAACTTTGTCACTGGGCAGGTGCTAGAACAGGCGGTGGCCGGATATTCGGGGGAACAAAAAACCGGGGAAAGTCTAGTGGCAGTGCCCGATCTTGAGTCTCCATTATTAAACAAACAACAAGCCCGCTTGCTCTCGGATGTTTTTCGCACCAGCTTGCGAAATACGAAGGTTTTTAACTTGGCCAGCAACGCCGAGATTGACCGGATGGACCCAGACCGTATCCAAAAGGAATTGGGTTGCAGCCGCGACGAATGCGCGGTGGTGATCGGGGAGCAGATGGGGGTGGACCGGGTGGTTAGTTCTAGCTTTGGTAAATTAAGTGAAAACACCTACCTTTTGACCGCCAAATTGATCGACATTAAATCAGGGGCGATCTTAGCCTCAGCGACTATGCGCCACAAGGGGGAGTTAACCGCCATCGACCAGCCCCTGAATCAGTTAGCACTAGAATTGGCCCAGAATATGGGCAGCGCTCCAGAACCCAAGGGATACGTGCGTACTGCGGAGGAGATGAAGCCGGTTGAGTTAAAGGTGATGGGCAATGATATGCGAATTCAGGCCTATGGTCTGTTGGGTTCGCCTGGAATTGCGATTACTGAACTTGGAGGGGCTCAAACCATTGTTTGGTCCGATGGTTACGGTGGAATGGTCAGGTTTGTGGGTGAGGCTTGGTCTGGGACCGCGACTAGTAGTTACGGTAATATCAACAAAGTCAGTTCTGGTACTCGCTTCACTGAAGTTAATGGAGCTGCTTCAGATATGTGTGGTTCAGTTGAGTACAATTGGTATAGCCAGGTGTCGGGAAAGCCGGGACAATGGAGTTGGGCCACTGGAGCAGGCACCTGTGTAACCAATGTTAGCTTCCACGAGCGAGCGACTAACACCGATTACCGCGTTAAAGTACGCCAATATAATTGGGTATTAAACCTTGAATATATCTTTGAAAGTCGTTTTATTTTAGGCCTTTGGATGCCCGCCAGTCTTGGCTACGATTATGAGGATCAAATAGGCAACCTAGGCGACGATATTGATACTATCTATTCAATGACCGGGGGGTTTTCTCTTGGTTACCAATTTTAGCCACAATTTAATACTCTGTTTTATTTAATATTACGTCAGCCCTGCGCCCCTAAGCCTACGTATTGCACTAGTTGGTCTAGGATTTGGCCAAACGCATGGGCGGCGGGGCTTAGCTCTTGGTCCAAGATGTATGGGCGACCTTGGTTTGCCGACTCGGCAAGGGCGAGGTCTAACGGGATCTTTGCCAAGATTGGAAAATCACCCAAGT
>Ga0156797_143_pt7 | contig 25999 bp, 24 predicted proteins | sample RifOxyD2_FD_112098 | JGI IMG/M metagenome (GOLD analysis project Ga0156797, IMG submission 112098) | Candidatus Lambdaproteobacteria bacterium RIFOXYD2_FULL_50_16 | reverse complement strand
CCGCCACGAATTGATCGCAGCCACGTTATGATTAATCTTCAAGCTCATGACTTTCCTTCGTCTAAATAGCTTGTTTTAGGGACTAGCTTTTTGCCTTTGAGCCTCAGTCGTCTTCCTTGACGTCCTGCCGGGGGTAACTATCCCGGCTCCATGGCCCTTGCTTTATTTTCTTAACGGCAGGTGGTTTGAAAACTTTAATTCTTTTTCCCACTTTTTTTGCCGAAGCTTTATTTGGTGGGTTCCGACCTGCTGTCGATAGTTCCTTAACGGCAACTTAAAAAATAACTTTAATCTTTTTCTAATTTTTTTTAAGCGGGGCAGAAAATGGCAGCTATAGCTAATAACAAACTGATATTGGTATTTATCCCAGAGGGTCGCTCGTTTCCAAGTTAACCAAGATTGAAACCGGCTAATTTAGAAAAACAATTATATATAATGGAATGGAATGGAAACTAGGAGGGTGCAAAGCAGGGGTGGGCCAAATAATCCGGCTTTTTTGGTGCCAAAGCTAGGCCCCTCACCCTGACTTTAGGATGGAATGCAACTTTAGGCAAAAGGGGGCCTAACACCAGACCGGCTGGCTAAACAGGAGACCAGAGCCCCTATTTAGGCAAGTCGGCTCGGGTTGGGAGTATTTACAGCCGTTCTAGGGGAATCCCAAATTCTTCTTTAATGGACAGCTTAAGGTCCTGATCATGTTCCAACCCGGCATAACGGATCTCCACTAATACCCGGTCCACCACCACGTTGATGTCGTCCAGGTCGTCTGAATTGTGGATACGGTAGGCCAACCCGGTTCGCTTCAGGTTATCTAAAACCGTATCCCGAATCCGTTGTTTTAGGTCATCCAATTCTCGGGCGCTGATCTTTTCCATAAAATAGGATTCGATCTCCGCCTGGTTTTTGCCCAACATGGCGAGCTTCATCCAAGTGGTATAGACGTTAATCATCTTGGGTGGCTGTGGTTCAGGTCCTTCCTTTTTGTCGGTTTGCGAAAAACCGGCCTCCCCGTTTAGGAGAAATAAAAGGCAAACGACCAAAAGCAGCCGCTTCAGGCTAGTTTTGTACATTATGATTCTCGTTAAGGCTCCCAAAATAGGAGCATCTCTTTTACTCTTCGGCAACTCACGAGAATTCTTTAATCCGCCTCCAAGGTTATCCCTTGGGCCGATTAAAATAATCCTATAACTTCTTATCGGCATCTTGGCTAAAAGCTTAAATTCTTTTTTTGCCCGCCTTGACCCGCCGGTGTTCCCAGTTCAAACTGGGCTTAACCCAGGAGCCCATGAACGACCCACACCAACATCACCACCACCACCAGGACAACAAAAATCTAAAACTCGCCCTCGCCCTTAACCTAGCCTTCGCCTTAATTGAACTGGTGGGAGGGGTTTTAACGGGTAGTTTAGCGATTTTATCCGATGCCATGCACGACGCTGGAGACTGCCTTTCATTAGGGCTGGGCCTTTTTATGGAAAAGAAGGCTAACCAGACTAGTGATGCCCAATATTCTTACGGCTACCGGCGTTTTTCTTTGGTTGGCGCCTGGATCAACGGGTTGATATTGGCGGCGGGTTCGGTTTGGATTATTCAGGAAGCCTTCTCCCGATTTAACAACCCCCCCGCACCTAATGGACCAGGGATGGTAGGTTTGGCTATCTTAGGAATTTTTGTAAACGGTTGGGGATTTTTAAAACTCCGCCGTTCAAACAGCCTCAATCAAAAGATGGTCGCCCTTCACCTCCTCGAAGACCTAGCGGGATGGATGGTGTTGTTGCCTTTAAGTTTGGTAATGCAGGTTTGGGGACTCTATTTTTTAGACCCCCTATTTTCGGTGTTGTTTAGTTTGTTTTTACTGTTTCAGGTGTTTAAAAACCTCAAAGGCACGGTGCATATTTTTTTGCAATCAAGCCCGGTCGAGGTCGATTTAGAGGCCGTAAAATCGCAGATCTTAGATTTAGACGGGATCAAGGGGGTTCACGATTTACACCTTTGGAGTCTGGACGGTCAAAACCATGTTTTCACCTGCCACCTAGTGACGGCCCCGGGTTTAAGCGAGGCCAGCCGCCACCAGATCAAAACTCAAGTTAAGGCCCTGGCCTTAGCTGGAGGGATTAAACATGCTACTTTAGAGCTTGAAATAGTTGGAGAGGATTGTGAGCAAGAGAATTGCGTGCCCAGATAGCTTTGAAGCTAGTGCGCTCGCAAGGTCAGCATAGTCAGTACTAGGCCTCGCCCCTTATTGGAGCGAGCCTAATAAAAACGCTTAAGTTCTGAAACGGTCGGTTAGGTTTTTGAGTTTTTCCACCATCTGGGCCAACTCTTCTGCGGTCTGCGCAATTTGGCTGGTCGCGCCTGAAAGCTGATGACTAGCTGCGGCGTTTGCTTCGGAGACCTGCGAAATCTCTTCAGCAGTCTTAGCTAGCTCGTCAACCGAGGCCTTCTGCTCTTCAACAGCAGTAGCGGTTTGGCTGATCGGTACGGCCATACTGGACACCATATGGCTGATCTCTTGGAGCACCTTTACCATATTGTTAGAGATACTCTTGCCCTTTTCGACGTTTTGCGAACTGATCCCAATTAAGTTTTTAATCTGGTCCACCTGTGAGTTTGAGCGGTCAGCCAGATTACGAACTTCTTCAGCGACTACCGCAAACCCTTTACCCTGCTCCCCGGCTTTAGCTGCTTCGATGGCGGCGTTAAGGGACAGCAGGTTTGTCTGGTTCGCAATCTCGGTGATTACGTTAACAATTCCCACAATCTTACCTGAAGAATCCCCAATCGCTTGCATACTCGCTTGGGTCTCTCCTACTGCTTGATTGGCACCGTTGGCGGCGGCTTTAGCTTTGTCGGCCAAACCTTTTAAATCGTTTATTTGGCTAGCCACCTCTTCAAAAGCCGAAGCGATCATGCCGATAGTAGCGGCGGCCTGGGTCAAGGCGGCGGCTTCGCGCTCGGCCCCTTGGGCCATGTTGTCGGCGGTGTGGCTGATTTCGTTGCTAGTCGAGCTTAGTTGGGTGCCGGCAGCGGAAATATCAGAGACACTGATTTGCACTTGAGCGATGATGGATCTAATATTTTGTAAAAATCGGTTAAACCAATGTCCCAACTGGCCAAATTCGTCTTTGCGTTTATCGTTAAGTTTGCGGGTTAGGTCCCCTTCCCCTTCAGCGATATCCTTTAATAAATCAATACTATCGTTTAAGGGCTTGGCGATGCTGGCGACAATAAACCAACTAGCTATTAAAACTAAAACCACTCCCAAAGCTATATTTACAAGTTGCCACATATGAGTAGAGGCGATGATTTCGTCCTGATCTTGGTGCGCCTGGGCTAGTTCGCCTTCGATGCTAGCGATCACTTGATCGACCGTTTCTCGGCTGCTGATCGCCATCTCGTCGATCACATCGTCCATCTTAACCAAAAAGGCCTCGTCAATCTGCTTGGCGTTGACTCGGGCGACCAACTCATGTTCCCCTATTTCCAAGAGTTTGTGAAAATTGACCAGAATCTTTTCGGTAGTGGTTTTTTCAAATTCCGTATCTGCAGCCGAACGCAGTTCCGTTTCATGGGTGGCAAGGTAATCTTTAAATCCTTCCAACATTTTTAGGCGTTCACCAGAAATAGGCTCATCTTTGTCGATGATGATGTCCATAAACAACAAGGTGGTCGAGGTCAGTTTAAGTTTGACGCCCTCTAAAATCCGAATTTGTTCAAGCCGACCTTCGAATCCTATGGAAACCTCTTCTATTTTGCTCACCGAGCGCATAGCGAAGACCACACTAAAAAGAAACAACGACATAACCAGGCCAAAACCAAGTAAGATCTTGACCCTGATCTTTAAGTTTTCCATAACGCTTCTCTGTAGGTACAAAAAGTCGAATGTTTAAATATTTTTTGAGCAGGGACCTTCACCTTAATAGGGAGGACCCTAATCACGCTAGCTTTTTTTAGTTTTAGGCTAAGAAAGTTGCGAACCTAGAAAGGCTCTATTTCGGCTCAGGACAGGGCTTTATGGCTATCCCCATAAAAACAAAAGTTTTTATATTTCTTGTCCCATTGGGCGGAGGATGGTTAGGATTGAGGTTTGAACAAGAGCCAATTATGGAAAACCCACTCGCCCATACCAGCATTCCCCAAGACTTCGAGGCCGAACAGGCGGTCTTGGGGGCCATTATCGACGACAACGATCGCCTAGTCGAGGTAGCTTCGTTGTTGACGCCCTTAAGCTTTTTCTCGATTGCCCACCAGCAAATCTTTGCGGCCATGTTGGAGTTAGAAACCAACCAGCAAGAGATTGACGAGGTTCTCTTAGGCAACCAACTCAAGGCGTTAGGGCAACTCGAAAACGCCGGCGGCTATGCCTATCTGGCTGAATTGGTGGATCTGGTACCTTCAACGGGCAACGTCGGGGCCTACGCCAAGATTGTGCAGGAATGCGCACTCCTTCGCGAGTTAATCACCACCGCCACCGAAATCGCCCGTAAGTCCAGAAACCCTGAACAAAAAATCGGGGACCTCTTAGCCGAAGCGGAGGCGAAAATCACCGAAATCGCCACCCGCAGCAGCGAGCGTTCCTACGCCCATATTCAAGATATCCTGCCCGCCACCTTTGCTAAGCTAGAAAAGGATTCGGCCAACAACCTAGACGTAACCGGCCTGCCCACGGGCTTTGCCGACTTAGACAAGATGACCAGCGGGCTTCAGGATGCGGACTTAATCATCTTGGCGGCCCGGCCCTCGATGGGTAAAACCGCCATGGCGCTCAACATGGTCAGACACGTAGCCACTCGTTCAGGCGAGGCGGGGGCGGTGTTGGTTTTTTCTTTGGAAATGTCCAAGGAACAACTGGCCACCCGCTTGCTTTCCACCGAAGCCAAGGTGGATTCGAACCGGTTGCGCTCGGGCAATTTAGAGGCGGAAGATTGGGACAAGTTGGCCATGGCTACGGACGTGCTTTCGGGACACCAGATTTATATCAACGACACCCCGGCTATGTCTTGTTATGAAGTCGCCACTATCGCCAAACAACTCGATAAAGAAATGGATCAGGGGGTTAGCTTGATTGTGGTCGATTACCTCCAGCTAATGAGGGGCACAAGGCCCAACCAGCCTCGCGAACAGGAAATCAGTGAAATTTCCAGGAGTTTAAAGGGGCTTGCCAAGGAACTCAAGGTGCCAGTGATTGCGCTTTCGCAGTTAAACCGGGGGTTAGAATCTCGCTCTGATAAACGCCCCCAACTCTCGGACCTTCGTGAATCGGGAGCCATTGAGCAAGACGCGGATTTGATCATGTTTATCTACCGCGACGAGGTGTACCACCCTGATACCGAGCAAAAGGACATTGCCGAATTGATTGTTGGCAAACATCGAAACGGGGCCACCGGGGTAGTCAAGTTGATTTGGACCGGGAAATACACCCAGTTCAGCAACTTAAGCCACCGAGAGCCCTATGATTGAGGCGGTTTCTAAGCTTGAGGAAGCTTTAGAAAAAGCTCTTAAAGAGGAGGGGCTTGAAGAGCTTTGGCAGTTGGCGAGGGTCCATCGTTATTGGCCCCTGATTGTGGAGCGGCCCCTTTCTGACCGGGCCCGGCCCTACAAGATAGAGCGCGGAGTCTTGACCCTTTTAGTGGCCGATTCCGCCTATGCCCAACATCTCAAGTTTTATTCGACCCGGTTTTTAGACCAACTGAACGCCTTGGATTCCACTTTAAAATTAAGCGCCCTCAAGTTCCAAGTAGGCGAGATGGCAAGAGGCAGCGAGGCCGACCTAACCCAACAACTACCCCAACTCAAGGCCCTAGCCGAACGGGTGCTTTCGGGGCCTAAAGCCCACCTTTTTGAACGGATTTACGAACTTTTTGTGGCGCGCCCAGAAGAGGTGGAGGAGTTGATTTTGCCCGATGGCACCCAAATCCGCCGCCTCAAACGCGACCAACTTGAAAAACCCATCTTGCCGATTGACCCATTAGCCGCCTCTCAAGCTCAAGAACAGGCCCAAAAAATAAACCAACCAAAAGTAGCCCAAGCCTTTTCCAGACTGATGGCCAACCGCCTAAGTGCTCAAAAAAAGCCATGAAACCTAAAACCAAAAAACGCTTTGGCCAGCACTTCTTAAAGGACCGAGTGGTCCTTTCCCAGATCGTCCAGTCAGCCAGAATTGTAGAAGGGGAGCGAGTCTTGGAGGTGGGGCCGGGTGCTGGAGCTTTGACCGCGCGGCTTTTAGAGGCAGGGGCGCAAGTGACCACAGTTGAGATCGACCGAGATTGGGCCCAAAGCCTTCGGGTCCAATTTGGCCTAGAGCCCCGTTTTAAATTGGTCGAGGGGGATGTTCTCAAGTTGGATTTAACCAGCCTTCTCACCCCCGGTCCCTGGAAGCTGGTGGCCAACCTCCCCTATAATATCTCGACCCCGCTCTTTTTTATATTGGTCGAGCTACGGGCCCAGTTTAGCTCGATAACAGTGATGTTGCAAAAAGAGGTGGCCGCCCGCTTTTTGGACCAGGGAGAAGGCAAGGGGCTTAAGGACTATGGTGCGCCTTCAGTGGTAGCGGCCTTGTGTTTTAAGGTTAGGCCCATTTTAGAGGTGCCCCCCGAAGCCTTCGAGCCCCCGCCCAAGGTGGACTCAACCGTAATCGAACTGATCCCCAAGCCCCCCTTGGGCCTCGACGAAACCGAGTTTTTCCGTTTTGTTAAAGTCGCCTTTAACCAGCGCCGCAAACTCCTCTTGCCCCGCCTCAAAAAAGAACTCCCCGAGGTTTACGCCCGTTTAAGCGAGGCCGAAAAAGCCCAGCTCGCCCCGCTGCGCCCCGAAAATCTCAAGCCAGAGGATTGGCTAAGGATTTGGCGGGGCACTCCCTAAGCTGGGGGCGATTTGCCCTCCCTGCGGCCTTAGGGGGCAACGCCCAGACGAGCTTTTACCCCGACGGAGGCAGCGGAACCCACAAGGCCAAAAAGGACGCGGCGCTAAGCTAGATTGCCCCCTTAAAATGGGTCCCCAATCCAAGCCGCCCCAAGAGGGAACCGCCCAGCCCCAAGTTTTTGATCCCCTTTTCCATCTGCTGCTATCGCAAAAGGAGGCCGATTTTTCTAAGCGCCCCAAGGCCCCTAGCTGCGTAGGCAAGATGCGGAGGGTCCGCTGATTTTTTAAAAAGATAGCAAGATTTGTTAAGACAGGGTTTGCCTAGAGGTTCAGGTTAGACCTGAAACAGGTGAGGAAAATTTGGAAACAAAACCGCAAAACAACCTATTCGAACGACTAGAGCGGGTCTATGATTACATTCAAGCTAATCTGGATCAGGCCCTAAGCGTGGAGCGTCTAGCGCAAGTGTCCGGTTTTTCAAGATTTCATTTTCACCGGTTGTTCTCCCTTTACACCGGCTTGAGTGTGAGCGCCTATGTGCGACAAGTTCGGCTGCAAGTGGTGGCGCACCAGTTGGTGTTCCTTAAACAAAGACGGATTATCGAGATCGGTTTGGACTGCGGGTTCGAAAACCCAGAAAGCCTCGCCCGCGCCTTCAAGGCCGCCTATGGCCAGTCCCCTTCCCAATTTCGAAAATCCCCCAATAGTCAACCTTGGACTGAGCCCATCGGGCGGGTCCAACAAGTACGGAGTCAGAACGTGGACGTAAAAATTATAAATTTTCCAGAAACCCAGGTGGCTTACTTGCGGCATTCAGGCCCGCCCAGTCGCCTCAACGAGTCGGTCGCGCAATTTATCGCGTGGCGCAAGGCCTCGGGGCATTCCCCGGTGTTAACCAATCAAACCTTTGGTTTGGTTTATAACGATCCCGAATCGGTCGAGCCCGAAGCGTTTCAGTTTGATATTTGTGGCACCACCGAGGTGAAGGTGGAGCCCAATCCCTGGGGGGTCAAAAATACGGTGCTTCCTTCAGGAAGGTGCGCGGTGGTGCGGCACCTAGGCTCGACCGACGAAATCAACCAAACCATTTGGCCCTTATACCGAGACTGGCTTCCCCAAAGCGGTGAGGAATTACGCGATTTTCCGCTCTTTTTTAACTACCTTACGGTTGCTAAAGAAGTGCCAGAAAAAGAACAAATCACCGACATTTATTTGCCCCTAAAATAAGCTGGCGGTCTCCTGGGGCGTGACGGCTCGGTTGCTCGGGAACTAGACAGCCGGGCCTTGTTACGCTAGGGTGCCAGGGGAAGAACGTCTTAACCTAGGAGGATGGATGGCCCTCAAAAACAACTTCAACGATCTAGCCTATGCCAAAATGGAGCAAGGCAATTTTGGTTTTGCCCGCGCCTCGCTAACCCAGGGGACCGGGGCCCAACGCATCGGCTGCTCGGCGTACCGATTAGAGCCCGGCAAAAAGGCCTTCCCCTACCACTTTCACCACGCTAACGAAGAGGCGATTTTGGTACTCGCGGGTCAGGGGGTCTTGCGGATTGGTCCAGAGAAATTGGCGGTTAAGCCGGGGGACTACCTCCCCTTCCCCGTAGGGGCGGAATATGCCCACCAGATGGCCAATGAAGGAACCGAAACCTTGGTTTATCTCTGCTTTTCCACCTTAGACGAAACTGAAATCGTCGAATACCCCGACTCCAACAAACTCGCCGTCTGCGCCGGAGCCAAGCCCGGCCTGCGCCCCGACCAATGGAAACTCCGCCAAATCCACCAAAAAGGGGCCACCGTCGGTTATTATGACGGGGAGGAATAGGGGGGAGGGGAGCCTTCTCCCCTGACGGCCAAGGCAACGGGGCCAAGGCGCTGAGCCTACCCCAAATGCTCCCTATAGACCTCAGAGAAGTCTGAGACTAGGAAGGGGGTGAGGCGCAGGCCGACCGAGCCTTTTTTGACCCAGATCTTAACTAACTGCACCGAGCCCTGGTCGGGGCTGGTGACGGTGGAGTGGTCTTCGGCCCAGAGCAGGTCTTTGGTTTTAAATTCGACCAACGTACTCCCTGCCGATAAGGGGTCTATCAGCAAATATACCTTTTTGGGGTCACTTTTATGTTGTTTGAGTTGGCCGAGGTAGGGCACGGCCTCTTTTTTTAAGCGATTGGGATCAGAGACCTTTTCGGGCATATGGTCCGCATTGATGATCTTTACCAAATCAAAGGGCAAGGGGCCTCCTGTGGGTTTTGATTGCCAGCCTGGGTCTAGCACACTATCCCTAGCAGAAGAGCGCCGGTTTGACAACCGCTTGCTTAAGCTCAAAACCCCAAGCAGTAGGTCACCTAGAGACCCATGCCCCTATACCCATGACCGAAGCCAACACTTGCCACCTCTGCCACCAGCCCTTACCTAAGGGGCAATCCTTTTATGAAGGGCGGGGGCTCAAGGTTTGTCTAGGCTGTTACCGAACCCAGGTACCTTGCAAAAAATGTGGGTTCCCCGGTCCTTTGACCAACCATCCCAAGTGGGGCCTGATCTGCACCTTTTGTTTAAAAGAAAACCCCATTACCGAACAAGGGGTTTGCCTAGTTTGTAACAAACCGATTTTAGAGGGGCAGAGCCACTACGCCGACCATGGCCAGATGGTTTGCCAAGACTGTTTTGCCAAAGCCAAGACCCGGTGTTTTACCTGCCGTTTCCCCAAGGTGGACGGGGTCTTGCCCGGCCAAGGTGGGGTGTGCGACCATTGCCTGGAAACCTTGATCACCAAGCTCGACGACCACCCAGCGATTTTAAGTCCACTCTTTCCCTTTTTAGAGGCGCACGGTTATTTACCCCAAGGCCCGCTTAACCTCAACTTCATTGATTGGCGAATGATTTTGGGGATGCAGCGCAAAGACAGCCCCGATTTTTCAGTACAATTTTTAGACGAATTAGTTCACTGGGCCTATCCGGCCTATCATTTAGCGGGCAAAATATACGCCCTGCCCGGACTACCGTCTGAATGGTTTATCCCAATCGTTTCAGGGCAATTGGCCGCCCGCGAGCTTTGTAAAGCTCATAAGATTCCCCATCTAGGAGAATTGGGCCCCTTTTATGGGCTCTCCCGAGGTTGGGTCCATTATTTGAGTTACGCTATTGCCAAACGCCTTAAATATGAAGGGGTCGCTAAAAAATTGAGCCGCTGGCCCGAGGCCTACGCCGGCCCTGAATTTAACAAATTCTTGGCGGTTGAAGAAAACCGGGGGCCTAAGGGGGTCATTAGTTTTGCTAAAACCGAGTTAGAACGGTTTGCCCTTAGATACTTAAAGGCCCAAAACAAGGTTTGACCAAACGGGGTATAGCCGGTTATAAAAGCCCTTACCTCAAAAAACTTTATGTCGAGGATTTATGGCTGCCGGAACCCGTCTTTCCAACGCCAACGCAGAGGCGTTACTGTCCCTTTCCAGTTCGGCTTTTGCTGGGGCCTTTGGTTTGCTTCACATTGCCCTTTACCTAAAAAAGGGGGATGAGGTTGAAGAAAGCCATAACCATCCCGTGTCAGGGGCACCAGATATCAGCTTTGGCCTAAGCCGTCCGGCCTTTGAGGAAACCCTCCAAAATGGTTATTTAGAGAGACCCCTTGGGGGCCTGCCTGAGCTCGAAGGGGTCAGTCTGCTAGCGACCCGCCTGGGCGACCAAGACGCCCCCTTTGTCTTGGCCGTTTGGGCCAAAGACGCCCAAGGTGGAGGCCGCTTTGCCCAAGCAGTGGGCCTGATGGCAGACCGCTTTTTAGAGTCCTGGAAACCAGCCCCAACCCCCGCCGTTGGCACCCAACAAATTGAGGTGGACCAGTCCCTTACCGACACCGGTGAGATGGAACTAGTCATCGAAAATTTAAAAGAAGAACCGGCCACTCAAACCGCCAAACTACCTCGCCACCCGATTTTCGAGCATGTTGCCGATTTTTTAGCCCATCCCGAGGCCGCCTTTTTATGTTTTAACAAGTTAGGCAAGGTGGTGCCCCTATACCCCAACAACTTCCACCCTTATTTTGGCAAGGTTTCCGAAGAAACTGACGCTCTGGCCTTGATCTTAAAAGAATGGACCCCTTTTAACCGGGATTCGGCCAGCTTCGCCAAGTCCGAACCGGATATCGCCATGCTGCGTGATCTGATGGAAACTGTTTTCTTGAGGATAACGGACCTAGATGTGTTGATGGAGATGTTGCCTAACGAGCTGCACCGAGGCGACACGGTTTTAAAATTGTCCTACCGCTATTTGCAAGCGCAAAACATGGAAGACGATCTGATCCTGATCTTGATCACCGATCTGACCAATCTTCATTCAATGGAAGCCAAATTATTAGAAGAGCGCGAAACCAAAGACATGGTGGTCAAAATCGCCATGGACCTAGAGGGCTACAAACAATATAGGAAGACCGCCGAAGAGATTTTGCGCTCGATTATGGTGGAATTAGAAAAACCATTCGATGAGATTCGGGGCGAGTCGATCTTGGGCTCGGCCAAAACCCTGCAATCTGGGGCGGAGATATTTGAGATCAAAAAGCTAGCCCAATTGACCGAGGATTTTGAACATAGTGCCAAGGCCGCCCTGAATAACCCACATGGGATTGGCACCGACGACATTGCCCGCTTAATGATGCAGGCTAGCGCCGTTAGAGATGGGTTTGACGAGCTACAAATCGACTATCTCGACAGCTTAATCTCTGAAAAAAACCTGGTCGAACATACCTACTTTAAAGTCTCTGAAACCCGCCTCAAACGGGTTGAGGCGGAGATTGGCGAGCAGTTAATCGAAGTCACACTAGCCCAGTTAGAAGAGGTATTTGATAAAAACTATCGCCCCTTTACGAAGCTGCCCCAACTAGGTGACTTAGCTCTACAAAGGCTTGAGCGGATCAAGTCGTTTATCTGGCACGAGGTCAACACCAAGGCCCATGCAAACCTGCATCATTTCTTCGAAGAATTAAAGATGCAGCCGATTGGCAACATGCTTAAAAAATACGGAATTATTGCCGAAAATCTGGCGCGTAAGCAATCGAAACAGCTTGTCTTAGAGATCAGGGGGACCGATATCGAAGTCCCAATGTCCAAGATGCAGGGGTTGTTTTCAGCACTGATTCACTTAGTGCGCAATTCGGTGGATCACGGGATCGAAAAGATGGAAGAGCGAGTCTTTTTAGGAAAAGACTTAGAAGGGCATATGTTAATTGCCGCCAGTCTTAAGGGGAACAGCCTTCAACTTAGGTTTGAAGACGACGGGCGGGGCATGGACCCCGAAATGGTCCGGGCCGACGCCATTGGGCGTGGGGTGGTCAGCCCCGAAGAGGCGGACAGCCTTAACTCTGAAGAATTAATAGACCTGATCTTCGCCCATGCGGCCAATGGCCGGGGCCAGCGTGGAGTGGGACTAGAAACGGTTTGTGTACGGGTCAAAGAGTTGGGCGGACAAATCCACATCCGCTCACAAATGGAAAAGGGAACCTCTGTAGAGATTACCTTACCCCTTAATCCTTAATTGGGACGCTGGTACGATGGAATTTGAGATTACTGTGATCGAGGCTTTTGAGCGGATGCAAAAATCCGAAGAGCTTCAGCTACTCGACCTGCGCCCTGCTCAAGATTTTCAAAAGAAGTCGATACCTGGGTTTGTCAACCTGCCGATGAGCGAATTAAGCGCGGAACTTGGACAATTAGGGGGTAAAAAAACGACCCTGCTGCTTTGCGAAGATGGCAGCAAAAGCCACCAAGCGCGTGTATTATTAGAAGCCTGCGGCTATCCCTCGTTAGTGATCCGCGGCGGCATGAAAGACTGGGAAGGAATCATCGAACCCGCCTTAGGGGATATATAAAAGCGATATAAGTAGCATGGACTAACTGGCAGTTTGTTTTTTAAAACATTTTTAGGGGATTAGCATGGCAGGGTTTAGACGGTCCGTTATTAGAGCCGCGAGAGGTATTAACTGCGTACCCAGAAACTGCGATTATTGCGCAAGCGAACCTCAGTTAAAAGCCTTACCCCTACCCTCTCTGAAACAAAACTGCGAAGGCCACACCAGCTTTTGGGCCAGCCTCACGATAACGCGCCGCTGGCAATTTCTTGAGGACTGGGATTACCGTCTTTTAGACGGCACCGTAATTCGCATCCCCAAGGGTTTTATCTGCAACGGGGCCTCCTGTTTCCTGGTTTCCACTGGCTATATTTTCAAACCCTCGATTATTCACGACTACGCCTACACCTATGGTCACTTAAAAAAGGCCAATGGTGGGAAATATGTCTGCCCTACAGACCGCAACGACGGCACTGAAGACAATAAAAAGAAGGTCCGCAAATTCTGGGACATCCTGCTTCGCCAGGAGTGCCAGCACCTCAATCCGTCCTCTTTGCTAAACTATCTGGTGTATAGGGCGGTACGGTGCTTTGGGAAAAAACGCTACCTCTTAGACGACAAAAAAACCAGAAAAGGCAACCGCCGCCACCGCTGTAGAAAAATCAGCGACCCCGGCGCTTAGTCCCTCACAAACACCTGGATTGATTGGGGCTCTAGGCGGAGGTTGTGGGGTTCTGCGGCGGGTTTGATTTCTCCAGCTATAAAAGGGGCCGGGTTATAGGTGTCTAAGACCTTAAGCCATCCAGAACTGGACTGGGGGATTTCGAAATGTTTTGGTTCGGGTTCGAAGTTAAGGGCGGCGTAGATTAACTGATCTTTTTTGATTGGGCCTTGGTATCCGTCGATCAATAAAGCCAGTTTATTGTTGCCATGATCAAATTCCGGCTCCCAAGCGCGCTGCGCATGCCAACTAATGTCGGGCAGGTGGCTACTTAGATTAGTGCGGCCCGTAAAAAAGTTCCTTTTGTGCAGGTGGGGATGGGCCTTTCGAAAGCGGATTAAGGCCTTATAAAAGGCTAGGAGTTCGGCATTTTTTTCTGCTAATGACCAATCTAACCAACTGGTAGCATTGTCTTGGCACCAGGGGTTATTGTTGCCCCCTTGGGTTTTTCCAATCTCGTCGCCCATAGGAAACATGGGGGTGCCTTGGCTTATAAAAAGTAGGGTGGCAAAATTGCGTATCTGTCGGTGGCGTAGTTGAAGAATCCGAGGGGCCTCGCTAGGGCCTTCGACGCCAAAATTAAAGGACAAATTGTGCTGTTCTCCATCCCGCCCCTCTTCGCCGTTGGCTAGGTTGTGGCGGTTTTGATAACTCACTAAATCCATTAGCGTAAAGCCGTCGTGACTAGTGATAAAATTGATCGAGTGGTAGGGGTTGCGCTGGCTGTGTTTGTAGAGATCTTCAGAACCAGCTAAACGGGTGGCTAATTCGGCAGTCAGGCCTTTGTCGCCCTTGGCAAAACAGCGCACGGTGTCCCGGAAACGCCCGTTCCATTCCGCCCAACGCCCGCTGGCGGGAAAGCTGCCCACCTGATAAAGCCCAGCCGCGTCCCAGGCCTCGGCAATGATCTTGGTGTTAGATAAAAGCGGGTCCTTGGCGATGCTTTCTAAAACCGGGGGTTCGGCTAAAACCTCACCTTTTTCGTTGCGGCTCATTATACTGGCCAAATCGAAGCGGAACCCGTCCACATGGAGTTCAGCAACAAAATATTGCAGCGAATCGAGGATCATCCGCTTAACCACCGGGTGGTTGCAGTTAAACGTATTGCCACAGCCTGAGTAGTTGGCATAATGGCCGTTTGCATCGAGCATATAATAGCTATTGGCCGAAAGCCCTTTAAAGTTAATCACCCGACCCTGCTCGCCCCCTTCGGCGGTGTGGTTAAACACCACATCTAAGATCACCTCAATTCCGGCATTGTGTAACGCCTTGACCATCGCTTTAAACTCGGCCACGTCGCCCATTGGGCTTTTGTCCGAGGCATAGGCGGACTTAATCGAAAAAAAGTTGATACTTGAGTAGCCCCAATAGTTTTTGTGCCGCGTTTTAGTCACCGGGTCTAAAAAGGGACAGTCGAACTCGTCAAATTCGTGGATCGGCATTAGCTCGACCGCCGTGACCCCCAGGTCTTTTAAATAGGGTATCCGCTCGATCACGCCCCTAAAAGTGCCTGGATTTTCTACCTCTGCCGCTTGGGTGAAGCCCCGCACATGGAGCTCATAGATCACCGAATCCTTGAGTGGTCGCCCTAAAGGCCGGTCCCCCTCCCAGTCGAAATCCCGTTTGGCCCACATTCCCCGCATAGGCAGCCCAGTCCTTTTTCCCCAGTACTCAAAACCACTAATCCCTTTGGCGTAAGGGTCTAGTAGTTCTTGGTCTGGGTCAAAACTCTGCAATGGGCCACTAACCCCTTTGACCTGATAACTATAATTAAACACCTCCGGCAGGCCCGATATTTCGATATGCCATATTGAACCGGTGCGGTGGCGAAGGGGATCTAGGGAAAAGCGGCTTAATAGAGCGCCCGTTTGATCAAAAATCAAGAGATCTAACAGAGAGGCCTGATCGGAAAAAAGCGCAAAATTATGGCCTTTAGGGGTTTGGTTAACCCCCATTCTCAGGGGGTCACCTCCAGATATCAAAAAGGGGCTCATTTTCGCCTATAAAGTAAGGAGGTCCATTCCCCTTCGGCCAGTTGGGCCTCTAGTTCAAACTCACTAAACGCCTCTTTGACCGGTTCAAGGTAGTCCGGGGCTATCCCCGAAAGTAAAAGGTAGGTTTCGGTCATCCGTTTGAGGTCCTCCTCAAAGGCGAGGAGCACGTCCCCAGTAATATTTGCCAGCACTAGCTGGGCCGATTCAGGGCAGGCGTCCGGCCCCTGCAAACGGCCTTCGACCAACTGGGGATCGAGCCCAGAGTGAGCCAAGTTCAGCGGTAATTCGTCCAAAGCCTCGGCCTCAATCTCTAAGCAAATCGCCCGCGTTGCCCCTAATTTAAGCGCGCCGATGGTCAAAATTCCTGAACCAAAACCCACGTCAATCGCCAGCCCAGACAACCGCCCTTCTAACCCTTCTAAAGCCCGAAGGGCTAGTCGGGTGCTTTCGTGATACCCGGTGCCAAAACCTTGGCCAGGGTCAATACAGATACACACCCGGTCGGTGTTGACCTCTTCCCAAGGTGGGTGGATCAAAAAACGGGCCCCCACCTCTAAAGGTTTAAAATGCTCTTTCCAGTTCGCTTGCCAATTTTCGCGGGGCTTTTCCTCTAAACTTAAGAGTTCGAGCCCACCGGGCACTTGGGCTTTAAGACGCTCAAAAAGTTCTAGATCAGGGGATTGATCAAAAAATAGCTTTACGGTCAAGCCCGTTTCGGTCTCGTCTAATTCCTCTAACCCACTGGCTCCATTTTCGATAAACAAGTAGCCCACCCATTCGGACTGATCCTTGGCAATCCGCACCAACGCTTGAGAAAACTGAAGAGGCATTTTCAAACCGAAAAAGGATTGATCAAGAAGCCCCTAAGGCTTAAGCTTGAGGTCAAGCCTAGAATTAATTCTTGGCCGGTCTATAGTAGCCTTTGTCGGCCTAGGCCGCAACCACCAATGGAAAAAAAGCTTTGGCCGCCCTTAAACACGTTTACGAATCCCAGCAGTTTACTCAAGAGTTTTTAGACCAACTCTTTATACTTGCCGACCAGATGCGGATTGATGCCTCCAAACACCAACTCCCAGGTAAGATCTTAGCCTCCTTGTTTTACGAACCTTCGACCAGAACTAGGTTGAGTTTTGAGGCGGCGATGTTACGCTTGGGCGGACAGGTTATCTCCACCGAAATGGCCAAGGAATTCTCTAGCCATTCAAAAGGGGAGTCTTTAGAGGACAGTATTAAGGTTATTGGGGCTTATGCCGATGTAATTGCGCTTCGCCACCACGAGATTGGCGCGGCCAAACGGGCGGCGCTGGCCAGCTCGGTGCCGCTTATCAACGCAGGCGACGGGGCCGGTCAACACCCCACCCAAGCCCTGCTGGACCTATACACCATCCAGCGCCAATTCGGCGAGATCGACGGCTTGACGGTGGCCATGGTGGGTGATTTGCTATACGGGCGGACCACCAGGAGCCTGTGTTACCTCTTGGGAAAATTTTACAAGGTCAAACTGATTTTTGTAGCCCCGCCTATCTGCCGCATGGCTAACGATATTTTGAGTTTTTTGGGCGAGCACGGGGTTTCTTGGTCTGAAGAGACTGACTTAGAAAAGGCGGCGGCCCAGGCTGACTGCATTTATATGACTCGGGTGCAAAAGGAACGATTTTTAGACATGGAGCGTTACCAAGAGGCCGCCCAAAAGTATAAAATTGGTCCCTCTATGTTAGAACATATCCGCCCCAATGCCATCGTGATGCATCCCCTGCCCAGGCTTGAAGAGATTTCGGCAGAGGTGGACCAGGACCCTAGGATGGTTTACTTCGACCAAGCGGCCAACGGACTTTGGGTGCGAATGGCGTTGATTAAAAGTTTACTTGACCCCTAAGTTCTAGCTTTAGACTTGCTAAAAACTGGACAAGCCCCTTCGGCCTGTGGATAATGTATTCAGCCACGGCTAAGTCGAGGAGGAACTTTGTACGAAACTAGCGGAGACATTTTAAAACTTTCCCTTTTGATGGGTGACATCCTAGAGGGCAAGATATCGAGAAATAAAAATTTCTATACCTTGGCGAAAGCGAAGGATTATTATCGTTTTAAAAGGGCTAAGTTACTATTATCATTAGTCGAAGACCTAAACCGGACCATCGAAGTTCCAGGCAACGAGATTGGCACCCACCACCAAAGCGACCATGTAGAGGTGTTTTTGTATAACCCAAGTCTTAAATACAATCGCCGGGTTATTCTAAGTGAGCCAGAGCTAGAACTTGTGGCCAAGCAGACTCGAATTAAGCTGAATTAACGCCATGCAGCTGACTAAGGAAATATTTGTTAAACTCCAAGAATCTGTGGAGTTTTTTAGGTCTTTTACCAATGGGGAGTTATTAAACCTCCTTAAATTGGCCCAGACAGAGTCCTTCAAGGACGAAGAGGTCGTCTTTCGTGAAGGCACTAGAGGTGATAAAATGTATATCATCTTGTCTGGCAAAGTACGTATCTCCAGGCCATTAGGTGGTGGGAAAGAAGAAACCTTGGTAGTCCTCGAATCGGGTGCCTGCTTTGGTGAAATGGGAATTATTGACCAGAGCCCTCGCTCGGCCCGCGCCACGGCGACCGGGTCCGCAGTACTTATGTCGATTGGAGCCCCGGTTTTGGGTCAGGCCAACTCAGGCGTAGCCTTTAAGTTATACCGCAACTTCTCGGTTATGTTGGCAGGGCGTCTGCGCGACTCTAACGCCAAAGTCCAGGATATCGCCGAGAAAGACCGGAATTCGTCCCAAAAAATCAAGGACATGCTTAAGAAGAAGATGGAAGGCAAGGACGCTAATATGCAAGGGGCCGACCTCAACTACGCCGATCTCTCGGGCACCTACATGAACAACGCCAACCTAGCCAAGTCCAATCTGGTGCGCACGACCTTTAAAGATACCAAACTAAAAGGGGCTAATTTTTCTAACGCCAAGTTTGCGGCCAGCCAGTTTGCAAATGTGGAGTTCGAAGAAACCAACTTCGCTGGCGGCGATTTTTCAGGGGCCGTTTTTAAAAATTGCAATTTTGGCAATTGCGACTTTAAAGCCGCCCAGTTTCAGGGGGCGGACCTCTCGGCCTCGATGAAAGTCGAGGTGGCCCCGAAAAAAGACACCAAAGGGGCGGGGTAAGCTTGCGGGTTTCCGTAATTTTATTGGCGGCCCTCTGTTTGACCTGTCTGCCCCTGTGGGCGCAGCAAACTGCTCCCCAAGCCCAAACGACCACCCCCGCTCAGGCTCCGAGTGGGCAACCCCAGCAGACCTCTCAAGGCGCTCCTGGTGCAGCCCCCCAAGGCCAAGCAGGCCCAACGCCCGAGGGAAACGGACCGCCAGCTAGGCAATCTAATTACGAATACACCACCCAGATTTCCAAAGCCCAGCAAGCCCAGGGCTGGGCTAAAGTCTATTTTGAATCGTTTAAACGTAGCCGAGAATATCGCTATCTGCAACTGGCCAGCCAGCAGACCCTGCTTTCGGTGCAAATCTTATATAACACCCAAGAGGCCCTCCCCAAAACCAATCGGTTTTACTATAAGACCCGAAAAAAAAGGATGCACGCTTGTGACTATTATCAGGTCTTAAAAGAGGCTAGTTATAGCTTTGATTCTTCACGATACCTAAGGGACCCCCCCGGCGGTCTCTGTCAATTTTAAGGGGGACATGCCACACCGAGGGGAGCCTCCTTATAACGAGGCCTTAAATACCCAAATCGAATTACTTAAGGCAGCGATCGGGCAGTCGAGCCATGTCGATCAGGCGTTGGTATTGGCGGCCTTGGAGTTTGGCTTAAAGGCCCACAAGCACCAAACCCGCAAAAATGGGGACCCTTATTTTATCCACCCGGTTCGTGTTGCTCTGCGCGCGACCCAATACGACTTAGACACCACAACCCTAATTGGAGCACTACTTCACGACGTAATCGAAGACACCGCCTATACTTGGGCGGCCATCGAAGCCCAGTTTGGTTTATTAGTCGCCCAAATGGTGGAGGCCTTGACCAAGGTTAAAACCTCCAAATCCCTAACCCTTTATAAAATTTTTCAACTAGGCAATATCGACTTCCGAGTGATTTTGATCAAGCTGCTTGATCGCTTGGACAACCTGACTGACATGCAGGCCTTGCCCCGCCGCAAGCAGCGCTCTATCTGCCAAGAGAGTCTAGCTATCTACGCCGAGGTAGCCCACGGATTGGGGCTGATCGAGATCGAGGATGAGATAAAAAATCTGGTTTTTAGGCAGCTTTACCCGGTTCGATATTTAGCCACTAAAGACAAGTTAGCGGATTTTTTGACCCACCGGGGGCTGGCGGTGGAGGGAATTGTGTTAGCGGTCCAAAACGCCCTTACCCCCCAAGTACTCAACCACCTTACCTGGGTCAAACTGGGTCCAGAGGCCTATTTGTATAAAAGTGGTGACGTGGACCGATTGCTTGCCCATATTGTGGTCGAAACCAAAGGGGTCCTTGATTGTTATCAGGCCTTGGGGATGATCCATACCAACCTGCGTTCTGTGCCCATGTCAATCCGTGATTTTATTAGCAACCCAAGGGCGAATGGTTGGCGCGGTCTGACGACTAAAGTTATGGTTTTTGGTGAACAGGTTCGTATCCATATTGTCTCCCCCGAATTTGCCCATCAAAACCGGTTAGGACTAATCGCTTTGATCCGCGAAGGGATATATCAGTCTGAAAACTACCGGCAATTTTTCCAGTTATACCTAGACGTGGCCGGAGACGAAAACGTGCGGATTGACGACGTTTTCAGAAGTTCTAAGGCAAGGGCCATCCAATGTATGACCCCCAAGGGCGACATTATCGAATTGCGCTATGGCGCGACGATTTTGGATTTTGCCTTTTCGGTGCATTCGGCGTTGGGGCTTCGAACCTTGGGCGGGATCGTCGGGGGGATTCGTTATGGACGCAATAAAATCTTAGAAGACGGGATGGTGGTTAAGGTGTTGTCCTCGGAACAGGTGCAGGCCGAGTCGGTCTGGATTAATGACCTAATTATGCCCAAGTCGCGCCGAGAGCTACTGCGCTACTTAACCCGCAAAAAATCTAGCACTTAGTCTTGATTATGGGCGCGGAGACCCAAGGCCAAAGCCAAGAGAAAGACCACTAAAAGGTATTGATAGGTCCAAGCAACCACGTTAAAGGCCAGCATCCAAGCCAAGGCCAATCCCCCAAAAAATAGCGCCTCTTCTAAACGGGCCGGGCGTTTAAGCTGAGCCCATCCGAATCCTAAAACTCCGATTAATTGCAGCGGTTTGAGCCATCCTAACAACCCTAGTTTACCAAATAGGGCGGTTAGATAAAGCGCCATTAGATAAGGGTTCCCCTGAGCTAAAAATTGTTCATAATAACCAAAAATATGGTGTTGCCATGCTTCCCAATTACCTTGCACGCCAAAAGCCAAGACACCGTACCCCGCTGCACTAGCTCCCGTTGCCACTAACAGGGTTCGCTTAAGGCCTTCGCGGCGCAGTAAGTACAGCCCTAAAAAAGGAGCCAGCACCCATGCCCATTGGTGCATCGCCGCCAGAAAACCCAGCCCCCCTCCGGCCCAACCCAGTCGCCCAGTTTTGAGCAAGTAGAGAGAAAGTAGCAAAACCACCCAAAAGGGGGCCTCATAAAGTTCGTGGCGCAAATGCCAGTAGGGCAGGTAGGCCAGGGCCAACCAAACTATGCTAGCGAAGGTTTGGCTGGCTTTGGGCAGGCGGCCAATAGCCAAAGCTAGGCTTAAAAATAGGATACTTTCAAAAAAGAGCAAAACCCAACGTAGGTCTAGGCCAAAATAGACCGCAGGTAGATAAAGGGCGATCATCCCTGGCAAGCGAACCATCTGGGTTGAGACCCCGTTGTCTAACATAAAGTATTGATAAATCGGTCGCCCATCTAACCAGGCCCGGCCTGCCTCGTAGATTATGGGCAACATATCCGAGCGTTTGGCGGTCAGGGGAAAAGCGAAAAGCGGATAAAGTTTAAGCGTCAATGCCCCGGCCCAGGCCCAGCTTAGTGCTTTTACCCATTTACCGGCTCGTGCGGCCCGCCAAGCAACCCCTTGTCCGAAAAAGGCCAAAAGGGCCAGCCCAGAAAGCCAGCCAGGTTCCCATCGGTAACCTACCGCCTCAAACCGCTCCGCCTGCCAAGCCTGCCCGGCAAGTATGATTAGGGTTAATATTGGGGGCAATAGCCAAATGGTTTGAGCGCTAAACCTACTTTTTTTGGAAGGAAGAGGACTCGAATGGGTCCATTGGTGATATAGTTTATTTAGGATCAGCCAGATCAAGCCTAAATGGAACAGTACTATTCCCAGCAAAAGCCCCTTGGGCCAAGTGCGATCAAAGGGAAAATACCCATCCCCCCGGACCTGCAAGACCCCCAAAACCAATAAAACTAAGACCCAACTTGCGCGCAAGGTTTCCCCTAAATCATATCCAATGTATAAAAGCTTTGCCTAAACTACCGCCCTAGTTAACCCAGTAAACCTCGATGGTCGAAATAGAGCGCGTCCGAGTTGGCTGGAAGCGATTTGCCTTTTTTTAATTTGCCCTTTTATGTTAGCTTGATCCCATGAAAAAACGATGGATGCAAATTGGGATTAGCCTTACCTTGAGTTTATTGGGGCCCTGGGCTCAAGCATGGGCGATAGAGGACCCCAGTTCTGATAGCTTTTTAATAGGCCAGGTTTCACAAGAGTTAGCAGACTACCTAAAGTCTGCACCGGTTAAGAAGCGCCACATATACACCCTAGAGCCCCACAAGGGCAACCATATGCTGATTTTGCACCAAATTGCTGGCGACCCATCGGTCATCGCTGGGCAAGATCAGGAGTTGCATTTTCAATTTTCTATCAAAAAAAACCTTATTTCCGGTCCCTATTTTCCCTTATATTTTGCCTTTAGCCAACGCTCCTGGTGGCAGGTGTTCGACGGTCCCAGCTCAAGACCTTTCCGAGAAAACAACTACAACCCCGAGTTTTTCCTTTATTGGGAAGGGCGGTGGATTTTTGACGATATTTTGATTGGCTTATGGGAACACCAGTCCAACGGGGAAACCACAAGATTTGATGAGACCGGAACCGCAGTTAACTTCAGCCGCAGTTGGGACCGGAGTTACCTGCAAGCCAAGTGGAGTAGCCCAAACGGTCGCTGGTGGACAGAGCCGAAGGTTTGGAATATTTGGGATTCAGGAAAAGAGTCCTTGGCCGACAATCCAGACATCCACGACTACCATGGCCCAGGCCAATTGCGGGCCGGATATTACGAAACCGGACTACGGATCGAGGGTTTTTGGCGATACGGCGTCAAGGGCGGGCTCACCTCCCAACTCGACCTAAAATGGTCCCACCGATGCTTCAGCGAAGGGGTCCTGATACATGCCTACCTCTTCAACGGCTACGGCGAATCCCTCATCGACTACAACCGCCACCTCACCAAAATAGGCCTAGGGTTTAGCTTGGAGTAGGGGTTAGCAGGGATAATAATAAGGTGATGACCGAAGAAGGGCCCCAGTCCAAACTGGATGTCCCTTACCCAATTAACAGTTCCCCAATCGTCCACCCCTTTTCTATTGATTTAACCGGCCTTTTGGGCCTGAGCAAAATTCAATGCATTAGAGACATTGGCTAGGCGGGCAACCTAAGATCGTTGCCAAAGGGTTTGGCGCTCAACCTGCGCGATCCGAATCTGATAGTTTTGATACCAGCGGTTTTGGCCCTCCCGCTGTGCCTCTTGGTGCAAAAGGTCCATTTTCCAAGCTTTGATAGAATCCAGGTCCCGCCAATAGGAAAGGGTGATACTCCCATTTGGGCTGGAGATTGATTCCATTCCTAAAAAACCCTCGGTTTTTTGGACAAGAGCCTCCATCTGCGTCGCCATCACAGCGTAGCCCTCACGGTCAATGCCAGAAAGCGAGGAAAAGGAAACCAGCCAATAGGGAGGTTCAGGGGTTTGGACCATGTTTTTTATTAAAATATAAACCGGGCCTAGGCCCGGCTTTGGAGGTTAAACTCTACCGCCAATAAACAAAGATTTGGCCTTTGGCGTTGCTGGTGAAGATAAAGAGGACTTCGCCGTTGACCCCTTTTTCGAATTGGGTTTTTTCCTCAGGGGCGGGGATGTGGTTTTCGTTTTGGAACTTGTCGTCTTCGGCCTCGTCGCTAAAGGTACGGACCGAAAACTTCGCCATTTTGCCGTCTTTTTCTTCAACCCCGGTTACTTCCAATTTTGCGGTTTTGCCGTCTTGACGCTTGGATTTGACCTCTAGGCCCTCTTTGATAAGCGCGTGTTGGGCGTTGGGTTTTTCTGGGCTAAAGGCTTGGGTATCGAAGGGTTCCGAGCTAGTAAGAGCCACTTTTTCAGGTTCGTTTTTAGGCCAAACTAGTTGGAATCCCGAACCATGCCAAGTGAAGTCCACCTGATCGTCCTGCTTGCGTAGGTTAAACTGAATCCCTTGAATCCGTACCTGGGGGTATTTCCCGGTTTTGTGCAGACTTTCGTATTCGACGGTCAGTGTGTCTTTGCCGTTGGTGATCTGCTTAAAACTATTGGGGACCAAAAACACCTTTTTAGGGTTGACCACGATAGGCTTGTTTTTCCCCTCAACACTGGGCTTGTCATGATCTTGAGCCACTTCAGCAGGAGCGTCAGCAGAAGCAGGAGCTACGGCTTCAGGGGCAGAAGCAGGGGCTTTATCATTTTTTTCGGCCTTAGTGGCCGCCCAGACTGGTTGGGCTAGCAGCAGAATAAGCAGTAGCGAGATCCATCTCTTCATAACACTCCAAATTGAGGTTGGTTGGCTGTTTATAACAGGGTACTACCCTTTTGATCAACTTTGAAAACACCCTTTTCTTGGGTGATGAGTCCTTGTTTTACTTCCATTTCTTTTAAAACCCTAGCCAGCGGCAGCCCTGAAAACTTCGCTTCTAGGCTAAACGGGTCCTGGCCTTGATGGATGGCTAAAAGCAAAGCCCACTCTAACTTGGCTAGGTCTTTTTCTGGGTCTTTTAACCCTTTTAGAAGCTCTAAGTGAAGCCTAAAGCCCAGCTGGGAAAGGGGTTCCGTTGCAATATGAGGGCCTCTAAGATAAAGCGCCGATTTGTCCTCGGTCCCAGAATTACGCACAAAAACCGCCCCAAAGGGCTGGCCATTTTTCAGGATATGGCAAAACAAAAGCGTTTCTTCTTCGGCAAAGACCTGGAACCGGCCCGAGAATTGCTGGCCTAATAGGTCTGGGATAAGCCCCATTAATCCGTTGCTCAAGTCCTGCCGGAACAGGTGGCCTGGATTGAGGCGGGACTTGTCCACATAATAAACATAATGAGTCGCCTTAAGCCCTGCTTCGAAGGGTTCTCTGATTTGGTCCAAACCTAAGGACGCCATGGCGACCAAGCTATTTATCCCGGCCTTGATCCCATTGCCCGCAAAGGCGGGGAGATGTTGCCCTTCTCGGTCAAACCAAAAGGCCGAAAGGGCGTGGCCCGATTCTTCGAGCCCTAAAAAGAAGCTAAGCGGGAAATTGGGGCGCCAACCTTGTCGTCTTATTAGGGTCTCAAAGCGTTTGGTCAAATGAATCGCTGAGGCCTCGGGATCAAAGGACCAGCTAGAGACAAAGTCGGCTAGTTCACTGTCCCCCTGGCCTCTGGCAATGGCCGCCGCTGCTTGGCGCAAGAGCCATTTATCCCCGACCCCGGTCAACTGTTCTTTAAAACCCAGTTCTTTGGCCGCCTGCCCTAAGAGGAGGTCCGATTCGACGGTGTAGGCAAACTCTTTTCCTTCGGTCAGGTGGGGGGAAGCCTGGGCTGCGTATCGAGCTAGCTGAAAGCCTAAAAGATCGCCCGAACTCACCCGCGCCAAACCCGCCTGGGGGTCGTAATCAAGCCGAAAACAGCGATCTGCGTCGCCGTCAAACACCAACCCCACCAAACGCTTTTCCCCATTTATCACCGCTGGCGCTTGGGCTTCTTCAAAAAAAGCATTTAAAAAAGGATAACCCCGGAACCTCCCCTCTAGGCGTTCTGGACTAATGGATTCCAAACCCTCAATGTCCGCCACCCCAGCTAGGTGGTTGATATCCCCCAAAAGGTTGGTTAGCCGCAACTTGCCCAAGCCAATCTGGCCAAAGATGGGCTCTAAAAAGGCCGCCGCCGCTCCGTTGGAACCGTCTAATACTAAGATATGATTAGATAAATCCAGGTCCGCCGACATCCAACTGTTGTGGGGTTCCAGGCTGGCACCGATAAAAAAGCGCCCCGCCTGGGCCGATTTATCTTGGGCCACACCCAATAAAGGCAATACACTCAAGTCTAGGTCTTTAGCGGCAATCAAGAGCCCGGTCAAAATCTCGTCGTCACCCGGCAGGAACTTAAGACCGAGACTAGGCAAAAAGAGTTTAATCCCATTTTGATCCGCTGGGTTGTGGCTGGCGGTCAACATCGCCGCGCCCCGCGCCCCGGTTTTAAGCATAAAATAGGGCACCAAAGGGGTGGGGACCACGCCCACTTGATCCACCGCCAACCCAGCCTTTAATACCCCTTTAACAAATGCGCCCGTATAAACTCCGGCTTGGTCTCGATTG
>Ga0156797_129_pt1 | contig 26295 bp, 26 predicted proteins | sample RifOxyD2_FD_112098 | JGI IMG/M metagenome (GOLD analysis project Ga0156797, IMG submission 112098) | Candidatus Lambdaproteobacteria bacterium RIFOXYD2_FULL_50_16 | reverse complement strand
GCTTCGGTTAGGGCGGGGAGGATTTCGTTTTGGAGGGGGTGGTTTTTGAGGCTGGCGCGGAGGGCGGATTCGTTAAAATTCACCGCCGGGTTGCCGGGGAACCAGTGGTTGGCGTGGCCGAGCATGTTGTAGCGAGACTGGCCCCACTGGACGAGGCCGAAGGCTTTGGCGTGGACCCAAAGGCGTAAGATTTCGGCGACGTTCACTTGGCCGGGTAAGGTTTCGTAGGGGGGAATCCCCTGCCACCACTCTCCCCGCCACTGGGGGCCCAGCGCCTCTAGCTGGACCGCTTCGAGGCGTTTTAAGATGGGCGCTAAAAGTTCGTCCGCTTGCTCGATCAACGCCACCGTTTTTAGATGCACCTCAAAGTCCTCAGGGCGCGCCGCGCCGATGGAGAGGGTGTTAACCCCAGGATGGGCTAAGCAAAAAAGCCCGCCGAAAACCATCGGTTCTAAGGGTTGGGTCAAGGCGCGGAAGCTTGGGGGCGGGTCCCAGAGGCGGCCCCCTTTGTCGTTGGGGCTGATAATCAAAACCCCCATCTGGCGGGCCTTGGCGGCCTCGACGGCCGGCCGGGTGAAGGGGTTGACCCAGTACCAATGCAGGTTCACATAGGCAAACAGTCCCGTGTTTATCGCCGCTAGCAAAATCTCCACCGGCCCATGACTAGAAAACCCGACCTGCCCCACCAGCCCTTCTTCCTTAAGCTTAAGCGCCTCCTCCAACGCTCCGCCAGGGCGCAAACTCCAGTCCAGGGTCTCTGGGTTATTGATCCCATGAATCCCCAAAAGGTCCACCCGGTCTAGCTTCAGGAGCTGCAAGCTAGTCTCGAATTTACGGCGAAAATCGGCCCTATTTTTAGCCGGGGCTACCTTGGTTTGCACGATGATTTGGTCGCGAGGAAAATCGCCCAAGACCTGCCCCATCTGCATCTCCGAGCTTCCGTAACCACGGGCGGTCTCGAAATGATTAATACCCAATTCAAAAGCGCGGTGCAGGGTTTTCGCCAGATTTTCTTGCGCCGCATGAGGCACTTCGTCAGGCCTTAAATCCTGCCACTTGTAATGGTACCTCATTCCCCCGCAGGTCAAGACAGGCATCTGGAGCCCAGTCAGCCCAAAGGGCCGATATTTCATTTTTAGGTTCATACCTAATACCCGTAAATATTTAGGGTTTTTGCGCCAATTTTTGACGCTGTTGGTCAAACCAGGATTGGAGTTCGGAAACTAGCGAATTTTTAGGGATTTTTATTTGGTCTATCTGGTTAACCTCTTTGATCCCTAAAACCGAATTAGTCACAAAAGCGCCTTCTAATCCACCCAATTCCCTAAGCTTGAGAGTTCCTAGGTGGATGCCCGTCGGGGCGTCTTCTAAGAGAAATCCGCGGACTGTTCCCGGCAGGACTCCTTCCTCTTTGGTCCAGATTTTTCCATTTAATATCCAAAAAAAGTTGGTCCGGCTGCCTTCGTAAATAATCCCATGATGGTTGCAGAGTAACGCCTCGTTGCCTCCCTTTTCTCGGACATTTTCCCAAGCTAGTAGGGATTCTAAATAGGCGGTGGCCTTTATTCCAGACAGACTTCGGTTACCCAAATGGCTCAAAAGCAGCCAAGCCCCGGTGAGATCGGGCTCTAGCGGGGTAGCACTTAACCAAACCCCTTCGGCAAAAGCCATTATTTTAAGCCGTTGCGGCCCCTCGGGGGCCTCGGCCAAGAGGTCTGCCAGCCAACCACGAAGCTGGACGCGGCCTGGTCGGCGGGGAATCCGGGTGGTCTCTAGTCCGGCGATCAATCGCTCTAAGTGTCGCTCTAAGAGAAAAACTCGACCGTCTTTTAGGCTAGCAAAAGACTCAAAAACCCCTCGGCCAAATTGGACGGAGTCGCTGGTCAAGGGCAATGCAGCTCCTTGGACCCGTTTTCCTTCAAAGTGAATTATCATCGCTCGAACCTATTTATCACACTGTTTGCCTTAGCTAAAGCCTCGGCCCATTCGGGCTCTGGCATTGAGTCAATGGTTATGCCGCCACCCACTCCCAGACTGACCTGGGCTCCCTTAAAGACTAGACTACGGATCAAAAGGCTTGCTTTCAAGTCCCCATTGGGTTGAATCACCGCAAAGGCCCCCGTATAGGGCCCGCGCGGCTCCCATTCGAGTTGGGCGATGGTCTCGACCGCGCGAATTTTCGGACAGCCCGTGACCGAACCACCGGGCAACATCTCTAGCAAGGCCAAGAGCCCCGAATAGGGGGGCTTGAGGCGAGCTTTTATCTGGGATTGACCGTGGAACACCTGCTCCAAAGAACGGATTTGCCGAGGTTCGGTGACCACTACCGAACCGATCTCGGCCAAGCGGCCAAGGTCGTTTCGAATTAGGTCGGTAATCATATGGAGTTCCGCTTTTTCTTTGGCGCTGTTTTTTAACTCGTCTAAGAGCCGCTGATCCTCCTCGGCGGTTGCACCCCTTGGCCGGGTCCCCTTGATGGGTTCGCTCCAGATAATCTGGCCTTGGGTCTGAATAAACCGCTCTGGGGACAAACTTAAAAGCTCGTATTCGCTGCCCTCGAAAAAGGCGGTGAAGTCGGCTGGTTCTGGACATAGCGCTTTTAAGAAAAAGTCGCGAGCTGGAGCATTGGTGGTGCCGTGACATAAAAAGCAGTGGTTGATCTGGTAGAAGTCACCTGCCTTTATATGGCTTAAAATCCGCTGAATCACCTGGGAATGGGCGGTGGAATTTTTGGGTAGGTCCATACGCAGGCTTGGAAGGGTTCTGTCCTTCGCCATTGGTTGGTGTAGGGCGCACTCCAGACGATTTTTGGCTTCTTCGTCCACCCAAACCATTTGCGGCTCTTGGTTAAATTCGAGCCAAGCACCAAAGGCCGCCAGCTCACAAAGGGGATAACTGCTCGGGCGGGGATCCAGGCCTAGGAGCGCCTCTCCCAGTTCGTGGCTGAACATTCCGGCAATTAGGTGCCCCTGATGGCGCCAACCAAACTCCAAAATTTCTTGGCGGTTTTTAAGGTTACTTTGCTCAATCGGGGCCAGCGCCAGCATGGGACTAAATCCAGCCCCGGCGGTCGCAAAGAGTCGCTCTGGGCTCTGGGCGAGTACCTGGTAAGCCTGCTCAAAATTTAAATCCTTTATGGGTTTAGATCCGCTCAAAAAAGGCCTCCACTAAACGCCGTCCAGAGGGGCTCATAAAGGATTCAGGATGAAACTGAAAACCCCACAGCGGTAAACTCTGGTGCCCCATGGCCATAAGGTCTCCCGATTGGTCCCAGGCCCAACGCTCAAAGCCTTTGGGCAACGATTTAAGCACAAGCGAATGATAACGCGCTTGGAGAATTGGGTTTTCTTGGGTGGCAAAGGGCCCCTGGTTTTGATGAAGGATGGAGTCGGCCTTGCCATAGAGAAGTCGGCTAGCTTCTACCGAAGGAACCCCAAAGGCTTGCCCAAGTATTTGATGACCTAAACAAACCCCTAAAATTGGTAATTTATCCTTAAAGTAGCTAACCAACTTTAAGCAGTCTTGGGCCTCTTCAGGCCGCCCGGGGCCAGGGGAAACTATCAGGGCCTTAGGTGCTAAAGCTTCAATCGCCCAAGTTTGCAGTCCCTTAGGCCGCAAGACCGCGACCCTCTGACCTAGCCCCTCGATCAATTGGAAAAGGTTATAGGTAAAACTATCTTGGTTATCGAGCAATAAGATCATAGGTCCCCAGAGATGGCCCTTATAACCTAGCGGCTTTTGCCAAGCCTGGAAAGAGGGAGAAGCAGCGTTGCCAAAGTGATCCGGCTAGCTTACAGGTATCAAAAACCAACCTATTGAGGCACTATGAAAAAACGGTTATTAGCGGCGGTACTTTTTTTAAGTTTAGTTAGCGTAGCTCACGCAGAAGAACAAGTAACCGAGTTGGTTAAGGGCTCGGTTCCTAGTACCCATGTCAGTGTTTTATGTGTCAGTGGAGTTAAAGTGGCGGTTGTGGCTTTTTGCGGCCCTGGCTGCGGAATCGCTATGACCCAGCTTTTAGGCCCCAACGGCAAGCCGGTGGAGTGCAAATAGTTGGGCCGGTAGCAGAGGCTCGGTGGCCTTTGGGTTTTGTTCGGGCGTAAAGCTTACCCGTTGTCGCTTCCGGTTCTCCTTTTTTTTAGAAATCCTAAGAGTCCTTTAAAAAACTGGGTCTGTTAACCCAGTCCTCCAAGAGAAAACAATGATTAAGTCGATGACCGGGTTTTGTAAGGTAGAATTAAGCCGGGAAGGGCGGGCGGTGCAGGTGGAGATGCGTTCGGTGAATCATCGGCATTTAGACACCCGCATCTATCTGCCCAAAAGCTTTGGCCAGTTCGAAGAGGAACTTAAAAAAGGACTCAAAACCCACCTCAACCGAGGCAAGGTGGATATTAATCTTACCCTAGAGGAAGAAAAGGGCTGCGAGGATCGGTTGCAGGTTAATGAAAAAGCGATGGGTCAATTCAAAGGGCTTTTAAGCCAACTAGAAACCCAGTTGGGCCGTCCGGTCTCGTTGAGTTTTGAGGGGTTGATGCAGGTTAAGGGGTTATTGGTTTACAACGGTGCCCAGGCCGAGGATTTTGATTACCTAGCTTTATTTGGGGAAGCCTTGGAGTTAGGGGCTCAAAAGTTATCCGAGATGCGGGCCACCGAAGGGGGGCTATTAAAGATTGAAATTTTGGGCCATCTAAAGCGAATGGAAGAATTAATTGGCGAGGTGTCCATTTTAGAGCCAGAGGTCTTAACGGCGGTACAAACTCGGCTCAAACAAAATCTAGCCAAACTCGAACTCGAAATCAGTTTAGATGACCCCCGAATTATTCAAGAGATTGGCCTCTATATGGACCGGGCGGATGTCACCGAAGAGGTGGAACGCTTCAGTGCCCATTTGACCCACCTGGGCCAACTCTTAGAGGCAGGCGAGCCTGTAGGTCGCAAGCTCGACTTTATGATGCAAGAGCTCAACCGCGAGGCCAACACCCTTTGCAGTAAAGCCTCCCACCAAAGGATCACCGAGATCGGGGTCACGTTAAAAGCGGAAATTGAGAAGCTCCGCGAACAGATCCAGAATATCGAATAGGCCGGTTTACGCGGCTTTGGTTCACTTCCAAAAGACTTTGTAGTGGCCCCCACTCTTACGCGGGGAGCCTCTTCAGTGGCATTGCTGGAGGTTTTTCGCCAAGGTGGTTTTGCCGGATTTTAGGGGTCCACTATAGCCAATATCGCCCGCCCTGCAAATTAGGCCTACCCGATTTTGCCGGATTTCACCCTATTTTTTCCTTGGCAAACTAGGGTTTTGCCCCTAGACTATACCCCACAGACCTCAAACCCCAAGGAATTTATGGTTGCCTGCCTTTATAAAGAACCACAATTCCGCTTTCGCGCGGGTCAGCAACAGTTAAACCTTAGTGGGCCTTACTATCCGCCGAATGGCTCCAAGATGTTCTCCCATTTAACTGATCTCATTGATCGTAACGATCTAAAACAGTTAACAATCGATGCCTGTATTGTCCGGTTGGATCGGTCCTCGCTTTCGGGTTTATTAGGCTTTTTGGATATGCTGAATAACCGCAAAATCAAAACCCGCTTCCGCTGGCTTTATTTTGCAGACAGCTCGGCTGGGAATTTGATCTCGCCGGAAATGTTTCACCAAATGCCTTTGGTTGAATGTGAGATGGTGGCTATCAACCCACAAGCCTGTAGCCTTTGCAAAGGTTGCTAGACCAATTGCCTTTAGACTGATATAGTTAGGTCCAATCTCAGATTGGACCTGTATGTCTTATTGTCCCTTTGGCCTACCAAATTTTCGCTTTGACGCGCCTAATTCAATCCTAAAACTTTCTGGTTCTTTTTACCTACCACGCGGCCCCGAACTGTTGCAGCGGATGGGAGATTTAATCGAGCTAAACCAGGTTAAAAATCTGCAACTTGAGGTTTGTTTTAATAAACTGGATTCTGCGTCACAAACCCAGCTTTTAGAGGTTTTGGCACTTTTGCAAAAACGCAAGATACCCACCCAGTTTCGGTGGTTGTATTTTGTGGGCAAGGGAGGAGAAGAGCTGATCAATGACCCTCGATTCTACCAGTTTCCCTTAATCAAGGTAACCGCTGAAGAGGTAACCACCGAGCGGTGCGACCTTTGTAAGAGTTTTGCCGTAACCGACCTATGCGACTCCGCAGGATTTTAAAAAAGGGGCGTAGGCAAAATCGGATTCTAAAACGTGGTTTACCAACCAGTCTAACAAGTGGGCCTTGGTTTTTTGGGCAAGTTCGACCGATGGGTCTTGGTGATATTGCTCAATAAGCGCGGCGACCCCTGCGGTGAAACGGTAGTGTTCTGCTAGGTGTTCGGCGGTTTGAGGATAAGCGTTGTTTTGCAGTAAATTGGCTTCGTAGGCAAAATGGGACTCTATATATTCTTGCAAGTGGCTAAACAACCCCCCTAAGATCGGGCGGGCGTCGCCAAAGCTTAGCGCCACCTGCAGGGTATTAATGATATTTACCAACGCCCGATGCTGTGCGTCTATTGACGGGATTCCAGTTAGAAAACGTTCGTTCCAGTCGATCAAGGATTCTTGGTTCATATCCCCCCTCTATCTGCTGGTATATTCTAACAAAATTTAATCAAGTAAATCTAGTTAAAGTGTTGATTCCGCAAAATATTTTGCATTCACGCTCGATCCGCCTTAAGACTGGGCTCCTCGCTTTTTGCTGAAGGGAACTCTAAAATAAATTCGGCCCCCCGGCCTGGTTCTGACTCGCACCAAACCCTTCCGCCCATCTGTTCAGTAATTTTTTTAACGATGTATAGCCCTAGCCCCGTAGAAGCCTCCCCTTGGGTTGGTTGGGCACTAAGTCGCTGGAACTTTTCAAAAAGTTTTTCCATGTCCTTCTTGGTCAACCCCGGTCCTTGGTCTCTAACCGCAATCCTGGTCCATTGGCCGGCTTCTAAGCGGGTGGAGATAAACACTTTTTTGCCAGATTGGCTGAACTTGAGGGCATTAGATACCAGATTCCCTAAAACCTCGGCCAGCCAGTGGCGATTGGAAAAAAAGAGGGGGTTTTCATCGGCTAAATCGAGCCGAATCTCTAGGTTTTTTAAAAGGGCTTGGGGTCCAAAGGATTCGACCCCTTCTCGCACAATCTGGTTGGCCGAAAGCAATTCGAGCTTGGGGGCCAAAAGGGTTTCAACCTTGGAGACATCTAATAGATTGTCAATTAAACCCAACATCTTGCCCGATGCGTCTAAGATGTATTGTGAAAAGGTTGCCAACTCGGTTAATCCTTGGTTGTTGGCTTCATCATAGATCAACTCGCTAAAACCCCGAATCCCGCCTAAGGGGGATTTAAGGTCGTGGGCGGCCACTCCTAAAAACTCAGATTTTTCCTGGTTGAGTAGCTCTAGGTCTCGGTTGCTTTTTAGCAACGCCTCGGTCCGTAGGGTAACCAATTCTTCTAATTGTGCTTGATTGGTTTCCAAGGCTTTTTCCGCCTGCGCCCGAGCCCGCAACGCCCAAATCAACCACAAAATAATCGTGGCTTCCAGCGCGATAATTGCCAACCCAACCAGCAATAATTCTTTGTTATCTTTAAAAAAGCTAACTGGGCGATTGATTACTAAACTGTTGGAGGGCAATAATTTATCTGAAAGATTAAAATATTGGAGAACCCCAAAGTCAAACATGGGCCGGTTGGCGCTAGAGTGGACCACCGGTATCTGGCCGGGATTGATCCCTTCTTCAATTATTTTTAAGCCTAATTTGGCGGCTTCAGTCCCTTGGGTGTAACCATTAATCATCACCCCCCCGGCAATTCCCTGACCTAAATTATAATCTAGCATCCCATAAATGGGCACCTTCGCTACTCCACTCAAGCGATTGATCGCCTCGAAATCCAAAATAAATTGACCTGCTGGCCCTTGTGAATAAACACTAAATAAAACAATGGTCCCCGGCTTGAGCTGCGCCACTTCTTTTTCCAGGGCCTCTAAAGCGAGTGGTGGGTTATAGCGAAATTGGACTTGGCCCCTTAAAGAGTTGGTTTTTTCTTTAATCGCTTTGGCCCATCCGAGCCCCGATAGCCCGAAGTCATGGACCACATAAACCTCCCTGGTTTGGGGCATGAGCTTAAGGGCTAGCTCTAAGGTTTCTAGGGGGAAAAGACCTTCTACAACTCCGGTGAAGTTGGCCTTTAGCCGCTCTGAATCATATTCATTGATCCCGCAAAAAACCACCGGTACACCTGCAAAAACCTGATCTCCGTGCTCCCTTAAGAAGTCCAGAGCCGCACGGTCAACCGCGATAATCAGGTCAAGGTGCCTAGTTTGGTATTTGTTTTGGTAAAGTATGGCTAACTGGTCTAAATAATCTGGGCGAAAAACCCGTTTAGAATCCATAAACTCGACCACTAGGTCGATCCCCCTTTGCCGCGGGGTGAGCACGTCGATCACCCCTTGGGTGATATCGTCAGCCCAAACCATAGGGCTATGGTCGCTATGTAACAACAGCACCCTTTTTGGTTGAGCAAGAGCCCCGTTGAAGGTTGCGCCAAGGATCAGCAAAAAGAGTAACAAGTGGCGCATAGTTTTTAGGATCAAGGTCTATTTACTTTCTGCCTCCGATGATAACCCATCCCTCCTATTGGAGCAAGTTGCGCCAGAGTGGGGAGGCCCAGGTACCCCCCTGGTAAATTCGGACTTACTCTAATGCCAAAAATTTGCTAGCCTCTACCTATAAGTACCCCTTATTGCGGGCAACCCTGGAACTATATGAAACCGTTAATTATTGCCGAAGGATCGGCGACCCCTCGCATCCACTTTGACCCAGAATCGAGGCGTCTGGAAATCTATGGCGATTCATACCCAGAAAACGCGCAAGCCTTTTTTGCACCGCTTTCGAATTGGATCAAGGATTTTTTTGAACAACTTGATCAATCTCAAGTGCAGGTAGATATAAGACTGGATTATTTTAACTCTTCTACCCTTAAATGGCTCTTGTCCCTTTTGGGTCAATTAGAAGAGCAAACCCGTGCTGGGCTTGATATCTTGGTCAATTGGCACTATGACCAAGATAACGAACTGGCCGAAGAACATGGCACTGAAATAGCGGAAGATTTTCAGAGTTTGCCTTTTGTTCTCTGCCCGATCAAACGTTAACCAAGGGGGGTTATGGCGTTTTTCTTTTGCAAACTAGGCTTTGATCAGATAAGGGTATCCTACGAGCCCAGGACCAAAACGGACCTAAACTAATTTTTGTAGGAGCCCCATGCTCGCGTTGGATCAACTACCCAAATTTCGGCAAGAGTTTTCGGAAAAGGAGCTGTTTTTTTCATTTAACGGCCCTATGTCTAACGAGTTTGTCGTGCAGATTGGAAAGGCTCTTAAGCAGAAGATGCAGCTAAATGACGTATCCAAAGGAACGGTGCTGCGGGTGTTTGCCATGGTGATCGAGCAGACCCAAAACATCATCAACTACTCCTCTGAAAAACATTACCCAGTTGATCCATCGGGGGAAAATGTACGTTCAGGAATCTTGTGTGTAGGGTTTGATGGCAATAGCTACCATATTTTTTGTGGCAATCAAATTACCAAAGAAAAGGTTCCCCCTTTAAGGCAACGTCTGGAATTAATAAGCAGTATGAACCGTGACGAATTGAAGTCTCATTATAAAGAAGTACTTCATTCAACACCCGAAGCAGACTCCAAGGGAGCGGGTTTGGGTTTGATCGAAATGGCTCGCAAGTCGAGTGACTCCTTTGAATTTAATTTTAGCGAGGTCGATGCAGAGCACTCATTTTTTTCTTTAAAAACAGTCGTTTGCGCTTAAAACAAAATGAACCTATTCTTAATTGAGTCCTCCGAGACTACCCCCCAAATCCGCTTTGATGAAGAAGCCCATTATTTAGAGATTATTGGCGAATCTTATCCAGAAAATACGGCAAAGTTTTATAATCCCCTGTTTGATCGGATAACCCAATATCTGGCAACGCCAGGGGGCAAAAAGTTGGCTGTTGACCTTTTGTTGGCTTATTTTAACAGCAGTAGCCTAAAGGTATTTATGAACCTCTTTGATTTGCTCAATGAGGCGGCCAAAAAGGGAGCGGCCATTGAGGTCAATTGGTATTTTGAAGCCGGAAACGACCTTTCCCAAGAATATGGTTTGGAGTTTAAAGAGGACTTGGACGCCCTCCGATTTTCGGTTTTGCAAAAAGAGGGTTAGTTTGAACTTAAAGCAAAATGCCAACCCTATACAGTGGCTCTAAAAATGAGGAGATTTGGGTTGCTGCTTTTGGTGTTGGGGCTTTTTTTATCAGGCTTTCAGGTTCAGGCTGAACCGGTTAATCTACAGATCAAGCCCGGCCACCTGCTCATAGGTCCGCAAGCATTTTATCTGGACGATCCCCTAGAAAACCTAGAACCGGGCCAACTCTTTTCAGTTGAAAAACGCAGGGAATTTAAACCCCTTAATAAGCCCTATAATAACTTAGGAATCCATGAAGCCCCGGTTTGGTATTTAGCGCGGATCACTAACCCCACTGACCAAACCATAGACTGGCTCTTGCGAACCGGGCTTTTTGACATGAAGACCGCAGTATATCTCCACCGCCCTCAAGATTCGGCCAGCCAGTTTCAGACCCTAAAGCCCTGGGAATACGCTTTAAAATACGAGTTGTTTGATTTTCAATTGGGAGCGCATGAGACAGTAGATTTACTGGTGCGGGCCGACGCAGTGGTTTGGCATGTGGAATGGCTCGAATTGTTGGACGAGCGTAGTTATTGGCAAGACACCATTAGGGACGGCATCTTAGCTGCCTGGTATTATGGGGCCTTAGCGATAATGATAGGATACAATCTGTTGTTATTCTTATCAATCAGAGACTCGGTTTATCTCTGGTATGTAGCTACCATGCTCACCTTCGGTTTTTTCCAGTTTATTGGAATAGATCGCTTTGGGGTGGTTTGGAGCGAGGATATGAACTTTTATAGTGTCTGGTCCTACCTCTCGGCCCTTCCCGTCTCGGTGGCGTTTACGGTTTTTACCCAGCGGATGTTGCACACCAAAGTGGTTTGCCCCAATTGGAACCGGCTACTCAATTTTAACCTGTTTTTTTCAATCGGGGTGCTGGTTTTTGGGTGGTTTTTACAACCAGAATCCTTAGAATATTTAGTAACCCCCTTGGGCTTTTTACTCCCACTGTTATTAATTGGTGCCGGGATCCACTCTCACCTTGCGGGCAATGAGGCGGCGAAATACTACCTAACCGCGTGGGGGGTTTATCTTGTCGGCCTCACGGGCTTTACGGCTGGTTTTTTTGGGCTTTGGTTTTTCGGTTTATCCCCATGGAGCGCCAATTGGTTGGTTAAAATCTGTTCAGCTGGCGAGATTGTACTGCTCGCCCGCGCTTTGGGGGCACGCTATAACGCTATCAAAGCCCGGATGATCCAGTCGCAACAAGAAATGATTGTCTTAAAAGAAAATCAAGCCAAAATGTTAGAAGCCAAGGTGATCGAGCGCACCAAGGAGTTGCAAGAAGAACAAGAGCGCACCTTAGACAGCATTCGCTACGCAAAAATCATCCAGGATTCGTACCTCCCTGAACGGCATTTCGATTTTGAAAGTTTCCGCTTAGAGGCCTTGTATTCCCCCAAAGATATTGTTAGTGGTGACTTCTATTTTGTCCATTTAGAGGGCCAAACCCTCTGGATGGTGACCGCCGATTGTACAGGGCATGGAGTCCCTGGGGCGATGATGACTATGATTGGGCTTTCTAGTTTTAGAAGGGCTATTGTCGAGCAACACTTAAACGATCCTGGAGCGGTTTTAAACGAGGTTTCTAAATTAGTTAAATCGGGGTTGCAAAAGGAGCGCCGGATCACGGACGATGGACTGGAAGGGGCCTGTTGCAAAATAGACCTGAACACTGGTTTAGCCCAGATTGCCTCGGCCAGATTGCCCATTATTATTTGGCAAAAGGGCGAACTAATAAAACTCAAGGGCGACCGGGTCCAACTGGGCTACGAAAACTCGCCCACTAATCATACCTATCAAATCTATTCTCATAAACTAGGCCTAGGGGACCGTATCTTTATCACCAGTGATGGTTTGATTGATCAACCAGGTGGGGAACAAGGCTTTGGGTTTGGCTTTAAACGATTGGCTCGATTTTTAGAAACCCAACACCACAGCGATCTAGCCCAAGAGTTGGAACAGTTGGGCTCTGCTTTAGACCAATACCGGGCCGATTACAAGCGGGTGGACGACATTTGTTGTCTCGCCTTGGAATTTGGTCCCCAGGCCACCCTGGCCTGACTCAATAAGGTTGGGCCGCATTTTTTTAGCCAACAAAGCCCATCGGAGTTATTATTAGGCAACTCACCTAGTGACCTAAATTATTTTTACTAGGCCTTTGGAATTATACATTTTTAATCGGACCCAGCATTCACATCAATAAGGAAACCCCGCCGAGTTGCGCTTTGGACAAGACCCCATCCTGAGCTTACCCACCTAAAAATCACTCGGTCCTATCTTAAAATGCCGGGGGGAATTGTCTGGAAAACGGGGTCCGCTTTACTCTATTTGTGCGAGTGGCACAAATCGAAGGGCCGCCGAATTGATGCAGTAGCGCAGCCCCGTGGAGCTGGGACCATCGTTAAAAACATGACCCAAGTGCGAATCCCCCGCCTTGCTCCGAACCTCAATACGGGTTGAAAAAAGTTTACGGTCCTCTTTTAGGACCAGATTCTCTGCAACCAAGGGTTTTGAAAAACTAGGCCAGCCCGTGCCTGAATCAAACTTGTCTTTGGAGCTAAACAAGGGCTCGCCGGATACGATATCTACATAGATCCCTGGCTCGTGATGGTCCCAATACTCGTTTTCAAAAGGGCGCTCGGTCGCTTCCTCTTGAGTGACTTTGTATTGCAGCGGGGTTAGCCGGGTTTTTAGGTCTGGATTATTTGCTTTCATTGGGCCAATGCGCTCGGATAAAGGGTTGCCGCCCAGAACCTTCGCGGTAGCGTTGGTAATGTCCAGGGTTGGTGCAGTGGTAGCCTTGGTGGTTCTCTTCGGCTGGGTAAAAGGGTAGAGCCGGGGCGATGCGGGTGACCAGGGGTTTTATAAAACGACCTGATTTTGCTAAAGCTAATTTGCTGGCCTCGGCCTGCGACTTTTGTTCTTCGTCAAAATAGAAAATCACCGCTTCATATTGAGAGCCTCGGTCGGCAAATTGACCACTTGGGTCAGTGGGGTCGATGTGTCTCCAATAAATCGCTAAAAGCGCCTCATAGCCCACCAAAGCTTTATCATAAGTGATCTCAACCGCCTCAATATGGCCGGTTTGCCCAGTGCAAACCGCTGGGTAATTGGCCGTTTCTGCCCAGCCCCCGGTGTATCCAGAAACCGCGCTTAGGACTCCATTTACGCCGTCAAATTCCGATTGGGTGCACCAAAAACAGCCGCCCGCAAAAATCGCTTTTTTTGCTTCCATTTTCCCCTTAGGTTCTCTCTAAAATAACCGGCTCCCGCCTGACTGCCTAGGGGAAATTTTACCAATCTTCCTAATCAAAGCGCTGGCCGGTCAATTCTTCGAGTTCGACCAAGGCCTTTAGATATTCGGTTTTCGCTTGAATATCCTTGATTTGCATGTTGACTAGCTGCGCCTTGATCTTAAGCGCGGTCATCATGTTTTTTTTGCCCACTCCGTATAGCCGTTCAGCCAATTGGTAGGAGCGCTTGAGCGGGGGGAGCAATTGGTCTTCAAACACCGAAACCAACCGCCTAGAGTTTTGGGCCCGGTTGTAGGCGAGGGTCACCTCTTGGTCCAGGTTCAACTGCCTTTGGGCGCTAATTTGCCCCTGTTTTAGGGTTTCTAATTGGGCGCGCTCCGCTTTGCCGGCTTGGGCGCTGGAGAAAAAAGGCAGGTTCATTCCCAATCCTAAAGCGTAAGCGTCTTTGCCGGTACCCTCCATCCCCGCCCGCTCGTAGGTCAAGGAGAGTTCAAAACGTGGCAAATAACGCATCCGATTTTCCAAATCCCCTCGTTGCTGCGCCGCCTCCGTCCCCCGGTTTAGGGCTAAGAGTTCGGGGTTGGTCTGGCGGGCGGCTTCGATCAACTGGGTGAGGTCAGCCTTAAACTCCGGCATCGGGGGCTCGGCTAGATTTTGGATCAAGGGCCCTTGGTTGATCCCCAAGAGGCTATTTAGCCTAACCTGGGCGTCTAAGAGTTGATCCTGCATCTTGATTAAATCAAAGGCGTTTTCGCCAATCTTGGCTTGCGCTTGGAAGATACCTTCGAGCATGTCGGTGTTACGCTGGCTTTCAAAGCTGCCCAATTCAGCCATCCGTTCCATGGTCTTTTGATTTTCGGTCAACAATTTCGGGGTTTCCGAAAGCAGCCATAGGTCATAATAGGTGGCCTTCACCTGTCGGACCAACCTTCGACGGTTGGCCTCATGCTGATATTGGGCGGCCTCCGCTTCGAGCCTAGCCGCCTCCTGGTTAAACCCGGTTTCGCCCCACAGCGGGAGCCGCTGGCTGTACATCCACTGCTGGCTTTGGGGGGCTAACCAGGTTTCGAGCCGAAGCATCGGCTCCGGCCAACCGCCCGCTTCTTCCACCTTGACCCGCTCTTGGGCCAGCCCCGATTGACTCGCTTGCCAGCCTGGGTTGTGCGCTAACGCGTAATCGATCAACTGCTTGAGGTTGGCCCCTTCCGGCGGCGGTCCCGCCCAGGAGGGGAAGGTCCAAAGCAGAACAAATAACAAAGAAACCAGCGGTTTCATATTAACTCCTTATTGGACCACGAATTTGATTAGCACCCAGTCCTTTTGCCCACCGGCGGTTAAAGGCAGGCGGACCTGCCAAAGCCCGGCCATTTCAGTGGTTAAGTGAACCTTAAAACGGTTGGGCGCGATAGGCGTTACCTGAACCGGCAGGGCTTTCATCGCCATCCCCGGCATCTCTAGGCTGGCCGGCTCTAAGGTAAACCCACTGAAGGCCTGCCCCGCTTGGTCGGTTAAGGTGATTTCAAATTCCGCCTCTCCCACCACAACCGGGACCAAAGGGGCCTGGGCGATAAAGAGGTGGTGTTTGGAGACAAACTCCGTTTTTTTATTAGGACCCAGCTTGGCCAAATCGGCCGCCCAGAGGGGTTGGGTTAAAAACAGCAGACTAAAGAGCAGGATCAACTTTTTCATGTGGGCTCTTGAGGTTCAGGTTGGGAAAGGAGGAAGTCTTTAAAACTTCCAGGGTAATATTGGCGGCCTTTCCATAAAGAAAAGATCACCGGGTAAACCAACAATTCTAAAACCACCGAGGTCACCACCCCGCCAATCATCGGGGCGGCGATCCGTTTCATAATTCCCGCCCCAGTGCCCGACGACCACATAATCGGCAACAGGCCAAACAAAATCGCTGAGGCGGTCATCATCTTGGGCCTAATGCGCTGCACCGCCCCTTCATAGACCGCTTGGTAAAAGTCGCCAATTCCCTTGATTTTGCCCTCTTTGGCCCATTGGTCATGCGCTTGGCGTAAATAAAGCAACATCACCACCCCGGTTTCGGCGTCTAGCCCGGCCAGCGCAATGATCCCCACCCAAACGGCGACCGACAAATGGTAGTTGAGCGCCCATAAGGTCCAAAAGGCCCCGACTAAGGAAAAGGGCACCGCCAACAGCACAATCAAGGTTTCAGCGGTGGAACCGGTGTTAATTAAGATGATTAACAACACCAGCCCCAAGGTCACCGGGATCACCAGCCGCAAGGTGGCTTTGGCACGCTCTAAGTGTTCATACTGCCCGGCCCAAACCAGGGTCACCCCCGTAGGCACCTTTACTTGAGCCTCGACCTGCCTTTTCGCCTCTTCGACATAGTCGCCTAGGCTGGTCACCTCCCGGTCAATATCGACAAATACAAAGTTGGCCAAGCGCCCGTTTTCGTCGCGGATCATCGGCGGACCGGTTTTGACCACAATCTTGCCTAACTGGTTAATGGGGATGTGAGCCCCTCTGGGGGTGGGGATGAGGATTTTTTCGAGCTCTTCCAAGCTGTCGCGGTAATCGCGCAGATAGCGTACCTGGATCGGATAGCGTTCCCGGCCCATAATGGCGGTAGAGACATTGGCTCCACCCACGGCCACAGACAAGGGTTTTAAGACCTGCTCGACAGAGAGTCCGTACCGGGCAATCATCTGCCGGTCCACCTCAAAATCGATAAAATGGCCCCCCGTGGAGCGTTCGGCAAAGGCGCTTTTGGTACCTTCAATTTTCGAGACCACCTGTTCTATCTGGTTGCCCACCGCCTCGATGGTTTCCAGATCGGGGCCTAAGACCTTGATCCCAATCGCCGAACGAATCCCGGTGGATAACATCTCGGTCCGGGTCTGGATGGGCATCCACCAGATATTGGGCATGCCGGGGATCTGGCAGAGTTGGTCTAGTTCGGCACTTAACTTTTTGAAGGTCATCCCTGGCCGCCAGCTCGATTCAGGTTTGAAGGTAATTACCGATTCGATCATAGACATGGGCGCCGGATCGGTTGCGCTGGTTGAGCGTCCAACCTTGGTAAAGACATGCTCCACTTCCGGGACCTCTTTGATTTTTTTACCCACCCGCCGCGCAATATCCAAGGCCTCCCCAATACCAATCCCAGGTACTGCCGTCGGCATGTAAAGCAGGGTCCCCTCGTTGAGGGGCGGCATAAATTCCGAGCCTAACCGCAAACTTACGGGGATTATGGTCAGCACCCCGAACAAAGCCAATCCCAAGGTCCATTGTTTATGCCGGAGTCCCCACCAACAGACCGGGCTATAGATTCGGCGCAAAATTTTTGATATGGGATGGAGGTTTTCAGGATGGATTTTCCCGCGTAAAAAAGGCACCGCCAAAGCCGGGGTTAAGGTAATCGCCAAAAAAGCCGCCGCCGCCATGGAAAAGGTTTTAGTTAAGGCCAGGGGCTTAAAGAGCCGCCCTTCTTGGCCGGTCAAGGCAAAGACCGGCAGGAAGCTGACCGTGATCACTAACAGCGCAAAAAACAGGGGCTTGCCCATTTCTACCATCGCCTCGGCAATCACCTCGATTCGCGGCTCTTTTTGCCCGGTTTGCTCCCAATGTTCCAGCTTTTTATGGGCGTTTTCCACCAGGATAATACTGGCGTCAACCATCGCTCCAATGGCAATGGCGATGCCCGAAAGGGACATAATATTGGCGGTCAAGCCGGTCTGCTCCAAAGGGATAAAGGCCACCAAAATCGCCACGGGCAGGGGCAAAACGGCGATTAAGGCACTGCGAAAATGCCAAAGGAAAAGGATCACCACCAAACTAACAATAGCGACCTCTTCTTTAAGCTTGAATAAAAGATGGGCCACCGCGTCTTCGATTAGTATGGAACGGTCGTAAACAGTAACAATCTCCACCCCTTCGGGCAGGGACTTTTGCAGGAGGCGTAAACGCTCCTTTAAGGCAATAATCACCTGTTCTGCATTGCCCCCCCAACGCATCACCACAATCCCCCCTACAGTCTCCCCCTCTCCGTCTAAATCGGCGGCCCCTCGGCGCATCTCGCCGCCAAGGGTAACCTGAGCCAGCTGTTTTAAAAAAATAGGGGTGCCCTCAAACTCGGCCACCACCACGTTTTCTAAATCCTCTGGCCCCTTGATATAACCTCGCCCCCTGATAAAATGTTCGGTCCCCGAAACCTCTAAAACCCGTCCGCCTACATCTAGGTTGGCTTTTTTCACAGCCATCAACACCTTCTCAATGGATAGGTCGTAAGCCCGTAGTCGCAATGGGTCGAGTAGCACTTGGTATTGTTTAACAAATCCCCCAAGGCTTGCTACCTCGGCCACACCTGGGACTGCCTTTAGGTCAAAGCGGATCACCCAGTCTTGAAGACTCCGTAGATCAGCCAAGCTTCGTTTGCCAGTGACATCGCGAAGCGCGTATTGATAGATCCAACCCACGCCCGTGGCATCGGGTCCTAAAACGGGGTTCACCTCTTCAGGTAGTTTAGCTTTAACCGCGCTTAAATATTCCATCACCCGGCTGCGAGCCCAATAAAGATCGGTGCCGTCTTCAAAGATAACGTTAACAAAACTCAAGCCAAAAAAGCTCTGCCCCCTCACGTAACGCACCTTGGGGCCGCCCATCAAGGCGGTGACAATAGGGTAGGTCACTTGGTCTTCGACTAAATCTGGGCTTTGTCCCGGCCAGTCGCTATAGACAATCACTTGGATATCAGACAGGTCAGGAATGGCGTCCAACGGCGTGCGTTGCAATGCCCGGTAACCTATAAAGCTCAAGGCCAAGGCCCCGATTAATACCATAATCCAATGTTTGACCGATGCCCTGATAATGGCGGCAATCATGGCTTGCCTCCTGGTTTACCGAAGCGGGGCAAGGCGTTTCTTAGCTGGGCTTCACTGCTGATTAAAAAATTGGCCGAAAAGGACACCTGCTGCCCTTCACTAAGCCCTTCGATCACCTCGACCCAGTCGCCAGAGATGAGGCCTGTTTGGATCTCGCTGGGCACAAAATAGCCGTCCCCTTCGGTAACAAAGACATATTGGTGTTTTCCAGAAAACAACACTGCCCGGCGAGGTACCACTAGCCGCTCTCGTTGGTCACTTAAAATGGTTACATTCGCATACATCCCCGGTTTGAAGGCCATCTGGGGGTTATCTAAACGGACCCGAATTTTAAGGGTGCGGGTGCGTTCGTCTAAGTAGGGGTAAATATAGTCCACTTGGCCCTCGACCGCGGTGCCGGTGTTGTAGGCCAACTCTACCTTCGCCCGATCACCATTGTTTACCAATTGGGCCTCTTGCTCAAAAACCTCGGCCAAGGCCCAAAGTTTGGACAGGTCCGCGATTTTATAAATCGGCTTGCCGCGAGTTGCATAGCCGCCCTCACTTAAAAACTTCTGCAAAATAAAGCCAGAAACTGGGCTTTTGACGATCTGCGCTTTAGGTGGTCGGCTGAGTTTGGAAAGCTCGGCAATCTCTTGCGCGCCAAAGCCCCACAGACCTAATTTTTCTTTAGCACTCCTAAAGAGGGCGTGATCAGATTGGGTCTTTTTTTGCTCACGGTTGAGTTGCAGATAGATCTCTTGCGCCTCGTAAAGTTCGGACGAATAAATCGCAAAGAGTGCTTGGCCCTGACGAACAAATTCGCCTTCGCGGTTTGCATAAAGCCGCTCAATATCACCCGAATATTTGAGTTGCAGATCGAATACGCGGGTTTCGTCGGAGACCAGTCGGGCAACGGTGCGCAGGCTGCGATTGATGTTTTTGCGTTCCACCCGGCCCAGCTCGACGCCAATCATCTGCTGGCGAGGTGGGGATAGATAAACCCCTTTACCTGCCCCGCCTTTGGTGGCCTCGCCTTGCCGGCCTTTGTAGATCACCCCGCTGTTGCCAATAGTTATACTAAAAGGAAACTCGACCATTTGCCCGTCTGGCTTTTTAACCCGGATCGGCATCTCCCAACTGCCGGCCATCGCCGGTTCCATCTCGGCCTTGTAGAGTCCTTCGCCTTGGGACTCGGCGGGGGTTTTTAGACTCATCTTGGGCATGGTGCCCATTTCGGGCATAAAAAGCTCGACCTCGACCGAAGCGCCTAATAGCGGACTGCCGTCGGCTTGGGTGAGTTTGAAGGACAAAGTGGCATCGCCCACCTCGGGCGGATCGGGGCTTAAGGTAACCTGTTCAATACCCAGATCACCGACGGTAAAACGCTCGGCGGCTAGGAGCGGTGGGGCTACTAGGAGGGCGATCAGTATAAGGGCGCGAAACATAAAAACTCCTTCTAAGTAAGGTCATAGCGATCCGTTTTGGGATTAACCCCAGCGGGCGCGACCTAACAAAGAAGCAAGGTTTTTTGGGCGAAAAGACTTGGGGGAGGGGCGGAAGTGGCCAGCGCAGGTAAGGCTAGGGCGCGGACCGCCGAGGAATTATTCAAAGTCCAACTAGGGGTGCGCACCAGCGGCAATGTAGGCAGACTCACCTCCAAAGGCCCAACCAACTCCCCTTTGGTCGCCACCAAAATACAACAGTTTTCAGGGTTTGGGGGTAGATCTGGGTGATCAGCAGGGGAGGAGTCGGAGGTTAGGGGCGCTAAATGCTGTAAATGCACTGCATGTTGCCCATGCGCCGAATGAGGCGCTGCCAACTGCTTAGCCGAATCCGAAAGGCTAACCGCCGCCCCCAAAGACGACAAAGGCGAGTGGGCCGCAGCACAAACCGCCGCCCCCAAAAACGCCACCGCCACCCATAAAGACAAGACCCCCCTGGGCCAACCTCTTTTCATACACCTCCTGCTTGGGGCTACTCTACTCCCTTCGATGTGGTTTGGTCAATGTTTGGATTGTTGGTAACTTCATTTGGTTTAATCTGCTTGAACATCCAAAACCAAAAGATAATTGCGACTAAAGCAAATGCCAGAATGCCCACAAAATATTTCACACAAGGTAGAAAATTATCACTTCGAATAAATACTAATGGACTGGAGCCCCAATGGTAGGGGTTTAAATAACCCAAAAATGCCCATAATCCAAATGCTGCAGGGAAGATATAATCTGTTAAATAGGTGCGAAAAAACAACAAATGGACAAGGCTCCAAAATTCGAGCCAGATTTTGGCCCCATTTGGTAAAATAAATTCATACCTTATGTACTCATTACTTGCAGAATTAAATTTCAGTAGAAATGGTTTAGCCCAATCACGATGTACGCTTTTGTGAAAAATATGGGGCATCAAATCATCCGCTGCTGCCCTAGTTTTGACCTTTTCTTTCTCGCGCATGAATTTATTTTCGTTTCCGTGGTCCAAAAATTTTTCCCACCACTCTGCCATTAAATCATGGTTTATTTCGCGCAGATAAAGTCTGAACTGATACCAATCGAATTGAATCAAATATTGAAGATATCGCACCCAAAAATAAGCTAACGTGACCGCCAATCCATCTTGAATGGTAACCTCTTTTTCTAAAGTGATACCTAAAAAAGGAATTGCATTAAATGCGGGCCAATCTCCTAGTTTCTGGAATACCTCGATCAAAATAAACATGGTAACCGAAGCGATTAACAGGTTACGTCTTTGCCTTAATGTTCCAGGCGATAATTTTTCAATTTTTTCAAGCTTGCTAGCTGCCACTGTGTCCTTTTGCTATGATTTAAAGCTTATTTGTCTGTGTCAAAGAGATATTCCCAGAGTCTTTTGAACCATTTTTTAGGGCCATTGAAGCTTTTTTTTGTATCCTTCTTATCTTTAAATAGGTCACGAATGGTTTCCTTAAGCTCCTTAATGTTTTGAATAAGCCCCTTTATATTAGTAGCTAATTCAGCAGCTTCACTTTTCAAACTTTGAAGTAAAATGGAATAATCTGCGGCCATAATCGGTTAAGGGAGTGAGAAGTAGAATTTGTTAGTTAACTCTTTCATCCTTCGATACTGATTATCGTCCGCTGGTTTAGTCGTTAACTTGATCCAGTGTTTACACCTGGGTTTCTGTTCCGACCCTTTGGTTACTAACGCTTGGGAACTGGAAACAAAATCCTTAAAACTGACCGTCCCAGTTTTAACCGAACTCACCAGTATCGACCATTGTTTCGGCACTTCATCATTAGTCGCTCTTTCAATGGTAAGCTGGTCGCCGTCATTAAAAGTGACCTTAAAAAGCTTGATATGATCGCCCTTGGAATCTTTCCAGCAATATAAAGGGGTATCTGCTTTGGTGAAGGTTTCTTTGAAATCGTTAAGGTCCATAACGAGTAAATTTTCTACGGTCTTTTGGTCCACCTTGGCCAAATTGCCAATTAGTTCTTTTAATTTAGGCTTTTCTTGAAGCGCCGGGTTATTTTTCGCTAATTCAAGCAACCCCTTATTTTCTTCAATAATCTGCTTTTTTTCTGCCAACTCCTTTTCTTTGGCCTTCAATTCGTTCCATTGTTTAGGCAATTCGGCAGCCATATTTTCGGTCGATATACCCTCTGCTTTTAAAAAATCTTTTGCATTTTCCCATAATTTTAATTCAGCAATAATTTTTTCTGGTTCTTTGATATCTGGAATAATTTTTTTATAATCGCTGGTTTCATTAAAGGCATAAACCGTCAAAATCAGCAGCAAAAACACCAGCATCAACATCAGCTCGGTCAAGGTGGTGCTTAAGAGTTCACTGCGAGCATATTTCTTTTTTTCGGGCTCTTGATCGTTCATTTTTTAAAGGCGTCATTAAGGGATTTGAGTGATTCGACCAAGGTTTTCAAAAAAACCTCGGTCGCCTCATTGACCGCTTTGGCTGCGGCTTGATGCTCTTTATTTTGTTCCTTCGCCGTGACATTATAGGCTTTTCCAGCTTCGGCTATGGATTTTATACTCTCGGCGTAACCGTTTAAGTCTTTGGTCACCTTTTCGCTTTGTTCACTGGTGTCTTTAAAGATTTTAGGGATTTTGCCTAGGTTTTCGGCGAAGGTTTTTAGTTGTTCGTTCACCTGGCCGATTTGCGCGGGGATTTCCACAAAGCCTTCGATCCTGGCAGGCATCTGCCCCATTACATCGGCCACTTGTTGATAGACAATCGTTAATTCTTCTAATTTTTTCCCTTGATTGGTGGTCTTCTGGTTAAACCCGTTGATCGCCTCCCTCATTTCTTTTAAGACGGGCTTCACGTCGGAGAAATAGGCCGAAAAGGCTTCTTTAAACAGGTCCGTAGGGGGTTTGAACTGTTCCAGTTTTTTCTGGAAATCTTCAATCGATCTAACAATTGCCTTCCTACTGTCCTCTTGTTGACTTTCAAATGCCTTTAACGCCTTTTCCGCTACTTTCCCATTATTAGTCAGGTCTTGCTCTAGCTGTTTGGCCAAGACGCTATTGCGATCATTGATATGCGTTACCATCTGGTTCAATTCCTCGGCGACCGAACCAAAGGATTCAGAAAACTGCGACGACAGGTTATTGCCCACTTCGGTTAGATTTTTTTCGATAATGCCAGGCAAGTCTTCAATCGCCCCCGTAGTCCCGGGCAGGGCTTCCTCAAAAAAAGTCTGGTGCTCTTTTTTAAGCTGTTTCATGGAATCAATAAAACTTTGCACCTCAGCTACTAAATTAAATTTTACTTGATCGTATGATTCGCCAAGGTTTGCGGGTGAGCCTTTTTCTTCGACTTTTTGCACCAAAAACAGCCGCCCCGTGATCCCCGCCAAAGTGGTAGTCAGGGCAATGCCAAAGTTACCGATTAATTGAGGGAGGTCTACTTCCTTGGATGTAAAAAGAAAATGGATTTGGCTGGTGACTAAGGAAACCAGGGTAAACAAAAACCCTACGTAATAGATGCTATCGGTCAAGTCGGCAGAGCCGCTGTTACCACGAGTGATGTAAACATAAAGGTTAAAGCCATAAATCCCCATCGGCACTAAAGGCCAGATCAACTGAGCCCAAGGATTCCAATGGTCCAGATTGCTCCAAACAATTAAAATGGCGCCGATAACAACAGTAGATAAAAAAGACGGTTTACCAAACATTTATTAAACACCCCGAATAGGATTTATGTTAAATTCACCGAACCTTCCGAATCCCAGACACCGAAGCCCCCTGGGCGGCTAGGTACTTATACCAAAACAGTACATGGTCGTTGGTTTGCAGACCCATTCCATTTCGCATTAGATAACCTATATCCACCTTGACCTGGGACAGATTGGCTTTGAGTTCACCTGCGTAGGGCTGTTCGGTGAAAAACTCATAGTTAATCGTGCCTGCGTATTGGGTGTAATGGTCGGGCATGTTTTCCATCAGGTCCGACACCAAAATCATTCGCCGCTCGGGCACCTGGTTTGAAAAATCCTTGCGATAGCTAATCTCCCGGATCATCTCCATAATCGGAGAGCGAGAGGCCACGCCCACCGATTTTAAGTCCTTTAAGGTGTCTTCCAAGGGTTGCTCAAAGAAGGCGTCAAACTTCTTTTGAATCTTGCGCGGGTTTTGGTAAAAAGGGTTGGCCTCGTCCCCTCGCCCAGGGTTGCATTTCGAAAAGAGTGGTTCTGGACTCATGTAATTTTTATCGTCTAGCACAAAGATCGAAAACTTTTCAAACTGCACCAGCCGGTCCCGTGCGCCTAATATTTTTTCCTTTAAATAACGAAATTGCCCCTCTGTTAAGGGATCCGTTTTATCCACCAAGACCACCGTATGGGCGACCAAGGGACGGTCCTCTGGGCAAAGGGTCTCTGGGTCGGGTTTGGGACCGGCCAAGTAAATTGCTAATCCTCCAAGTCCGATCATAATCGCGATCGAGACCCCGGCAATCTTGAGGCCCTTGCGGTCTTGAGCGCTAAACTGGGAGCCCTGGCGGTTGGCCGCCGGGGTGGATGAGGAGGTGTTTCTAGCACCCCCTAACCCCACTCTACGAGTTGGTTTCGGCTTTGATTTTTTGCTCGGCGAGGGTTTCGAGTTCTTGGAAGAATCCCTCTGCCCCGTCGGCAAATGTTTGCCGCCGTTGGTCCAAAATTTCTTTAATCCTTTCACGGTCTTGCCCTATCCGTTCGAGTGAATCCAAATACTCAGCCGCACGCTTTTCATCTCGGCTAAAGTTGATGTCCTTGAGCTGCACCTTTTTGGGGTCAAAATAGACCGGCTCCTCAAAATAGGCCGGTGCCGGGTTTTTATCCCGCACCTGAACATTTTGGTCCCGATAATGTTCGATTAAGGCGTTGCAAACCTCCTCGTTGGCCGATACCGACTGTTCAAAATCGTTGATCACCTCCTTGCTGTTTTCTAGCAACTGTTCAAACCTGCGGACCAACACCCGCTTTTCCTCGGTCCTCGATTTAATTTGGTGAAAACTCTCCAAAAAGATTTGGTCCGCTTGGTCCAGATAGGCTCGCCGGAGGTCGTCGCTAAACCGCAAGGTTTTTTTATAGACCCGGGTGATCTTGCCATAACCAGGATAGGGATCGTCCGAACGGAACCCCTCGATCACCGCCAAGGTGGCGAACATCAACCCCATGCCAAATAAAACCCAGGCGTCAAAGACCGTGATGTTAAGGGGAGAGGCGATTAAGGCCTTCACCGCCAATTCGGCGGCATGGTCAATATCGATGGTTAGTTGAGAGCGGTAATGGGCGGCCAAGAGGTTGATTAACACCAACACCCCGCCATTAAGCCCCAACCAGAGAGCTCCCATCAGTTTTTTAAAGGGCCTAATGTGATAGATCAAACGCAGCCCATTGGCCCCAGACAAGGCGGCCAAGCCGACGTTAAGCGCCGAAATCAACATCGCTTGAAACAGGCCGCCTAAGATCCCTAAATCGCTGTCTTTGGAAAAGAAATAACTGTTGGCCGCCGACTCGGCTAAAACCGCGGCCACCAATAAAGACCAATGCAGGATACTAGAATCGGGGTAGTCGGCCTCGGCGGTGCGCTGGTGATCGGCCTTGAAACGCAGCAATTGGCGCTTTGCCTTGCGCTCTGCCTGATAGGCCTCAATGATACTATTTTTTTCGGCGGTTTTGAGGTTTTCCAGTTCTGCTTCCACCTCTTTGGGTAGGGATACAAGCTCATTTTTGTCAATATCCGTTTCCACCTTGTCCCGGTCTATATCCAGGCTTTGGAGGCAATTTTTGGCCTGTTCCCGGTTTTTTTGGACCTGCTCCACCACAAACTCAACAACCCTAAGTTCGTTGGCATCAGGACGGACATCATCGCTGTGGGGCATGGGTGGGCTTTGCGACCCCGCATCTCGGGCTAACTTGTTTAAATTCAGATCTTTGATGGTCTTTTCGACCTCAACCTTTTCAAAGTGAATCATCTAACCTCCGCCAATTATTAATTAAGGTTTGAATTTTATCTCCGGTGATTGTTTGGAAAATACCGCCCAGAGCAAACGTTCCCGCGAAATTAGCAGATTGAATGGGGGGTTGCAACAATAAGAAAATTTAAAAAATCGTTGTCAATAAATATTGCGGACTAAAATTTAAGCTTGTAAATTTATCTTGCGGACAGAGCATTTAAAACGATTAATTAGCCGCTAAATCTGCTGGATGGGAAATAGGCGGGCTCTTGGGAAAAACAGGAGCAAATGCGAGGGGAGGAAAGCGGAGAGGTCGAAAAAGGACTTGGGTCTGCGAGTGCTCAAGGCTCTTATTTATGGCGGCAAACCGACGACTTATCCCGTGGACCAGCGGTCTTCACCAAAAGCAGAATGATTCCTATCTAGGCTAGCCCCCCCCTAAACCAACTTCCCCAGCGCCTCTAGTTTGGCGACGATATCTTTGGAAAGGCGTTGGAGTTCAGACTCCATTTCGGCAGTATTTTT
>Ga0156797_130_pt4 | contig 27309 bp, 23 predicted proteins | sample RifOxyD2_FD_112098 | JGI IMG/M metagenome (GOLD analysis project Ga0156797, IMG submission 112098) | Candidatus Lambdaproteobacteria bacterium RIFOXYD2_FULL_50_16 | reverse complement strand
GGTTGGGGAGGTTTGCCTCCCCCCCAAGTCTGCTTAAACCACAAACTCGCACTGGCTGGCTGGGGTGCGGCAGTCCATGTCGGTGCCGCGGGCGCGGTGGTCCGCGATTTCAGCGGCGCTGCCCACCATCCGGGCAAAGAGGAACATCACAAAGACCAAATCCTGCATCTCTGCTTCGGTGACCTTTCCTTGGTGGAGTTGATCCCAGAACAATTCCAAGCTGATGGTGGCGATTACCGCGTCGATGTTGACACAAAAGACGTTTTTAGTCGCGCCTGCTTCGAATAGTTCCACCACCAATTTGTGGTAAAACTCTTGGAAGGGGTTGTCCATCTTCCTGGCTTTAAAGAGTTTATAAATAAACTCTTCTCGAGGGTCGATGTTAACCGGCTTGCCTTTGAAGACCGGGTGGTTAACGCAAGGGATTTTCATGTACTGCATATTCCCTTCGACCTTGGCCTGCTTCTTAACTACGTTATAGTCCATAGCCGCTTTGTGCGCCAGTTCTTGGATCTTTTTATCCAGACCCTTAGCCCCTTTGTAGGGGTTGTAGTCCTTAAAACGCTCGATCAAAAAGGCAACCGCCTCAAAACCGTTACCGCCGTGCGCCAGCCCGGTATTGGCCATAAACCCGGCGTAAGCCACGGGGATCTGGTTTTTCGCCGAAACCGATTCTTTCGCCCCTTTGCCGCTGATGGTCCCTGGCCCGTTGGAAACGGTCAGGTTTAACATAGCGTTAAGGGCAAAAATCTCGTTTTCGTTTTTCGGGGCGCGGTCAAAAAGCAACCTAAAACAGGTTTCAGAGAAATCGGTCTCTAATACCTTGATGTCTATTAAGGAGGCCAGCGCCGCAAAATGGGCGTTTTTCTCGCGGTTTGCGGGCGCGTTTGCGACGATGGTGCCGTGCACATGGAAATAGGTGCAAAGCTCCTCGGCGTTGTCGCGGGTGATCCTTCGTCCCGTTAAAGACTCCCAGCTTAGGCTTAAAGCCAGAGCAGCCAAGGCCAGACTGATCCGGCAGGCCTTGGGGTTTTTGGCCAAGTAGGCGTCTGCGTAGTCCGTAAAAACTGTGCTAGCCTTGTAAGTCTTCGCTGATTTTAACATAAATTCAGCGGCTTTGGCTTGGGACGCACTATTTTTGCTCTCGACCATCTTTGACTTGGACTTGAGCGCTTTTTCTACGGCTTTTGCATTAGGCCCCACCTCTTTGCCCACTTCTGGGTAGAAAAGGTCGATCAGGGTAGAGATATTGGCCCGCACCGCTTTGATCAGACTCGAATCCCCGGTCATTAAGACCTCCGCGCCAATAAAGGCGTTCGGGGTGGCCCCGTTTTTGCGCCCCATTGTGGCCGCCATGCCCCCAGAGGTGGCATTAGAAACAAAGTAGTTGAGCAGCAGGTTTACCAGTTTAAGCTGGCTCTTCGAGGGCATCTCTTTGGTCAAGGCAAAGAGGTTGGTCGCGCCAAAGGGATGCTCTACCAATTCTAAGACCGTTTTGCCGTGCATCTCGGTCACTTGGGTTTGGGCGTTCATCATGGTTGCGCCTGAGCGGTTGCGCATTCCTTCTCTAGGAAGCTGCGCACCTACTTGCCGGCTGACCCGCTCAATCTGTTCGGCGTAGGGCTCAATTGCCTTGGTCACCGGGAAAGACAGATTTTTTGGGTAGTTCGCTTTGAACTGGTTCGCGAACCAAGGTTTAAGCGACAGGTCACCAATGGGGGCAAAGTCGGGTTTTTGTCCCAACGCTTTTATAACTGCCGCCATCGCTGCCGGGATCTCCTGAATCGAGGCGACCCGGACCCCACGAGGGGATACCTTTATCTTATTGGCATTAAACTGCCCCACCCCAAAGTAGTTATCGAACCACTTTTCTTTGCCTTCGGCGTCGTCGCCGCCGCCAGACAAGGCACCTGCATGGCCACAAGCGCGGGTAATGTTTTTCTTCCAGCGACCGGTGACACAAGCAATAATCGGTTTAGTGAAATTAAACCGGTTGTCTTGAATCCAGTCTAGCGCCTGTTTCTCGTAATACCCACCTGGCTCGATATAAACTACCACGGCGCGGGTGCGTGGGTCGTTTTCGGCGCAGTAGAGGAACTCGGGCAAGGCGAAATGAATGATCACGTCTTTGCCTGAAGACAAGATGGTCGAGGTGCCAAATCCGCCGGTTTTTAAATATTCGGACATAGTGGTCGAGAAGTTACCCGAATTCGAGTAAATAGCCACCGAGCCTTTAACCAAGGCCTCTGCCGGTTTGTCCCCACCTAGAGCGCCGCCCACCCGCACGCGGTCATGAGGGTTGGCGATTCCCAAACAGTTACCACCAAAAACGTCCACTTTGGCTTCTTGGCAACCCCAGCGCATCATGCGGGCGTCGCGCACCGAGACCTTTTCGGTGAGAATAACAATCTTTTTAAGGTTGTGGTTGTGTTTGCACAATTCGGCGGTCGCATAGTTAACCGCCGAAGGGGGCAGGTAAATAACCCCGGTGTCAAACTGTTTGCCGTCGTCTAAGGCTTCTTTAACCGAACCATAAACCGGAATATTCCCGGCATTTGTTTCCAAGACAGACCCACCTTGACCAAATTGCACCCCAGCGACGATGTTGCCGCCAGAGTATTGGTGCGAGGTCGGGGTCACGGTTTTAGACTCGTTGCCCAAGATGTTCATAATCAACACCCGGGTCTTTTTGTTGGCCAATTCCTCAAGGGAGTTTACGCCAACGTAGTAGGGAAAGGGATTCTTCAGCTTCGACATGATTCTGTTCTCTTTTCTGTTCGGTTAGCGTTAAGACTTAGCCGTTTTTTTAGGGGCTGCCTTTTTGGCAGGGGCGGCTTTTTTGGGGGCAGTGGCCTTTTTAGGGGCGACCGCCTTTTTTTCTACCTTTTTAGGCGCGGCTGCCTTCTTGGGAGCGGCGGCTTTTTTAGCAGGCTTCTCTTTTTTGGTGGGGACTTCCTTTTTTTCCGGCACCAGAGTTGCTGGTTTAGCGCCCTTTTGGCCGCTAGCTAACCAATCGTCTAGCTGCATACAATAGTTAAGCACCCCAATCATTGAGGAATCGTGACCAAACATATGGTAGGGCACGCCCAGGTTGTCTAATACGTCGCGGGCATAAGCCATCCCTTGGATCACGTTTGGACCCCCGCGACCGATCACTACATGGACACCTGGGTTCCGGCGGATATGATCCTTAAGGGCGTCCATAATCGCTTTAAGGGTGACAAAGATATCGGTGTTGTTGGCCTTGCCGCCGATCACCAAAACCACCCGGCTCTGTTTAAGCCAATGTTTAAAGGAGATATCGGCAATAGCCCGCATCTTGGCGTAGGGCGGGTTTCCGCCGTAGTCGGAAGAAACAATCGCTTTATCGCCCAAAATTTCAGTCGCAGCCGAGTTGGCACCCCCGCCAAACATAAAGGCTAATACTGAACCCATCGGATTCAACTCAACTACGTCCGACTGCCCTTGATAGGTGCGGAGCATGTTGATTTCCGCTTCAAAAGGGGTGAATTCGGTAGAGAAGATTTCTTCGGGAAACTGTATCCGGCTATGGGCTGGATCATCTTGATCAAACTGGGCCTTGATGTCACAAGCATAGGGCTTGATTCTCCCGCCAACGTTGGCCATACGAATCGGGTTGAGTTCAACCATGGTCATCCCATAGTTGTTGTAAAGTTCCCAAAGCTTAGGCAGGTGCTGCACCAAGGGGCTAATAAACTTTTGTGGGCAGCCCAGTTTAATCAACGCATCGTTAATATGGTAAGCCTTGATTCCAGTAGCCGGATGGAAGCGTACTAAAGCTTTGCGTTCTGGGGGCAGGTCTTCAATCTCCATCCCACCCTCGTGGGTGAGTACCAAAACCGGAGCCCGGTCTTCGGTGGACATGCTGATGTTGACGTAGATTTCGATTTCTGAGGGAATAAACTCCTCAAAGGTCACGCCGTTTGCTTGTACCGTATGATTACCAAAGGTATGTCGAGCAAAAAAGAGGTCCCGTTTGGCCTGTTGCGCCTCGTAAACGGTCGAGCAGATCCGTACCAGACCGGCCTTACCCTTTTTGCCTACACCGCCAAGAAAGACTGGTTTAACCACCACTTTCTTTGCCGGCGACTTGTTGATCAAATCCGCAATCTCCTCATTGGAGGCGTCTTCGGTCAGCACTTCGGCAGCGGGAAAATCCACTGTTTCCAGAAGTATTTTGCCGTATCTCATCCCGGTAAGCTGCATATACCCTCTTTTTTTTTGTTTCGGTTCAGCGGCAGGCTTCTAGCCCGTTAAATCTCTTGATTCTATAGCTAATTAGCCTCGTTCTGGAAAGGCATTTTTTACCTATAAATTTCATGCAATTGCAAGATATCGGCAGGGATCAAAACTGCCTACTGCCAAATATGGCAGAAAAAAGGAAACGTACAAATTCCCAGCTTGTCTCTCTATATGCGATTATATTTGGATTTTGTATATAGTTCTTTCGGCCAAGTTCCAGGGAATAAAAACTAGAATAATCTTTTTCCATACTCGACGAATGAAGCGTATTTCGTTGGGGTAAATTCGGAGGAGGGCTTAGGATAAACCGCCTCCCCCCCCTTTGGTGGCCCTAAGCCCTTCTTTGTTTTAATTTCTATAGTTACAAGTTCTAGAGTACAAAATAGAAAGGCCGGACTTTCCACGAAAGCCCGGCCTTTTTTTTTGCCAACTTTATTCGGTGAGCTGACTTAGCCCACTAGCTTTACCAACCAGCCGCCGTAATGAACAAAGAAGGGCACAAAAACCAAGCTTAAAATCGCCTGTAACTTAAGCAGGATATTTAAGGAGGGTCCGCTGGTGTCCTTGCAGGGGTCACCGACGGTGTCTCCGACTACGGCTGCTTTGTGGGCGTCTGAGCCCTTGCCGCCGTGTTCGCCTTTTTCGATGTATTTCTTAGCGTTGTCCCAAGCCCCGCCCGAGTTAGAAGAGGCAATGGCTAATACCCCACCACAAACCAACGAACCGGCCAGTAACCCCGCCAACGCCTGAATCCCAAAGAGGAATCCAAACCCTAAAGGAGTAACAATAATCAAGGCCGCTGGTGCGATAGTTTTTTTCAAAGCGGCTACCGTCGAGATAGCCACACAGGTTTTATAATCAGGATCCGCAGTGCCTTCTAAGATACCAGGGATCTCGCGGAACTGACGGCGGACTTCGACAATCATCTCCATCGCGGCACTGCCCACTGCTTCCATGGTCATGGCACTAAACAAGAAGGGCAAAAGCGCCCCAATAAACAGGCCTGACAGAACCAAGGGGTCTAGCAGGTTAATCGAGTCTAAAACCCCGGCTTGCCCCTGCTCTTCAAACAGGCCGTTGGCTCTGGTCAAAAACGCGGCAAACAAGGCTAAACTGGTCAAGATTGCCGAGCCAATGGCAAACCCCTTACCAATGGCAGCCGTGGTATTGCCTGCTGCATCTAAAACATCGGTACGGTCGCGGATTTCTTTGCCCAAGCCCGCCATTTCGGCGATGCCCCCGGCGTTGTCCGAAACTGGGCCATAACCATCAATGGTTAGGCCAATAATCAAGGTACCCAACATCCCTAAGGCGGCCACGGCCACCCCGTACATCCCACCAAAGTGGTAGCTGACCGCAATCGAGAGCACTACCGCCACAATTGGAATCCCTGCCGAGTAATAACCCAGAGCAAGTCCAGCGATGATGTTGGTTGCGGCGCCGGTTTCGGAAGCTTTGGCGACGTTGCGAGTGGGCTTATAGTCGTGGCTGGTGAAATATTCGGTAGCCAGACCAATCACCAATCCGGCCACTAAGCCCGAAAGGAAACAGAAATAAATCCCCAAGGCCGAAGCCGGGTGACCTAATAATTCGAAATTTTCTGGCAACGCCCAAACGGTTAACGCGTACATCACCGCGGCCATCATCAAGGTCGAGACAATCAGCATCCGCTTTAGGTTGGGAGCTACGTCCTCGGCGGTTTTTACCTTTACAAACAAAAAGGTCAACAAGGCTACAGGCACACCCACGGCGCTAATCAAGATAGGGTAAATCATAGCCGTAAAGTTGGCCGCAAAAGCCACTGCCCCAATCACCATGGCCGCGCAAGTGGACTCAGCACAAGAACCAAACAAGTCGGCACCCATACCAGCCACATCGCCCACGTTATCCCCAACGTTGTCGGCAATAACCGCAGGGTTTCTCGGGTCGTCCTCAGGAATTCCCGCCTCTACCTTGCCCACTAAGTCAGCGCCCACATCAGCCGCTTTGGTATAAATACCCCCACCTACCCGAGCAAACAGGGCGATTGAGCTCCCACCTAAACCAAAACCGGCCATTACTTCCATTAAAATATGGCGGTTTTCCTCTGTATCCAGGTCAGGGAAAAGCGCCTTTAACAGAAACAAGATACCAACCAAACCAAACAGCGCCAAACCTACCAACGCAAATCCCATAACCGCGCCCGAATCCAGAGCAATCCCAAAGGCTTTGGAAATGTCGGTTTTGGCGGCCCCGGCGGTGCGCACGTTGCCTGCGGTGGCGATTTTCATACCAATAAAACCGGCCAAGATCGAGGTCAAAGAACCTAAAACAAAGCTAATTGCGGTGGGCACCCCTTCATTGACCGTTAACGTATGAGGGTCATCGATCACCAGCACAATCAACACCGAAAAACCGGCGATAAAGGCAAACATGGCCTTGTAACTCTGGGTCAAAAAGGCAATCGCCCCATCGGCGATGGCTTTGTGGATCTTGGTCAGTTTAATCCCTTCCTCAACCGTGTCCGCGCCTGCGTCCACTGCGATAGAAGTGATTTTTTTGGCTTTAAACAGCGCGACCAAAACCGAAAGGCTGGCGAAAACCAGGATGATGCCGATGGCCTCCATCGATTATTCTCCTAACAAGTGAATTCTAACGTCCAAAACGGAGTGTTTGTCCGGCCAGTCCCTAGGGGCCCAGCCGATTGGGAGCAAGCCTAACTGGGCTGGGGTCAAATGTAAATGGTCTTGGACCCGAATCGGGGCTTAGAGGGCAAAAAAATATTTGAACCTCCCTGCATAGTTGCCGGCATTTGAGTTTCCAGCTTTTCGGCCCAATTTTTCACCGATGCTAGTCTTTTTTATCAGGCACCTCAAACAGGGAACTGCCCCAACCTCGGAGGCTGCCTAAACACCGCTCTAAACGGATGACTTGGCCTAGCGGTTTTTACCGATAGGCGAGGGTAGGTCGATATCCGACCTGATGGGCAATTCTGGGTTTTCTCAAGCGCCTTTCGCTGAGAGCGGCGCATGGCGTAGATTATTGGCGAAAGTAAAAAGGGCCAGAAATGTTAAGGAGAACAAGTAAACGGTTCAGGATCAAAAAGGTCGGCTAACTCGCTGGCCTCAAACCGGCGGGGAATGCCCAGGGCTAGGTAATGTATGCCTCCAAACGCGGCGAGCGCGCAGGTTAAAAAAAAACCCTTCCTTTAGGTACGGCCTAACAGCTCACCAAAAGCCTTATTGAGAGCGCCAGACCCCGTCTTTACTGATTCCAAAAACCCAAGTTTTAGGGATTTCAGAGGCCCCCTTGAACTGGGCCCCTTCTAGGTTGATCCCTTCGCCGCGAACGCCATATAAATTGGCCCCTTTCAGGTTAGCGCCAGCCAAACTAGCCCCTGCTAGGTCAGCATCTTTCAGATTGCTCCCTATCAAGCGAGTGTTTAAAAGCTGGGCGTCCGTAAGATTAGCCTCGGTCAGGTTGGCCCCGGACAGGTCGGCACTTTTAAGCAGGGTATAGCGCAGGTCGGCCCCCATTAAATGGGCTCGTTCCAGCTTAGTTTCAATGAATTGGCACCAGCTAAGGTCCGCCTTGGCTAGGTCGGCTCCGGTCAGGTCCACCCCAGAGAAGTTGATCCCTTTGAGAGTCATACCGGCCAAGCGAACTCCGCTAAGGTTTAGTTTTTGGCGTTGATCCCCTAAGTCACCTAAGAGAAGGTTGATCCGCTTGCGCCCTTGCTCCTCTTCGGTTTGCATGGCTTTTACGTACCAAACAAAGGCGGCGTTAGCGTTTTTGGGCACCCCTTTGCCATATTGATAAAGACGGCCAATGTTGATCATCGCCGGGGCATGTCCCACTTCGGCAGCTTTTTGATACCACAAAAAGGCGAGGTGAGGGTCTGAGTTTTGGCCTTCCCCGGTCTCGTAAAGCATCCCTAACCGGTTTTGGGCGACAGCACTGCCTTTGTCGGCGGCCAACTGGTACCACTCTAAAGCAACCCTTAAGTCGCGCTGCACCCCGGTGCCTAGTTCATAAGCCAGGGCCAGATTGGCTTGGGCGCGGGCGAAGCCCTGGTGGGCGGCTTTGTCGTACCACTGGGCTGCCAAAACCAGATCAATATGGGCGGGGTCGCCATATTGATAAAGCAGCCCCAGGTTATTTTGAGCCCGCGCAAATCCCATCTCTGCCGCTTTTTGGTAATGGTCGAAGGCTAATTTGTAATCTTTAGGCAATACCCAGCCAATCTCGTAGAGGTATCCTAGATTGGTTAGGGCGCGAGGGTCATTTTGTTCGGCTAAGGTTTTCAGTCCGGTAACACTCCGCTTCATTAATGTTTCGGCCTTGGCTAAATCCTTGGTTACGCCCGCCCCGTCGCGGTAAAGGAGGGCAAGATTGTACTGGCCAATGGGGTTGTTTTTATCCGCAGAGCGGGCGGACCACTTGAGCGCTTGCGCCAGATCGAGGTTGACCCCCTCACCTCGGCGGTAGTTGGCCCCTAATACCCCTTGGGAGTAGGGGTCGCCTTTTTTGGCTTGTTCAAAGATTTGCGGGTCGAGTCCGCTAGGTTGGGTCTGGTTGCTGGAACAACCAAAGGCCAGCAACACCAAGGGCAAAAGTAGCCGTTTCATGCCAGGTCCCAAAGTTTTAGGTTTAGCTGGGGGTCAAACTTTCGGGAAATAGGGCCTTCCCCGGGTGAAATCCAAAATTCCCCGGCTCCCGCGATGTGCCCTTTAAAAAAATGTCCGCCGATCACCTTAAAATCCTCGCCAGAAAAGCTGCCATGTAGATGCACCCTTGGGGCCCCCTGGTCTAGGGTCAAGTTCCCGGTCAGGGCTAATATCTCCCAGGAGCCCGCAAAGGTTTGCCGTTGGTACAAGGTGGTGTTGGGTTCGTAAAAACCCAGTTCCAGATTTTCGGCCACTCCAATACCCAGGACCCAGCCAGAGCCAATCCCAAGGTCTTTGGCTACCTTTGCTAAACAGGCAGCGATTTCTTCACCTCGCTCTAGGGCAATCCAAAGCTGATCTTGGTCTTGTTTTATTTTCATAACCCATTCCTAGCAAAAGCCCAGGGTTCGATCAAATCAAAAGGGGAAGGGGCCTTTAAGGGGGTAACTTACCGGGGGCAAAATGGCCCAATATCGCTTGTATCCAGTTGGATTAAAATAGATTTAGTTTAAATTGGAAGAGAATGCGGGGCGAAGATGGACAAATTCCTGCGCCCGCCTCATAATGAGGGCCTGATTGCTTAGGAGGAAACCATGCAGATCAAGGGTTACGCGCAAAATTTGGCCGAATATATGGTCAAGCTGTCCAATAAATATTACAGTGACCGCTGGATGGTTCAGCTAGAATACGAATTATGGCGCGATCTGGTCGATGAGCCTGAAATTTTAGAAGCTGCTGAGGTTAAAAAACTTCGCGAAATCGCCGAGACTGCCGGGGGTTGGGTGTTGATGGATTACCAGACCAACGAACTGGAATTTATGAATACCGGGCGCTGGTTGGAACACTACAAAAAAAATAAGCCCTTTTAACGACCGCGAAGCCATTGATATAAAGGCACTAGACCAAAGGCCAAGAGCCCCGCGCCCGTTGCTTGGATTTCGCTAAGGCCCCAACCTGCCCAAATTAAGGGGTGGAAAAGGGTCAGCGCAGAAAATCCCAAAAAGGGAGCCTGCCAAAGTTGGTTTTTTTTAAAAAGCCAACCTTGGAGCAGGGAGGCAAACGCCAGGGAACCTAGGCTAGCCCGTGCCCCGATCCACAAAGCATCCTGCCAAGAATCGACCCCCACTAAAATCAGTTCGGGATTCAGTACAAACATAAAGGGAATAATTATGGTGCGCAGGTGGTACCAAAAGGCTTGCAGGCCTGTCGCAATCGGCTCGGTCTTGGCGATGGCAGCAGCGGCGTAGCTTGCCAAACCTACTGGCGGGGTGTCGTCGGCCAAGATCCCAAAATAGAAACAAAAAAGATGCGCCGCCAAAAGCGGAATCGCCCAACCCGCTTGGGCCCCTAGGGTGACAATAATAGGCGCGGTCAAGCTGGCCATTACAATATAGGTGGCCGTGGTGGGCAGGCCCATTCCTAAAATTAAACTGGCAATGGCGGTTATGGCCAACATGGGGATCAACATCCCTCCTGATAGGCTTTCTACCCAACCGGTAATCATTCCCCCTAAACCCATTCCCACAATCCCCACAATAATTCCCGCCGAAGCCGTAGCCAGGGCCACGGGGATCATGTTTTTACTGCCTTGGATCATCCCTGCCCCACTCACCTTGGCCCAATTGGCCAAAGCCGCTCTTAAACTATGGGTCTGGCGCCATTCTCGCCAAAACAACAATACCAAAAGGCAAAAAATTGCCGTAAAAGCGGCATATTTGGGGCTGTGGCGCAGGACCACCAACTCAAACCCCAGCACCAATAATGGGATTAGATGGAGATACCCAGCGCGCAATAGGGGCAAAAAGGCCGGTCGCTCGCTACGTTTAAGCCCCTTCATCCCCAACTTGTCTGCCTCCAAATGAACCACAAAAAACAGGGCGAAATAAGAAAGTAACGCCGGGATCAGAGCCGCTTTAGCAACTTCCAGATAGGGCAGGTTGACATATTCGGCGATAATAAAGGCGGCCGCCCCCATTACCGGGGGCATCAATTGGCCGTCTGTGCTGGCGGCCACCTCAACGGCGGCGGCCTTTTTAGGGGGAAAGCCGGCTCTGATCATCAAGGGGATAGTGAAGGTGCCGGTGGTGACGATATTGCCAATCGAACTACCCGAGACCAGCCCGGTCATCCCCGAAGAAACCACTGCCGCCTTGGCTGGTCCCCCTTTAAACCCGCCCAAGAGACTTAAAGCAATCTGGGTAAAAAACTCGCCCGCCCCGGCCCGCTCCAAAAGCCCGCCTAAAAGCACAAACAAAAATACCGTTGAGGCGGATACGTCCAGCGGTAACCCATAAATCCCTTCAGTTGATAAGGTGATCTGACTAAAAAATCGACTGACCCCAACCCCTTTAAAGGCCAAGGGCCCTGGCAGCCAGGGGCCCAAAAAGACGTAAGCCGTAAAAAGCAGAGCAAAGCCGGGTAAGGCGGGGCCAATGCTGCGCCGGGTGGCTTCGAGTAACATCAAAAAGAGCGCCATCCCAACCATCAAATCAAGCCAATTCGGCAAGCCAGAGCGGGCGGACATGCCTTCTTGGTCGAGCACCAAATAAAGCGCCAAACCGGCTGAAAACAAGGCGAAGAGTAGGGCCCAAAACGAAACTGGGCGGTGGCCTCGGCGGGGACTAAGGCTTAAGTAGGCCAGACCCAAGGCAAAACTTAGATGCACGGACCGGGTGATTACGGGGTCGAGTAAAACAAACCGAGCGACCGATAGTTGAAACCCAGCCCAAGCCAGGGCCACAAGGGCGGAAAAAAAACGCAGATGCTCGTTTCCGGTAGGGCTCAGGGCGGGGGATAAATGATCTTTTTTCATGGGGGAGCCAGACGGGTCGGGGGCGTTAGTCCGGCCTCTTGATAATAGCGGTAGGCACCCTTATGCAAGGGCGCACTTAGGCCTAAAAATAAGTCTTGTTTGGTCATGCCCTCAAAGGCAGGGTGAAGTGCTTTGAGGACCTCAAAATTTTCGACCAGTGTTTTGGCTAAAAGATAGGCCACCTCCTCATCCAGCGCCACGGAGGCAACCAAAGTGGCCTTGACCCCAAAGGTGGGGATCATTTCAGTGCCAATGGCTTGGGGGTAGTGTTTTTTATAGATAACCGTGGGTGCGTAAAAGGGTTTGGCCGTAAGCAAGGCCTCAATTTCAGGGCCGCTTAAGGGCACAAGACGGACCTTGATCCTGCCACTACTGGCTTCTTTTAGGTTCCCGTTGGGGTGACCTACGGTGTAAAAAAAGGCGTCTAGCCGTTCATCTTGCAGTAATCCTGGGGCTTCGACCGCTTTTATTTGTTGCGCGTCTAATTCCTCTAGGCCAATGCCAAAGGTTTCGAGAAGATCTTGAGCGTTTCCCAATTGGCCCGAGCCGGGGTTGCCTAGATTAACCCGTTTTCCTTTTAAATCCTTTGGGGATTGTATTCCAGAATTGACACTAGCTACCAAAGTAACCGCCTCTGAGTGCAGGGCGGCGATAGACCTTAAGTGGGTTTGGGGGCCCAATCCCTGCCATTCGGCCAGCCCATGGTAGGCTTGATATTGTCGGTCTGATTGGGCGATTCCTAGGTCTAAATCCCCCCCTAGCACCGCGTTTACATTAAAAACCGAACCCCCAGTAGATTGAGCGGTTGCTTTAAAGTAGCCAGGGCCCTGGTTTAGCAAGCGTGCGATCCCCTGCCCCACGGGGTAATAGACCCCCGAAAGTCCGCCAGTGCCGATGGTAAAAAAACGAGGCGCTGGCCCACTTTTTTCGCAGCCTGCTGCAATTAAAAGAAATGATAAAAGCCAAACCCAATTTTTCATTATTTTCCCCTCTTGGTCGCCCATACTAACCGATTATCCCCTAGTCTTCAAGGGCAAGGGGCAATAAAGCCTTAATGAATCATTTTTCACTTGGTCAAAAACCCTAAAAAAGCTACCCTGTGCCTTCGTAACGACTGTATTCATAATTCGAGGTGCCTATGAAACAACGATTTTTCGGGTTAATTCTTTTCCTTTTGCTAGGGGCCAGTATGGCTTTTGGTGAGGAACCGTTGGATTCTAGTTCTTATGGTCGGGTGCGGACCACAGTCGAGTTTAACGCCTTAGAGTCAAGTGGGGACAAGTTGGCTTGGTACGACATGACCACCGACGCTTTTTTGGGCTTTGCCGCTTCGAAAACCTTGGCCGACGGATGGAAATCGGGCGGGGTCATTGAATTTGATTTGCAGTCGGCAGACGTATCGATTCAGCCGCAATATCTCTATGTAACCTTGGAAAACACCTATGCCCTGCTTAGTATCGGGCGGCAAGAATCCTCCGGTGGCAACGTGGGTGGCGAATATTTAGAAAACATCGACAACTCTTTAAGTGTTGGCCAAACCGTAGGTACAGGAGATTTTTTTAAAACTGAAATTAAAACCCTAGAAACCACCTTTGTCACCGGGCGCCATTCGACCCCGGACACCTCGGTTGAAGGGGGAAATTTCGACGAGTCAGTACTTGCTTTTTACTTTGAATCTGAAATTGCCGGTTTGGTTCCGGTCGCCTTTTCTTTTGCGAATGTCCATGAAACACCAGCAAGAAATCGGGCCGCTTTGGCTTCTGACTCGGTACATGGAAACGAGCTTTACACCGCCTACTCTTTAGGTTTTGGGATCCCGTTTGGGGAGTCACAATTAAGCCTAAACTTTGACAAGTCGGGCCAAAAACACATCGACAGCCGCATCATCCCCGACGAAAACAAAACCACCTTGGTCTATATTTTTGACTGGGCTTTAACAATAATGGATTGGTTCCCCGAAGGTTCTGGGGTGACCGCCATCTATTCTAGCCAAGGGACCGCTGACGGCTCGGCCAACAATACCGATTACACGGGATGGGATATCGGATTCTTGGTCCCCCTTAAAGGGTTGAACCTTTTTGGTGCCTATTCGTTTCAAAGTACCGTAGATTTAGACGACAACCTAGACGAGAAGGCCTCTGTCTATGGATTGGGCTTGGCTTACCACTTTGGTAAATAGGTTTTTAAAACTGGTAATCGCAAGCTTTTGACAGTAGGGCATGGGCTTTGATAAACGTGGCAACCTCTTGGTGCGCTGGGTGATGGATGTAGGCCTCTAGGCCTGCTTCATCGTCGAAAGTGGCGATTAAGCTCAAATCCATCGAGCGTTCGCTTTTTACAAAATCGACCCCTACCTCCATAGAACGGAGGCTGGGGACCACGCCTAAAAGTGCTTTCAGTTGGGCTGCGGCCTCGTCCAAGGCTTTTAGTTTGGGCTCTTTAAACTGGAATAATACAAGGTGTTTGATCATGATTAGGTCTGTGTAGGGATGGATTGATCCTGCCTGTTAGACAAACCTAAGAAAAATCCCCCGCAATGCCAAGATGAATCCGACGTTAGTAGATTTTCATTGCCATTCTACCGCCTCTGACGGCTCCTTGGAGCCTAGCGAATTGGTGCGCCTCGCTCACAAACAGGGGGTAAAAATTATGGCGCTGACAGATCACGACAGCTTAAACGGTCTCACTGAGGCCCAACAAGAAGCCCTATCTTTGGGTTTGACCTGGGTCAATGGAATCGAGATTAGCGCCAAGGTTGAGGTTGGCCATTTGCACCTCCTGGGTTATGGCTTTGATCTCACCAATAAAGCCTTAATTAGTGGTCTTGCCCTTTTGCAAGAGGCTCGCGCGGGGCGGGGGCTAAAGATGATGGAGCGTTTATCAGACTTAAATCTACCTGTTGAGCTCTCTGACCTCGAATTGCTCCCTGGAGCCAGTTTAGGAAGGCCCCACTTGGCGCAAGCGATGATCAAAAAGGGCTATGTTCAAGACTTTGAAGAGGCCTTTTATAAATATTTGGGAAGAAAGGGCCCTGCCTTTGTGGACAAAGAGGTCTTAGATCCAGCCCAAGCGATTGGTTTGATTAGAGAAGCCGGTGGGATAGCAGTGGTTGCTCATCCGGTATCCTTAAAAATGGGGCGGGCCCAGCTTTTTGAATATCTCCAAACCCTTAAAACCCTGGGCTTAGAAGGGGTTGAAGCCTATAATAGCAGTCATAGTGCTAACCAGTGCAACCGGATTTCTAAGATGGCCCTAGAGCTGGATCTTTTTATTACAGGTGGTTCTGATTTTCACGGGCTTTCTAAACCAAGGGTTAAAATGGGGCGGCTGCAAAATAACCGAAAAATACTCTCGAAGTGGATTTCCTCCGATTTATTCGATAGGCTTGGGATTAACTGATGGGGGAGCCGAAATGAGTGGTGTTGGTGGTTTTACACTGGTGGTTTATACGGACGCCCATGGTAGATATACTTCGGTTAATAGTCTTAATTTTCAAAAGGAACCACACGGATTAGACCGCCTTTTGACCCGTATTAAACAACTGAGCCAAAAGGGACAAGCGACCTTGGTTATCGACAACGGGGATTCGATCCAAGGTATGCCATTAGTTGATCTTTACCAGCCCGAATCAGGGCTAGAACACCCCGTAAATCAACTTCACCAAGCCTTAGGCGTCGAGGTTTTTGTCCCTGGCAACCACGAATTTAATTTTGGACTTGCTGGGCTAGAACTGATCCGCGCCCATTCAAACGCCCACTGGCTTTCAGCAAATATCATAAAACGCGCCAGCGGCAAGACCTATTTTAGGCCCTATCAAATCTTTCAAAAAGGTGGATTGCGGGTCGGGGTTCTGGGGTTGATCACCGAGTTTGTGCCCCGTTGGGAACACGAAAGCCAGATCCCGGGCCTGGACTTTTTGCCAATTGTTGCCCAAGCCAAACGCTGGGTGCCAGAGATAAAAGCGCAATGTGATTTGTTAGTGGTTAGCTACCATGGAGGGACGGCCAAAGACCCTTTGACTGGCGACACCTTGTGTTATGATGCAAGAGAAAATGAGGGTTTAGAACTCATTGAGCAGGTTCCTGGAATCGACTTGCTACTTTGTGGGCACCAGCACCGCCGCCAGATTTGGCAAAGTCCCCAAGGGGCGCTTTTAGTGCAGGCAGGCAACTACGGACGCTGTTGGGCTGAGATTGAGGTTACTGGGCAACCTGGAGCTTGGCATCTGGCTGCTAAACTGGTACAAGCCCAAGACTTCGAACCAGACCCAAGCCTTTGCGAGATATTTGAGCCGGAAATGCTGCGGGTTCGGGCCTTGATGGAGGAGCCTTTAGGTACCGCCGAGCCCGACTTTGCCATCACCGATCCCTTGACCCAGGTCTGGACCCAAAAACACCCCATGATCCAGTGGATCAATCAGCTAATCCAAGAGCGCACCGGTGCCCCTATTGTTTGCACCTCACTTTTAGACGCCGGGTTGCCCGGCCTGCCGCCTTTGGTCCACCTTAAAGATCTGATTGCTAATTATTTTTTCCAAGACAACCTTTGTGTGGTCGAGGTGACTGGCGAGGTGTTGATCCTGGCTTTAGAACAGGTGGCTAGCTTTTTTATACTTAACGGGAAAACGATAGAGGTCAATCCTGAGTGGGGCTCTGATCGGATACGAAGTTATAATTATGATATTTTTGATGGGATCGAATACAGTTTCGACCTAACCCGTCCGATTGGAACCCGGCTGACCGAATTGACCTATGCGGGCAAGCCAATCCAGCCCCTAGACCGGCTCAAGGTGGGTCTGACCACCTACCGGGCCCAAGGGGCTTTTTACCAGATGTTTAGTGGGGAACAAATCATTGAAGAATTCCCAGAAAAGATCACCGAGCTGATGGTGAACTCGATCCGGTCTTTGGGGCATTTGAAAATCACCCCGGTCCAAAACTTCCATATTTTATACTAATGGGCTTAATCGAAACCGTAAATCTATCCTCGCAGGGCAGTCTAACCCAAAAGCTAGCCCCCCTAGTGGGCAGCCGCACTGTGCGGATTAAGATCAGCGGGGGCCAAGAGTTACGAGGAATATTAAGCGAGGTGGGCGCTGACTATCTGGCCCTATTAAACGATGCTGAAGAAGAGCGGTTAATCCCTTTTTCAGCTTTGTTATTTATCCAGATAGACTAGGTTTGGCGTAATTGGCTGCCGACTTCGGCGTAGAATTGGGTGCGCCAATCCATCTGTGGGCGGCCAAAAATGAGGGCTCGCTTTTGATTGGATAAAATCGAATTTTGGGGTCTCTTGGCAGGTAAAGGGTATTGATCAGCAGGGATCGGACTAATATTACAGTCCACCTGACCAACTAGGTTGAGGCTTTTTAGTATCTCTTGGGCAAACTCATACCAACTGATTTGGCCACTGGCACTTAAGTGATAAATGCCGCGATGAGTTTTGCTCCGCTCCAGGTCCCAGCTTAACAGCTTCTCCGCCAAAATACCTGACTCGAAAGCCGCCCAGCCTGCCGCTGTCGGGGCTCCGATTTGGTCATTGACGACCTTGAGTTCGTCCCGCTCTTTTAGCAGGCGGACCATGGTTTGGTAAAAACAGGGGTGGCTTCGTGAATAAAGCCAGCTTACTCGCAAGATATAAACCAAATCCCCTTCGGCTAGGACCGCTTCCTCACCCAAGGCCTTGGAGCGCCCATATTGATTAAGTGGGGCAGTCGGGTCCGATTCCAGATAGGGCCCTGGCTTGGTCCCATCAAATACGTAGTCTGTTGAATAGTGAATCAACGGAATTTTTAACGCCTTGGCGGCTTTGGCTAGTTCGGCGGGGGCATTGGTGTTGATTAGGTGGGCTAGTTCAGCTTCAGCCTCGGCCTTGTCCACGGCGGTATAGGCGGCGCAGTTAAAGATGAGGTCGGGCCGGTTTGCCTTAATCCAAGGACCTATCTTTTCTGGGCGGCTTAAGTCTAAAACCTGGCGATCTGGGCAAAGGACCTCATACCCGGTTTTCCACAATCCCTGGATCCGGCTGCCCAACTGCCCGTTTGCCCCGGTAATTAGTAACCTTTTCACGGGGCTTTATCTAAAAAGGCAGCAAATTCGGCCCCGGCTAAAGCCAGGCCAATATAGCGTCCCTGCTCTTGGCCTTGGGGGGTGAGGATCAGGTATAGCGGTAGGGCAACCGTCTGGAAACGATTGATTTGCAAGGCTAGATTTCGGTCCTTATCAGGTCCGCCATCGGTGAACAAGCGGACCAAGATATAACGCTCCTTAAGGCGTATATAGATAGCCTTTTGAGCCAAGACGTTTTGCTCCATCCAGCGGCAATTCACACAGGTGTAACCCGTAAATTCCAGAAAAATCGGTTTCTTTTGACTCAAGGCCAAGGCCTGAGCGGCTTCCAGGTTATCCATCCAGACTAACGACTTGATTTCTTCTTCACTCGCATATTCGGCGGCTTCTAGGTGCCTACCCTCGGCAGGTGGCAAAACGGAATCGATCAAAGAACCCAAACTGCGTCCGCCCAGGCCTTGGGAGGTTAGCACCAAAAGCAAAACAAAAAAACCGACCCAAGCTAGCTGGACCGGGCTCTTAAAGCGACCTTGGCGAAACCCAGTGAATATCAGATAGCCTATGATCAGCCCCAAAAGCGCCATCCAGACCTGTAGGTTTAAATCGCGGCTGATTAGACCGGTCTGCCAGACCAGATCGGCGTTGGATAAAAACTTGATACTGGCCATTAACTCTAACATCCCCAAGACCCATTTCGCTCGGCCCAACCACTGCCCTGTCCCACGGTGCATCTTGCCCACTAGTCCAGGGGCTAACGCGAGGAGGAAAAAGGGGAAAGCAAAGACACTAGAAAACACGATCATCCCCAACAACGGCCAAAACATCTGGCCTTGGGCAGCGGCGATCATCAAGGTCCCCACAAACTGCACGGTGCAGGTAAAGGCGGTTAGGGTAAAGGTGAACCCCATCAAAACCACACCCAAGGCCCCGCCAGTGGCCCGCGCTTTGGCATCGAAATAGCCCTCAATTTGGGCCGGTAGCCGAATGTTGAAGGCCCCCATTAGGCTAAAAGAAAAGAGGATAAAAACCAGGGCAATAGTGAGGTTGACCCAAGGATTGGTGGCCAGTTGGCTGGCCGCTCCTGCCCCAAAAATCCAACTTAAAATCAGCCCAGTGCCCGTGTAGGTGGCCACGATCCCACCGCCAAAGAGAGTGGCCAGTCCAAAGAGTTTGGCTGGGTTGCCGTCGGCTTGTTTGGAAAAATAACTGATAGTAATGGGCACCATCGGGAAGACACAGGGGGTGATCAAACTAGCAAGCCCCATAAAGGCGGCCAGTCCAATAAAGGCCCAAAAGCCCTCCTTTCCCAAACCCTTATTGATTCTTCGTCCACTTTCCGGCAGGGTGTCCACCGAACGGTCTGCGTTTAAAAATTGCGCTCTCGGCGGGCCCGGTTCGACTTGGTAGTCTGCAACCAGCAGGCTTTGGGCTGGCGGCAGGCACACCCGAAAACTACAAACCTGATATTTAATCGCTACTTTTACCGACCTTTCCCCAGGGAGCCCTTTAACCAAAAAATTCTGATAAAAAACCGACCGCTCTTCATGAGTAGAGAGGGTTAGCTGGATCACTTGGTCAAATTGCACCAAGGGCGCGGTCTCGTAAGCTGGGCCGTCTGCCTCAAGCCCAAGGGCCTCGAAGGCCAGTTTGGTTGGAGGGGGAGCGTCCTCCTCGGGCGCAGGGAAAACCGAATACACATGCCAGCCCTTTTCCCCGATCAGTGCAATTTCCATCCGGGCTCGTTCGCCCACTCGCACGGGGTTGGGGATTAGCTTGGCTTCAAACCGAATCTGGGTTTCTCCCTCTACGGGCAAACCCTCGCTGTCTTTGGCACTAGTCGCCCATAGGTTAAGGGGGGACAGTAACAGGACTAAGAGACTAAAGAACCTTGGCATTAGTTAAGCAACTCTGGGAAATCTTCTGGGTTTAAATCGTGGGTCGAGACCGGTTCGCCAGGGACCTGATAGCTGCCATCAGCCCACTTGCCCAAGTCGATCAACTTGCAGCGTTCGCAGCAAAAGGGGCGGAAGGGATTATTTTCCCAGGTCGTGACTTTTTTACAGGTAGGACACTTGAGTTGTTTTACCATAAAACGTTCCCTGTTGGGCCGGACTAACAAGGGCTTAGCGCCCCTGTTAGGGTTAATCAATCAAGCTGGACCGCTTTGGTCCATTGGTAGGGGTCTTCTCGTTCGCCTTTTTGCAGCTGGGTCAGACGGTTGTATAGATCGATCATAATAGGCCCTGGTTGATCAGGATTCTCGCCAATAGGATACCACTTTTGATCAATCAAAATCTTGCCAATCGGGCTTAATACAGCAGCCGTGCCCGTGGCTCCCATCTCGGCGATGTTGGGATACTCTGCCAAGAAGTCAATCGGGCGCTCCTCGATTTTATATCCCAACTCCTTTTCTGCCAGCGTAACAATCGAACGGCGGGTCACCGAAGGTAGAATACTAGGAGACTTAGGGGTTAAAAAACGTTTGTCTTTGGTTGCCAAAACAATGTTGGCACTGCCCGCTTCTTCTAAGTATTTGCGCTCTTTTGGGTCCAAGTATAGGGCCTCATAGGCCCCTAAAGCTTGGGCTTTGCGGGTGGCCAGTAAACCTCCCGCATAGTTGGCCCCTACCTTGTAGGCCCCGGTTCCCAGCGGGGCAGCGCGGTCAATGTCGATAACGGCTAAAGAAATGGCCGAAAGCCCCCCAGATTTATAGTAAGGCCCAACCGGGCAGACGATAACCCGGAAATCATATTCAGGAGCAGGTCGAAGTCCCATGTTTTCCCCAACCCCAATCAGCAAGGGGCGGATATAGAGAGACGCGCCAGAACCATAAGGCGGAACCCAAGCCAAATTCGCCCGAATCGCTTCTTCGATCCCATGCATAAAGAGTTCGGTTGGCACTGGTGGCATCAAGAGGCGCTCGGCGGTCTCGCGCATCCGAATTTCGTTAAGTTCTGGGCGGAATAACAAAATCCGTCCGTCTGGCGCCGTTTGCGCCTTGAGGCCTTCGAAGCAGGTTTGGGCGTAATGCAGGACCGGGCTACCCTCGTGTAGGGTCATCATAGGGTCGGTGACCAATTCACCCTTAGACCACTGGCCATCGCGCCACTGGGCGCAAAAGCGGTAGTCGGTTTTAAGGTAATTAAACCCGAGTTTGCTCCAGTCGAGATTTTTTTTGGTTGTTGCGTTCATCTTAAAACAGATGGAAATAATGTTCCCAAAACTCTGGCGCCGCAGCGTAAAGCGCGGCGCTAAGGGCTAAGTAAGGGCCGTAGGGCAGTTGGTCGCTCCAGCCGGTTTTGCCTGCGATGATTAAGGAAACCCCTCCGATCACCCCTAAACAGGCTGAAAGGAAAACCAGGGGTAATAGCGCGGACCATCCGAAGGTAAACCCTAAAAGCCCCAAAAGGCTCGCGTCCCCCTCGCCCAGGCCCTCACGCCCCCTAAAGAAGCGGTACAAAAGGCTGACCCAATAAAAAAAACCGGCCCCACAAAGGAGGCCGATCAGACTATCCACCCTGGCTTCAGGAGCCCAAAGGCCCAGATATAGGCCTTGGAGGACGGCTAAAAAAACGATAGGTAAAGTATATATCTGGCCGGTTTTAAAGTCCAGCCAGGAGATAAGGCCTAAACCAAACCAAAGGGCCAAAGCTCTATACGTCTCTGGGCCTGCCCCGCCCCAAAGGTACAACCCCAGGGCCAGTATTCCGCCCGCCAGTTCAAGCAGGGGGTAACGGAGCGGGATTTTGTAAGCACAATGGGGGCAAGCCCCGCGCCGGAACACCCAGCCTAAAAGGGGGATCAAGTCCAAAGGTCCCAAGGACTTTGAGCAACCCTCGCAGGCTGACCTCGCCCAAAGACTCAAATCCCGTTCTAACCGGTAAACAGTGGCTAGGCTAAAACTAGACAGGGCTGTTCCCGCCAAGAAGAAAAACAGTCCCTGGCCCAGGGGGAACACCTATTTAAGGGTTTTGAGGATCTCTTCGATCCGGTCGCGGCCTTCTAACTTGACCTTTTTTAAGCGGTGCAACTCCTTTTCATCGCCTGCCGAAAGCCCTTTGGTTCGTTCCATACCCGCAATTTGGGCTTCAAGGGCGTCGTGGTCTTTCATCAATTTGCCCAACTCATAGTGGCTGTGCCGATGTTTTTCGATCAAGTCCAATTCCTTTTTTTCCAAGGTAGCCTCCGATTAGATAGTTTCGACCAAGTGGGTAAAATCTTTAACATAACGAACTTTTTGGGCCTCCAACTCAGCCTGATCTGGGCCGGTTAGATTAAAATAAAACTTTACCTTTGGCTCGGTGCCAGAGGGCCTAGCGGTGATCCGCGAGCCATCGCTTAAGTAAAAGGCCAAGACATTGGATTTGGGAAGGTTCAACTTGCCGATTACCTGGGCCTTCGCGTCCAGAATGGACTGGTTTTGGTAGTCCCGAATCTCAGTTACCTGGACTCCGCCAATCTCTTTGGGCGGGCTCTTCCTTAAGGTTAGCAGAATTTTTTGAATTTGGTCTGCCCCTTGTTGACCTTTAAAGGTCAAATTTATCAATTCATCGCTGTGATAGCCAAACTCTTGATGAATCAAATCCAATTGGTCGAGTACAGATTTTCCTTGGGAGGCTAACTGGGCGGCCATTTCCGCAAAAATCATATTGGCCGAAACCCCATCCTTGTCCCGGACAAAATCACCAAAAAGATAGCCGTGGCTTTCTTCGGTGCCAAAAACAAAGCTTTGAGCCGGGTCTTTGTCTAGTTCCCGCATGACTGCGCCAATGTATTTAAACCCGGTCAAAACCTCATGGACTTTTAATCCGCTAGCTTGGGCAATCTTGGCTCCTAGCCCACTGGTAACGATAGTGGTGACGTAGTGGCCCGACTTGGGCAACCGCCCAGACTTGGCGAGTTCGCTTAAGTAAAAGTGGAGCAGGAGCTGGCCAATCTGATTGCCATTGAGTTTGACCCACTCGCCTTTATGTCTAGCCATGACCCCGATCCGGTCGGAGTCGGGGTCGTTGGCTAAAATCAATTGGTCATTAGGCCCGGCAATTTTTTGTGCCTCGGCCATAGCTTTGGGGTCTTCTGGGTTGGGGTAGCTAACCGTGGGGAATTCACCGTTGGGCTTTTCTTGGGAAGGCACCACGCTGACCTTTTCGAACCCAGCCCGCTTGAGCACTTCTTGAACCGGCACGTTCCCGGCCCCGTGCAGCGGGGTATAAACCACGCCGTAGTTTTTATAGATCGCTTTATTGCCCAAGGACAAGCCCAGCACCAGTTTATAGTAGGCCTCATCTACGATTGACCCAATGATTTCAACCAACCCTTGTTTTTTAGCGGTCTCAAAGTCCAGATGTTTGATCTCTTTAAAGTCCAAAGCGTTAACCCGGTCAATAATCGCTTGGTCGTCGGGTTCAGAGACTTGGCAACCATCAGACCAACTAACCTTGTAACCATTGTATTCAGGTGGGTTATGGCTAGCGGTGACCACAATCCCGGCGGTGGCCTTAAGATAGCGGACCGCAAAACTCAACATGGGGGTGGGGCGTAAACGGTCAAAGAGGTACACCTTGACCCCATTGGCCGCCAAGACCCCGGCGGCTTCTTTGGAAAATTCTGGAGAAAACCGGCGGCAGTCGTAGGCAATAGCTACGGACTTGTTCCCCTTAACGGTGGCCTGAATGTGGTCGGCGAGACCTTGGGTAGCCCGGCGCACCGTATAAATGTTCATCCGGTTGGACCCGGCCCCAATCACCCCGCGCAGTCCACCGGTGCCAAACTCTAGGTCTTGATAAAACCGGTCAGTTAATTCGGCCTCTTGTTTTTGGTCGATCAAACCCTGAATTTCAGCCTTGAACTGGGCATCAAAGACCGGATTCGTCGCCCAAGCCTGGGCTTTTTTTAAAACCGCTGTGTCCATAGTTGCTCCTAAGTTTGGGGTGGGTCTTCAAATTTTCGGGCTAACACTTGGGCGCGCTCCCATTCTTCGGGGCGCACCAAAATCTCCATCGGCAAGGCGGCAATTGGTCCAAACAAGGTCGAAGTATGTTGCCCTGACACCTGATACTCAATACTTTCAGACTCTAATAAACTGCTCAAAAGGGCTACCTTGGTGGCATCTTGGGAGACAAACAGGCTGATCCAAGGGGGGCTGGGCTTTTTTTCTGCGTGGCGGTTTTGCCGGTAGGCCTTGAGGTCCACAACTTTTGAACTAGTCTCCACCCCTGGCCGGTTCGCCCGCTGCACCAACCAAAAAGCCCCCAGAAGTTCGGCCATAGGCCACCAATTCGTTTGGGCTAGTTCAGGAGCCCCTTGCAGGGTCAGCAATTGCATCCCCCAAGCCAGCCCGATGGTCAGTAGTACCCCGTTCAAGTAAGCCCCCTAAAAAATCGGCTAGCCTTGCCTACTACCGAATCCAGGTCTAGGCCTGTTTCGGCTAACTGTTCATCTCGGGTCGCATGTTCAAAATAACGGTCTTCAATACCCAGGGTCAAAATCGGTTTTGCGATACCCTGGCGGGCCATGAGCTCCATCACTGCTGCCCCAAAACCGCCGTTTAAAGTGTTTTCTTCTAAAGTAACCAGCCCTTTTACTGTGGCTAGCTGCGCTAAAATCAGAGACTCGTCCAGAGGTTTAACAAAGCGGGCGTTGATCAACCCGGCCTTGATCCCTTCGGTTTCCAGTTGGGCGATAGCCAGTTGGGCGGTCTCGACCAAGGGGCCCACACAGAGGAACAAGAGGTCTTGGGCTGGCTTTATTAACTCGGCTTCGCCCCAAGGGAGTAGGGGGGCGTCTGCGGGATTTTCGTAAAAATCGGAATTATTGGCACGGGGGAACCGAATGGCCACGGGGCCTTTATCGTAGGCTTGGGCCATTTTTAACATTGATTGCAACTCATACCCATTTTTAGGTGCCATAATCACCATCGATGGAATCATCCGCAAATAAGTCAAGTCCATCACCCCATGGTGGGTCGCCCCATCGGCGCCTACAAACCCGGCTCGGTCGAGCACAAACTTGACGGGCAGATGTTGCAGCGCCACGTCGTGGGCAATATGGTCGATGGCCCGTTGCAAGAAAGTCGAATAAACCACCACCCAAGGCTTGATCCCCTCTGTTGCTAGTCCGGCCGCAAAGGTCACCGCATGGCCTTCGGCTATGCCTACGTCGAAGATCCGGTCTTGGTATTTTGGCAAAAGTTGAGAAAGCCCGGTGTTGGCCAACATTGCTGCCGAAATAGCCACTGTATTGGGCTCGGCCTCCATGATTTGGTCAAAGGCTTCTGAAAAAAGATTGGTATAAGATTTCCCTAGTTGGGTCGAGATAACCGGTTTACCAGTAATGGGCTCGAAGGCTCCGATCCCGTGATAAGATAGCGAGTCCCCCTCGGCCGGTTGGTACCCCTTGCCTTTTTGGGTGGAGATGTGCAGCAAAATTGGGCCTTTAAGGTTTCTGGTTACCTTTAGTAACGAAACCAAGTCCCCAATGTTGTGCCCGTCCACCTGCCCAAAATAACGGAAATTGAGATTTTCGAACCAGACCCCATGGGTAAAAAAGGCCATGAAGCTGTCGTTGATCCGCTTGAAGGTCGTGTGGATCGCTTTGGGGATAATCCCGTCTTCTTGGTGTTTAACAATCTCACGGCGCAAAAGGTTATAACTCTTGCTGGCTGAGATGTTGATTACCGCTTTGGACAAGGCCCCTACCACTGGATCAATCGACATTTCGTTGTCGTTTAGAATCACAATCAAATTTTCGTCTAGGTGCCCCGCGTGGTTCATTGCCTCAAAGGCTAGCCCGCCAGTCATGGCACCATCCCCGATCACCGCGATATGGTGTTGTTGCTTGTTGAGTAACCTCGCGCCCACCGCTTGGCCTAAGCTGGCGGAGATACTAGTGGAGGCGTGACCGGCGCCGAAGTGATCGTATTTGGATTCGTCGCGGTTCAAAAATTTGGAGATGCCGTCTTTTTTGCCTAAAAGCTCTAGTCGATCTTTGCGCCCGGTAAGTAACTTATAGGTATAGCCCTGATGGCCCACATCGAAAACTACCTTGTCCTTATCCAGGTCAAAAACCTTGGCTAAGGCAATGGTAAGTTCGACGGTACCTAAGGAACTAGCGAGGTGGCCTCCTGTGCGGCTGACCACGTCGATAATCTTAGCCCGACATTCAGCAGCCAAGGCTTCGAGCCTGGGTACGGAAAGGGCTTGGACCTCGCTAGGGTCTGTAAGTTCGTCCAGCAGGGGGTGGCTCATCGGCTGTGTTTTTCGATCAATATCTGGGCTTCGTCGCGCACCAAGGCACTAGGATCATTTTTGCTCATCTCCGCTAACTTAGCTGGTCCAGGCAAAACGCCAATCTTGTCATAGGCGGCTAAGCAATTCAATCGTATCATCGGATCGTCATGTTCTATCAATGAGTTAAGCACTTTTACCGCCTTTGGGGAGCGAGAGGCTCCTAGGTACTTTATTGAGGGAATCAAGATCTGGCGGAGTACAAAATCCTTGTCAAAAAGCTGCTCCATTATAGGACCCTCGACCCGTTTGGCAAAAAAACCCTTCTTTTTAATAGGGTTTGCCAGCCGTTTTATAACCGCCTCAATAAAATCTTCAGTCCCATAAATGGTAAAGGTTTCTAGGATCTCCTCAAGTAAAATAGGGTCATTCGTTTCTGCAAATAACTTAAGTATCTTGGGCTTGGCTGCCTCACTGCCCAAACGGGCTAGCGCCCCTCGCGCATGAGACTGCACTACGGGGTCGGCTTCGCCTAAGAGCATAAGCAAGTCCGCCTCCTTGATCTCGCCCGCAGTTTCATAAGACAAAAGCATTTGGTAGGCGTTCTGGCGCTCTACTGAACTAACCGCATTCGAAAGCTGGTCGAGTGCTAATAGGTGCCGTTCCTCAAGCATTTGCTAAACCTAGATTGACAAGGGTTTTCTGGGTGCCTAGATTGTAGAGAGCCCCAAGCATTCCATCAAGCTCATTCAGGAAAACCAGTGAACGGTGATTCTCTTTTAGTGTTTAAAGAGCAGGATTTTTTATTTGGGATTTCTCCCTCCGACTTCGACCAGCCCTTCACCCTAGACCAGTTGAACATCTCCCCTAGTGGCGTGGACAAAGCGATTTGGTATTACCAAGATCGAGTCCACAAAAAAGAGGGCATCTTTTTGCATCTCGGGGCTTTGTTTGGTCTTAGGCCGGTCAGTTTTAGTTACAAAGGGATGATTTTTTTAAACGAGATGGCTCCCAATATCCATTTGGGCATCTTTGTGGATCATTTGATCTTAAAATTGCCCTTATTAGGACTCGATTCCAAAACCGTAGGGGTCGAAGAGGCGGGGAAACTCCCGCCCGAACTCCCTAGCCGAGCGATTCGCAAGATTGTTAAACACCACCGAAAAACCATTCTTTTAGTGGATCCAGTCCAATTAACCGAGGTTTATCAATTGATCAGCCCCGAACGGATTAGGAACCTCTTGGCGGGCGCTCGCCGCTAAGGGGCGCTAACTAATCTTTTTTTAATTTCCCCT
>Ga0156797_110_pt1 | contig 28198 bp, 21 predicted proteins | sample RifOxyD2_FD_112098 | JGI IMG/M metagenome (GOLD analysis project Ga0156797, IMG submission 112098) | Candidatus Lambdaproteobacteria bacterium RIFOXYD2_FULL_50_16 | reverse complement strand
GTGAGTAGCAATATGGATCATCCTAGGGGCTTTAATGTCGTGGACTACCTTTTCTTCAGCCTCTTTTTTGATCCACATGTTTGATTTTCGGCTGTAATTGGATTGGATCGTTTTGCCTTCGGCTTCGGCCCCATCTAAGGGGTCAAAACTCAAGGAACGAAGACCACCCGAAGAAATCGCCAAAGCCCCCCGGCGATCCGAATGCGGTCGGTCGGCTTGGGTTTCTGTAAAATAGTCGGGCCCTGCTAAAATCACCATTTCTTCAGAGCGAGCGGGTACGGGTTCATCCACTAAATCTCGGCTAGCTGAAAGAATCCGAACCCCTTGGCGCTGGATTAAGAACTTGCCCTCTGAATCCTCCATCGCGTCGTAAGGCAAGAGATACAACATATCTTCAGGGACCACAAAAATGGCCGCCTTGTCTTTAAGCTGTGCTTCTAAGGGCTTGTAAATGGCGGTATAGGCCTCTTGGGATACCTGATGTAAGGTGTCCTCGTCGGCCTCTTCATCCTGGATGGTTTCGCGCATTAGAGTCACCGCTTCGCGAATGGGGCCAGCTTCCCCAAGTCCAATCAGTTCTACCTTTTTCTTCCAACAAGGGAAAAAGCCAATACAGGTCCCTTTTTGCGGGCTGACCACTAACGCGGCCATCATGGGCTTTGAGTCTTTTTCGTAGTATAGATAGTCAACCAAGGCTTCGTCGCTGCGCACCGCCCCGGTTACCTGGCCTGTCGATATTTGGATGTTTTTCCGAGCAAAAGGAGCGCTTTTTTCGCCTAATTGACGTTCTAACTCGCCGATTTTATCGTTTAGTTTAGAGATCAAAAAGGCAAAGGCCTCAGGATCTTGCCCTTCTGCTCCGGCCAAGGTTTTTTTGGCCAACATCTTTTTGCGCCGTTGTAGTTCTTTGGCGATTTGTCCTATCTCTGGGTTGCCTTCTAGGCTTTCCACCTTTTTAATGGCCGACGAAATACGCAAAAGCAGACCCTTGCGCTCAATGCTAGCCTGCAAAGCCATTTCCGGTCCGCCAGGGACAGGATGCTCAATCAAGAGGCGGTAGAGGTTAAAAAGCTCCTTTTGGTGTAGCTCAATATAACCAGCCCGGGTGTTTTCGCCAGCCGCCCATAAGACCCGATTGAAAAATTCAGAGCGTTTAACAAAAACGTCCTGTAGGGTGCGAATGGCCCCCGAATAGTCACCTTCGGCTTCTTGCGCCTTAGCCATGAGGTTTAAGGCTTCGAAGTAGTAGGGGTGTTTGTCGCCCAAGGTTTTAGCCGCCGAGTCTAAGGCAGCTTTTAATAACACTTTGGCTTCAACAACCCGGTTTTGGCTTAGATGTAGGGCGGCGTAGTCGATGCGACTACGGACGGCATCGGGATGGTCTTTACCTAAAGATTCGATCCGGTCTCGCAAGGCGGCAACAAACAGGGGTTCGGCTTTGTTAAATTGATCTTGGTAATGGAACACCCTCGCTAAATTGTTTTTGGCCTTTAAAGTTTTTTGGTGTTTTTCACCCAAGGTTTTGCTCCAGATGGAGTAAACCCGCTCGAAACGCTCTTGCGCATCGGGGTATTTGTTGGAGACTAAAAACAGATAACCTAGGTTGTTGGTCATGGCCAAGGTGGTCGGGTGGTCTTTGCCTAAAGCCACCTCGGCCCCTTTGATCGCAACAACGTAATACCGCTGGGCCTGTTCAAAACTCCCCTGGCTTTCATATAACATCGCCAAGTTGTTCATCAAACTAAAGGTCGTCGGATGGTCTTTGCCCAAGGTCTTTTTAGCGAGGTCCAGTGATTTAATGTAAAGCGGTTCGGCTTCTTCAAAGAGCCCCTGATTTTCGGTCAAGAGTGCCAAGTTGTTGGTTATCGCTAAAGTCTCGGGATTGGATTCGCCCCAAAGGCTGCTCGCCAGCTTAAGGGCTTCTTTGTAATGGTCGCGAGATTCGTTCCAGCGCCCCATTAACCGCTCTATCCCGGCAATGTTGTTAAGGTCCACCAGATAGTTAGGGTGTTCCTTGCCCAAGGCTTCTTGGTCTTGCTGGGCTATGGTTTGGAAGATGTAGAGGGCTTCATCATATTTACCAACGTCTTGGTAGAGTTGGGCTAGGTACCCTTGGATCTGCCCTTGGGCTGGGTCATCTTTGGCCAGCTTGCCTTTGGCAAGGTTAAGGTCCGCTTCTGCTTGGTCATAGTCCCCCGCCCGCCTTCGGGTCTCACCCAATTCGGCCAGGGTCATCCAGGTTTGGGGGTTGGTTTCGCCTAAGACCTTTTTTTCTTCTGTAAATAGTGGCTCTAGGGTTTTAATGGCTTCTGCATATTTACCACCTTGAGAAAGCACCTGACCTAGGCGTTCCTTGGCCAAAAAGAATTCAGCAGATTGGGCTTCGGTTTGATGTTCGCTCAAGGCTGATTCTAAAACCTTTTGAGCCTGTTTTAGGTCGCCTTGGGCCATTAACATCTGCGAGTAAAGGCTCAACGCACTCAAACTAATCGGCACTCCTGATTTTGCCCAGTCGGCCAAGGCCAGCCCAGCCGCATCATAGCGCCCTTGTTCCCCGTAAAGTTGAGCAATAGCCATGGTGGCCCGTCCGTAAAACTCTGGGAATTTGCCTGGATCTAGCTTGAGGCGCGGCAAGAGGTCTTGAAGGAGTTGCAACCCTGGTTCAGGGTTTCCCAACTGAACCAGCATCTCGGCGAAGGCCAATTCGGCTTCTAGGGTCGCCGGGTGGCTGGAGCCCAACTGTTGGCCTGCCAATTCATAGGCTTGTTGAACCTGGGCAAGGGCTTCTTCATATTTTTGGGTTTCAAACGACAGTGAGGCCTGGGCCAACCAGCGTCTAACCTCTGGCTCATCGGCGAAAATCGGTGAACCCATTAAAAGTAGCATACAAAACAAAAAAAGCGCTCGGCGCATTTAACCTCCAGGTTGTTATTCCTTCCCTCCGCTAGGTCAGCCCTGCGTGGGAACGCCAACGGTGTTTAACCTAACATTAACTTCCTATTTTGGCATCTCAAAAACGAATTAATCTCGCTTCTGGATTTCATTGATTTGTTCTCTCGCTTGATCTAATTGCTGCTCTACCTCGTCTATTCGGTCACTCTCGCTTTTTGAGCTTTTATTGAGTGGACCCTTGGGCGGAATAGGCGGCAAAGGTAGAGGCCATAGCTGGCGTAATTTTAAGGCAGGCTGGTTGCTATCAAGGTTCAGTGCCTCGCTCAAGGTCTCTGGATCAAAGGCTAAAGGGGGGCTGGGAGCCTCGTTTTGATAAACCGCAGTCGCCTGCCCTGCTTGGAGGCTTACCTGTTTTTCAGGGTCAACTAGGTTAATAACCTGCCCCGATCCTTTAAGCATTAGCACCCAGGTCTCTTTGCCCTGCATCCAAACCAGCACTTTAGCACCTTTGGTAGATAACCGACTGTTGGCCGTGGTGATTTCCAGATTCGCCGAATCATTCAATTCCACCAAAGCCTTGCCAATGGGAAGCCCGATCAGATTTTTTTTGCCAGTGTTATACAGCCGCACCAAACTTTTTGAATAAAGCCTCAATTCCCCGTTTCCATTGGCCAATACCAAACGCGCCCGGCTGGCATCTCCGATAAATAATTCGTCGCCGACTTCAACCTTTTCTTGTTTACCTGGCTTTAAAAGCACAATATCCAAGTGGTTTCGGTCGATTTTGGCCTGCCCTTCATCAAGAATAAGTTGGCCAACCGATTCTTCCGCCCAAAGTGGAGCTGCCCAAATAGTTAAGAAGATGATCAGGGATAGGGCGCGCATCAGTTAGCCTCTTGGGTTCGTCGGGCGATGACTTTGAGGTCGTGATTCAGCCCTACTGCAAGGCTCAACTGCACTAGTCGCAGGGTTGCAGTACGGCTTGATTCGCACCCCTGGCAGTTGCCCGTAAAATCGACAAATAATTTATCTCCTTCAATCTGGAACAATACCAGCCCGCCTCCATCCTCTTCTAAATAGGGCCGCACGCGGTCGTCTAAAACCTGCTCGATCAAGTCTGGCCACCGCTCTACCGGCTCTTTGTCTAAACAAAGCTCACCGGTTTGGGTCAGGCTGTTGGTTAAGTCTTGGTAGCTTCCCTTAAGCCAGCCTAAAGCCTCAAAACCCTTTTGGGCTAAAAGCTCTGCCCCTGCTTGCGCCACTTCGGGGGAGTCGGCATAAAGGAGATGGAGCCGTTTGGGCGGGAAAAAGATCGCCTCTTCGGCTAGGTACCCAGCAGGTATGTTACGCGCCCCGGCCAAATGTCCGGCCTCAAAGAGTTCAGGGCCTCGAAGGTCGATCACCGCAGGCGGGATCGAGGCTTTGCGGGCGTTCAAAAACTGCTCAGCAGTCAAAATAAATCGGTTTGGGTCCATTTTTCTCGTTTGCTTGAGCCCTTATTATAAGGTCAAAACGAAAAAACCCCAAGAAGAAAAACCAATTATTGCTGAAACCCCGTTCACCTAAGCCCAAAAAACCTTCAGGCGAGTAATTGGTTATCTATTGAAAAGGGCAGGATTAACACATCACACCCTGGTTTTGCGGCGAAAACAACCAAGGGACAGCGCCAATAACCTAGTCTAGCTGGCCCCTAGACTAAGTTTGCCTCTTAGCGGCCCTTTTCGTTTAGCTGATTTGCTTTTTGCAAAGCCTTTTTAAAGCCATCTTTTGAGGGCTTACCTTGAATCGAAAGATTTAATTGTTTGCCTTTAAGGGGCGTGTCTGAATAGCCAGCGTAATACATACCGATGTTGCCCGTTTTATCGCGGACCGCCACAAATAGCACGAAATAACCCAGCACCTCCTCGATAACGCCCAAATCTGTTTGAAGCAAATTTACGGTCCAGGTTTTCCCCAACTGATCATGGTCATAGAAGTATTGCACCACTACAGCGTCACTAGCATCAGGAATCAGGTTTTCGTTGTAACCAGTCTTCAAACCAAACAGCTTATATTCAAGCTCCGCTTGCGGGGTGCCATTATCGCTGGCCGCCAACCACTGAAGATAAAACATATAGTCTTTAATTGCAGGCCGATATTCAATGCCAAGATACATCCAACCCTCCCCTCCAGGGGTAGGCGCGGTTACGTCAGCGGTCGTGACCTCGGCTTCTTGGTAAGCGAGTTCGTTTCCCCCCTGATCTGTGGCTAATACGTTGAAGTAGTATGTTTTTGCTTCGGATAGATCGTTAACACCAAAGCTTTGGTCTATGGTCGATCCGACTAGGGTTCCGTTGCTTTTCATTCCGTTTATATCCATCACCCCGCCTTTGGCCGTGCTGTAATAAATGGAATACTTGAGGTCACTTTTGATCGGGCCTTCATCGGCGGCACCAGTCCAACCGACGTCCAGCGAGTTGGCGGTGACGTTAGTAAAGGTAAGGAGTTGAACCGAGGCCTTAGGAGGAAATTTATCTAAATCTTTGCAGCCAGCAATTACAACTAAGGATGCGGCCAGTAGGTTTATCAAATGAGGACCTTTCATTTTCGCTCCAATCATTAAGTTAAATATCTTATAACAGAAATTTAATGTAAATAGTTGATTTTGTCAATTTGTCTAGACATTTTCCGATTTTTCTATACGCATTTTTGCTATATTTAATTTAGCGATTGTCGAAGAAAGGTAATATTTTTAGGGGGAAAATAACCAGTAAAGCAGAATTGTCGATTCAACTAGTTTTATTGAAAAAATTCAGACAAACAGGGGGGCTATCAGGAAAAAATACTTGCTTGCAAAGGGGTGCGGGGGGCTGTAGGTTCGAGGGTGCCGTTCTGGGTCCCAGGGGTTAAACCAATTTGGGGGGGCTTTGAGCGCTGGGAAAAGGGGATATAACGTCGGAAAAGGCGTAACCACTAATTACTTAAAGCTGAGGCCTAGGAGCAGCATGAAGCTTTTGTTGGTAGATGATTCACCGATCATGCGGCAGATGATCAAGCGCTACCTGCCGCAAAGGGTCAAGGAAAGCTGGAGCGTGGTTGAAGCAGAAAATGGCTTGGAAGGGGCCGATCTGTTTGAGGTCGAGCGGCCTGACTTGGTGCTGATGGATTTGACCATGCCCGTTTTAGACGGCATCGGGGCCAGCCGACGTATCTTGGAATTCGATCCTTCTGCAAAGATAGTGGTGATTTCTGGTGACATCCAAAAAAAGGTAGTCGAAGAGGTCCTAGCCCTGGGTGTTCTCACCCACCTGCCCAAACCTCCCAACGCCCAAATGCTGCAATCAGTTTTTGATCAGTACGCCCCCCAATAAATACTCAAGTTGCTTGGCCATTTTTGTCTTTCTGATTACATTGGTAAAAACCCCATCCCTTCGCTTTTGGCACTCACAGGGGCCGAGATTTTTTAAAAAGTGACTTTTAAAAAATGGGAAAAACCGGTGAGTTTAAACTAACCGGTGATTCCCATATAGAAGGGCAGGCTGCTGAAAATCTTGATAAAGTATTCAGAAGCGGTCGAGAGGAACCAAGGCAGGAAAAGAACTAAAACCAAAGCCACCCCAATCATCTTGGGGATAATGGCTAAGGTCATCTCTTGGATTTGAGTGACCGCTTGGAAGACTGAAACCGCAAGGCCCAAGATTAGAGCGACCAAAAGTAAAGGTGCCGAAAGCTTTACCGCCACCAAAATGGCCTCGGCGGCGAAACTGGTGACAAATTCGGGGGTCATGTTTATCCGGTGAAGCTTTTAACCAAAGACGCGGTGATCAAGTACCAACCATCGACCAACACAAATAACATCAGTTTAAAAGGCAAAGAAATCATAATCGGCGGCAGCATCATCATACCCATGGCCATCAAAACCGATGAAACCACCATGTCGATTACCAAAAAGGGAATGTAAATAATAAACCCCATTTGGAATGCGGTCTTTAACTCGCTAATTACAAAGGCTGGAATCACCACCCAGATGGGTACGTCTGCAATGTTTTTAGGTCGTTCGATCTTGGCGATCCGCACAAATAACGCTAAATCCTTTTCCCTGGTGAAGGTCACCATAAACTTTTTAATTGGCCTAACGGCCAGATTAACCGCCTGTTCTTGGCTGATCTTTTTAGCAAAAAACGGTTGCAACGCCTCATCGTTCACCTGACCCCAGATCGGTGCCATAATAAAAAAGGTTAAAAACATCGCGAGGCCCAACAAAATCTGGTTGGGCGGGCTTTGTTGTGTACCCAGGGCGTTGCGCAAAAATCCTAAAACAATGATAATGCGGGTGAAGCTGGTGGTCATGATCAAAAAGGCCGGTGCCAACGACAAAACCGTCAGCATCGCAATCACCTGCAAGGTCGAAGAAACCTGATCAGGGCTAGAGGCCCGGCCAATCTCTAGGTTAAAACTAGGGATGGGCACCTGTTGTTGAGCCAAAGCGGATAAGGGGCTTAGGCTAAAAAGCGCCAAAGCCAGCAAACCGAGCCCTAATTTATACCGAACCTGTCTCAACACTGCTCCTTGCGGTGGGCCTAGGATAGTCCACCTAAATTCTGATGCCAAACCTCATCTTTTGGCTAATGCCGTTGGCTTGGCCCCAACTATACTGCGCAATCGTTTAAAACGAAACACAAAAACGAACCTCTTTATACAGGAAGCTTATTCCAGGTTTAGACGGGTCACAAAGGCTTGCCAGTTGGCCACTCGTATCCAAGGACCCGATTCTAAATTTTGATTATGCGGACGCTCCATCAGAAAAACCAAGGCCTCTGGAAAGGCCTCGGCTACATCGCGGCAATTAACTGGATGGTCGTCTAAAAAGACGGGTCGGCGATTAGGGGTGCGGATTTTGGCGATAACTGCTGATTTAGTAGGGTAATTGGGGATATTAAAGGTATGGTGTCCGCCCATGTTTAGACTAGCGAACTTGAGCCCGTGGAATTCTAGGTTTTCGGACCTTGGGCCATATTGTTCTTGAGGCAGGTTGGTCACTAGATGTAGTGGATAGGCTTGAGCTAATTGGTTAAAACTGGCGGGATCGGCTAATAATTTTAGACGGTTAAACCGACCGGAACTCATAAACGCTTCCCAAACCTCGTCTATATCAAGACTAGCCAAGGCATGGTCGCTCATCTCCCAAGATCGGGGTTGATAATCAGGCGGCAGGTCGGGCAACCAAACCTCGCGTATGTAGTCCATAAACGAGGATTCAAAGTCCAAAATTACCCCGTCCACATCTAAAAACAGTTCTAACATCAATCCTCTATAGGGTCATCGCGGAATTGGAGTTGGTAGAGACGGTAATATTCTCCCTTTTGCTCTAACAATTCTCGGTGGCTTCCTGACTCAATGATCCGGCCCTCTTTTAATACATGTATAATATCTGCGTGTTGGACCGTAGATAAACGGTGGGCGATCACTAGGCTAGTGCGGTTTTTCATCAGGTTTTCGATGGCCGCTTGCACCTCTTTTTCTGATTCCGTATCTAAGGCGCTAGTGGCTTCATCTAAGATCAATATAGGAGCATCCTTGATTAAGGCGCGACTTATAGAGAGGCGCTGGCGCTGCCCACCGGAAAGCAGTTGCCCTTTTTCCCCGATTTCTTGATCGAAACCGTTTTCAAATTTAGTTATAAAATCATAAGCATATGCAACCTTGGCCGCGTGTTCTAAGGCGGCTTGGTCACAATCAATTTTGCCGTATGAAATGTTGTTCCTGACCGTATCATTAAATAAAACAATCTCCTGGGTAACCAGCGCAATCTGACCGCGGAGGCTGTTTAAGGTGGCCGATCTAATATCTACCCCGTCAATGGTGATCACGCCCATGCCATCGGGTACGTCGAAAAAGCGGGGAAGGAGGTTGGCCAAGGTGGTCTTGCCTGATCCTGAGGCCCCAACTAAGGCCGTGATGCTACCTTTGGGCAGTACGAGGTCGATATCTTTGAGTACCGCCTTGCCGCCATAATCGAACCGCTCCACTTTTATACGTATCTCCTTTTGCAGCGGTTCCAATAGAACCGAGCCTGAACGGTCGCGGATGGGATTTTCGGTTTGTAAAATCTCGTAGATCCGGTTGGCTGAGGCCATACCCTCCTGAATTTTGAGGGTAAATCCGTTGAACTTCTTGATTGGCTCGTTCATCATAAAAAAAGCGACAATAAAACTAGCAAAATCGCCGCCGGTTATTTGGCCGTGAATGATCAAATAACCCCCAAAGGTCAAAACCGAGGCACCACAGATCCCTCCAATCAGTTCTAAAATAGGGAAAGAGTAACTGCCGATTTTGACCGAATGCAAAAAGTAGCGGAATAATCGGTGGTTTTCGGCTTTGAACCGGCGGGCTTCGTAACCTTCCATGCCAAAGGCTTGGACGATTCTTATGCCTGTAATAGTTTCGTTAAGAAGGTTGGTTAGGTCGCCGTATTTCGACTGCCTTTTGGTGGTTACCAATTGGTTTTGTTGACCAAAAGTCTGAATGAGCCAGCCTGCAACTGGGAGCAAAAGCAGGGTCAACAGGAACAGTTGCCAGCTCCGGTATCCCATAATGCCCAGCAAAATCAAGATCTGGGGCAGGTCGCGTAGTGGGCCAGATATGGCGGTTTTTACCGCTTCGGCGAGGCTGGTTAAGTCGGTGGTGAAGCGACTGATTAGGTCGCCAGTTGACTGTTTGTTATGGAACTCAACGGGCAACATTAGGATCTGCCGAAAGAGCTTTTCGCGCAGTTCCATAATGATCTTTTGGCCCATGGAGTTCATCAAATAATTTTGGCCAAAGAAGGTTATCCCCTTGAAAAAAAATAGTAATACGATACCGAATCCGACCAAAATAAAACGACTTTGCTCTGGAACCTTGCCGGAGCCCAAGGCATCAACTATATCCTTCATATACTTGGCCGGTGCCACCGTAAACAGGGCGTAAAACACCATAAAAACAACCCCGAAGAAGAGGTGCCCTTTGTGGCCAAGCACTAAACGTAATAACTGGTTAGGAACAGACATGGCAAACCTTGATTTGGTCTTTGAACCTAACCTCTCTAGGCTAAAAAAGCTACTGCTTTTCCCGCTGGTTCTGTTCTGGGCTGGCCTGGGACAGGCGCAAGAGGCACCGATACTCTTAGTTGGACCCAAACTCTTGCCAAGGTTGCTCCAGTCGATTGAAGGGGCCAAAGAAAAGGTGGTGATTCAGACCTATGTTTTTAGGCTCGGGAAAAATTCGTCTAGCTCCACTAGGCAGCTTTTAAAGGCGCTCGAACAAGCGGCCAAACGAGGGGTAACGGTTGAAATCTATTTGGAACAGGAATCAGGGCACAAAAGTGACCTCAACCGCGAAAATCGAAAAATCGCTCGGCGTCTGGAAGCGGCAGGGGGTAAAGTGAAATTTGATCGACCTGAACGTCGCTCTCACGCAAAAACGGCGGTAATAGACGGGCGTAGCTGTATGGTGGGCAGTCACAATCTGACCGATTCTGCGCTAAGGTTTAACTTCGAAGCCAGCTTGTGGTTGGAGTCGGAGTCGGTCTGCCAGGAGTTAGAAACGGAAATCAAAAAGGCGTTTCAATAGTTAAATCAGCCGCGTTCTTTAAAAATGCTGGTTAGTCTCCCTCACAAATACCAATCATCCTGAGCGTTTCCCGCCTTTTTATATTCAAAAGGCGAACGACCAAAGTTATTCGGATAAGGCCTCGTATTTGCTTTAATCATTCTGTTTTGGTGGTGAGCGTTTAAAAGTTAGAGGTTTAGCCGGCCAATCTGAACCAATGCAGTTTAGATAAAACCACTTTGGAACTATCTGTTTTTGAGTGGGTTTTTCGGAGGCTGTTAGAATCCTGTTTTCAGTAATGTCTTTTTTAGAAAAACCTGAAGGTGCCTTAATAGGCCATGTAAACTATTAAAAATAAACACTAAATTTAAATTTATCCGACAATGAGCCTAGGGCTAAAAAATACCGATCCGTATTAAAACCCCAATTTCCCCTCTGCTTGGCCATCCTAGGGGGCAAAAAATACTGGTCAGTATATTATTGCCATGTACCCTTTTTTTGTTTGCACTTCGCTTGAATATACCGGGTGGTATCCTAACTTCTTCTCCTGCCGATTTTGTTTTAAAATAAAAAATATACTGTTCAGTATAATTTGATCACAAGGAAATCGTTTGAGGATTAACGCCGTAATATAACCAATAAAATATGGATATTAATATTAAAAAAAACAAACTAATAGGCGTAAAACCTGGGTAAATAAATTTTGCTAGCAAAGAGTTTAGGGCTTCGGTGCGAGGGGAGACAGGATTTTTTTTTGAGGCCCTTTTTTTAGCCGTTCACTCGGCAAATGCACCTCTTAAGCAAGAGGGCAAACCAGGCAGGCAGAACAGATAAAACAGGTTGGAAAAACAGAGGCTAACTATGAAGTTAAGGGTTAGTAAAACCCCAGGAGCCCAGGTCACCTGAATTTGAACGGGGTATCCCCACCTATTTAAAAATAGGTGGCTAGAGGAACCGCGACAGCTTCCCACCAAACAAGGCTGTTATCCCCACCTAATAAAAATAGGTGGTTAGAGGGGGGTGCCGAAGATGCGGCTGCCTTCGGTTTTGAGCTTTTGGAAGATGGTGTTTTGCGAGAAGGGTTTGGAAATATAATCATCTACCCCGCCTTCAAAGTAGCGCTGGCGGTCCTCTTCAAGCGCATTAGCGGTTAATGCAATGATGTAAGGGCTTTTGTCTTTGCCAAGTTGCGCGTGAATTTTTTTGGTCGCGGTCAGTCCATCCATTTCTGGCATCTGAATGTCCATAAATATGAGGTGGTAGTCTTTTTTATCAACCAGTTCCAAGACCTCTAACCCCGTTGCGGCAAGATCAACCGAATAGCCCACCTTGGCCAAAATCTTCATAAACAATTTTTGGTTAATCCGATTGTCTTCCGCCAACATGATCGATAGAGGGAAGGCCTGGGCCAGGTTCTCATATTGCTTGGCGTCGTTAGTTTGAACTTCGCTCTGGTTGGCCAAGAGATCGTTTAGCGCCCGATGGAGGCTGCGTTCGCGAATAGGTTTAAACAGTTGGCGGCAATTTGGGATTCCCAGACCCAGATGTTCTTTGCCTAAGCGACTGGTTAAAATTATTGGCAGTCCTTGGCGTCCTGGGACCTGATAAATCTTTTCAATCAGCGTTTTAGCGACCTCATCAGGTTCTAAACACAATAACACTAAGTGAAAGATCTCTTCCGATTTGAGTCTTTCTAAGAGTGGTGCCCTAGAACCGTAGGTGGTGACACTTAAACCCCATCCAGTCATCATGGTTTCGAGGTTGTCGCGTTGCTCGTCGCCGGGTTCGTAAAATAAAATATTTTTACCCTTGGGCAGCGGGGTGAGAGGGCTTTGTGCAGGCGCGGTCCCTATCGGTTTTAGTGGGATAGAAAAATAGAAAATCGAACCTTGCCCCTCTTTGCTTTCTAGCCATAATCTGCCCTGCATCAGTTCGCTTAAACGTTTGGATATGGCAAGTCCCAGGCCAGTTCCGCCATGGCGGCGGGTAATACTGTTGTCCACCTGATGAAAGGGGTGGAAAAGTTCAGCGTGATTTTCTTCTTTGATCCCAATTCCACTGTCTTTGACCTGAAACCGAATTTCGGGGCCATCGTCCGCTTCAAATAGGTCCACCAACAATTCAACTTGCCCTACTGCGGTGAATTTAATGGCGTTTGATAAGAAGTTGTTAATCACCTGTGCAATCCGTTTGGGGTCACCATGAATTCGCGGAGGCAGGTTAGGGCTTATTCGAGAAAACAATTCGAGATGTTTGTTTGCGGCTGAAGGACTGTTGATCTGTAGGCATTCCTCCACTAAAGACTTTAATTCCATATCTTGGGGAACCAATTCCAACCGGTCCTGGTCGATTTTGGAGAAATCCAAAATATCATTGATTATCGCCAACAGATTCTGCCCCGAAACTAACACTGCATTGGCAAAGTCGGTTTGTTCCTGATCAAGTCGGGTGGAGAGTAAAAGCTCAGTCATGCCCAAAATACCATTAAGCGGAGTGCGTACCTCGTGGCTCATGGTGGCGATAAAGGCGGCCTTGGCATCGGCAGCGGCATCGGCGGCTTTTTTCTCTTTGACCAACTGCTTATGTTTTTCAGCTAAAGCTTGTTGGGTTTTGTTGAGGTAGATGTTTACAATTTCATATTGTTTGGCCTTGTAGGTGGTCAAAGCCAGTTTATCTGTAAGAACAGCGGCGAAAAGTCGGTAAAGAACGTGGTTGATCCGCTCAACATCAATATCGGTGTAGCGGCCAATGTTGCGGCCTTGGACGGTGAACACAACTACTCGGGTCTTGGCGATAACGGTAGCCGAGACGGGGCGATTGCTGATTACACTCATCTCGCCAAAGAGGTCTCCTTGGCGTTTTAGGTCTAGTATAAATTCGCCACCTGAATAGATCTCTACGCAGCCTCGGATCATAAAAAAGACCCGGTCGTTTTCTTGGCCTTCAACGAGGATTTCGTCGTCCGTAAGATAGGTCCTGATTTCTGAAAGGGGGACTAACTGCATTAAAAGTGATTCAGGAAGATGGCTAAAGAGCCGTGACGACTTCATGTAGTCGATCAGTTCCTGATTGGTTTCATTGATAAAACTATTTTGCTTTGCCATGTATCCTCAACGGTCTGAGAGTGATACTAACCTAATTCCAGTTCCCTGGTAAAGATGATTTGAGTATAAAACCCAGAATAGCGGGATAAAAAGGGCGATAATTAGCTCGCCTTATTGGTCGAATCCGCCTTGGGCTTTGGTTTAGGGAAGGGCAGTGGGGTGTTAATTTAAAAAAAACAAAACCTTGGGTTAGGTTGCGCCCAAGGGCACACAAGTGTTGGTGGCGTAACCAATTATGTATCTTATGTAATTGTTTTAAAAATACAAGTTAGATTGTGGGGTCATTTAAAAAGGAACGGTTGGGGGGATAACTAAAAAAAAAGTTGACTCTAGGTCCTTGTCGGTTGAAGGGAGACGGATAATCCTCTATGATCACTTAAAATTAAGGTAAACCTCGCTTATAAAAACCATGGCGACCCCCAGACTCAAACTGTTAGGCCTAGGTCCAAAGATTCAGGAGCTAATCTCAAGCCTCAAACCAGACCTGCCTAAAGAGCCACTGTCTCCTACCCTAGAGGTGGAAAAAGAGACAGACAAGTCCAGATGGTTTGAGCGGGTCTTAGACTTTGGGCCCCACTTTCTACTTATTGATGGAACAGGTCCCTGGGCACTGCTCAAAGCTTTTTTGACCCAACTAAAGGAGCTAGACCCGCCCGCCCGCCCGCGGGTATTTTTGTTTTTTGAAGAGGTTAAACCCTTCTTTGCCGCCTGGATTGAAGAGGGTAGGCCTTTGACTTTTCGGGGCTTAGCCCCTTTTGTGATTGAAGATTTAGGGCAGCTTGGTTTTTTTGAAGAGGACCCAGAGGCCTATCGTCCACTTATACCCAACCCAGAATTTGCCTTAAGCGCACTTGGGCAATTGCGGCCCTTTGGCAACTTGCCGCTTAGTGTTTTTGAGGGTTTGCGTTGGAAGGGTAAGGCGTTTGAGCCTGCCGAATTATTTGAATTGGCTGGCTATTTGATCGAAGAAAAAGTCCCCACTCCCTTATCAGAAGGCTTTTTCCTCTTTGAAAACCAACTCTACCTCAAGCGGGCTTATCACCTAAGGGAGCTTGAGGGATTGGAGTTTGAGGGCCTTAATATTGAAGGGGTTATTGGCCGTTGGGATCGGCAAGAAGAATCGGAAGCCTTTGAACTTTTTAAGTTTAAATTAAACGACCTGATTCGAGAAACCGGGTTGTTGCTGGGAATTGGCTGGGCTTTGGGTGAGCCAGATTGGCTTAAAGAACATCTGCCCATTGAAATCAAAGCCGAGCATTCAGCAATCAGCGCCTTTGCTCGCCACCACCTGCTAGAAGCCGGATTTCGGATTGGGGCAGGTCCCGGGGCCATCCCCCTGCAATTTGGCGGTGACACCGCAGACCTCTGTTTTGCCGAAGACCTTTTAGATATCCCCTTTTTCTCAGAGATTAGTAACAAAGGGGACAGCTTTTTGCTGCCTCCAGAAGAAGAACTTTCCGCCGAAGCGGTTATCCACCACCGAGAACTGCTTTATAAAAAGAAGGAAAAACTCCTAGAACGTCAAAAAGCTTTAGAAGGGGCTAGGTTGATTCAGGCCCAAGAGGACGACACCAAAGTGATGGTCCGTCGCAAGCTTGATCTGTTGCTAAAGTTAATGGAGCGGGCCGAACTCTTTGTAGAAGGATCAGATGAAATGATCCTGAAACTAGGGCAGGATTGTTTGATTTTTTATGAAGACGAACGGGTCGCGCAGTCGATTAGTCGCCACCTGCAAGGTCGGGGTAAAAACCTCTTTTTTGATGTCGGCGGCTTTACCAGCCCCACCAGTCTGCTTACCTACCGCACAGATCACTTGGTTTCTTTTTTGAAATCAGGTCACGTATTGGTCACGAGCAAAGCCAAGGCAATGTTGTTAAATAAGGTTGAGCGGATCAAAGTAGAAACCGCTCACGCAAGGGACCTAGAACCCGATCAAGATGAGGAAGAATTAATAAATGAAAAGAGGCGACTAGAGGAGGCCTTTGAAGGGCTGGCCTGTTTGGAGGCTTGGGGGCGGACCAAGCCTTTGTTTGAAAACTGGTTACCCAAGGCGGAAGCTTTACTAGCAGCCCGCGCCCGGATTCGTTTTAAAGAGTCCTTTTCCCTAGAGGGCAAAACCCTGGCTTTGGTGACTAGCAGTGGGACCCAGTATTTGCGGATTAAAGACCTATTTGCCCCCACTCCGCTCAAGGGGTTTGCTGCGTCCCCTGATTTATTCGAATTAAAAGACTTGCCCGAAGACCTGGATCAAGTTGAGGTCGAACCTCGCTTGCGCCTTGCTGAACTTAACCGCCCCAAAATGGCTCGGTTTTTTGAGATGGTTTGTTCAGAGTTGGGTGCCCTGGAAGCAGATATAATCCTTTTGGCGCAGCCCTGGCGGATTAGTCTGGGTTTGGCCGAAGAGATTAAAAAGAGCCCTGAATTATGCTCAAAACCTTTGGTGCTTTTGTTTAGCGAAGACCCTGGTCAAGTCGAGTGGCCCGAGCGATTTGATTTGGCCCATCTACCACTTTATTTAGGACGGCACACCAGTCGTCTAAATCTAGGTTGGGCGTTATTGTTTAAAGGGCTTTAGACAGCGCTTTGCCGAGCAAGGCCGTTAAGCGCGGCAACCTTGTAAGCCGAGGTCAGACTTGGGAAGTTTAGGACCGAATTGACAAAATAATCGATAGTCCCGCCAAAAGCGATGACTGCTTGGCCTAGATGGATCAATTCAGAAGCCCCTTGTCCCATGATATGTACGGAAAGTAGCTTTTTGGTTTCTCGCTCAAAAAGTAACTTGAGCAGCCCCTCTTCCACCCCTAGGATCAACCCCCTCGCCAGTTCAGTAAATAAGCAGGCTCCTGCTAGGTAATCCACCCCTGCCTTGATTAAATCGGTTTCAGTTGGTCCCATCATGGCTAACTCGGGCAGGGTATAAACGGCACAGGGAATGGCTTCGGTAATCCGTCGCCCAGGCTCACCTAAAACCGCATGGCGGGCGGCCATGCGGCCTTCCTCGTTGCTGATCGAAACCAGACTCGGAGGGCCAATGATATCCCCACAGGCGTATAGGTGGGGAAGGCTGGTTTGGTAGTTGTTATTAACCGGAATTTGTAACCGATGGTTTAGTTCAACCCCTAGTTTTTCTAGCCCCAAGTCGGCACTATGCCCTTGGCGGCCATTGGCGTAAAGCAGGTATTGGGCAGTTAATTGATCCCCTGAATTTAGGCGCACTACTACTTGGTTTTGGTCAGCAGTAATGGTTTTGTAGGACTCCCCTAGATGCAACTCAACTTTATTAGCCATCAAAGACTGGGCTAAATAACTAGAAAGGTCTGGGTCTAAAAAGTCGAGTAGGTTACCCCTCGGCTCGACCAAGGTAACGGGCACCGACATCTTAGCAAAGATAGACGCATATTCAGACCCAATCACCCCGCCCCCATAAACAATCAGGCTTTTTGGGATTTCAGGGAGGTCCAAGATCTTGTCTGAATCGAGGATTTTAGACTTAGTAAAATCTACATCTGGCGGATGGTAGGGCCCGGTGCCAACAGCGATAATAATTTTATCGGCCTTGATTTGAATCGCGGGTTTGTTGCTTTGCTCAATCTCGATTTGGTGGGGGCCGTACAGTCGAGCTTTACCCAAAATCAACTCAACCCCGGCCTCTTTATACTGGGTGCGAATCTTGTGTACTCGCAAAGCGGTTACCATGTCTTTGCGGTACATCAACTCGCGCAGGGTCATTTTGTGTCCCAATTCCCGCTCGATCCCACTGATCCGGTCATTATTGAGCCGGTCTAAATAAAGTACAGTCTCGCGCAAACTTTTTGAGGGCATGGTGCCCGAGATCACCCCCGCCCCGCCGGGCTCCTGGCCCTGTTCGATAATCGCCACTTTGGCTCCCAATCGGGCCGCTTCTATCGCTGCCTTTTCTCCAGCGGGCCCCGAGCCGATAACCGCGATTTGATAGGTTTCCATTTGAATTTTTCGTTTAATTTTTTAGTAAACTTCCACGTTCCACCGCCCAGATTTTTCGAATTCCTCTTTTAATTGCTCCCAGTCTTTACCCTCCTCCTTTGCCCAGGCGGACATTACTTTGGAAACCCCCTCTTCTATTCCCTTGAGGCCGCAGATGTAAAGGCAAAAACGCCCGGTTGAAATCAAGGGCCAAAGCTGGTCTTTTTGAGCAGCAATTTTGTCTTGAACATAGGTCTTGGGCTGGTTGCTGGCACGCGAGAGGGCTTTGAAAGCGGCAAAGGTTTCTTCGGTATAATACTGACCTATGTCGTTGCTTTCGTCGTTCATGTAAAGGGTTTCTAGTCCGGTTTTGGCCCCGTAAAAGAGTTTTACAGACCCGTTCCATCCACCCTTTTCGTGATAAATGTGTTTAATAAAAGCGCGGAAAGGGGCGATGCCTGTTCCCGCTGCGATCATAATCAAGGGGACCGAATCGTCGGCAGGCAAGAGGAACTTGCGGCCAGTGGGTCCAGTTAATTGAAGCTTTTGCCCAAGTTTCGCGTCGCAAAGATGGTTCGAAGCCAGCCCACGCACCTCTTTACCTGTTTCTGGGTCTGTATAAATCACCCGTTTGACACAAAGGGTCACTGATTCAGGGTGCCCCCCTAAGTCGCAACCCAACTCACCACAACGGGCGCTGGCGATCGAATAGAGCCTGACCTTTTGGGGCTTGCCGTCTTCGCGCAGGCCAGGGGCGACGATACCCACCGATTGACCCTCCATATATTGGATCTTAGACCCTTTAATACTTAGGACAATATGCCGGATATCATCGGCGCTGCCTGCAGGGGTTAGGCGGCGGGTTTCGATCACTTCCGCCAAAAAGGGACTTGAGGGCTTGTACACCTCGCCAGGGGTAGCGACTAATTTTTCAATAATTTCCATGATTCCTTTTTTTAAGCGCAAGCTGTCTAATTATATCGGAAGCTTTAAAAAAATAAAGGACTATCCCTTAAGGGTTGTTAGTTGGTTTACGCTTAAATCCAAGACCCATAATAAAAGTTTCGATCTTTTGTAAGCGCTCTACAATTTTATCTAACCCAGCCAAAGCCGCTTGGAGTTTACGCCATTCCTTCATCGGACGCCCAGGCATGCCCGCTAAAACCTCGCCGTCTTGAGCTTTGCCGGTGACCAAGGTACGGGCCAACAAGCTGACACCTTGACCTAAAACCAGATTGTCCCTGATCCCCGACTGTCCCCCCATCATCAAATGGCTGCCGGTTTTGGTGGAGCCAGCAATGCCGGATTGGGCCGTGATGAGGGAATAAGGGCCAACTTCGACGTTATGAGCAATATGGACAAGGTTGTCTATTTTGGTATTTCGCCCAATCCGGGTCACTGAAAACCGGGCACGGTCAATACAACTATTAGCCCCGATCTCCACTTCGTCTTCGATCACCACTTTTCCTACTTGTGGGATTTTATGGTTTTCCCCGGCTCGTTGGAAAAAACCAAATCCATCGGTGCCAATTGAAACCCCGGCGTGAATAATACAGCGGTCGCCAATCTCCGAATCTGGGCCGATCACCGCGTTTGGGTAGATAATACAGTCCTCGCCTACTTGGGCTCCTTCCATAATAACCGCCCCGGCCATCACTCTTGTGCCCTTGCCTACCGTGGCTCCGGCATAAACCATCGCCCCAAAATCAATTCCCGCACCTTTAGCAATTTTGGCTTTAGGTTGGGCCAGGGCTTGGGGGTGTATCCGTTTGTTGGGTTTCATTCCAGGGTGCAAGATCAGCGTCGCCGCCACATGGGCCAGTAAGGGATCTGGGGCAAAAATTAGGTTAAGGCCCAAAGCCAGGGTCCCTTGGGGCACAATCACCGCCCCCCCCTTGCCTTTAAGGCCCTCCAAGTCGAGGGCTTTGCTCGAAAAAACCCCTTCAGGCACGTTTAGGGACTTAGAGTCGGCTAGGTAAGCTAGACCACCAGGGTTTAATTCGCTAAAGCCACAGGCATGATTAAGCCGCATGCGGCCATCGCCTTGGAAGGCCAGACCTAATTGGTCTGCAAGATCGCTAAGGGTTACCATAGTTAAAAATCAAGAGACAAAATGGTTAAAAAGTCGGTAAAAAGGACCTTAGCAAACGCTTACAATCCTAATACTTTCGATTATGGCAGATTTTTTGTATATCCACAAACGAGAATTCCGAATTCAACCCTTAAAACCTGGGACAGATGAATCTTCCTGATATTGCTTTGGCACCGAAATACAGCCGTGAGGTTTATTTTTCACTCCTCACTCACATGGCCCATGTCGATGAAAACCTGGACGAATCGGAGGTTGAGCTGTTAAAAAGCGAAGCAAAACGCTTGGGCCTAAATGAAACCGATGCCGAAACTATTATGGCCAGGGGCAAGATGGATGAGAGTGAAGTTGATAGGGGGTTTGACGCGATCCGCAAAGAGCGGATGGAATATTCTTTTCTGCTCGACCTGATCTTTATGGCCATGGCCGATGGATTTTTGCATGACAACGAGCGGGTTTATTTAGCTAAAATTAACGACCGTGTTGCCGTTTCGCGGGCCGATTTTCACTCGCTTGTGTATTTCGCCCAATCAAGCTTGGGGGTCAAAAGTCCAGATGAAATCGACCCGATGGTCGAATACATGATCGAAAACTTTTTCCGTTGGGCAAGGCAAGATCATGTCCGACTTTATCGCCAGACCACCTTTGCGCTCAACGAAGAGGTGGATCTTTTCCTCAAAAATGAACTTTAGCCGAGACCCTATGCCGGGCATACAGCAAGGCCTCTTGCTGGTCCAAGTCCAACCGGGTAGCTTCTATTTGGAAGTTCCTAAGGTAGGGTTGCGTCTTTTGTGTGGCTGCCCTCCTGATTCGATCAAACACTTACGAAAATTAGGGCTGGTTGAGGCGACGGAGGTATGTGGAGTCAAAACCCAAACCGGACCTAACGCCATATTGTTGGCCGATGTCCCCGCTCAACAAGGGGAACTCTCGAACCTAACCGAGTTCCCGGTCTTACACATGCTTTACCTTCAAGGCATGGCTATCCCTGGGCACCCCAACCACGGACGAAACAAACCCCTATTGATTGGTAAAAGTCTGGAGCTTGACGCCCAAGCAGAATACCTAAAGCGGGGAAACTACGGACTTTACGATCCCCAAGAATATCGAGTTTTAGGTTATACCCCGGAGCAAACCGAGCTTTATTTAGACATCAAACGCCAATTCGCTTACGGGCGTTTTATAGAATCTAAGGAATTAATCGAATTCACCCCTTTTGATCAGGACCAAATCTGGATCCGGGGCGAGCTATTGATTGAGCGGTTGGCGCTTAACCAGTTCCGCTTTACCCTAGACCAAGAGGTTTTAGAAATAGACCTTAATCTTGGGGCAGAGCAGCGATACCGCTGTGCCTACCAGTTACCCACAGCCAAACTTCCTGAAGCTAATTTTTTTGTGACCCACTTTGGTGACGGCGATGGCTGGGACCCAACAAGACCTTGCCTTTCTACTTTGATTAGCTTTCATAAACGACTTTACCTGATCGATGCAGGGCCTTTTGTAGATCGCAATTTGGCCAAACTGGGACTAAACGCCCACGACCTTTCAGGCTTATTTATCACCCATGTCCATGACGACCATTTTGGCGGGTTTTATGGTCTGGTGCAAAGTAATCCCGACTTGAAGGTTTTTGTAACCATAAGGGTCTTTGCTTGTTTAATGAAAAAATACTCGGCTCTTTCTGGGATTCGAGAGGATAAACTGCTTTCAGATATTCATTACCAGATCATGGAGAAGGAGGAATGGAACGACATTCAGGGACTGTTAGTCAAACCCGTTCCTTCGGCCCATCCGATCGACACTACCTTACTCTTATTTAAGGTGCCTTTTAAAAATGGCTTTAAAAGTTATGGGCATTTGACGGATATTGCAAACCTACAGGTATTAAAGCGACTGGGCAGCCAAACTACCTGCCCAGAGGAGTACCAAAAATTTTATCAAAAGCTGGTAGAGATTTACCAAGAGCCCATGGACCTCAAACGGGTCGATGTGGGCGGGGGGCCGGTCCATGGCAATGTTGACGATTTTGCCAATGACGCTAGCGGCGATATCCTCTGGGCCCATACCTCTAGCCCAATTTCTGCGGAAAATCTAACCTCGGGGCACCAAGCCCAGTTTGGCGAATCGGTAATTCTGATTCCCTAACCCCTTGCCAGTTGGCCCGTGTTGGGCTACTCATGGGGCTTTCGGAGCCTCCATGACCAATAGTCTTAAAATACCGCTATCTGGGCCCATTTCCGCCCAACTTCGTATCCCTGGCAGCAAAAGCTTAACCAATCGAGCCCTGTTGATTGCCGCTTTGGCCACTGGCTCAAGTAGGCTAGAGGGGATGTTGCATTCGGACGACACTCGCTATATGACCCAAGCCTTAGAGGCATTAGGGGTCAGGTTGGAGTCTAAAGAAGGGGCGCTTTTAGTTAAGGGTTCGGCTGGAAAATTAGGACCTTACTCCCAAGAAATTTATGTGGAAAACGCAGGCACGGCTGCACGTTTTTTAACCGCCGCCTTGGGTCTGGGTCAGGGGCCCTACCTCTTAGACGGTAATGCCCGCATGCGCCAACGGCCAATTAAAGATTTAATTGTGGCGCTGGACCCGCTGGGTGTTACCGTTAAGGATATTAACCAGACCGGTTGCCCGCCGATACGTATTGAAGGCCAATTCAAAGGCGGAAAGGTACAACTTCGAGGCGACCAAAGTAGTCAATATTTAAGCGCGATTATGATCACCGCTCCCTGCGCCGCAGGGGACACGGAGATTGAGATTGTGGGCCCTTTGGTTTCAGAGACCTATGTCGAAATGACCCGGCAAATCATGGCCGATTTCGGGGCGCAGAGCCATTGGCTGGGACCAAAAAACTTGGCCATCAAAGGTCGGCAGGGCTACCAAGGGCGGGAATACCAGATCGAAGGAGACGCAAGCTCGGCGAGTTATTTCTTTGCGCTTGCGGCTATAACCGGCGGCGAGATTACGGTTCTAGGTATTCAAAAAAACAGCACCCAAGGGGATTTGGGCCTAGTGGGAATATTGGAGCAGATGGGTTGCCAAGTCACTTGGGAAACTGGCCAAGTGACCCTTAAGGGGGGCCCTTTAAAAGCGGTAGAGGTGGACATGAACAGCATGAGTGATGTGGCCCCCACGCTGGCGGTAGTAGCGCTATTTGCAAAAGGCAAAACCGTGATTAATAACGTTGCCAATATGCGGATTAAAGAATGTGACCGGATTCAAGCGGTCACCAGCGAGCTTGGCAAGTTGGGCGCTGCCTGTGCGCAATGGCCGGATGGACTTTCGGTGGAGGGACTGGGGAATTTGCGGGGTGCTTCCCTAGCTACCTATGATGACCACCGAATGGCCATGGCCTTTGCTTTGGCCGGGGTCAAGGTTTCTGGCGTGGAGATCGAAAATCCAGGCTGTGTCTCTAAAACCTTCCCTGACTTTTTTGAAACCTTCCTCCCTCTTTTAATCTCCTAGGTGGAACTCAACCAAATTGAGCTTTTGGCGATGAACAATTGGGCCCGCAAGGCCCTATTAGCTCATTTAGAGTTTCCGATTTTTAAGGCTTTAATTGAAGAGGCCAGCCTCGATTTAAAAGGGAAACATCTGCTGGATATTGCCTGCGGTTCTGGGCGGAGTAACTGGCTTTTAGAAGTTAACTATCAGCCTAAAAGCCTTACCGCTTTTGATCTAATGCCCCTACAAATTAAGCTTGCCAAACAAGAGCCCACCGCCATGACCCAACGTTTGCAAGCGGATTTAACCCAGCTTGGCTTCAAAACCGGGGCTTTTGATGCGGCTTTTGGGTTTGGGATATTACACCACTTGTTAGACTGGAAAAAAGGGGCTGCTGAGATTGCTCGGGTGCTTAAGCCCGGCGGGCATTTGATTATTGAAGAGCCTAATGGACGCGCGAGCGCCTTTTTCCGAATTTTTGCGGGCTTTGCTATCCCACAAGAAGGGGCCTTTACTTTTGAAGAACTGGAAGAAGAGCTTTACCGGCTGGGCCTGAAAGTTCTGGCTTATAAAAAGGTATTGTTGCCCTGCTTTAGGGCCTACCTCTTCAAACGAGAGGATTAGAGGACCGGTTTTTAATTCATCGCTTGGCGAGCATGACGGCGCTGGGTAGAACCTCTAGGACCCCAAGGACGACTGACCTCGCCTACAAAGGCTAGATCAGGCTCGATGACGGCCAAGTCAGCGAGTGGTCCAAAATTGGAGCCCAAAACTACTTTGGGCGGGATAGCTGGGTCTTGACCAGGGTAAATCCCTTTTGTCCTTTTCGCCTAATGCCAATCAGCACCAACTGTGGTTCTTTAGTTTGCATGGTTCTCTGCTTTTTTGAGGCCACTTTTTGCCGCCTTAAAGAGTCTAGCTGCATGAAGCGGGCCTTTATGTTTTTCTGGTTGAAATGCAACATACGTACACTTTATAGCCTTACAAGTGAACTATTGTCCACTTTATTTTAAATTCCTCTTTTTGAGTTTCACTCAAATCGTCGAATCCCCGCCACTTTGGGCGAGTAGAAGGCCTCACTAACCTATCGGCAGTTTGGCCCAAAACTTTAATTTTTAGGGACTCGCCCTTTGGAGCCTTAAAATTAAAGGGCCGACCGCGTTTTTTGGCTCGATTTTTTCATTAAATGGGGCCAATTGAGCTGCTTTAAGCTCAAAAAAGGCAGGATTTATGAGCTGGAAAAACAACCAATTCTACCCTATAGCCAGTGTTGGCGAGCATGGAACCCAGGTCGCTGAAGGGCTTTTAAAGTCCTATCCCCTGACCCGTAGCTGCCTCTCGGTGCTAGGCAAAAAACTTACTGAATCGGTCGAAGTAGGCTTTTTGTCTGCCCAAACGGACGTGATCATTGAAGGCGAAAAGGGTCGCGACCTTTTTTTGCTGGCCGATGGCCAGGTGGATGTTTTGGTTGGTGGTCAGAAGGTGGTCTCGATGAAATCACCCGCTTTATTGGGCGACAAAGGCATCATCAACTCCGATTCGACCCGCGCCGCCACCATTAAAGCCGGTTCAGGTCGCCCCTGTCTGTTTGTCAAGATTCCGATGGACCGTTTCTTAAGAGACTTCACCACCAAAGTAAAAAGTGACCAAGAATTCGCCCAAGAGGTCTCGATTTATGCAGCCATGTTTCAGACCATTCAAGACCGCCTCTTCAGTTACATGACACACCAGAAGACGCTCTGGGAGGAGGCAAACGGCACTTTAACCCTGCTTAATATTAAGTTGGTTGGTAAGTCCTTAGAAAAAGGCAAAACCAAAAATTGGGACGCTAAAACCTGGGAACAAGCGAAGTTATCGGTAAAAAAACTGGTGGGCTTTGACTGGCCCGCTACCTTTACGACCAACGAGGAAAATCTCTATAAACTAATGGCTAAGTTTTTAGGGACCAAAATGTTGCCACTTAAACAAAAATTGAGCCCTGAAGATTACGAAAAAGCTCGCGCAAGGCTCTGGGAAACTTGGATGAGCGAACTCGCTAAGGGGGTGGTTAAATACCTTCCGAAAGAGGCGTTACCCATTGATATTGGCGAAGTCGAACTTTTTAACCCCAAACTATATAAGGTTAAAATCCTGCTCTTGTTACGGGCGTTTGAAAAAAAATTCCCTGCAATATCAGATAAACATAAGGCAGAGGATCACTTTGGCAGCGCTGAAAAAATCAACCTGTTAGATCTCTTTTCTTACCTTGAAAGCTTTGCCAATTCCTTTAATATCCCCAGACCCAACTATCTCCAAGGGATGGTCGCCCAAAAAACGGCCCAAATCGCCGCCAAAAGCGAAAACGACTTTAACGCCAGCATCGTGCGGATGCAGACCTTTTTAGACAAGGTGAAGTTAATGGCGGTGGACCTAGGCAGTGGGGAGGTTGCGCCAGTCAAAGACGATTTTGCGGCCTTGCCCAAATTGGTCGAATTGATTTTTAAGAGTTACGACGCCTTTTTACTAAAACAAGAAACCAACATGGGCAAACGGATTGGCACCATTGCTTGGTACCAACATGAGCTACCTACGATTGAGGATTTGATTAAATGTACCGGATCCAAATCAATCCGCCAAAATATTGAATTGGCTTATAAACAATTGGCCAAGATCTGCGGATTAAACGTGCCCGGATATCCTTCTAACCGGCTGTTTTACTTATACAACGCCGAGCCCGGAGACGTTCTTAGCGCAGAGCAGTTAGCCATGAACCATTGGATTATACTTTCGCCAGGGTTGACTTTAGAAAATGTCCAAGGGGTGGTCACCCAGATCAAACCAGGGACCATCTTGGGCGGACATAGTTGGATGGATTATGCGGGGGACCCCAAACGGGCGATGACGGTCAAGGTGCGGGCCAAAAAGGCGGAGGAGCCCAAGTGGCAGGCCGGGCTGGTTTGTTTTCCCAAACAAGAACAACCTTGGAGCCAAGGCAAACTCGATCCCCAGAGGATGCCCCTATACGGGCGGCTGGCTCAATGGCTAAGCGACCGGATGTTGGGCTTTATTAGTGAATTAGGGGCGGTACGGGATACCCATTTTGACCTCTACACCAAGTCGGAAGAGGTGCGCGATTTTGAAACCCGGGTCCAGGCCTTCGAAAACCAGCGTTTACCCCTAAATAAAGAGCAGTGGCAGGCTATTGTTCATTACCTAGTGGACGCCATTGGTATGAAACCCAGTGCTAGCGAGCCCCAACCCTCTGAAACCATAGCCAAGGCTACCTATAACCACCTCTTGCGGACGATTAAAACCGAAAGCCCCGAGTTGAGCCTAGACGAGGTGGGCAACCGGGCCTACACCGCCTTTCGGTTACACCTAACCGAGATGGTCGCCCTAGCCAAGGCGCACGACCCCAACCAAAACCGCCCGATTAATAAAACCGACTACTTCAAAGGCCTAGAAGACGACGCCCGCCGGATTTTTTTAAGAATCAAACAATCGGTCGAAGCAGGTTATTTTAATCTAGCCACCACCGAAAGCCCCGCGATCAACCTCATCCAAATCGCCGAAGATCTGACCAACTTTCCCGAAGCCTTCGCCATTTTCGTCAACGAGTGGATTAAGGCGTTAGAACAGGCCCAAGTTAAGTTAATGCTCGAAACCAAACGCTACCAAGAACAAGCCGCCCTCGCCTCCACCACCCGCAACCAATACAACCTCCAAGAACTCCAAGCCAAACTAGTCGCTGAAGGGGTCACCAAACTAAGGAAGTTGCTTTTGCCGCTTTATTAAAGGGCTAGGTGCAGTTGATGAGTAGGTTATTTGTACCTGAAGGTAATTCTCCGTTAAAAATGCAATCCTCAAAGACATTGTCCAAAAAATTAAATGTTTCGGTTTGCTTGAAAGTACAGCCTTTGAAGAAACTTCTTTGAAAAGTTTCTTTCCTCCGTTTGATGCCAATTGGGGATTCAAATTGGCAATCTTGGAAAAAACAAAAATTCGCGAAGGATTTTGAATTGCTGTAAAAGGTAAAACCACATTGGTCGAACTGTGAGCCTGTTGCAAAAAAAGAGCTACCAGCGGCAAGAGTTAAAAGGCTACTATTTTGGATTATGCAAAAACGGATTCTTAAATCGGTTCGGGAAATCTCAAGTTTTTCCGCAAACGAAATAGAAACAAAATCAATTTGTGGTAAATTCCGAAACAGGAGAATAGGGTTCTGCGCTGCTGTGTTTTCGCAAAACCATTGGTACCAAACGGGGAGTGAACATTTTTCGATTTCCGTGAAATAGCTGCGTAGATCACTAGGTAAACTTTGAAGATTATTAGGCGTTTTTGGGTGAGCGGCATCAAGACGTTCCTTAATCGTTTTTCCAATTGCCTTTTGGATTCGTTGTGCCAACACCTGCCAAGCTTCTTCTTCAAGTGGGGCTCCATACATACCAGACAAAAACCGGCTAAACTGCTGTAAATTAACCATTTCATCTTCCACTTTTTCAAAGCTTTGCGCTTGTCTCAGCAGCTCTCCCCGGCGGTCTTCTTCTTCGCGGCGGTGGGCGAGGGCAACCTCTTGGGATTTGTGGTCGATTTCTTGGCGGCGGTCCTGGTCGCGCCAGAGCCAGATCAAAAAGGCAAAGGGGGCGGCTAGGAGTGCTGGGAGGAGGGTCGAGGCAGGACGTTCTCCAAAAACTTTGAGGTAGTTTCCAATATTGGCTGGAATATCGGTCCAAACAAACGCGGATAAATAGGCCATGCCCACCACAAAAATAAGCGGTTGCCTGTATCGGGGGACCAGCACCAATTTAGTTGGCGTGCGAACCAACAAAACAAAGGAAACAAGAGGGTCAAAAATCTTGGCCAATCCTAGGTGCAATCGCACCCAATGGTCGTCGGTGTCATAACGATGGTTGTCAATCTTCTTTGAAAACTCGTCTGCCATTTCTCCACTCCAAAACATTTATCAAAAAAGCCCACTAATGGCGGACCTTAGAATTTTTAACGTTGCCAGCGGGATTGGTTGACAAAAGAAAGGCCCCCGAATGGAGGCCTTTCTTAGTCTAATCAAAAACCTAGTAACCTACTTCCCAAAAATCGTTTGTCCTTGGGATTTGAGGTCGAGGGTGGCTTGTTTGATGCGGTCGGCCATGCCGGCTTCGCCTTTTTTGAGGTAGG
>Ga0156797_135_pt5 | contig 28296 bp, 28 predicted proteins | sample RifOxyD2_FD_112098 | JGI IMG/M metagenome (GOLD analysis project Ga0156797, IMG submission 112098) | Candidatus Lambdaproteobacteria bacterium RIFOXYD2_FULL_50_16 | reverse complement strand
CGCTTGCTTGGTAAAGATTGCCAAGGGGACGCGGGCTTGATTATCAACGCCGACCAAGAAGGGGTTGAGATCTTAAGTTTGGAAGGCGAGATTAAGCGGGTCGAACGGGCCCAGGTCGAGCATATTTTAATCTACAACTCTCTCGAAACGCCAATAACCAAGATCAACCTAAACGGAGCTCTAGGCGCGCGGTTGCGCGAGATTCAACTCGACTATGACGGAAGGGAGGGGCTGACCGGGTGGCCGATCAAGTTTGTGGAGGACTTGGTTATCTTTTTTGATTTAGAAGGCAAAACTAGTCTGCTCGCGATTGATAAAATCGTCAAAATCAGTGCCTCCCCGGTACCCTTGGGGGAGGTGGAGTTGACCCAGCAGGGGGAAAAAACCGAGTTGATTTTGGGCAACGCTCTGGCCCAATGTACTGAAGCGCCCAGGCCGGGGCTTTATCCAACCCGCACCATTAGCGACCAAATCCGTATTTCCCAATTTTTTTCGACTTACCAAAAGGGTTTCGAGCGGCTCTCCCGGTTTCAGTCGCGCACTAGGTTTTACGCCAAACCCTTTGTTTTCGACCGCGAAACCAAACTGGGCCTGCCTTTGATGGCGCCAGGGCGAGAACAAGAGATACCTGGACAGTTCCCCTTTTATTTCCAGTGGTCTGCAGGACGGCCTTACTCGCACCAGGGCTTAACCGTCTTAGGGACCAAACCCAATGAGTGGTTGCCCCAGGTGGAGCCCATCTTTGTGATGCAAACCGATCTGAAGTCCCACTTTTTTAACGCGAGTTTTGGGGGCAACCCGTTGGCCCTTTCGGCGGGGTCTAACTATCTAGTGGCCAGCCGCACCTTTGTGGCCGATTATGTTAAAAAGGTGGCAACCAAAGAAGCTAGCCTGACCCCGTCTTTTAACTACTACGCCATGAGTGGGATTGATTACGGGCCCTGGTCGGTGGCGGGTGGGGCTTATTACCCAATATACGGAGTGGGCGCGGGGGGATTGTTCCGCGAGGTGTTGCCAACCAGGGCAAGCCCCATGGCTAGGTTACTGTATCAACAAGCTCGCTGGAGGTTTAAAGCGATTTGGTCAGCCAGTAATTATAGCAGTGGCAGCCCCACCAAACTTGACTTAAGGCTTGCTACGATGGACGAACTGGCTGGGAGCGGTTTGGTTACCGCCCAAGAGGCCGTATTGATAACTGATTTAACCCGCTTTGATTTAAACGCCCGCTATTTGAGGCTCGGGGTTGATCAGGAATTAAATGATCAAGTCCAGTATGGAGTGGACGCAATCAGGGTCGAGGTGGACTACTCGGAAACCTATCAAGGTTGGGATCAGAATTATCAGGCGCGAAACTGGATTTCGCGGGCTTTTGTTAAACAAAAATTTGGTTCTTACGTTGAACTGCGAGGGCAAGTAAACCTTTTCTGGCGGCAGTTTGATTTAGTCTATTTTGGCAAAACCAGCCGCTTTAGCGAACAGCAATACTCCCTGATAGGTTCCATTGAATTTATCATATAAAGCTATATTAATTGGGGTTTTATGCTGGCTCCCCTGGACGGCTCAAGCGCTGAACTTAACCGCGCTTTATCAAGGGGCTTGCAAGCGTAGTTTAGGGGTGATTTTAGAGGTTGGTGACGAGCGCTTAACCCTCTTGGATTTAGAGGGGCATTTCCAGGAAATTCGGCGGTTTGAAGTGGTATATGCGGCTTATTATCCGGTTGGCCAGTTGCCCTTAGAAAAAACCGAGCGCCCCTTAACTAATCCCTTAAGAATCAGTACCATTCATCAAAATGAGTTGCAAACCTTAGCGGAGGGTTGGGCGATCGACTTTTCGGAAGCAGAGATATCCTTTCTTACCCTAGAAGGCCGAGAAATAATAATTCAGCGGGACTCGATCTGGGATATTGAGGAGCTCACTTTGGATCAGGAGCTCAAATTCCAAGCGCAAAAAACCGAACCACTAGACTTTGTACACCCTTACCCTTTCGCGCATTGCAACGGGCACGCCACGGGCAAAAAAATATATCCCCAACAACTCTTGGCCGATCCCTTTATGATAAAAAGGGAGTTTGACCGCTTAGAAACCGAAGATAAGGTGATCCACGGGTATCAAGAAAACAAGGTTTTTTACCCAGTGCCCCAAGTCTATTCAAATCACAATAGTTTGGGCCTCTGGATGGTCTCGGGGAGCCGTTATGGCTCCAGCCGAAACCGGGTTAATAGCTTTATCCCTAGTTTTGTTTCAGAGCTTTCTGAAGGCCCCTATGGATTCCAGCGCATCTTAGTCACCGGGACCGCGCCCATGCCTTATAGCCTGCACGAAGAGCCCCAAAGCCAGTTTTACTACCGGCTCAAAGCGGACTATGTGCATTTTTCGATCATGTATGACTTTGACCGGCTCCTTTTGGGCGAGGAGCGATTTAAGTGGTCGAAATTGGACCTAGGCCCAGTGGATTTTAGGTTAAACGAACTCCAACATATTTCGGCAGGTTATGATTATGGCCACTGGTCCGCCGAATATGCCTGGACCCCCATCCAGTATGGGGTGAACGTAGAAAATAGATTTTTCAAAAACCGGGTGGACTTAAACCAGCTTGCTTTGCGTTTTCAAAATCGCAGCTTTATGACCGAATTTCATTATGGTTTTGCGGTAGATGGCAAGGTGGATAACATTGTATTTTCCGAGTCCGATAGCCCAGAGATGATCGCGCAAAAGGAGCGTTTAAAAAAAGAAATCGCTTCCGCAGCGGACTACTTAACTGATATACGCCACTACCGCATCAACCTGGACCTTAAAAAACTTCTCCCCTTCTCGCCTGAGATTAGTTACATCGGGCGCAAGGTGGACTATACCCGCGATGCCAGCCAAACCGAAGCCGCCAGCCGCCTAGTTCAACAAACCCATATTTTAGCTCTGTGGGTGGCTCAAGAGTTGCCTTTGGATTTGCGGGTTACCGGATTTTTGTCCGGCGAATCGGCGCAAAGCGCCTATGGCCAACAAGACACCTCTAAAAATCAGTCCAAACTCTATTTCAAAGGTGGGGCCAAGTTGGACCTGACCTTTTAGGGGTTGCCGCCGGAGTCTAAAACGTGGAGAATGGAGAAACTATTCTGCATAAACTATGGGCTCAAAGTTTCGATTTGTATTGCTAGGTGTTTACCTGTTCCCTTTGGTCGCTTGGGCGCACTACCCTGAGCATCTTGACCAACTGGTTGCCGAGAGGTCTTGCCCAGGGTGCCAGCTTTCCAACGTTCCCTTATCGGGAGTGGAAATCAAAGGGGCGAAACTCGCCGGAGCCTTGATGAAAGGGGCCCAAGCCGAGTGGGCTGACCTCGAAGGGGCCGATCTTTCCGAAGCCATCCTAGACAAAAGCAACTTCCGTTGGGCCAATCTAGAACAGGCGAATTTGTCAGGCGCCCATTTGGCCGGGGCCGATTTTGGCACGGCCCGGATGAATCAAGCAAAAATGATTGGCATTATTGCTCCCAAGGTTGAGTTTAGTTACGCCGATCTGACCCGGGTGGATCTGTCGGGGGCCCAGCTTCAATTGGCTAAGTTTTTAGGGGTTAATCTGCACGAGTCTAGGTTGGTAAACGCGAATCTCGAAAATGCTTTTATCGAACAATCCGACCTAACGGAAACCGATTTTAGTGGCGCTCGTTTGGGACATGCGAGCCTAAAGGGCAGTAACTTAAAAGGGGCCGATCTGCGAAAAGCCAATCTGGAAGGGGCCAAGATCGATAAGGCCAACTTTGAAAAGGTCCAACTTTCTGAAGCTGTTTGGATCGATGGTAGGATTTGCGCCTTAGGTTCGGTAGGACAGTGCAACTAGGCGGGTTGATGAAACTAGAATGTGATTTTTATCCAGTTGACCCAGATCAACTCAAACGAGAAAAAGCCAAAGCGCGAGAACTACGCCACAGCCAGTGGTGGAAAAATTTAAGAGGGCGAGGGCAGTGCTATTATTGTAAACGGCGTTTTCCGGCTTTGGAGTTGACCATGGATCATTTAGTCCCCCTCTCGCGGGGTGGAAAGTCGGTCAAACAAAATGTGGTGCCTTGTTGCAAGGAATGTAACAACCAGAAAAAATATCTGCTACCCGTCGAATGGGAAGCCTATCTACAAGGTAAGTTGGTTGAGCCCTGAAAACCCCTGGACCCTGTTCAAACGTCCGATTGTCGCTTTGGCCCCCATGGACGGCGTCACAGACCGGGCCTTTCGTCAGGTGGTCCGCCGTTTAAATCCAGAGGTGTTATTATATTCCGAGTTTACCTCGATCAACGGGATCGAACATTCAGGGCAGGTGAGGGAGCGGCTCCGGTTCGAAAACATGGAGTTGCCCTATTTGGTTCAACTCTTTGGCCGTGAGCCCGCCTTGTTTGCCAAGATAGCTCAAGAGATTTCGGACCAAGGGATTAGTGGGATTGATATAAACCTAGGCTGTCCTTCGAAACGAATCGTGCAAAACGGCAACGGCGCCGCTCTAATCAAAGAGCCCGACCTAGCCTGCCAGATTGTTGAAGCCACAGCCAAAGCCACCCATTTGCCGGTGACCGTAAAAACCCGTCTTGGCTGGAGTGACGCTGAAAATCTGATCCCTTTTGCCAAAAGTTTAGAGTCAGCGGGGGCGCAGTTGATCACCATTCATGGACGCACCGCCAAGATGGGTTATCGGGGGGAGGCTGACTGGGAGCCGATCTACGAATTAAAAAAGGCCCTGTCGATCCCGGTTTTAGGGAACGGGGATTTAAGAGGTGGTGACCAGGGAAAAGGACAGCTTAAAAACCTGGACGGCTTTATGATTGGCCGCGCTAGTTTGGGCAACCCCTGGGTCTTTTGGTCTGAAGAAAAACGAGCGGAAGTGACCTTGCGGGATAAAATTGAAGTGATGATCGAGCATCTACAGGCGCTCCTTAGTTACCAGCCCGAGCACAAAGCTTTAATTGAATTTCGCAAACACTTAGGCGGTTATGTCTCTGGGTTCAGGGACGCGAAAGTTGCTCGAAGGGAGCTGATGGAAAGCCAAAGCCCAAGTGAATTTACCCAACGCGCCTTATCATTGGTATCATGAGCGAATCTGATTTATATTTACATCGCGGGGTTTCCTCTTCTAAAAGCGAAGTGCACAAGGCCATTGGCTCCCGAGACAAAGGGCTTTTTCCAGGCGCTTTCGCACAAGTGCTCCCTGATCATCTCTCTGGTGACCCAGAGGCCTGCCTTTTAATGCACGCCGACGGGGCGGGGACCAAATCTTCGCTGGCCTATTTGTATTGGAAAGAAACGGGGGATCTCAATGTTTTTAAAGGCATCGCCCAAGACTCGCTGGTGATGAACCTGGACGACTTGGGTTGCGTGGGGGCGGTAACCGGGTTTGTACTTTCTAACACCATTGGCCGTAACAAGTTTTTGATCCCTGGCGAGGTAATCCAAGCGGTGATCGAAGGTTATAGTGAAGTGGCAGCCCGCTTAGCAAAAGAGGGGATCGAGATCCATATGGCTGGAGGCGAGACCGCCGACCTGGGCGACTTGGTGCGCACCTTGATTGTCGATTCAACCGTGGCGGTGCGGATGAAACGAAAAGCGGTTATCGACCTTGGGCAGGTGAAACCAGGAATGAAACTGGTGGGTTTCGCCAGCTTTGGCCAAGCCCGCTGGGAGACTGAATATAATTCGGGGATTGGCTCCAACGGCCTGACGGCCGCCCGCCATGATGGCTTGGTCCATGATTACGCCCAATATTATCCCGAGTCTTTCGCGCCCGAAATCCCTGAGAATCTAGTTTATTTAGGAAAAAACAAGATCACCGATCCTTTGGCAGGAACCCCCTTGTCCGTTGGTCAAGCCTTACTCTCGCCAACTCGCACCTATTTGCCATTGATCAAGAGCATGATCAAGGAGTTTGGCGGGGAAATCAAAGGGTTGATCCACTGTAGCGGGGGTGGGCAAACTAAGTGTGTTAAATTTGGTCAGGGGATTCATTGGATCAAAGACAACCTTATTGAACCGCCCCCCATATTTAAACGGATTCAAGAAAACAACGGTTATAGTCTAGCCGAAATGTTGCCTGTATATAACATGGGCCAGCGTTTGGAGGCGGTGGTGTCGGCGGACATGGTGGCCCCGGTGATCGCTTTATCAAAAAGTTTGGGAATCCTGGCGCAAGAGACCGGGCGGTTAGAAGCCTCTTCGGGGGCGAACCACTTGAGTATTTTTGCTCAAGGTGAGGAGATCCAGTTTGGGGCCTAGTTATTATTCAGACGAGCAAAAAAAGGCGCTTTTGCTATTGGCTCGAAAGGAATTAGAGGAAAAACTTTTAGGGAAGAAATACAACCAAAAGGCCTTTTCAGACCCCGCCTTTTTGGCCCCGCGAGGTTGCTTTGTGACTCTTTATAAAGCAGGAGAACTGCGGGGGTGTATCGGCCAATTAGAATCGGATGAGCCCCTGGGGCGGTTGGTGCCTGTTTTGGCGGTGGAATCGGCGCTGCAAGACCGGCGCTTTGCCCCGGTCCAGGGGGACGAATTGGGTCAGATTGTGATCGAAATCTCGGTCTTGACCCCACCCCAAGCAATGGGGCCCGGAACGATTGATCAACTCTTAGAGCGACTGCGGCCCTTGGTGGACGGGGTGATCTTAGAGGCTCAAGGACGTAGGGCAACCTTTTTGCCCCAAGTGTGGGAGCAACTAAGCTCGAAAAAAGAATTTATCTCAAGCCTCTGCCGCAAAGCGGCACTCCCGGCAGATTATTGGCGGGAAGGGGCGATGCAACTTTATACCTATCAAGCCCATCACTTTAAGGAAGAAACATGACCGAGCACCTGCTTTTACAAGCTGCCTTTAAAAAGCCAATTGCCCGCACCCCGGTCTGGGTAATGCGCCAAGCAGGCCGCTACCTGCCCGAATACCGGGCGACTCGGGCCAAGGCTGGGGACTTTTTAGGGCTGTGTAAAAATGTCGATTTGGCGGTCGAGGTGACCTTGCAACCGTTAGATATCATTGGGGTAGATGGGGTGATTTTGTTTTCAGACATCTTGACCCCCCTGGAACCTATGGGTTTGGAGCTTAGCTTTAATCCCTCTCCGGTTTTTGCCAATCCCCTTAAAAGCGAGGCCGACATTGACAACTTGAGGGTTCCCGATCCAGCGGAAGGGGTGCCTTATGTAGGGGCGATTTTAAAAAAATTGCGGGTTGAGGTCAGGGACCGCGTGCCGGTTATTGGGTTTGCCGGGGCGCCCTTTACCTTGGCTTGTTACGCAGTCGAAGGCGGAGGGTCAAAGCTTTTTTCCAAAACCAAATCCCTTTTTTTCGATCAACCCAAATTGGCTTTTAAGTTAATGGATAAGCTGACGGATATGACCATCAGCTACCTTAACTACCAGATTGATTCGGGCGCACAGATGGTTCAGATCTTTGACACCTGGGCTGGTAGCCTTTGTCCTGACGACTATGACCGTTACGTCTTCCCCTGGGTGGCCAAGGTGTTTGCCGGGCTTAAGGGCCAGGGCCTAGTGCCTCGTTGTTACTATATTAACGGTGGAGCGCATTTGCTCGAACGCATGGCCCAGACAGGTGCTGACGTAGTTGGGCTTGATTGGATGAGTGATTTAGGCACCGTCAAAGCCCGAATAGGGCACCAAGTGGCCCTGCAAGGCAACCTTGACCCGAACGTCCTTTTTGCCAGCCCCGACGTGATCCGCAGCCGGGTCAAGGAGATTTTGGACAAGTGGGGCAAAGACTCGGGTCATATCTTTAACCTAGGCCATGGAATCGATAAAGACGTAAATCCCGAACACCTCAAGGCTATGGTAGCAGCGGTCAAGGAATTTTCGGTACGCTAAGGCCCTATGAGCCTCGCCGATCTGCTATACCTAATCCCCCTGGTGCTTTGCTCACCCTGCCTGTTGGTATTGGGGTTGGGTATGCCCCAAGTGCGGCGGCAGCTGATACGTTTATTTTTTAGGATGCCCCCCCAACTGGCCCCGGCTAAAGCGGGGCGGGTGTGGTTTCATGGGGCTAGCTTAGGTGAACTCGGTTTGGCGCTCGATTTAGCCGCCCAACTACAGGCCCGCCGACCTAAACTGGAGGTGGTGTTTAGCACCAACCGCGAACCAGCACTCTTGCGAGGGCAGGAGCGGGGGGTGCAGATTTGGTACAAACCCTTCGATTTTAGCTGGCTCATGCGGCGCTTGATCCACCGATTAGAGCCTGACCTCTTGGTCTTGATGGAGACTGAGTTGTGGCCTAATCTCATTGGGCAATTTAAGGGACCCATTCTGCTACTTAACGGGCGATTATCAGACGGGCATTTTGATAATTACCAACGGTTCCGCTTTTTAGTTGGTCCTTTGGTGTCGCGGTTGGACCGGATTTTGGCGGGGGATGTGATTTCAGCTAGCCGCTTTTTGGAGCTAGGAGCCCAAGAGGTCAGCACACCGGGCAACCTGAAATACCGATTGCCACCGGCACCCCAACCAGAGCAGCTAGCAAGCCTGCGCAGCCTCTGCGGACTGGGTGGGGAACCCCTGTTAGTCGCCGGTTCTATCCAGCCCGAAGAGGTGGGACCCTTGGGATTGGCAATGAAGATTATAGGGGAAACAAGACCCGAAGTGCGCCTGATTATGGTTCCTCGGCACGCCGAGAAAAAAGCCGAATTTAAGGAACAAATAAAAATACATCACCTAGAAGGGTTTTTCGCCAGCGATGGGCCCTGGCCAGGTTCGGGGTTTTATATTTTGGATCAAACGGGGCTGCTATTAAGCCTTTACAGCCTAGCGGACTGGGTTTTTGTAGGGGGGAGTTGGGTCCTTCGGGGTGGGCAAAATATGATGGAACCGATAGGTCTAGGCAAGCCCACCGCCACTGGGCCCTTAACCGCAAACTTCAAAGAACCGGTCGCTAGGCTCTGCGAGGCCGGGGGGCTGGTGGTGGTCGATGATGCAGAAGCCTTGGCCCGCTGGGTGCTAGCGGGCCCGAATCAACAACAAGCCTTGGCTGGACTAGAGGCCCTCAATGGGCTGGCAGGTCACGCCTGGCAAGCGAGTTTAGATGAAATTGAAAGGCTTTTGGATACTGTGGTTTAGCTTTTTGGCCCCCCAACTTTGGGCTGGTGGAATGGTCTTGATTGACCCTGCCAAAACCCCTAATCTACCTCCCAAATACCAAGGGGTTAAACCCTTTTACATAGACCAGTTTGAAGTCACCTTGGGTGAGCAGGTTAGCTTTAAAAAAAAACAGATTTACAAACGGGTAGATGAGTTTCAAGCAAAAGAAGCCCCTGACCCTGCCAAACCAGCCAACCTCGCCCCTTGGTATGAGGCCGCCCATTTTTGCGAGGTCTTAGGAAAACGCTTGCCCACCGCCTTAGAGTGGGAGTTGGCCGCCGGGGTCCATCGCAAATACCCCTGGGGCGACGAACCCCCCAACGCCAAGCGCGGTAATTTTTGTGATAAAAGCTGCAAATCCCCCTGGAACCTGTGGCGAGAACAAGACGGTTTTGAGCGCAGTTCGCCGGTCGGTCGTTTTGTAGAGGGGGCGACCCCTGAAGGAGTCTTTGACTTAGCCGGGAACCTTTGGGAATGGACCAGTACCATCGCCGAGACTGGTGAAACCTTGATCTTTAGGGGCAAAGACCAAACTGCGCTGGAAAACAGCCAGGACCTAGTGATCAAAGGCGGAAGTTACGGGAGCCGGATCGAACAGCTTGAAAACCAAGCCTTTGCCCGCAGTCCGGCCAACTATAAAGCCAGCTACTTAGGATGGCGTTGTGTTAAGGATACCCTATGAAACAAATTGAGGTGATTGAGGCACTCGATCAAAAGTTGGAAATCGAACGGTTTGCCGACTACGGGCCCAACGGTTTGCAGGTCGAGGGCGACGGGCGCGAGGTGAAGCAGGTGGCTTTAGGGGTGTCCTTAAGCTTGGAATTAATCGAGGTTGCCGCACAAAATCGGGCAGATTTGATTATCACCCATCACGGCATTTTGTGGGATGGGCAAGACCCACGGATTCAGGGGCCTTTCGCTAAAAAACTAAAGCTGCTCTTAGCCAACGGAATGGCGGCCGCCAGTTATCACTTACCCCTAGATTTTCATCCTGAACTTGGCAATAACATTGGTCTTGCGCGCCTTTTGGGGTTGGAAGAAATCGAATTTATTTTGCCCAAGGCCGACTACCATATCGGGGTCATGGGGCGCCCCCGCCAAGGGGGGATTGAAAAACTATCTAGTCAAATCGAAAAAGCCTTGGGGCGCACTCCACAGGTACTGGCCTTTGGGCCGCAGGTGATCAAACGGCTGGCCATAGTTTCTGGAGGAGCCCAGAAGTCTTTTATTAAAGTGGTCCAGGCCGGAGCGGATGCCTTTTTAACGGGTGAGGCTTCTGAACAAAATTACGCTGAAGCCCAAGAATTAGGGGCGCACTACATCGCCGCCGGACATTATGCAACCGAGCGTTTAGGGATCTTGGCTTTAGAAAACTGGCTTGAGGAGGAGTTGGGACTCGATTGCCTTATGATCGAGTCGGAAAATCCCTTATAAAGGCTTGGCCCAATTGCCGGGCTGCTTCTAATATCTTCTGGATGGCCTCTGGGCGGATATGATCATAATGGATTCCCGCCAATACCATCCACTGACCCGGTTGACCTTGACATAAAATCTGGGCCAATTCCTCTGCAATTGGCCCCTCCTTGTGGATTCCTAGCGATTGGGTTCCTCCTGCTAAAGGCCCGGCCCAAGCAAAGGCCCCTAGATGAACCAACCCCCCACCCAAGACCGCCAGATAATCGGGGCCCAAGCGGTATATCTCAAGCCAAACCTCGGTTTGCTGCTCCTCAGAACCTAATTGACCCCGCCAAATTTGCTCCATCTTGACCTCCTGAGTGGACCCACCTATCTTAGGGGTATGAACCAAATTGTCAAAGCCCCATCGCTGCAAGCGTACGCCGCCCGATTACGCAAGGCCCTCTTAAAAGGGCAGCCAATCGAAAAGCTTTTAGATTTGCACCAAGCCAACCAAACCTATCTGGCCCGGTTTCGGTTAAGAAATCTAAAATTAGCCCCGCCCGACCGTTTTGCGTTTGAGTTTATCGAGCGGGTCGAGATCCTGCGCCCTGACTTTAAATCCGGTTACCAAAGGTTAGGCGGCCAGGGGCATGGGATCTTTCAAGACCTGACCGAGCGGATGATCCGTACGCAACAACTTTATTTTCCAGAGATGAAAACCTATCCTAAAGTGGTTTGGCTGGACCGGTTCTCCACTCGCAAGTTAGCCCATTATTCTTTAAATCGAGACGAAATCGCTTTTTCATTAATCTTTGACCGACTCAACGCCCCCAAGGTCCTGCTCGACTATCTAGCCTTTCACGAGTTACTCCACAAAGACGTGGGGATCAAGCGGCAAAAGGGGCGAATCTCAGCACATGGGCCAGATTTTAAAGCCAGAGAGCGGGAGTACCCTGGTTTTAAGGAGATTGAACCCTTGATTCACCGGTTTATGCGGGGGGACCTGTGATTTTGGCGATTGAAACCAGCTGCGATGATTCGGCAGTGGCCCTGCTTAATGAAGCGGGCCAGCCGGTTTATGAGGCGATTTCGTCTCAAGCTGGGCTGCATGCTAAGTATGGTGGGGTCGTGCCTGAAATGGCTAGCCGCCAACATTTAGCGACCTTGCCCTTGATGCTGGATCAGTTAAAACAGGAGGTCGGGCTAAACCCTGACCAAATCAAAGCGATAGCGGTCACCCAAGCGCCAGGGCTGATAGGCTCGGTTTTGGTGGGGCTTAATTATGCCAAGTCACTCGCTTGGGCCTGGGACAAACCTTTGGTGCCGGTTGACCACTTAGAGGGCCATCTTTTAGCCCCCTTTTTGGACCATCCCGATTTTAAATTTCCTTTCTTAAGCCTGATCGCTTCTGGCGGCCACACCCATTTGATTTTGGCTAAAGGGTTAGGAGACTATCACCTGTTAGGTAAAACCCTAGACGACGCCTTAGGCGAGGCCTTTGATAAAACCGCCAAACTTTTAGGGCTAAGCTATCCGGGCGGACCCATCCTTGACCGTATTGCCCAAGGCTCGGTCAGGGCGGATATCGAATTCCCCTTGCCCTTACAAAAATCAAAAACCTTGGATTTTAGCTTTTCTGGGATTAAAACCGCTGTAAAAAATCAAGCGATTGCTAGGCAATTGAGGGTGGAAAATTCGGAGTTGGTCGGATACGCTGGCTTTGAGGCTTGGGATTCGAGGCGAAAGGAAGAGGTGGGCAACCTGGTGGCTAGTTTTCAAAACTGCGCGGTGCGAATCGTTTGTCAGCGGTTTTCCCAGGCCCTAGAGCGGGTGTCGGTCTCCCAGATTAGTTTAACCGGGGGAGTGGCGGCTAATTCCGCCTTGGCCGGGGGGTTGGCTGCACTGGCCAAAGAAAAAGGATTAGGTTTTTTCCGCCCTAGCTTAAAACATTGCACTGACAACGCCGCCATGATTGGCCTAGTTGCCCAACTTTACCTAAAACAAGGTTTGGGCGTGGCTCCAGACCCTAGAGGGCTCCGCGCCTCGCCCAAAAGCGCCATTGGTTTGATGGAACTTAGCCCTGACTTCGCTTTTTAATATAACTATGATCCCTATCCTAAGACGCTGGAATCAGAAATTTTCCGAGATCAATCCCAAGTTCACTTGGGGGATTCCCTTGGGCTTAACGGTCTTGGTGAGTCTGTTGTTTTTATCCAACTTGTTATGGGTAAGTGAGGGGGAGTCTCCAGCCGAGATCGTTGTAGAAGACACCCCTGCCCCGGCTACTGAAGCAAGCCCTGGAGCTAACGAAAATAGCGAAGGACCTTCCTCTATTTTGGGTGAAGCCCCTGATCAAGAGGTGGAGCCTAGCTTGTTAATTGAGGTTTCTCCAGGCAACTGGGAATTTCAAAAACGGGCCTATATTTTCACCGACTTGGACCAGTGGCGGGTGATCTGGATCGGGAACCACCAAAAATTAGACCTACCCCTAGCCCCACCCGCGCCAGACCCTTATGTTTATCAATTTAAAGGCGATAGCGGCCTTATTCGCCAGTCCGCAGATACCCAGGCGAAAACCGAATTAAGTTTTGATCGCAGCCGAAAGCGGCGCTACTCCCTCCAGTTGGCAAGCCTCCCCGCAGACCGTTTGGTGGAATTGGCCAAGCTCGCGCGCCAATTATTTGAAACAGGCCAGCAGGCCTATTTGTACCGAAGCGCAGAGCCCCGCCCGACCCCTAAAGGGGACCAATATTTTTATAGTTTAAGGATAGGTTTTTTTGAGTCAGACGCGGAAACGACTAGGTTGGCGGAGGTTTTGCAAAAGGAGTCCCCAGACCAAACCCTGTTATCTAACCCCTGGCCAGTTTATCCAGATGCCTTAGAAAAAGAGGCCGAGTTAATCGACTTTCGGGTGCAGCGCAATCGACCTTGGTCGATCGATTTTGGTGGGCAAAACAACAAAGAAAAGATCTTAACGGATCTAGCCCAAGCAGCTCCTTATTTAGAGCATTGCTTTGTATTACAACGCAAAGGCGACCAGGGTTATGGCTACCGGCTTAAAGGTGGATTTTTCGAATCCCAAGAAGCAGCGCAAGCGGTGCTAGACAAAATCCGCCGCGAATCGGGGGTTCCCTTTGCGGGAGCAAGGTTAAGTGCGCAGCAATATAAAATCAGCCAAGACAAAGGGCCTTGAGCAGGTCCATGAAAATCCTTCACCTTTCAGATCTGCACTTTGGGGCCAACCAAGCGGGATTAGGCGGGGCAGGGCCCTTTTCTAAGCGGCTTTTGGGGTTGAGTAATCTCAAATTGAACCCCAAACGAAAGCCCGATCCCAGGGTGCAAGAGGCGATCATCAATCAGGCGCTAGCCCTCGATTGGGACTATTTGATCTTATCAGGCGACTTAACCCATTTGGGCACCAAACCCGAGCTTGACGAGGCTCGAACCCGCCTGGAACCCTTAATTAAAAAGGCACCAGGGCGTTTGCTCCTCACGGCTGGGAACCATGATCGTTATGTCCTCCAATCCCTTGGGCTTTTAGAGAAAACCTTCGGGGATTGTTTTCCGTTTAATCAAAATCGGGTTGGTATCCCTCATTTGATAACTGAGGAAGGTTGGCTGATTGCTGAATTGCCCATGGCCAGACCCGCTTGGGGTGCAAAGGGACAGGTCCAACTGGAATATAATGAAGTGAAAGAGTTTTTCTTAGGAGCGAATTTGCCTGTTCTGCTTTACGGGCATTATCCGCTGGTTTGGCCAGCGGGGTTTAGGGAGCCGTTTACCCATAGTTTGTGGGCGCGAGAACAATGGGCCCAGCTTTGTGAATTAGCCCCAGTAGCCGCCTACTTGCACGGCCACGTCCACCAGAATTGGGCTTTTGAACCGCCCAAGGGGAATTATTGGGCGGTCAACGCGGGTGGGTCTCTTTGGAGTGGAGGTTACTTGCTTACTTTGGCTTCGAATCGATGTTTGCCCCCTCAACCTCTTTGGCCGCTTGCTTAATCTCTGCGACCAACTCATCGACCTTTTGGGCGTCGAAATTGCCGTCATAAGAAAACCGCACCTTACCTTGCGGATCAATAATCGAGATCGAATAGCTATCATCCCCAAGGCCCCACTTAACCAGGGCCTTCTTCATGTCTTTAGCATAATGGGTGGTAGGGTGTTCTTTTTGCGAGCTTTCTAAACTGGACTGAATCGCTGAATTAGGAAGCCAAGTAGCGTCCATGTTGATCACCACTACCGACTGGACGTAGGGCTTTGTGGGCAAGGCCGCCAAGGCCTCGACTGCGATTTTGTTTTTGTCTTTTTCGTCGGGATCAACGTAAAACAAAACAATAATCTTGCCCTGATATTGATCCGTGCTCCAAGCACCCCCTTCGACCCGGCCACCTGCTTCACCACTTAGGGTAATGGGCTTGATTATCGAGCCCACAGGCAAGGCCGCCATAGCTGCTAGGGGAGAGCATAAAGCCATTAACAATACCAGTCGCTTAATCATGTTTTTTTCTCCAATAAAGCGTCTAAGATCTGTCCATTAGTCAGGGTGGTTCGGTATTTCAGCCAAACCCCGGTCTCTTGATATTCTTCCACCTCAATCTGAGCCAGCTGGTGGAAACGGTTCACCAAACTAGTTCGATTATAGGGAATTAACACTTCTTGGGAAACAAAATTGTTCGCGAAGTGTTCCTCGATGCTGGCTTTAAGCCTTGCCAGCCCCTCTGGGTCAAAGGCAGAAAGGACCACTGCTTGAGGGTGGTTTGAGCGCAGTACCACTAATTCTTCAGGTTCACTCACTAAGTCGGCCTTACTTAAAACCAGAATTTGTGGTACTTCGTGGGCCCCAATCTCTTCTAAAACCTCAAAGGTGGTGCGGAGCTCGGTTTGCAGCTTTGGACTGTGGGCGTCAGCAATGTGCAACAATAAATCGGCGTCGCGAACCACGGCTAAGGTGCTGCGAAAACTGGCTACTAGGCTGTGGGGCAAGTTTTGAATAAAACCAACCGTATCCGAAAGTAAAATCTCTGGATTAAAAAAACCGTCCATCTTACGGGTGCGCGATTCCAAGGTGGCAAAGAGTTGGTCTTTGCCTTCAATACCAAGGTCGCTTAGACGGTTCATCAAGGTGGTTTTTCCCGCGTTTGTATAACCCACCAACGCTACCCGCAGGCAGTTTTGCCGGTTTTTGCTTTGAACCCCTCGGTCTTTTTCTACCTGGGCTAACTGTTTTTCGAGGCGAGATATTCGGAGTCGGATGATGTTGCGGTCAGTGGTGACCTGTTTTTCCCCAGTGCCCCGGCTGGCAGAAATCCCACCCTTTTCCCGGTCTAAGTGTGCCCACATCCCCACCAAGCGAGGCAGCATATATTTAAGCTGCGCAAGTTCCACTTGCGCCCTGGCTTCGGGGGTTTGGGCGTGGTCAGCAAAGATTTCTAAAATAAGCTGGGTCCGGTCGATAACCATCGTGCCGAAGTATTGTTCTAAAAATCGGCCTTGGTTGGGGGATAGGTCGTGATCTAAGATTAAAATATCAAAAGGTTCGACTTCATACCTTTCTTTAATCTCGGCTAACTTCCCTTTGCCTAGATATCCTTTGCCATCGGGCCGGTCTCTGGACTGAATCTCTTGACCCACTACCACAAAACCCAAGGTGTCCGCTAACGCAGCAAGCTCCACCATGGAGCGTTGGCATTCGACCAAATCTTGCTGTTTTAGATGCACCGCCGCCAAAAAAACCTGTTTTGGTGCTTCTTGATTTTCGATCATGTTTCCAACCAATCGCCCTCCCGAATCTGAAACCCGTTTATCCAATCGACGGCGCCGACTGGTTTTTTGGACTCTGGCTGCAAAGAAATTAACTCTAACGCCCCTTGGCCGCAGCCGACCAAGAGGGGGGACAAGGATAGAATGCGCCCAGGCTCGCCTTGGGTGGGGTGTGGGCGGCAGTAAAGGACCTTAAGCCCATGGCCCCGGTGGTGGGTAAAAACCCCGGGCCTTGGAGTGAGGCCTTGAAACTGTTGGTAAATAGTTTGAGCGCTTTGGCTCCAGTCGATCTGGCCTTCCGATTTTTCAATCATCCGAGCATAGGTGGCCAAGGCACCATCTTGGGGCTGTGGATTCAGGCTGGCAAAGCACTCAAGTGTTTCCACCCCTACTTTGGCGGCTAACTGGCTTAGGCGTTCACTCAAGGTGCCATAGGTGTCATCGGGCCGGATTGGTTCTTTTTCGCTTAAGAGTACTTCGCCCTCGTCCATAGCCAAGGACATCTTCATGCTACAAACCCCGGTGGTTGCCTCCCCCGCCATCAACGCCCGCTGAATCGGCGCTGCCCCCCGCCAGTGGGGCAGTAGGCTGGCGTGTAGGTTAATCGGGGCGACTTTAGGCAGGTCTAAAATCGTCTGAGGCAAAATCCGCCCATAAGCGATCACTACAAAAAAGTCCGCCTCCACTTGGGCCAGCTTGGCTAAGGTTTCTTGGGTTTTGACCTGGTTAGGCTGGAAAACCTCAATCCCTAACTCTAGGGCCAATTCCTTTACTGGCGGGAATTGCATTTGTTGGCCTCGGCCCTTCTTACGGTCCGGTTGGCAGACAACTAAGGGGATTTGGTGGCCCGCCACAAACAGCGCTTTTAAACTGGGGCAGGCAAACTCGGGGGTGCCAAAAAAAAGGATTCGCGCCACGATTAGATCAACCGTTGGGCCATGTGGCCAAGAGACTCCATCTGGGCCAAGGGGGCGGCCATCAAAAAACGCTCTTCAAAGGGGTCTGTGTTGGGGGTAACTTCGAACCGGCTAAGATAGCCTTGGTCCTGCATATAAAAAAGCTCTTCCCTGATTTTTCGCAAAAACTTGACCTGCTGGCTGCCGTTTTTTTGAAGGGTGAAGGCGTTTAACAGTTGCCTGCCAGGGCAGGTGAAAACCCCAGATTGGGTGCCAAATTCTACCAGCCACCAAGAAGTGAGGTAGGCCATCAAAGGGGGAACCAACCCGTGAATTTGAGCATTTTCCATCCACACCTCGCGGGGGACTAAACTTAAATGTCGCCCCAATAAACAGTTGTTTGGAGCCCACAAAAGGCGGTCTAAAAGAAGCTCGATCAACTCGCCCGACGGACCTTCTTGGCGGCCTCGGCGGAGTAGGATAGGGTTTTCAATACGGACTTGCTCGGCCTGCCTAATAACTATTAACTTTTCTAATTGCCCGAGCACGGACTCTAAAATCAAATCTTGGCGTTCGCTAACCTTGGTTTTGCCCAACAACTCTTGGTGGGATTTAGGGCTAAACCAAAATCGCTCGCCCTGGGCCTCGCCCAGTTGTTTTAGTACGGCCAAGAGGTGTTTGATGCCCTCAAAGGAATGCTCTCGCTGGATTTCTCGTTGCAGGGCTAGGAGGGTTTCGGCTGGGTTAGATGCAATTAATTCTAAGCGGCTATGACCCAGGCGAAGACTTAAAAGGCCCGCAAACTCAGGCTCAGGCAATAACTCAGCCGTAGGGATCAAAACTCGGCAGCGTTCTTCAAACAGCCGGTCTAAAAACCGTTGCAACAAGACCGCAGATTGGCAAAGTTTATTTCTTGGCTGCCAAAAGGGAGCGGCTTTGGGGCTAAGTTGATCCAGTTTGCGCCAAGCAACCAAGGGAAACTCGCCTTTAATAAAATCTAAGGCCAAATTTGCCGGGGGGATTTCATCGTCTTGGCTTAAAAAAAACAGGGCAACCGCGTCTAGTAACCGGTAAAATCCAGAATTGGCGTCTAGCAGCAACTCTTGGGCGTATTGGGGCTCCAGCGCCGCCAGGCTGGAGGTCAATTTTTCCTCAATTAGTTGCCACTTGGCTTCAATCTCTAAGGAGCGCGCGAGGATGTAAAAACAATCGAGCTTTAGCGAATAAAGGGCTGGGTCTTTAGCTAAAAATTGGGCCATGTCTTTAGCCCGAAAAATCTGTGCCGAGGTTTTGCGGAACTGATCTTTTGGTTGGTTTGAAATATGCTTAGATATCTGTTTTTCTAGGGCTTTTTCTAAGTCCTGGGCCAGATGGGTCTGGGTCAAATCCAGCAAGCGATAGAGGCTGGCAAAGAGGTCAATCTGGATCACATATCGCTCAGGATTGCCTTGAGGCGTGTGCCGTATTCCCTGAAAATGCAACATATAAAGCCAGACCAATGGTGTTTTGAGCTAGTCTAGGCAATAGCAGGGGAGGCGTCAACGCAATTGAGGGAGCTATGAGCCAGCCATATTGGAGGCCAGCCCATAGGCAAAAAGGGCCAGTCGGTCAGTTAACCTTGGTTTCTGCCGATTTGGTTTCGTGCGAAATTTCGATTAGACTCAAGCGTTTTAAGGCCTCTAACCGTTGGGTAATAAAGGGAACGATGATCTGGTCCCTTTTTTCAAAGACGCTTAAGTCTTTTCGCAAGACAAATTGCAAAAGACACTGGGTGGCTTGGGACATCCGCTCAACCACCTGGTGGTGTAGTCGGCTTTGAAAAAGGGGGTTTGGCTGACCAGAGGCTGTCCTCGCCGGGAACAGTCCGTCGATCCATTTTGAAAGCCCAGACTGCAAATCCTCCGCCCGATTATAGGTGATAAAACCCTCTAAAAAAGCGGCCATCGCTTCTAGTTCTGTTGCGGGGGTCATAAACAAGAGGTGTTGCCCACCTGCAAGTTTTTTAGCGGCTTTCGAAAACCGCCCTGAAATCTCGGTTAAAAGATTTTTGGTTTTGGTCAGCTTAACCTGATTACGCTCCACTTCGACGCGCTTGGCCATAAAGGGATTGTCCAGGTTGGCTTTGTGCTGGCTGCGAAATTCCCAATATTTTTCCAGTTCCAAGGTCAATTGCCCAGGGCCGGTCGAAAGTTTAACCAAGAGATGTTCCACCTCTAAAACCAGGGTAAAGAGTTCGGTTGGGTTGGCTCCTAGCTTCTCTGCCGCCGCCTCGATAGCCATACAACCCTCTCCATCGCTAAAAAAGGAGGGAGCCTGAAAACGTTCAAGTTTAAAATCAATCCACCAAGCATAAAGCTCGCGGGCGACGTGGCGCAAAACCCCTGCCTGCCAGCCTAAAACCTCTTGGGCATGGTCAAAAATCTGGTTGTGATGCAGGGCGTTAATCACTTTATTTTGGATCAACTCGTAATCGGCTAGGTTTTTTAGCCGAAACTCTCCGCCATCTTCGTAATTTAGGGCCTTTTCCAGCTTTAAGAAAAGGGCACCCGCCAGATATGATTCGGCCCCAGCGGCTGCTTCCGTGTCACTGCGTACGGTTTCAATATATTGGTGCATAAGCCCTCAGCGTTGATTCAGGGGTTTCTTTTTTCCCCAAGTCTCAATAAACTATCCAATCTAAAGGTTATTCAAGACCTAGGCCATATATTCGATCCTTTTACATATCAGGAGTGTTCATGTCCCAACCTCGCGTCCGTTTCGCCCCTAGTCCTACTGGATACTTGCATGTAGGAGGCCTTCGGACCTGCTTGTTTAACTATCTTTTTGCCAAAGCAAACGGCGGCACTCTGATTTTGCGCTTTGAAGACACCGATCAGTCGCGCAAAGTAGAAGGTGCCGAAGAAAATCTTTTGCGTTCGCTTAGCTGGGCAGGGATAGTTTTTGATGAAGGACCGGTTCAAGGGGGCAACTTTGGCCCTTATGTCCAGTCAGAGCGGTTGGAGATTTATAAAAAGGAGATTGATAAACTTGTGGGCCAAGGGGATGCCTATCCCTGTTTTTGTACCTCTGAAGAATTAGAGGAGATGCGCGAAAAACAACTTAAGGCCAAGCGCCCCACCCGATATGATGGCCGCTGCCGTAAAATTAAGCCAGAAGAAGCCAAAGCGCGTATTGAAGCGGGCGAACCTCATACGGTGCGAATGAAAATTATTCATTCCAAAGGGGACTATCAGGTAGAAGATTTGATCCGCGGCCAAGTCAATTTTTCACCGACCCAGATTGATGACCAAGTGCTTCTAAAAACCGACGGTTTCCCGACCTATCACTTGGCCAGCGTGGTTGATGATCATTACATGGGGATTACCCATGTAATCCGGGGGGAGGAATGGCTTCCTTCGACCCCTAAGCACCTACAACTATATGAATATTTCGGCTGGACTCCGCCCGCTTTTGCCCATTTACCCCTGCTGCTAAACACCGACCGTAGCAAACTTTCCAAACGCCAAGGCGACGTAGCCACCGAGGATTTCCGTGATAAAGGATTTTTGCCAGAGACCCTAGTAAACTTTGTGGCCCTTTTAGGCTGGAACCCTGGCGACGAGCGGGAACTATTTACCACCGAAGAGTTAATCAAAGAGTTTTCTTTAGAAAGAGTAGGCAAGGCCGGATCGGTTTTTGATTACGCCAAACTAGAGTGGATGAACCAGCAATGGATCAAAGCCAAAGACTTGGACCCGCTACTCGACCTGCTTGCCCCTTACCTGCCCGAAGCCGCCTTGGCATTGGAAAAAGAAAAGCTAAAAACGATGGTCGCCCTAGTGCGCGACAGTTTAACCCTTCTGCCCAATATCGGCGAGAAGCTAGCCCTTTTCTTAAATGACGACCCGGTTTTAACAGATCCCGAATTGGTTACCCAATTAGAAGACGAAGGGGCTAAAGCCGTATTTCGAGCGTTTTTAGAAGAGGTCGCCACCTATGAATATCTGGACCAAACCAATTTTGGGGCCTTGATGAAGGCCGTGCAAATCAAATCGGGGCAAAAAGGAAAAGGGCTTTGGGTGCCTATGCGGATTGCGGTAACCTTGGTTCAACACGGCCCAGAATTGCCATTGGTGGTTGAAATTTTTGGCAAAGAAAAGGTAATCAAGATGGTTAAAAGGGCTTTGGACTATTAGGCGTTTGGGTTAGAGTAAAAAACGGGAACTAAACTGGCTAATAAAGCCCTGTCCTATACCACTCCTTTACATAGGAAGGGCAAATGAGATAGAGAGTCTATTGTCAGAATTGATTGGTTAAAATTGTTTTATATTCGGGGGCGGGGGGACTATGGGCAATTTGCTTAAACTAGGGCTTTATCAGGCGGTTTTAGCTGGGAGTTTGGCGGGGATTTTAAGCGTAACCAGTGAAGTTATCGCGATTCAAATAGCGGTAGCCTTGATTTGGGGCGCTTTGGCTTTTGGGGGCGCCGTTTTATTAAATAAACCAGAAAACGCCCCTGCCCCAGTTGAAGCCTCTAAGTTAAAAAACACTCGGCCCAAATTCGGCGCAAATTTGGCCAATAAAGCTAAAATTGTCGATTTGGTCGGGCATATCTTTTCGATTAACGTTGAATCGGTAAACACCAATATCCAAAGGATTACGGTAAATGCCGAGCGCAACGACCTTTCGTTAGCACAAACCAATCAAGCGTTAGAACGCCTTTTAGAGGGTAGCAAAGGGATTGTTGCTAAGCTAAACCTCATTGCTGACAATTCGTCCAAGGCCATTGATTCGAGCCGTCAAGTTCAAGGAAGTATTGAGCGGGCTACGGCAAAAATAAAGGATATAGAGAAGTCGGCCCAAGCGATTAGCAAGATTGTGGTTACCATCGCTGAAATCGCCAACCAAACCAATTTATTGTCTTTAAACGCGGCCATAGAGGCGGCCAAGGCGGGAGACCAGGGAAAGGGGTTTTCGGTGGTTGCCGAAGAGGTGCGGCGGTTAGCCAATAAATCAAATACAGCGGCCCAAGATATTCGCAACCTGATTGAAACCAGCAATCAGTCGATTGTTCAAGGGGTTGCCAGTATCAGCGAATTAAGCGCCGAGTTGGTCCCGATTTTTGAGCAAATCTCTCAACTTTCGGGGGAAATTCGAAAAATCGACAAGGAAATTGAGTCTCAGTCTGAAGAAATTACCCAGGTGCGGGGAACCGGCAGGCAAGTGGCAGGGGACGTTCAAGCAAACCGCACCTATTTAGAAGAGTTATCCCAGGTAGTCTCTGGTGGGTCCGAAGGAATGGGGCTTTTAGAGCGCCTTTCTAGCTTTTTGATCGACCTTGCCGAAGATGAAGGTTTTGACCACAGCCAAGCACCTGCAGAACATGCTTTTCCCTGGAAAAAGGAATATGCTACCGGCTTGGAGCAAATCGACAGCCAACACCAGGTGCTAGTTAAATTAATCGACTTTTTGATCCACGAACAGAACCACGACGCGGACCAAGCCGAATTGGAAGCCATTTTATCGGCTTTAATCAATTACTCCATCGCTCATTTTGCTTTTGAAGAGGCAATTATGCGGCGAATTGATTACAAGGAGTTTAAGGAACACAAACACCAACACGACCTCTTTTTAGAAAGTACCCAAAAAGCAGCGGACCGGTTTTTGTCAGGGCAACTGTTGTTAGATCAAATTATTGATATTTTAAAAGAGTGGCTAGTGAAGCATATTCAAGGGGTGGACCGTCGGTATTATGAACCCTTTTCGAAAAATGGGGTTACTTGAGGGTTTGAGGCTTAGTTGTTAGGTTTAATCAGATAAGGTTCCCAAAGGGTGGTAAATGGAAAAAAACAAAAAGGTATTTGACGCGGTTTTCGATGATAACTTGGGGGTTATTGACCTGCTCAAAGCAACCCGTTTGTTTGGCCATCTTCCGCCAGAGACCCTCGATAAAATCACCCCACTCGCCCAACTCATTGATTTTCCGGTTGGTGCAGATATTCTTACGCAAGGCGAAACCAACACAAGTGTCTTCTTTTTGCTACGAGGCGAGGTAGAGGTTTTAGCCGACGGCGAATCTATCCTGATTCTGCAACGAAGAGGCGATATTTTTGGGGAGATGAGTATCATCTCTAACCGGCCCTGTACCGCCACGGTTAGGGCCTTGACCAAGGTGCGGGTGTTTGCCATCCAAGGTCGTGAAATCGGCCACTACGCAGAGATTGATCAACAAGAAATCAGCAATGTGCTTTATCGGCTTTTTGCAGAAATCTTGGTCGATAAACTGACCTTTACCACCTTTAAAGCCAAACAATTCGAAGAGGCAAAACGCGAGGCAGAAGAGGCCAATCAGGCAAAGTCCAAGTATCTGGCTATTATGAGCCACGAGATCAGAAACCCGATGAACGGGATCGTGGGGATGACCAGCCTGCTTAGAACAACGCCTATGAGCAGAGAGCAAGAGGAATATGTCAATGTGATCCGCAATTCGGGCGATAATCTCTTGATGATTATTAATGATATTTTAGACTTCTCCAAATTGGAGGCGGGGAAGCTGATTTTAGAGGAACAAAGTTTTTCGCCTCGCTCAATTATTGAGGATTCCTTTGATATCTATGCGGCCAAAGCCGCCGAAAAACACTTGGAAATGCTTTATCGCATTGAAGACGGCGTACCTGAATTTGTAGTTGGAGACTCGACCAGAGTGCGGCAAATCCTGATCAATTTGGTTGGCAACGCCCTCAAATTTACCTCAAAAGGGCAAATTTTTGTTGAACTGGCTGCAGAAAATACGGAAGAGGGGGTAACCTTGCGTTTTGGGGTGGTTGACTCGGGGATTGGAATTCCTATGGAGCGATTGCGCCAGCTTTTTAAACCCTTTAACCAAACCGATCCCTCGATCCACCGCCACTATGGGGGGACCGGGTTGGGGCTGGCGATTGTTAAAGAATTATGCTTGCAGATGGAAGGGGATATCTCAGTAAAAAGCGAGGTGAACCAAGGCAGTACCTTTGAATTTACCTTAAAAGTGAAGCCTTCAGTTGACGGGTTTCGCTCGGCACCTATGTTGCAATTGGGATCAAAGCGGGTTTTGATTATTTGTCCGCGACTGATGGTTAATTCATCCTTGGGTGTTTGGTTGGCGCACTTGGGGCTCTTGTATGACTGCGCCGAGAGCCCTAAAGCTTTAGGCAAGTTGTTAGAGGTCCCCTGGAATTATGATTTAGTTATCCTTGATTTCGACCATATCAATTTTTTTGAAGAAAGCAATAAAACCCTCATCCAAAAGGCCGGGGAGACCCCTTGGATCTATATTGGGTTTATGGGGCAGTTACTCCAGGTGGGCCCGATGCAAGGGAACCTGTTTTTCTTAAATAAACCTTTAAAACAGAACCAATTAACCGACGCCATAACCCAAGCTTTTTTAGGAGGTGTTGCCACGGCTCCTAAGGTGTACCAACCCCCTCCTCTTATAAATTTGGCCGCCCGTTTTCCCATGCGTATTCTCCTCGCCGAAGACAACGTTTCAAACCAGATGTTGTTTTTGCGGATTATGGAAAAACTTGGCTATGTTGTCGATTCAGCCAGCAACGGGATCGAAGCCACCGAAGCCGTAAAAAGGCAGAAATACGACCTAGTTTTTATGGACATCAACATGCCCGAAATGGATGGATTAGAGGCGACCCGGGAGATTTTAAAAGGAGCAAATCCGCCAGTGATTATTGCGGTTACCGCCAACGCCTTTCAAGATGACAAAAACCGATACCTAGCCGCAGGAATGCTAGATTATGTTAGCAAACCCTATGTGTTCCAGTCGATTAAAGACTTGGTCACCAAGTGGGGCGAGCGAATAGCGGGCTCCCATTAGCCTATTTTATTTTACCAAATTTCATCCTATCAGTGGGTCGCTAAAGGGGCTAGACTTATCAATGCAAAGCTTAGAAACTGGACCTCTAACCCCTCCCTAGGAACGGATGCAACCGAAAAAAGCAGAGGTAATCTCGACCATCGAGATTGTATTTCCTGAAGACTCAAATCACTTTCACTCGCTATTTGGCGGGCGCATGTTGGCTTGGATGGATAAGGCCAGCTACTATGCTGCGTTTCGATTTGCGGGCACCCCGGCGGTTACCGCTTCGGTCGAGAGTCTTGATTTTACCCATTCCCCCAAGGTGGGCGATGTGCTCGATATTACCGCCCGTGTGATTCATACTGGGCGCAGTTCGATGGTAATCCGGGTCGATGTGTACTGCCAAGATGTCGCCCACAAAAAAGAAAAGGTGCTTTCAAATACCGGGTATTTTAACTTTGTGGCCCTAACCGAAGAGGGGAAACCCTTCGAAATTCCGCCCCTTTTGATTGAGACGGACGAAGAAAGAAGGCTCTTTAAAATTGGGGCGATGGTCAAACAGCAGGCCAACGAGCGGCGCGCCAAACATTCTTGATCAGGGCACTCAGGTAAAAACCAAAAAATATTTGACTGCTAGTTTCGATAGGGTTATCTTGAGCGGAGCACTCAAGTTTAAAATTGTTCCGAGGTGATATGTTATCCATCAGCAGCAAATGCCGGTACGGTATCTTAGCCGTCTTGGCTTTAGGCGAGAACCATGGCGGGGGGTTGATGCAAATTAAGGACATTGCCACCGCTAAAAACGTACCCCGCCAATACCTAGAGCAAATCTTTAACCGGCTGGTCAACGCGGGGATTGTAAATTCGGTGCGTGGCAAAAAGGGCGGCTACCGGCTCGCCCACTCGCCTGAAAAAATAACCATCTTTGACCTAGTCGAAGTCTTAGAAGGTGGGGTGCAACTAGTGGGTATCAACGAGCCCCAAGACGCCGTCTCCGAACTCTTTGGCCGCGCCCAGGTCAGCTTAAAAAAAACCTTCGAAATCACCCTCGCCGACCTCATCGTCCGCCAACAAGCCCTCCTAGAAAACGTAATGTTCCATATTTGAGGCGGGGGATCGACTAGCTTTTCCTTAGCCCAACGGGTACAGAATGTTTTTTAGACCTTCAGCCTATCCTCGAAAGGTTGTCCACCATTCTGATTCATAGGCTCCTATTGGCCTCCATTAGAACTCCTTAGGGTTCATATTTGGGCCAGCCCCACCCTTGCTTAGCAACCATCTTCAAGCCTGCCGGCGTTTCTATTTCTGGGCAATAAAGAATGAATTCTATGGGCGAAGTCCCGATTTAAATTAGGGGGCTGAAGCCGGTTATCCTATACAAAATCCATCGGTCCCGCTAAAAAAAAGATTGACGAGGCATAGGTTATTGATCTATACATGACTAACTTGATCAACATAATCAGGAAGAGGTTTCATGGAACTGATGGTTAACGGGGAAAAAGTCACCCTAGAAGGGGGCGCAAATCTGTCCGCTTTGTTGGCGCAGCAGAAGGTCGAAAATCCAGCGATGGTTTCAGTGCAAATCAACGGGGAATTTGTTGAAAAGGAACAATATGAATCTTCCCCCCTCGCAGAAGGGGACGAGGTAGATTTCTTGTATTTTATGGGCGGGGGCTACTAAAATGAAGGGTTTTTCCACTAAAGCGATTCATGGGGTGCGCTTTAAGCCTGATGCCCATGGGTCTTTACGGATGCCGATTTACGACACCGTCTCTTTTGAACACGAGTCGGCCAAGGCAATTGAACTAGCCTTCGGCGGTAAACGGCCGGCGCACGCTTATACTCGGATATCTAATCCGACCATTGAGGATTTCGAGCAAAAGATGCGCCTCCTTTCGGGTGGGATGGCGGTTTTGGCGTTGTCTTCGGGGATGGCAGCCATTAGCAACTTGGTGATGACCCTTTGCGAGGCGGGGACCAATCTGGTCACCAGCCGCCACTTATTTGGCAACACGGTGTCTTTGTTTGAGCATAGCCTAAAGCCTTGGGGATTGGAGGTGCGTTATGCTGACATGACCAACCCAGCGGAAGTGGCGTCTTTGATCGACGAAAATACCAGGTTAGTTTTTTTAGAGATCATTACCAACCCTCAAATGGAAGTGGCGGATATTAAGGCCCTTTCGGCGATTACCCACCAAAAAGGGGTGCCCCTGATTTTAGATGGGACCGTGACCACGCCCGTGTTGTTTCGCTCAAAGGATTTTGGGGTGGACGTGGAGATTTTGTCTTCAACCAAGTATATCTCGGGTGGTGCGACCTCGGTAGGTGGGGTGATAATCGACAATGGCAATTTCGATTGGAAACAGGCTCCTCGGCTCGCAGAAAAGGCGAAACGTATCGGACCTATGGCGATGATCGCCACTTTGAGAATGGAGGTTTACCGCAACCTAGGGGCTTGCCTCGCCCCTCATAACGCCTATTTGCAGTCCTTAGGGTTAGAAACGCTAGGGCTAAGGATTGAGCGTAGTTGCGACAACGCTTTGGCGCTGGCCCAGTTTTTAGAATCCGCGCCGAAAGTGAAAAAGGTTAACTATCCTGGTTTGGCCACGTCCCCTTTTAACGCCCTGGCCCAAAGCCAGTTTGGTGGCTATGGTGGAGGGATTGTTAGCTTTGAAATGGAGTCCCGCGAGGCGGCCTTTAGAATAATAGATGGGGTTGGGCTGATTAAACGGGCCACCAACGTCAACGATAACAAATCGATGATCATCCACCCGGCTTCGACTATTTTTTGTGAATACTCGCCTGAGGAAAAATTGGAGATGCAGGTTCCTGAAGAGTTGATACGCCTATCGGTGGGGATTGAAGACCTTGAAGATTTAATCGATGATTTAACCCAAGCTTTGGAAACGGTATGATTGATTTTACAGAAGAACAACTAGAGCGCTACAGCCGCCATATCATTCTTAAAGAGGTTGGCGTCGAAGGACAGGCCAAATTGCTTTCGGCCAAGGTATTGGTGATTGGGGCCGGGGGATTGGGCAGTCCCATTGCACTTTATCTGGCAGCAGCCGGGGTGGGCACTATCGGGATTGTAGATAACGACGTAGTTGACCTCTCCAACCTCCAGCGTCAAGTGATCCACTTCACCAAAGACGTGGACGAATACAAGGTGGTGTCGGCTAAAGAAAAAATGAACGCCATCAATCCCGACGTGCAGGTGATTACCCACCAATTGTTTGTCAACGCAGACAATATTTTGGATTTGATTGCCCCTTACGATTTTATTATCGACGGCACAGATACCTTCGGGA
>Ga0156797_103_pt2 | contig 28929 bp, 27 predicted proteins | sample RifOxyD2_FD_112098 | JGI IMG/M metagenome (GOLD analysis project Ga0156797, IMG submission 112098) | Candidatus Lambdaproteobacteria bacterium RIFOXYD2_FULL_50_16 | reverse complement strand
GCCAGCACACCCTGGTGCACCCAGTCGAGGAAGGGCACTTTTGGAAAAAAAGTTCCCTAAAAAAACTAGGTGACGAAAATATCTTTCTTTTTCATCTCGATGGCGAGGCCCCTAAGAGTCAAACCAAAATTACTGGGGCTCGGCAAGCGAGCGGGAAACGGATGACCTATTTTGGTGGGCCGATTAAGCTGGCGGTGGTTTCAAATGATCACGGGCCTAGTCCAAAAACCAACCAGTCTGGTGTGGAAGATACTTGGGTTTCGATCGATGGGGCGGCCTTTGATAAATACCAAGGGCCACTCTCCTTTGGGGAAGAAAAAACCTACGATTTGCGCTTCTACGCAGTGGACCGGGTGGGTAATGTGGAAAAAATGAACCATTTTGTTTTCCGCCTCGACCTGACCAAACCAGAATCAACCATGACCCAACATGGGCCCCGTTCAGGCAGCTATTTAGGCCCCAAAAGTAGTGTCAGTATTAAAGCGGACGACCAGACCTCGGGAATTGGGGGGATCGGCTACAAGCTGTCTGGGCCTAGCACCAAATCAGGGCAATTAGGGGCGCGCCCCCTGACGATGGAAGATTTTAAATCAGGCAAATATAAACTAGCCTGGGCAGCCAAAGACCGGGTAGGTAATAAAGAACCTGAAAAAACCTATGAATTTGATTTAGATCGAACCCCGCCGCGGTTGAAGCTAGAAGCAGAGGGTGGAAGTTTTCAGGCAGGCAAACTGAAGTACGTCTCTAGGCGCTCTAAATTGGTTTTGGTCGCCGAAGATCAAGAAGCCGGGGTGGCTTGGACCCGCTACCAAATGGGTGGCAAAACCCAGGTTTATCAAGCTCCAGTGCCCGTGCCAGAACGCTCTGGTGCCTTTCAAATCAAGGCTTGGGCCGCTGATAACAGCGGCAATCAAGGCAACCCTCGGGTGTTTGACCTAGCCCTAGATGCCCACCCACCGGCAACAAAATTTGGTTTTGATGGCCCCTTTTACCAAGGTCCCAAGGGAAGGTTTGTCTCGCCCAAAAGTAAGCTGAAGTTGACCGCTGTGGATAACGATTCCGGGGTTAAAGAGGTGTTGTATGGTTACGACGATGCTCCACCTGCGGCTTATAAAGATCGCACTGAAATGCCCCAACATGGGGAGCATCATCTAAACTACTACGCTATCGATCAAGTGGACAACCAAGAGCAAAACAACAAAGTCCGATTTTTTGTAGATGGAAAGGAGCCGCAAATTGCGGCGCAATTTTCAGTCGGAGCCATGGGTGAAGACCTCTATCCACGAGGGTCTATGTTGTTTGTTTCGGCAACCGACGAGGCTAGCGGATTAGAGCGAATTTATATCGCTTTGGGAACGGAGAAGGAAACCTTATACGATGGCCCTGTGAGGTTTGATCAGCCTGGAGCCTATCAGGTTAAACTGGTTGCGTTGGATCGAGTGGGCAACCGTTCCAGCAAAACCCTGAAATTTACGATCCGCTAACTATGGCAAAGCTGGGTTGGCTACCTTTGATTTTACTTTGGGCCTTTCCCGCTTGGGCTCTACAGCCGGACGCGATGATTGGCTTGCTAACCATGCACCGCTGCCCAGGGTGCGACCTGACTGCTGTGATTATCGAGAAAAAGCAGATCGAAAATGCGGATTTACAGAGGGCACAACTCTACCGAGCGCATTTTGTGGCGGTACAGTTTCCAGGGGTAAATCTGGAAGGGGCCTACCTGCCCGAATGTTTTATGAACGACTCGGTCTTCACCAAGGGTAATTTCCGCCGGGTTGAGGCCTACCGCTGCTTCTTTAAACGGGTCGATCTGACCGAGGCAGACCTTTCCGATTTTAATGGCGAAGAGGTTTGGTTTGATCAATCCCTTATGGCTGGGGCCAAGCTGACCAAAGCGTTGTTGTACAAGGCTAGTTTTAAGGAAACCGATCTTAAAGAGGCTGATTTGTCTGGTGCGATTTTGGTCGAGGCGGACTTAACCAAGGCCGATCTTAGAGGGGCCAACCTTAGAGGCGCTCTTTTGACCGGAGCCCAGGTTTACAAAGCCCAATTCGAAGGGGCCGACCTCTCGGGGGCCCGCTGGATTAATGGGTTTAAATGTGACGAGGGTTCTATTGACCGGTGTCGAGAGATCCACCAAGGGCCTTAAAACAGGATTCCAATTTGTAGGATTCCTTCACCAAAAGCGACTGAGCGTTGATTGCGGTTACCGGTTGCTCCTCTGATCCGGTTACACAAGGTGGTCCCTAAGGCTGATTCATTGCAGCTATCAATCTGCAAACTAGGCGCTTCGAAGGCTCGGGCGAGTACACTTACAAACAGGTCGTCTATATCCAACAAAAAGCCCCCCTGCCAATAAAGCTGGGTTTGGGTATGGTAGCTGGCTTTGACCAGTTCAACCGATTGGGAGCTAAGGCTGACACCCCCTGTGGCGCTCTGGAAGATACGGCCCCCACCCAAAAGGAAATTGTTAAATAAGAGGTTGACCCCGGCATAAGGGTTTTTAAAGGCCACGTCGAAGTCATAGGTGACGTTGGTCGAGGAAGACAGAGCCTCGAATCCCAGACCGACTTGGGGTTCAAACTGCACCGAAACCCCATCCTCAATCGCGCCTTTATACTGGGTTTGGCTATATCCAAAATCGAGGGACAACGCCATAAACTTGCCCCGCTTAAACACCAACGACATCCCCCCTCCGTTGCCGTCTCGGTCGCGGATGGTTTCGGTGCTGCCTAGGTTAAAGTCTGCAAGAGCGATCTGGTTGCCTACCTCATAGAGGTAATAAATCCGAGAGCGTTCCCTGGTTTCTTCTGCGAGTAAAGCGAATCCCCAGAACAGGGAGAGCGCCAGGGCTAAGCTAGTTTTTATCTTCAAAATAATATCCCCGCTTTAAAGACCCCGCCGGTAAATAGCTGGGTGCTGTTGTTGCGATTCCCGGTGGCGGCTTCGATCCTTTGGCAGGCGGTTTCGCCGACAGCGGCCCGGTTGCAGCTAGTTACTTTTAAGATTGGACTGGTCACGTTGCGTAAAGACAGCTCAAAGAAAACAATATCAAAACCTACAATCCAACCCATCTGAAAATAACGCTGGTTGCCCGATTCGTATTGAGCAGTGGCGATAGGTTCGCCGCCTACTCCTTTGATAACAACTTCCCCTTCGACCTTTTGACGGATGATCCCAAAGCCATAACTGGAGGGCAACAGATAATTACTCCGCAGCGACTGGGCGGTAATGTCCCAATTGGTGTAAGTAAGCCCCACATAAGGATTGGAAAAGGCTAGGTTTACATCGTAAACGATATTATTAGACAGGCTCAACGCCTCAAAACCAGAGCCCGCCTGTGGGGCAAAGTTGACCTCGACCCCATCTTCGATCTGGCCTTGGTACAGGGTCTGGCTATTGCCCATCTCGAAGGTCCAAAAACTCGTGGGGCCGGTACTAAATAATACTCCAAGCGCACCCCCGTGGCCGTTGGTGTCTTTAATTTGCTCTTGGCTACCTAGCTGAAAATCACTCAAAAAGAGTGGATTAGAAACCTCGCGGATATAAGAAAGGTAGAGGTCCCCGGCCAGAAGTGGAGACCCAAAGAAAGCCACTGCGACCAAGGGCAAAACCAGTTTTTTGAGAAGAGGAGCTTTCATAAGCTAAACCAAGCAATAATAAGGCCTCATTGCTATTGCTCCTCAAAAAGTCTCGCCAGCCGGGTTTATGCGCTGGTTACCCGATAAACCAAAAGAAACTAATTGTCTCCACCCATCATCTTTTGGTCACAAAGCTTTTGTAGTTGATTCTGACTGAACTGGGAGAGTTTGTTGGCGTTAATATCATCTAAAAATCCGTCCAAGGTAGAGCTTTGAGCTGCTCCTAAGCCATAGTTTACCGCAGTCACTCCAATAATAATCACCATCAGCCAAAGCAAAAAACCACGTTTAATCATCTGATACCCAGCAACGAGGGTCGCCACCGTTCCGGCCAAAATAATTGCGTAAGCAATCAGTTGGGTGCTGTCCATCTCACTCCTGTTTGAGATCGTCTGTTTTAAAATGTCGTAACAACCGGGTCTCTACTTCTTTTAAGGTCTCGTCAAACTCACTAAGCTTTCTTAAACGCTCAAAATAAAAGCCCAAAGCCACCCGCTCTTCTTTGGTGATGCCACGTACGTTAATCCCAAAATTATCTTTAAGCTTGATGACTAGTTCAGAGGTAGGGCGACCTTGGTATATACCTGAAGGGCGGGCGATACGGGCTTCATTGATTTTTTCTTTGCCAATACGCCGATAGGTTTGGTCTGCGTAGGCTTTGTTTTTAAACATTTTGTTGACCAGTAGCATAATTTTAAACTGGTCTTCTGGGCTCGATTTGGAATCGATAACAATAAATGCCCGGCGAAAAATCGGCTCGTTAGAAAGTCGGCTCCAAGAGGTTTGCTGGTGAATTTCAATCAACCCTGTACCTTGGGGGAATTCTTTCCAGCCGGATTTAAAATGCCAAATGTCTTTGGCACCGTCATAACTCGTCTGATGGTCGATTTTTTTTGCAAGCTCTTTAAAACTAGCCAACTTGATTTTGAGCAAAGCCGAAAGTTCCTCAGGGACGTCCATTTTTTTGCGTTTGAGGTTTACCTTTTTTTGAGGATTGTTCAAAAAACCTCCCCAAGTATTACTGGCTATGGCCACGTAATACCATTTTTGAACCAGTAAAAAATGCAGCGCATCTAGGGTCTTTTCCCAGTCGCGGGAGGGCTCTAGCTGGTGCAAAAAGGCTTGACCTTCTGGTTTGTTGGGTACGCTCACTGGGCTCTTTGGCTAGGAGTCGCCAGGCAAAAAAGGGCCTGACCCAATCAGATCATAACCGCATGCGATTTTTGGAGCAAGGGTTTAGCTAGAGAAAATGGTAGTTTTAGCTAGCTAGTTTATTATCGCGGTTGGCCGTAAAGGTCTCTGCGGCGGCGGGCGATGTGGGGAGCTAGTTGGTCCAGGGTCTGGCGCAGCTCTGCTTTGGTCAAGAGTAAATCTTTTTTGCGGGGAATAACCGAGAGAATATAGGTGACATAGTCTGGGATCAGGTTAAGCTCTTGGGCGTCTCCAATCTCTTTAACTTGGCGCCTTAAAAAGCTGGCCAACTGGTCGGCGGCGCATTTTTTAAAAACCGCAGCAATCAAGCTGACCTGCTCCTCTAGGGGCGATGTAATATCTTTGGGATAAAAACGGGAAAAAAACTTCGGAGTGAATACAAACCTTCCTCCAATCCCAACCACACCCGCCAGTCCCATCAACCAATAATTCAGTTCCCAGACCTCCATCAAACCAAATCCAATCAGCGGGACGGCGATTACTAAAGGCAAAAGCTGTAGGGTGACCCGTCTTTTTTCGGCTTCCATAAACCGGCCATTATAAAGTTTGGCCTCTTTAAAAAGCCGAAGCCCCTCTAAAAAGGGTTGTCCTCCAAAAACTAGCTCTTCGGCGCTTGCTTGACGTTCTTTAAGCGCCTTTTCCATCTGTTTCTTTTTATTAACCGAGTCTTTGTTGATCAAGTCTTGGATCACATAACGCCGGGTCGAGCGCAACCGGTCTGAAAGCAGTTGAATAAATTCGTTGGGATTGTTCGGATTCAAGGTCCTTGCGCGGAAAATGGCCCGCTCGGATATATAGTCGGCTACATCGTCGTAAAGCGATTTAGGGTTCGCAGGGGCTTCTTTTTTGGTGCCATCGCGTCCATGGGGCTTTGCCGCCGCCTCGCGCCGTTTCTTTTCGATTTCGGCTTCGGCGCGGATTAGATGGGTATAACAATCGCTGACAAAGTCGTAATAATGAGCCCCTAAGCGGCCCATTTGAATCAAGGTCTCACCTAGGCTAAAGGCGTAAGCCGAAAACACCTTGCCCGAATCTTGGTGACGGTAACTAGGCAAATCGCCAGAGCGGTGGCCCCGAATCATCATTTGCAAAAGGTCTTGCCAAAAATCCCCTAATTCTGGGCGGAGCGATTCCTGGGAAAATAAAGAGGCAAAGGCATGGGCGGCATAAGGCTGACTTTCTTCCTCCTCTAAAAGCGTGTACAAGAGCGCCTGAAAATAATCCTGACGCCCTCCATTTAGCTGGCTAAATAATAACTCAGAAACCTTTTGATGGGCCTGATCAATTTCTAGCTCCCGCTCACAGATAAAAATAATCTGTTGCGCCATTTTTTTGGGGCTTAAAGGCTTATTTTCTAGGCCATGGGGGGCTTGCATGTTCATTAGCGAGGTTCCAGCTTCTGGGTTAATCAGGGTCAATTCTTTCTACATAATGCAACGAAAGTGCCTTCATTTTGGCTAAGTTCCCATTAGACGCTTTGGCAAAAAGGCTTTTCAAGGGGCAGCACTATTCGGCAGAGGTTAAACAGAAAATGCTCTTGCAGGAGGCTAGAAAGGCCCCGACTCGCGCTCGATTTCGGGAGGAGTTATAACCGGGGATTAGGTTACTCTAACCCTTGCCCGCAAACGATTTTTATCAAAGCGGGAAGCTTGTTGGTAAGGTATGGGGCTCGTCTGTAGCGAGTCTCCCAAAGTCTTGGCAGGCCCAGGTTAAGTTGTTTAATTTATTATTTTTATTATCCGAATTCGATTAGGTATAAAACAAAAACCCCAACCGATTGCCACCCAAGGCTGGGTCTCCGCTGGATTAGAATCATTAAGGTAAACTTGGGGGGAATCAATCTAACCAAGGAACAAGCCTTCGGTGTCTTTACCTTCAAGCGGATTTTTTAAGGCCTAAAAGAAAACTAAGCCTTGCGACTGCGAGCGTATTTTTTACGACCAGCTTCGGTTTTGAGGGCTTTGTAGGCATCTTGAACCAGTAGGGTCATCTTGATCGCCTCATCCTTGACCCAAGAATAGCCACTGGCGTCGTGCCGGTCAGGGTGGTATTCTTTGAGCTTGTCGCGATAAGCTTTTTTGACCTCGGCGTCCGTCGAATCAGGGCCCACCCCTAAAATCATATAATAGTCACTTTCGTCAAACACCCCTCCTGGCGAAGGGGTTTCTGGTTGGGCAGATTTGCTGGCTTTTTTGCGAGGTTCACTTTTGGGAACCTCTTTTTTAAAGGTCTGCGCCCCGCCAGGTCCGCTGGGGCTAGGCCCGCTGTCCTTGTCTAGGCCCACTCGTTGAGCGGTCTCTGGGGCGGGTTTTGAACTAGAGGTTTTAGGGCTGGCCTTTTTAACCATCCCCACCATCTCGGTGTGCAACTGCCCCACCAGGGTAATCAACTCGCTCAAGGCAACGCCCGCTTGGTTAACTTGGGCCTCTGCCCAGTCTAGTTGACGCTCAATCTCACCTAGGCGGCCATGATACCAACTCATTTTATCCTGTTCACGCCGTTTATTCAGGAGCTCTCGCGCGGCCACAATCTTAAGGAGCAACCGCCGTTTATCCTCTGGGTCAGCTATGAGCTGATTAATAAACTGGGCCCCTTTTTTTTGGTACAGCCCCCATAAAAACCAACTTAGAGTGCCCAAAATCAAGGTTCCTAAAATCCCTAAAAACCAATTGCCTGCCTGCTCATCAAAGAGTCTTTTATCGGTCATAGCTAGGTATTTTCGAGCCTCACGTTGTTCCGGCTGTTTAGCCAAAACCCCTTCTAAAATAATTTTAGCCGATTGATAATTGCCTAAGCCAAACTGTTCTTTACCACTCTCTAGTTCGTTATTTTGTTCAATTTTTTGGTAGATTTCTCGTTGCAGTTCACGGCTAGCGGCGTAGTCTTGGCTGTTAACCGGGACCTGATTGATAAAGGACAAAGCCTTGTCTAAATCGCCATTTTTAGCCTCGATCTGGGCTAGCTGAAAGGGACCATTTTGATTGGTTGAAGTCCCCGAGGGTGGTTGGCTGGGCAAGGCTTCGATCCGCTCCATTAATTCATCAATCCGGCTGGGCTCTAAAGCCCGTCGGGCTTGATAAATACCGCCCTGCCCAGTGCGCACCAATCTTTCAGGTTTAGGGGCAATGGTCTTGTTTAAAAGATCGGTAATCCGGTAGCTCTTGATACTCTCGGTTCCATCTTTTTCCCCGGCCACATACAATTGTTTTTTCCGATCATCCAGCCCTAGACCGGTCGCCTTTTGAGGGGAGCTTTCCGGCTCTAAATCGTAACCAGCAGCGGGTTTTTTGGTAAACAAATCCCAATTGATCAGCCGATTGTTTTGATCCAGAGAAAATAGCTTTTGACCCTCTGGTGAGGCTAACCCCACCAAGTCTCCACCTTGCGTGGCCCACACCTCTGGCGCCTTATCCTGGCCTTCACCAACCAAGATTAATTCAGCACTATTTTTTTTGGCTAACGCGACCCGCCGGTCTTTTAAAGGGGCCATACCCACAATCCCTTCGTTGACTTCCGCCAGGGTTTCGGTTTTGGTGCCGTCTGCGTTGTTTTTATGGAGCCGTTTTTCGCTGGTCCAATAAACCTCGTCTCGATCTGGGGCAAAACTCACCTTGGTGATTTTTTCTCCCGGTGGCACTTGGAAATTTGAGATTTCTTTAGGAGGGCGGACGGTTAGATCATAAACCAAGATACGGTCGTCTGAGGCCAGCAACAGCCGTCCAGAGCGATTGGCGGAAAATTCTAGGGTTTGGGCAGCAAACCCAGGAATCTCCCAGCGGCCCAAAGCCTTTAAATCCTTCGGATCGGCCAGGGTTACCAAGGCAGAGTTGCCCACTGGGGAGACCTTGACCAAATAATTACCCCCTGGTCCAAACAAAAAGAGGTCTCCTTCTGCCCAAAGGGCCGGGGGAACCAGCAGGAAACATAGCAACAAGGCCCAGATTCGGCCCATCGTTATCCCTTGGGGAAGGCTTTAAGATAATAAACCGGCAGCCCTTTAGACAAAAAGAGTTTTTCAAACTCGGTGTCAATGTTGTTGGGCTTGAACTCAGAGTTATGCAAGTCCCATGAAAGTTCAGCCAAGCTAAACCACTTTGAATCTTTAATCAGTCCCAAGACCTCTTCAAAATATTCTTTATGGTCGGTTTTAAACTGAAAATTTCCATCTTTTGTCAAAAGCTGATTGAGCTTTTCTAAAAAGGGTTCTTGAATCAGCCGGTGTTTACGCTGGCGCTTCTTGGGCCAGGGGTCAGGGAAATTGATGTGAACCTGATACAACTGATTGGGGCTAAACCACTCATCAATCTCCTCTGCTCGTGCTTGCACCAGCCTCACATTTTCGATGCCCCACTTTTTTAGCTTGCGCGCACCTAAAACCAGTCGTTTATAGCGAAGTTCAAAACCCAAAAAGTGTCGCTCTGGAAAAGCACGGGCGGCGTCGCGCAGGAAATTTCCCGATCCACAACCTAAATCCAACACCAAAGAACCCTCCAAAAAGGCTGTGTACTCCCCAATCTCTTGGGGGTCATCGGTCCAAATATATTTATTAAACTGCTCAAGCTCGGTGACATATGGATTTTGATCTGGATTCTTTACAACCAGATGGCGGCGTTTGGGAGATTGGGAAGAGGGCACGTTTGCGAATTAGGAAGGTTAGTGCTAAAAAAGGCCCACTACGATAAACGCGGAAAAGATGAAAAAACTAAGGGGCCGTTCTGGGTTGGTGGTCATTTTTATTGCTTTGAGCCTGTTTGTCTATCCCCCAAGTAAGGCTTGGGCTCGCAGTGGTTGTTTCTGGATCACCGCAGGAGAGATTTTTGTGCCAGGTTTGGGATACGGCGTCTCTGGACAATTTGACAAAATGCTCCTGTTTGGGGGCGGGCGCTGGTTGGCAGCAAATCAATATGCTAACACCTCCGCTTCCCCTGACTATCAACAAAACCCTAACGAAATCTACAAAACCACCAGCGCCAAAGACTCGGACTCTGGCAAAGTTGAAACTCGGGTTTACCTGACCCAGGCCACTTATGAGGCCAGATACTATGCCTATCTGGAAAGCAATCTAACGTTGATTTCTTGGGGCGACTTATACCAGCACAGCTGCGATGCCAACACCGAAACCTACAAGTGGGTTGCCGCCCCGTTCCTTTTCAACCAATTTTACGACAACTGGATGTTTTGGGTGCCCATGGCGGTCTTGGCTTCGAACGCAGCCACCTTTAATGATACCCAGTTAGTTGAGTATCACTTGAGCCGGGGCTTGACCCAGTCTCGTATGCGGCGCGATGAGTTTGGCCATTTTTACATGGTGGGTTTGGGTGAAGAGATGTTGTTTAGGGGTACTTTCCAACATTACTTTTATGAAACCATGAACGATTCTTGGGGCTGGGGCAAGGAGCCCTCAAGACATATGTCCGTAGTGGCGGCTTCGGCGGTTTTTGGGGCGGCCCATACGGGCATGGGCTTTTCGGCTGATACGGCTTCCGCTTTTTTAATGGGGTTGTATCTAGGCTATTCCTACATGCCCGGTCCTGACGAATTCGATTTGACTACGGCGATTGCCATTCACGCTTGGTGGGATATTGTCTTGAGTTATACGATCATGAACAACGCCCACTTCACCGAAGAAAACCCTACCTTAGAGGTGCCGATCTTCGCCATCGGGTTTAAGTATTAAGGTTGCTAGGGCATTGCCCTTGGACAGGACATTGGGCGCATAAAGGGGTGCGGGCTTTGCAAATGTAGCGACCATGGAGAATTAAAAGGTGGTGCGCCTCTTTACGCGCCCAGCGGGGGACCACCTTTAAAAGGGCGGCCTCGGTTGTTTGGGGGGTTTTAGTTTTAACTAGGCCTAACCGGTTAGCCACTCGAAACACATGGGTATCCACCGGAATACAAGGCTCGCCAAAGGCTACATTAAGCACCACCCCGGCCGTTTTCCCCCCTACGCCAGCCAGTTTTTCCAACAAAGCCCGGTCTTGAGGTACTTGCCCTTGGTGCTGCTCTAATAATTGCTTTGCAGACTCAATCAACGCTTTGGCTTTATTGTTAAACAGGCCAATCGTTTTAATCCGCTCTTTGACCCCCTCTAAGCCCAATTCCACCATTTTTTGCGGGTTGGGAGCTAGGGCAAAGAGCGCCGGGGTCACCTTGTTGACCGAAACGTCGGTCGCTTGCGCACTTAAAATCACTGCCACCAAAAGCTGGTAGGGGCTCTCAAAGTTTAGCTCGCTTTTGGGATTGGGGTTTTGCGCCTTGAACGCCAAAAACACCAATTCCCGATCCGATAACTTCACCTAGTCTTCCAACATTTGGTGGACCGCTTTAAGCGCCTTGTCTGCTTGTTCACCGCTGATAGCGCAAGAGATATTGATTTCGGATGCCCCTTGGCTGATCAATTCGATGTTGACTTGTGCTTCGGCGAGCCTAGTAAACATCTCGGCGGCGATACCCAGTCGTTGGCGCATCCCTTGGCCCACTAGACTTAAAATGGCCATATTGGGTTTTAGGGAAACCTGGCCTAAAAGCTCCAAGTCCTTAATGGCCAAGTCCAAGCGGCTAGGGTCCTCGACCGTCATGGAGATGTTGACCTCGCTGGTTGAAATCAGATCGATAACAATCTCGTGACGGCCCAGGATTTCAAAAACCTTGCGCATAAAACCGTAAGCCATCAACATCCGGTTGCTCATTAGGTTGATCACGGTCACCCCGCGTTTGACGGTCACCGCGGTCGCCTTCTTTCCCAAAAGTTGTCCCAAGGCGTCTGGGTAAACCAAGGTGCCCGGCAAATCAGGATGGAAGGTATTTTTTATACGCACTGGAACGCCCGCCCGAGTCACTTGTTCCATCGTGAAGGGGTGAATCACTTCTGAGCCGTAATAGGTGAGTTCTAACGCTTCCTCTGGCGTAATCGCTGGCAACACTCTGGCATTGGCCACCTTTCTTGGATCTGCCGAAAAGATGCCGTCCACCTCTTTCCAAATCTGCAATTCCTTTGCTTTGGCCCCGGCGGCGCACAAGGAGGCGGTGAAGTCGGTATATCCTCGGCCAATCGACTTTAAGATACCCCCCGGTGCATGGCCAAAAAAGCCAGTAAACACCACTACCTTAGAGCCTGCGTCGGCGATGATCTTTGCTAGGCGTCGTTGTAATTCCTGGCAAAATTCGAGGTTGACCTCTTTGTAGTCGGGCTCAATCAGGTTTTCTAAATTGCCAAAAACCGCCTCTACCCCCTGGTCTTGGAGGACGCCGGTAAAAATCCGGGCCGAAAGTTTTTCCCCCATGCCCACAATCACGTCCATGCTCCTTGGACTGATCTCTTCGATCACCTGGATGGCGTCTAGGAAGGACTTGAGCTTTTTTAGCTTTTTGTTAACATCCTCGGTAACCCCAGCCTTGATAACCGGGTCTTTAATGGCGTTTTCCACCGATATCAGGTGGCGCTCTTCAATCTCGTCAATTATTTTATAGTAAGCCCCACCCGCTTTGGCCGCAATCGCCGCCTCCATCAACATAGAAGTGGTCCCCTCGGCCTTGATATGGCTCGACATTGCCGAAAGTACCACGGCTACTCTAAAACCTTGCTCGCGAGTGTTTTTGACAATCTCAGCGACCTCTAAGAGTCTTGGGGCGCTACCCACGGAGGTTCCGCCGTACTTTTGTACCAACAATTCCATGATAATTTTTTGGCTTGAGGTTGGGTTGACCTCAAAAGGAAAACATGAAGTTGGAGAATAAAGCAATATCTATGTTTTGTTGGCCCTGGCTGGTGTTTTCAATTAAACCCATCTCATATCCCCCCCAGGACCAGTGCCAACGAAGACCCGTAGAGACTTCACGGATGTCGTCGTTAATATTAGAAATGGCGTTTTCAGGATAAGGGCTCGAATAGTCCAATCCCTGGAGGAGCCAGTCGCTGTGCTGGCCTAGGTGGAAATTGAAGCCTAAAAAGAAGTAATAAATTTCTTTAGGGGAATTTTTAAATAAACTCGATTTGGTGTCGGCGAAGGAAAACCCAGAATGGAGTGACCAATCCGGCCAGAGGGAGGAATAAATTAGGGCGAAATTGCGGTCGTTAAAATTGCGGAATTCCTTGCCATCGGCGGTGGACTCGTTCATCTGTTTTTCAATATAATTATCGCCAAAGTTCGAAGACACCACAAGGGCAATAGCCTCGTTTTGGGTTTCTCTGATACGAAACTTAAAACCTAAAGTCATCGATTCTTGGTGAAATTTGTCCGAAGGTTGGCTGACTTGGTAAACGATGGTATCCGTTTCGTTGTCCATGATGTAAATCCCCATCTGGTCCCGCTCCAATTTATCGCGGTTTTGGTTGTCCAGCCCTAAGGACTTGTGGAACGACTCGATCTGCCTGTCTAGCGTGCCCTTGATTACCCGTAGTTTACGGTAGGTTAACTGGAACTCCACCCCATCGGTTAGACCTTTGTAATAACGTGCAATCTGCCGGTCGATCTCACCGTCGAAATATACCGAATAGCCTTGGTCAGAAAGGTCGTGAAACCCTGCGGCGGTTTCGTTGAAGTCGTCGTTGCGGTAGGCTGAAGGGGAAAAGGTTTGGGTGTTAAGGCGGATTTGACCAAATTGCCAAAAACTCTGGCCTGCCGAAAGGTTAAAGGCCCGGTCAGGCTCAAAGGTGGTGGACATGTAAACAAAGGGGTATTGGGGCCCCACCATCAATGGGCGGTCCATAGGGTCACCTTTTGCCCATAAAGATTCGGCAAAAAGGACGAGCAACCCAAAAAGAAGGAAAAGCCGTTTCAATAGCTTCTTTAGCCCAATAGTTTGATATTATGCGTATTAAGTCCGCTTTAAAGCGGGGTCCGACTTGGACGCAGTCCCGCTCCAACGTTTAAGAAGCAATTAGCCTGCCAGGGCACTAGATAAATGGGGTTTCTTTGCGGTCCCCCCAAAAAAGCGGGGAGGGGCGAGGTTAATCGAAGTCCTGTTTGTAACCTGAAAGGCTGTAGAACTTGGGAAAATCTGAAAGTAGGGCGTCCTCATAAAGCCCACCGTTTACCTCAAAAATCGATTGGATTAGGTTCGAACGATCTACATACCCATCGCATCTTCTTTGCAAAAAAAAAATCGAGAGTAAGTCGGTTGCAAATAGAAATAATTTTCTTAAAGGAGCTTTTTGGGGGGGGCAAGACGCCAAAGCAGGCGCACCAGCGATCAACGGGCGGGAGCCCGATTAAATGAGGCGCTTATCTGAAAACCGCAGGAGTAAAAAAAAAGCAAAAAAAAAGGCTTGAAGATTCCGTATCTTCAAGCCTTTTTTTTCAAAAAGCTAGCTGTCAAAAGGACCTTAAGTTGAGGTTACACAAACACTTTAACCAATTACGCCATTCCCATCCAAGGCATGTGATGCCCAGTGGTAATCGCCAGATGACCTTGTGGTCCTTGACGCATTTCGGTTTTGCCAGCTTCGCCTAAGGTTTCACGCAGCGTGTTCAGACAGATGATCTCTTCGAGGTCGTTAGTACTCGCTTCCATCAGGTCCAAGGCCCGCATTAGGCTGATTCCGCTTTTAGCGAAAAGTTCTAGCTGCTTGGTAATCCTTTTTAGGGTCTTCTCAATCATGGCTAACTCCGGTGGTTCCAATTTTTTATTAAGGGCTTGTCCCTGGTTTGGCGATTTTGTGTCAAAATCTAAATCTATATATTTCAAAACCCGTGCCAAACTTCACCATCCCTTATAAACCATACCGATAGGAATATTACCCCTTATATAAGGAAGAGCAAAAGGGAAAAAAGTTCATGCCCAAATTGGCAATTTTGGGTCTTTTTTAAATAAAAAGGAAATTTTGTCCTAAGCTTTTTCGTCGCGGCCCAGCCTTTGCTTTAAAACCTGGTGAATCGGGTGTTTATCGCGGAGAGGAGAAGGAGGCCAAAAGGGTGAGGAGGGCCGAGGCTTCTAAGGGCTTGGGGAGATGTCCATCAAAGGGGTTCTCCCCATATTTATCCCGGATCGCCGCCTCGGAAAAACTAGTCAAGGCTAAGATTAAAGGGCTTCTGCCCGGTAGATTTTTGATTAAACGGGTGGCTTCGACCCCGTTTCGTAAGGGCAGGTCGATATCCATCAAGATCAGATCGAACTGAAAACGGCTGGCCATTTGGACCGCCTCAACCCCGTCTAAGGCCAACTCATATTCCGCCCCTAGGCTACTTAAGAAATAAACCGCCGGGCGGCGGTGCAGCGCGCTGTCCTCGACCAGCAAAATCTGTTGAAATTCTTTGGGTAGATAAGGCTCTAGCACCGTTTCGCGCAAATTTTTAGCAGGGGGTAAACTAAACCAAAACTGGCTGCCTTGGCCAAGCTGGCTGCGGACTCCAACCTGTCCGCCATTTTTTTCGATAAACTCCTTCACCAAAATCAAACCCATTCCAGACCCCAACTCCTTTTGGGTTCCAAGACGGTGCAGTCGTTTAAAACCGGGATCAAAGATATGTGCTAAATCCGCTGGCTCCATCCCCACCCCATTGTCTTCCACTAAAAAACGCCAGCCGCCCGCTGCCCAAGGTTCGGAGGTAAGGCGGATTTGTCCCCCGGCGGGGGTGAACTTAATGGCATTGCCCACAAGGTTTCTAATGACCGTGGTCACCATCGCCCGGTCCGCGTGAACCCTCGCGTTGGGGTCCACTTGGTTGCTTACCTCTAGCGACTTATGGCTAAACTGGGCTTGCAAGAGATGGAGGCAGGCTAGGGCGGGCTCAATAAGCGCAAAATCAATACCCTTGGCCTCCAAAAGCCCTTCTTGACTGCGAGACCAGGTTAAAAGATCGTCCAACAACGAACGCAGATTGTGGGTGGTCTCCGTAAGATTATCGATCAGATCGTCGTCTAAGGGAACCTGTTGCTCTTTCATTAATTCAAAGATCGAGGCCATGCTGCCGATGGGCCCTTTGAGGTCGTGAGAGATAATCGAAAAAAATCGGTCTTTGGCTTTTAAGGCGTCTTGTAACTGGGCAGTGCGGGACTCTACCTCTGTTTGCAAACGTTCCGCCAATTGGTGTTGGAGCCTTAGGTTTTGCTTTTGAATCAGCCGCATTCGGTCGGCTAGTGCTAGCGAGAAAAAGAGAATTTCAAAAGCGTTGCCTATCTGGCGCACCCAATCAAAAATTCCCAATTGAGGCAATACTCCCAAAACATTTAATATACTCAACGTACTTCCAAAAAATAATCCGCCCCAACCTACCAAATAAAACCGGGCTTCTAAATGTCCTTGGCGGTAGCTTAAAAAACCTAAATATATCAATATAATAAACTGGCATAGATTGAAATAATAAAATGTTTCGTATAGCGAGGGATGGGGCCAAAATAAATTAACTAGTGGTAAAATCCCCACCACCCAACAGGCTAAAAGTAGCTTACGATTAAATCTGGGAAAGCGGCGATCTACCTGCAAAAAACGCAAGGAAAACAAGGTTCCGGTCAAAAGGCAGGTCCACCAAAAAAAGAGGTCGATCCTCAGGTTTAATTCATACCATTGGGGCCACAAAAAGCCGGTATAGCCGCCATATTGAGTGTTCGCCAGGGCAAAACAGACTACAAATAGTACATAATAATAATAGCTTCTACTTTTAAAGGCGATGGCTAAAAATAGATTGTAAAAAGCCATTATCAAACAAAGCCCAAGATACAGCATACTAGCCACATTGTGGACCTGCTCATCTCGACCTAAAGAGTCGGCAGTTTGAACCTTTAGCCAAAGTTCCAATTCATTGGCCTCGATCTCTAGATAAAAGGTGGTCTCTTGACCAGTTTCTAGGGATAAAGGCTGTACCAAAAGGCGGTGTTGATAGGGCCACAAATCTCGCGAAACCCTAGCCCCATGCTCTTTTTTACCCCAGCCCCCCTGAGGTAGGGTGTAATAAAGATTAAAACTGCGAAGCCAGATATAGTGGCTGACCAAAAGCCAATGCCTTCGATTCGACTGATTTTTTAAGGTAAACCGAATCCAAAAATGTTGGTTCGCTTGGGTAAAACGCGCTCGATTTTCCCTAAGGGGTTTAAATTGCCCGGACAACTCTGGGCTGGCAACCTGATCAATAGTCAAAAGACCGGTAGGGTCATGATAAAGCGCCATATTGTTGGCCTGTTCGTATTCCTGCACCTCGTCGTTCAGTACAAGCCCTGCCCCGGCCAAGTTGGCAAAGCAAACAAGGCTTATCCAAAAAAGGGCAAAGGGTTTGAACATAGGAAAAAAGACCAGCTAAAAGGTTTGCACCACTTTACCCAAGCCTATCCAAACCTACAACTGAAACTCAAGTTGACTGAAACTGCATAGAAAGGTTTTGGCACGGCAACAAAGGAAGGGGCCAAAGGGGCCAACACCTGAATGGATAAGGGAGGTGATATTCTTAAATCGGTTGATCCTCAAGATCGGTAGATTTTCTACTGGCTTTCCAAAGGGCGGTGAGTTGGTCTTTATGGGGGCGGGAGCGACTCCATTTGCAGGCCTCAAAGGCGGCAATGTCTTCGTCGCAGGCGAGCCCCCGGTTTTCCCAACACTTAATCCCCAATCTTTTGGCAAATTGGGGATAGGCCTTTTTCATGAGGCCATAGATCTGCCAAGCCATCTCGCGGATCTCCCACTGGGCCCGCTCGCACATCCGCACATCCAAAAATTGCTGCATCGCTTGGAACCCCATGGAAAACTGTTCTCGGCTTACGGTGCCCATAGGTAGGGCAAAGCGGGCGTCTTCTTGGCGGATACCCGATTCGGTGCAGAAGTCGTAAAAACTGAGGATGTCTTTTTGGAGCGTTTCCCACCGCGCCAGCACTTCGGGGCGCTCTTTAAAACTCGGCGGGGTAACAAAAGCTTTGATCCCTTTATGGAAGTTGACGTAGCGCTGCGACATTTCTTCGCGCTCAATGCCAATGTGGTGGCGATTAAACTGCGCCGTGCAGGCCCGAGAAAGCCCATCGACCACAAATACGAATTGCACCTGCCTCAGGGGGCTGGTGTGCCCTGTGCCCAGTTTATCGGCTAAAAAACCCTCCATCTGCTTGCGGCTGATCGCGCCTGAGCGGATTTTTTCCCAGGTCTCATGGGCATCGTCTTTAGAATAACAAATCCGAAAGGCCGAATAGATGACCGCTAATGGGTCTTCGGTGGCCCCAAGGAGTTCGACCTTGATCTGGGAGGGGGCTTTTTTGGCCATGATTAGCGGAGCTTTGGGTCAAGGAGGATCAAGCCTTGGGTTTTAAACCCTTCTAAGAAATGGCTTGCTTCTTCTAGGCCTAATCTTTCCATTAGGTCTCGCTTGGTGTCCTTCGGATAATAAAGTTCAGCCCGCTCTAGCCCCACTTCGGCTGTGATCAAGGAAACTACCTCTTCAAACCCTAAGAGCCCGTCGATCAGTTTAGCCTCCAGTGCTTGGCGGCCTGTGAAGATTCGCCCATCTGCCAAGGCTCGGACTTCGGCCTCGCTTAGGGGTCTGTTTTCTACAATAGCGCCAATAAATTGATCGTGAACGTCACTTAAAACCCCCGAGAGCAATTGGCGCTCTTCTTCAGACATGGGGCGAAACATATTGCCAATATCTTTGTTTTTGCCCGCCTTAATAGTTTCCATTTTAAGACCCAACTTTCCAAACGCCTCACTTACATTGAGGCTTTGTAAGATCACCCCAATGCTACCCATTAAACTGGCCGGATTGGCGTAGATCTTTTTAGCACTCAAGGCAACATAATATCCGCCGGAGGCGGCTACAGAACTGACCGAAGCATAAACCGGCTTTTTGGCTCCAAGGCGCTTAAGTGCCCCGAAAATCTCTTGGCTAGAGGCGGCTCCACCCCCGGGGCTGTTGATTCGCACCAACACCGCCGAGACCCTTTCTTCCTCTTCAAGGGTTTTGATTTTGTTTAAGAGGGACTCTGAATCTAGGATGACCCCTTCAATGGCTAGCACCCCAATTTGAGGGCCCAGAGCTTGATTTGAAAAACGAGCAGCCAACCACAATAGCAGAGCTAAAACCAGCAAAGGGCGCACCCAAGGGTGCCTTTGCCAAAAACTGGAGGAATCGAAAGGCAAGGCCATATTAGCCCGAATGTCCGGTAAAGTCGTAAAACCAGCGAACTAGGTTTACCGTAACTAAAACAAATCCTTCAAACCGGGAGACCTTCCAACCGGTCCGCATAAATATCACCACCACAATAACCATAGTGACCAACATAATCATACTCGACTGGGCCGCAGCCGACACCACCATCGATTCTTTAAGCATCCCCGCAACACCCAAGACCCCAAGCAGGTTAAAAATATCCGAGCCAACTAGGTTACCTATAGCCAACCCGTGTTTGCCCTTAATCGCTGCGTTTAGGCTAGTGGCAAGTTCTGGGGCGCTAGTGCCCCCGGCGACAATAGTAACCCCAATCACCCACTCACTCACCCCAAAGGTTCTAGCCACGGAAGAAGCCGAATTGACTAAAATTTCTCCCCCATAAACCACGGCCCCGATCCCCGCCAAAAGCAACACCCAATCGAGCCATTTAACTGGCGAATGGTCGATCTCATCCTCTTCCATGGGCTCTTTTTTAACAAAGAGGTAGGTCATGTAGATCGTTAAAAGCGAAAACAGTAAGAGACCTTCATAGCGGGTTAAGCTGAAGGTGCGCTCAGCCAGGGGTAGGCTGAAATTGGAAAAGGGTTCAAACAGTTGGTAGCAAAGGAGAATCGTAATAGCGATTAAAAAAAAGCCGTCCCGATAAACCACCTTTGGGGTCGTCTCGACTGCCCTAAACCAAGCGGTACCCCCTAAAATAAAACCAAGGTTAAAAATATTGCTACCCACCACGTTGGACACGGAGATGTCGTTTTGACCGGATAAAACGGCATTAACCGTTACCGCGAATTCTGGGGCACTGGTGCCGATGGCGACAACGGTGAGTCCGATTACGAGATCGGAAATTCCCAAGGAAAAGGCGATTTTTGAAGCCGAATCGACCAACAGATCAGACCCTTTCCAAAGGAAAAGGATCGATACAATCACCAGCACTAAATCCAAAAGTAGGGCCATTAAGGATCTTTGGAGAGGTTTTTGCTTTGCTTAAAACGGTTCGGGAAATCCGATACCTTAAAAGCAATTGGGGTCAGCCTAGCTGATTTAGTAAATCTTGCAAAGCCCTAAAAAACACACGGTTACTAACTCTAAGGCCAAATGAGCTCGATACTAGAGGTATCTAAGCCCCAAATAAAGGAGCAACTCAAGTTACTCCTCAGTGATCCTACCGGGGTGCTGGTTCTCTTGGCTGGGGGACTGATGATCAGTGATTTTGAGGATCCTGAAGAGGCCCTAGAAGAAGCACTCAAGGCCTTTAACGGCAATCGAGCCTACTTTGACCGGCTCATGAAAAAGGCCCCTAAACGGCTATAAACGACAAGCCTTGCAGTCGGCCAATTTATAAAGTTTCGAGCCCGGCGGATAGAGCCCTTTAAGCACTGATAAATTGGGTAAGACCCAAGATTCGCGTCCTAAAAAAACCAACGGTGACAAAACCGAGTTGCAGCCGGTTTCTACCCCATCGCCAATCAACGCCCCAAACTTGGAAAGCCCTGTGGCCAAAGGTTTGCCCTGATAAATCAGATTCATCGGGGGGAAATTTTCCTCAAATTTATCTTTAGCTGAACGGAATTCTAAATTGCTGATTTTAGTCCCCGCGCCTAGGTTGACCGCGCTCCCCAAAATCGAATCGCCTATGTAGGCAAAATGACCAGCTTCAACGTGGCGAATAAAGATGGCATTTTTCACTTCGGTCACATGGCCCACCACCGAGCCTTGACCTCCAAAAAAATTACCTCGAATGTAGGCTCCCTGGCGAACCTGGCAGCCCCCTTCGATCCAGACCCGCTCTTTGATCGTGGCTCCGGCCTCGACCAAGGTCCCCTTGCCAATAAAAACCATGAGTTCTGGGTCAATGAGATCCTCTTTTAAGACCTCGGTTTGCCGCTGTTGATAGCCTCGTTCAGGGCTATCGGTCCTCCGGTAGGCCAAAAGCGCCCCTTGGGGTTTGGCACCCTCAAAGGCGGCTTCAATGGCTTTACTAAGGCCTGCCAAAGGCTCCCAAGGCTTTTGCGCAGACGCAAACAAGGGCCCCAAAATGGGTCCGGTGGGCATTTGGGCAAAGTAGGAATCGAAGTGGAAAGGGTCTGTGTTCAAGGTTCTTCGATTTCAATATGGGTGCAGCTAAGCTGCAAGAGGTGGTACACTGCGGCATTGGCCGGAGTCGAGATTCCCTTGGCTTTTGCTTTATTAAGGATAACCCCCAACATCGGCTCTAGTTCTGGATGCCGGCCCGCCTCAATGTCTTGCAACATCGCAGGTTTAATATGGGTGTAGCCCGCTTGCTCCCGGTTGAGTTCTTCTAAAGCACCCAAGGGAATGACCACCCCTTCGGCGCTGGCGACTCGAATTGTCTCGCTCATCATCTGTTCAATGGTAGGCCGCATCGACTCAAACTCTAATATCTCTTGCAAAGTGCTTTTGGTCAGTGCCCCAATCGAATTGTAGATGCTGTTCCACAAGAAATGCTCCCAAATCTTCTGATTGATTTGGTGAGTGATCACATGATTAATATCGGCCCGAGAAAAAATTTTAGAAAGCCACTCTTCGCGAGAGGAAGGCTGGTGGTCGAGTTCGCCAAAAAGCACTTGCGCGGGCGCGTCCTGGACACTGCGGCAACCCTCTTCTAACCGGCCATGAAACTGCAAAACCGTGCCCATCAATAGATTAGGCCCTAATAGGTCTGATAGAATTTTTTCGTTTTCTAAGCCGTTTTGAAAGGAAAGCACCGCTGTTGCTGGTTTGATCACGGGCAAGAGGTTTAAAGCAATATCGTAGGTATGGATGGCCTTAACACAAATCAAGATCAAGTCTTGAGAATCCATCCCCTCCAAGTCGCCAACCACCTCTGGCTTAAAGTGGTAGTCGCCGTCCAGGCCGCGCACACTAAGGCCAGTCTCGTTAAGGAACGAAGCCCGCTCGGGTCGGTCGGCAAAGGTCACCTTAAAGCCCGCTTTTTCGAGCCGTGACCCGAAAAAGATGCCCACCGTGCCGGTGCCGTAAATTAAGATTCGGGCGTTTTCCATTAGCCGCCTGAAAAGAGCTTGATTCCGTCTTGAACGGAAATATAAAGGATCAGCAGCAACAAGGCGGAAAAGCCCACCCGTTGAACGATCTCACGAAATGTTTTGGGCAAAGGCCCCCCTTTGAGGGTCTCTGCGCCTAGAAATAATACATGCCCCCCGTCTAGTGCAGGAAAGGGGAAAAGATTAAAAATGCCCAATTGTAGGCTGATAAAACCCATCAAGGCAAGAAGGTCGCTCAAAGAATTTTTTGCAGCCGCCCCAATCATCTGCGCAATCATAATAGGACCGCCCAGGCTTTCTTTACTAGCCCGCCCGGCAAAGAGTTGTCCCAAGAAGGAAAAGGTTTTTGAGGTCAAAAGGATACTGCGTTCCCATCCTAACCCTAAAGAGACCACCAACCCGTGGGACTGGTGGAAACTGGCTTGGCTAAGCCCCATGTACCAATAGGCTTGGGCTTCGTTATACTTAGGCACTATCTGGGTTTGTTCAACCTTGCCCTCACGCTCAAAGGTTAAGGAAAAGGGTTTTCCGTTTCTTTGATTAATCAGTGGGGTGATCTCGCGCCAATGGTGGACCGGGTCTTGGTCAACTAAGAGAATCAAATCCCCTGGTTTTATCCCTCCCTTTTCAGCCGGGCTGCCCGGATTTACGTCCCCCGCTATCGGGCGAATCCAGGGCTCTAGACCAAGTCGCCCCTTAGAGATTTCTTCAGGCTCAAACTGCGCCCAGAGATTAGTTTGTTGGCGGCGGATCAGAATTTTTGTAGGCTCGGTCTTGGCCTGACTTAAAAATTCATAGGCCTGCTTCCAACTGGAAGCGGGTTGCTCATTGACCTCTAAAATCAAGTCTCCCGAAAGTAGCCCCAGCCGCTCAGCCGCACTCCCGGCAATGGTCCCCGAAAGGTAAGGTGGATCGTCGAGATAGGCGGGCTCGGAGAAGCCGGTCATAAACAGGAGCACAAAAAAGATCCAGGCGAACAATAAATTCATTAAGGGCCCAGCAACCAGAATTAAAAATCGGCCCCACTTTGGAGTGCTCGCGTAATTGCCCGGTTCGTCTGGGTTTTCGTCTTCTGTATCTTGCCCTAAAAGCCGCACATACCCACCCATGGGGATCCAACTTACAATGTACTCGGTATCCCCAATCTTTTTACCCCAAGCTTTTGGCGGGAATCCGATAGAGAATTCCAAGACCTTAACCCCCACCCAGCGGGCCGCAAGATAATGGCCTAGCTCGTGGACAAAAACCAAAAGACTGATGGCTAATAAAAAGCTAAGAATAGTAAACATAGTTCAAAGGTTAAGGATTTCTTCACGGCCCCAAGCGTCTGCTTGCAAGGCGTCTTTTAGGTCTTTTTGCCCAGCAATAAAGCTAGGTTTGCTTTTTTTCTGATCTTCCACTTTAGTTAGCAATCGGTCCAGTTTTTGGGCGATTTCCACAAAACGAAGCTGGTCGTTTAAAAAAGCCTCTACCAAAACCTCGTTGGCTCCACTCAACGCCCCGGCTGCGCCCCCGCCCAATTCTAAAGCGCGGTAGGCCAAGCCCAGGGCGGGGAAACGGACGGGATCGGGTTTAGAAAAGGTTAAACTTCCTTTAGTGGCTAAATCCAAAGGGCCAACCCCCGAAAGCAACCTTTCGGACCCCCCTAAACAGTAAGCGATCGGGATACGCATGTCCGGTTCACCTAGTTGGGCAATGCTGCTGCCGTCCTTAAAGGTGACCATCGAATGGATAATCGATTCTGGGTGGATCACGACGTTAATTTGTGAAGGTTGCAGCGAAAACAACCACTTCGCTTCAATCACTTCTAAACCCTTATTCATCATACTCGCCGAATCCACCGTGATCTTGGGGCCCATCGACCAATTAGGATGATTCAACGCGTCTGCTTTGGTGACTTTGGCAAATTGCTCTAAAGGCAACTGCCTAAAAGGCCCACCCGAAGCGGTTAGGGTAATGCTGGAAAGGTCTTGTCGGCGGCTTCCGGCAAGGGATTGGTATAGCGCGTTATGTTCTGAGTCAACCGGGAGAATCTGGGCTTTGTGGGTTTTGGCGGCCTCCATCATCAAAGCCCCAGCCAGGACAATACATTCCTTGTTGGCCAGCGCCACTCGTTTACCCAGTTCAATCGCCGCCATCACCGGCTCTAGTCCAGCCGCCCCCACCATGGCGCCCACCACAACCTGGGCCAAAGGGTTTTTGGCTAAAGTGATCTGCCCCATGCCCCCTTCAAAAATCCGCGGCATCGGATCAAAATCACCTAATCGCAAAGCTAAGTCCCCACCCAAACCCTCACCCACAGAGACTTGTTTGGGAGAAAATTCCCGGATCTGGGCGGCCAACAATTCCATGTTTTTATTACAGCCTAACCCAATCACCTGGAAACGCTCTGGATTATCGCGTAAGACCTGTAAAGTAGATTTACCGATAGAGCCCGTCGAACCTAAGATAGTAATACCTACCATTGATCCTCCAGCCCAAAGGCCTTAAGGGTGAAGACAAACATGGGCAGCGCTAAAAAAAGGGCGTCAAAACGGTCTAAAAACCCACCATGTCCAGGCAAAATTTTACCTGAATCCTTGATCCCACAAATCCGCTTAAACCCAGACTCAAAAAGGTCCCCCGCTTGACCGGCCAAGATAGCGGTCATAGCCAATCCAGCGACCTGCATCGGTTGGGCGTAAGGCATCATATAGGGCCAAAGTAAAAAACCCATTACCGTCCCCCCCAACACTCCAAAGGCACTGCCTTCAACCGTTTTTTTAGGGCTGATTTTAGGGGCCAATTTGGTCTTGCCAAAGCGGCGCCCGCCAAAGTAGGCCGCCGAGTCGTTGGCTGCCACGACCAATAGCAACCAAAAAATTAACCTCGATCCCTCTGGAGGCCAATATCGAAGCAGCGCCAAAAGAAAAAAAGGTGGCACCAGCCAAATCAGATTAAGCCAGTGCCAAAACAAGGCCGATTTTTTTTTCTTTGCCGAAAAAAGCACAAAGGGCAAAGGCGAAATAAAGGCCATGGCCAGGGCTAGTAACCCGTTTTCTTGCCCTCCCTGCCAACAGAGGAAAAGTCCCACAAATCCAAGAATTCCCCCGCCAAATAGCAACACCATTTTGGCTTCGACACCGTGATGTTTGAGGGCTTGAGCGTATTCAAAGATCGCGACTAATAAAATGGCTAGACTAATCCCTAAAAACACGGGTTCTGGGGCCCATACAACCCAGGCCCAGCCCAAGCATAAAAGAACCACGGCGGTTATACAGCGCTTTTGGGTTTCACCCATAAACCGCCCCTACTCGCCTGCTGCGTTTGGAAAAATCGATTAATGCCTTTTCTAGTTCGGCCCGGTTAAAATCAGGCCAAAGTACCGGGGTAAAATAAAACTCGGCGTAAGCCGCCTGCCAGAGTAAAAAATTGGAAAGTCGCAGTTCCCCAGAGGTGCGGATGATCAGGTCTAGTTCAGGCAGCCCGGCAGTAAAAAGCTCCTTTTCGACGCGGGCCTCGTCGATCTGATCGGGCTTTAGTTGCCCGGCCAGGGCCTGTTTGACCAGACTTCTGGTCGCCTGCACTAGCTCGTCTCTGGCCCCATAGTCAACCGCCAGACAAAGGGTCATGCCAGAGTTATTTTTGGTTTCCTCAATACAGCGGTCCAGGGGAACCAATACCTTTTTGGGCAGACGGTCTCGGTTGCCGATGGTGATCAGTTTGATTCCGTTTTTCATTAAGCCCGGCAACTCGTCTTTTAAATATTTTTCAAAGAGTTGCATCAAACCGCTCACTTCAGCCTTGGGGCGCTTCCAGTTTTCTGTTGAAAATGCAAATAAGGTCAATGCCTTAATCCCGAACTCAGCCGCACCCTCGACCGCCTCGCGCACCGCTTTGGTGGCATTTGTATGGCCTTGGATACGAGGGAACGCTTTTTGGTTCGCCCAACGTCCGTTGCCGTCCATAATAATACCCACATGCTGGGGTAATGGGTCAATTGTGTGGTTGGTCAAGGCTTGCCTTTTGCTGATTTCAAAGCCCAATATGAAAGTGGCAAACTATATCAAATGGGCCGCTCTGGCAAGGGCTCAGCCTAGTTCGGCGATGATCTCAAAACCCAAACGGCGCTGTTCCTCTAAAATCTCTTCTAAAAAGACGGATTTGGTTAAAAGATTGGTCAAGACCGCCCGCAAAACCACAATCTCGGCTTGGTAGGGGGTGGATTCAAGCATGGTCCGGCTGATAAAGCTTTCGCCCCGCTCGCGTTGGCGTTTTTGAAGCTCTACGTTGACCTCGTTGATGCGCTCGTTGATTTGGTTTTCCCGCTCTGTATCCCCCCGCTTCATCACCTCGGACAGTTCGAGTTTAACCCGGTTGGGTATAAAACGGTAGGTAAGGATGCAGAGTTCTGGGTTAGAGCAACGCTCAAAGTCTGGGTCTTTATCGAGTAGCGCGGTCAGCAGGTCGGTAAGGTGTAGCGACTTTTTGAGTAATAAATGATACCCTGATCGCCCTAACATTTTTAACGAAAACCACAGCTTAAGCGCATTAAACCGGCGGCTGCCTTCCAGGCTGGTCTGGCCGATGTCCACCGAACCTTTACGGATAATATATTTGGCGTTGTGCCTCCAGCGATTGAGGCTGTCTTCATTTTTAAATAGTACCATCGAATGGTTCATGGGCAGGTAAAACAACTTGTGCCCATCTAGCACTACCGAATCAGCCCGCTCAATCCCCTTTAGTCTGGCTCCCAATTCTTCACTAAGGAGCAGCGCCCCGCCCCAAGCGGCATCTACATGGTACCAAATTGCTTCGCGCTCGCAGATCTCGGCGATTTTATCCAGAGGGTCGATATTGCCCGTTTCCGTGGTGCCAGCAATACCAATCACTGCCAAAATCAGCACATTGGCTGCCTTTAATTCGTTAATTTTTGCTTGCAGCAGGTCTAGCCTGATGCGGTTGTTGTGATCCACCGGTATCTGTTCTACCGATTCCTCACCAAAACCTAACAGCGCCGCAGACTTGGTTATCGAATAATGCATCCGGCGACTGACCAAAATTTTAACGTCTTTATAGCCCGAATCGGCAAAAACTTTAAAAAATCCCTGTTGACGGATTCCAGGCAGCCTAGTCTCGCGGGCCGCAGCCAAGGCGGTTAGATTGCCAACGGTGCCGCCAGAGGTCATATTGCCCAGGGTCACCCCTCGTTCCTGGATCACCTTGTCATAATAGTGCTTCGGCTTTTTAAAAACCAAACTATGTATCCAAGCGATAGTCTGTCTTTCAACAAAGCTCGACGCCAGTGCCGTCTCGATTTTAACCTGATTTTGATTGATCGAAGTGATCAAGATATCTACTACCACCGAAAACCAGGGCACCACGGTTGTCATATGCCCGATGTAGCGGGGATTGTTGATCCGCACCGAATTGTCCAAGATCATGGTTTTACATTCGGCAAATACCTCCTCGATGGACAGCCCCTCTTCGGGCAGACGGGTTTCAGCAAATAGTTTGGCAAGATCCTGTAGCGAAATATCGGCGTGAATCTTTTTGCCTTCTGGATTTTTAAGCCAGTCTAAAGCTAGTTCCATCGCCTGTTCGCCCCACTTTTTGAAACGCTCATCGTCTCCAGGGCCCACAAAAAACTTGCGGCTAAGAGCGTCAACCCCGGCGGCTACTTGGCTATCGACCCACTTTTTTTGTTCCATTACCTGCCCTTATTCGGCAATTCCTAAATAGGCCTGTTTAACCTTGGCGTCGCCTAATAGGTCATTCGCCAAACCAGACAAAGCAATACTCCCGTTTTCGATCACATAGGCCCGGTTGGCCATCTTTAGTGCCAGATTGGCGTTTTGCTCCACCAAAAAAATTGGGGTGCCCTCCTCTTTGTTGATCTGGCGGATGATCTCGAAAATCTGAGCGATGATCAAGGGTGCTAGTCCCAAACTAGGTTCGTCTAGTAATAAAAGCCGAGGCCTAGCCATCAAGGCGCGAGCCAGGGCTAGCATCTGCTGTTCCCCGCCTGAAAGAGTCCCCGCACGCTGCCCGGCGCGGGTACCTAAAATGGGGAATAGGGCCGTCATTTGGGCCAGATCCCGCCTAACCTCCTTATCCCGGCGCAAGTAGGCTCCCATTTCCAAGTTTTCTAACACCGTAAAATCTTTTAAGATTCGCCGCCCTTCAGGAACCTGTACCAGCCCTAGCCCCACAATCTGGTCCGGTTTGAGCTGATCCATTCGTTTGCCATCAAACCAAATCTCCCCGGAAGTGGCGCGCACCAAACCGCTGATAGTTAATAAACAGGTACTTTTGCCGGCTCCGTTAGCGCCGATTAAGGTGACTATTTCTCCAGGCTCCACCTTAAGGTCGATCCCATGCAAGACCTCAATCTTTTGATAGCCTGATCTAAGGCCCTTTAACTCAAGCATCTGCAACTACCCCGAGGTAAGCGGAGATCACTTTTGGGTCTTTTTGCACTTCTTCGGGCACTCCTTGGGCGATCACGGCCCCCTGGTCCATCACCACCACTTGGTCACAGAGGTTCATCACCAGTTTCATGTCGTGTTCGATTAAAAGCACCCCAAGCCCCAAGCGGTCGCGGATCTTGATAATCAATTGGTCAAGCGAGGCGGTTTCAGAGGGGTTCATGCCTGCTGCGGGTTCGTCTAATAGCAGGACCCGTGGCTTGGTGGCCAGGGCGCGGGCAATTTCAAGGCGGCGTTGGTCGGCGTAAGGCAGGGCCTCGGCGATTAGGTTGGCAGACGGCCTAAGCCCAACCAATTCCAGCAGTTCAAAAGCTTCGGCTAAAAGCTGTTTTTCGTGGTTTATAAAGGTTTGGGTGCGGACTAACGCAGACCAAAAACCATAAGCTGGCCGACAGTCGAAACCAACCAAGACGTTTTCGATGACCCGCATTTTAGGAAACAGTCTTATATTTTGAAAGGTGCGCGCCAGACCTTGGCGGGTAATCTGGTCTGGGCGCAG
>Ga0156797_139_pt3 | contig 29370 bp, 29 predicted proteins | sample RifOxyD2_FD_112098 | JGI IMG/M metagenome (GOLD analysis project Ga0156797, IMG submission 112098) | Candidatus Lambdaproteobacteria bacterium RIFOXYD2_FULL_50_16 | reverse complement strand
GGTGGCCAGGGTGGATGGTGTTAAAATGCCCAAAGGTCAGGGCGATTTTTTTGCCGGATTTACTTAAGCCAACCAGCCGCTCTAACGCTTCTTCTTTGGTGTGACAAGTTTTGTATTGGGTTTGTTTCATCTTTCTTCAATCTCAAAGGGCAAGGATAGGTGCCAACCTAATCTTCTAAGGCTTAAGCTGGTTCTTTGACAAGTCCGCCTTCTAATAAGTGGGGCAGGATCAAAGCAAACCAATAGGTGACCGAAAAAAGCATTAACACACTATAACTTACCAATTGGACCCCCATAAAAAACGAAAAAAGCACCAACACCGATAAACGTTTAGACCTGTTAGGCGCCGCCTGGAGTTGGGTTAGATAGGCCTTTATGCTAAAATAAATCAGGAACACAAACGGGAAAAAGCTTAAAAGCCCCCCAGAGACAAGCACTGCAAAGGGGGTGGTGTGCTGGTGCAGGTGGCGAGTGGGGATGTAGTGGCTGGTACCCCATATTTCTTGGATAATGGGGTTGTGGTCATTAGCCAGTCCTAGCCCCACAAAGGGATGTATTAATATGGTTTTAATCGCCGTAAACAACAGGTCAATACGCAAGCGGAAAGACCAAAATTTAGGGTTAACATCAATCCAGTCATAGAGCCATCCTCCATATCGCCAATAAACATTGGCCAACCAGATCAAGACCACCAGCCCAAAAATCCAGGACAAGATCAAACCCAGCGCCCAACGGCCTTGGTTAAAAGGCGTCCAAACTAAGGGTAGTAATCCCAAAAAAATCACCAACATCCCCGCCAGACCCAAAAACATACCCAAGGTTTGAGAGACCCAAATAGCGAAAAGAAACAGCGGGGCTAGTATTAGTAGAGGCCAGCGGCGGCGGTTTTCGGCCACCCAAAATAAGGTTAAGGAAAATCCCAAGAAATAGACCGCAGAACTGTGAGCCGGGTCGTCCAAAATCCCATAAGCCCTCTGCTCGACGTCTGCTTGGCGGAAATGACCGGGCTGATAATTCCAATTAAACCCTACTTGGATCAACAGATAAATCAAGGCGATGCCGCAAAATCCGTACACTGCCCACAAAAGCGCCCTTTTATCACGGGACCCTAAGGTAAACGCCGCCACAAACAGCACAAAAAAGCTGCCCAAGCTCAAGGCAAATTGGCGGTAAATGTCCCAGTCGTGGGGGTTATAAAGGTAACCAATCGGCACCAGCAAACTTAGCACACAAATCCCTCCCGCCCAAAGCGCCCAATCTGCCTGGGCGAGCTTTGCGCGGACTAGGGTGCCGCGCCAGAGGAGCAGGAGCAGAAACAGGGGAAAATAAAACTTAGTCGCCGTGTATGGCTTAAAGGTAAACAAAACAATGTTAAATTTTATCCAAAAGGCCAGGGCCGTAGCCCCCCAAAATAGGCGGTCTTTGAAGATCATCGGGAGCTGCCTATTTTTTGGGCTATCTCTTGTAATAACCCACGGAGGTTGTCACTTAGAGCAGACCCAGGGCTATATTCGGCGCGAGCGATCAATTCGACCCGCTCGTCTTTAACAAAGGAGCGGGCCTTTTTCCAGGAATCCTGCCTAGTGGGGCTATAAACGGCTAAACCCTGTCCACCTTTGCGTTTGAGCAAGGAAAAACAGGGGATATCGGTGTACCCATCACCTACAAACAGGATTTGCTCCATGGGAATACGGAATTCTTGGTAACGATCATTTACGGCGCGGTAGTTTTTTTGCGCTTCACCGATGATCCCCTTTGAAATCTGGAAGAGGTAACGGGTTTTATCGGTAAAACTCACCACCCGCTTTGGGCCAGCGATGGACCCTTGAGGGTGATAATAAAAGTCGCTAGCCCAAATTTCGGTAAATTCATGGGCAATGGGTGTATGGCGAATCACCTCGCCAATCCCGCTAGAAATCAAATAAAACTCTAATTCCACCGCTGGTGCCGCTTGGGCCATAAAAAGGCGTAATTCTCCAAAAAACTCGGGCACACCCTCAAATAGGGGGAGTTTTTTGCCCCATTCTTGTAAAAAGGTGGAAGTAATCTTTCCCCCTTGCGCTTCGGATATTTTTACCAACTGGTACATAAAACCGGGCACCTGATCCCAGCCGGAACGAAGCATCTCCTCAAACTCGCCCCCCCAAAAACCTTCAGCGTCAAACCCCAAGGCTTCCATCAGTCCCGTAGTCGAGTCAGGGGCGAGGGTGTCATCGAAATCGAAAACTACGGCGATTTTGTTTTGCATTTTAGGCCCACTCAATGGGGTCTTCTCCCAGTTCTACTAAAAACTGGTTAGTTTTTGAAAAATGGCGACAGCCAAAAAAGCCGCGGTGAGCCGAAAGGGGCGAGGGATGGGGGGCTTCTAGGACCTGGTTTTTTGCAAGGTCGATCAACCCCTTTTTGGCTTTAGCAAAACTCCCCCACAATAAAAACACCACGGGCCTGGGGCTAGCTGAGACCATCGAGATAACCTGATCAGTTACCTGCTCCCAGCCCCGGTTTTGGTGACTGCCGGCCTGCCCTTCAGTAACCGTAAGCACCGTATTTAGGAGTAACACACCCTGCTCCGCCCAAGCGGTGAGGTTGCCCGTCTGGGGTCTGCGGCCCAGGTCTGATTCTAATTCTTTGTATATATTAACCAAAGAGGGCGGAAAACCCAAGCCCATGGGTACCGAAAAACAAAGTCCGTGGGCCTGTCCAGGGCCATGGTAAGGGTCTTGCCCTAAAATTACTACCCGTACCCGTTCAGGTGGAAGGATATTTAAGGAATAAAAAACATTATCCAAGGTCGGGTAAACTCGAACCCCACGCGCTAACTCCCCTTCAATAAAGCCTTCGAGTTTTAAAAACGGTTCACTTTCAAACAATTTTGATAAACCACCTAGCCAACCGGGCTCGGTCAAAAAACGGTTAATAATCATAATCTACCCTCGTCACGGGGCCCGTTTGGTTTTGCCCTAGTGTAAGCGGGCTTGGGCTAATTAGACAAGCTAGGGCGGCTCCCAAAATGGACCTACAGGCGGCTTTTTTCCATTCTCTTTAATGATGCCCTTTTGCTGGGCTAACTTTTGCATTAATTTTCGCCCGCCTAGCGGCTTGCCCAAGGAAAAAGGATGGTAAAAAAAATGAATCGCTTCGCCCATTGGCTAGGTTCCAGCCCTCAAGGTCGTTCTGTTCTTGGTTATTTGCGCTTAGGCCGCATTTTATTAACCAACCTTTCTCAAAAAAAGGTCTCCACCTTGGCCCATTCCTTGGCCTTTTCGACGATTTTGTCCTTAGTGCCCATATTGGCAATATTTTTTTCGATTTTAGGGACCATTACCAAAAACATTAATATTCGTAATGACATTTTTGCCTTTATCTCGCGCTATTTTATTCCGGCTTATGCGGAAGGTATTTTTGACCAGCTTGAGGAGTTGACCAGAAAGTCGTTAGCATTAGGGGTGATCGGCTTTCCGGCCTTATTCCTGGCCGGAGTGTTGTTATATATGAAAGTGGATGATTCGATTAACCTGATCTGGGATGCGAGTCGTGACCGCAAGTGGTTTCATAATAGCCTAGCTTTTTTTATGAGCCTGTTTTTTGGGCCTATGTTATTGATATTATTATTTTCAATCCCCCCTTACCTGCAAAGTTTGCCCTATTATAAAGAACTAATGCGTAATCCGGTGGCTATGGGGGCCTTGACCCAAGCCTTGCCATTCTTGGTAAGCACCCTGGGCCTATGGGTTTTATATATCTACATCCCGAATGTCCGGGTGGGTGCCTATTCGGCCCTGACTGGGGCGGTTTTTTCCGCCTTTTTAATCCAAGGGGCTAATGCTTTGTTGGGGTACTATTTTGCTCATTTAGGTCGATTTGACCTATTTTATGGGTCTTTGGTGACGGTGCCGGTCTTTTTGATTTGGGTTTATGTGTTATGGTTGGTGGTGCTTTCTGGAGCGGCAGTGAGTTATATCACTCAACATACGGCCCATAAAACCGAGTTGATCGCCCAAAATATTTATACTGACGAATCCCTTTTGTGTAACGCGCTAGAGTCGCTATTGGCCTTGGCCAAAGCTTTTGAAGACGGCGAGGGCTCGCTTGATTTGGACCAGCTCCATTTTCGTTTGGGACTGCACAAAAAGCGGCTTGTCCTAATTATGAACCGGTTGGAACAAGAAGGGTTTGCAGTCAAGGTAGAGCCTAATAAAAAACATTTCGCCGATTGTTACCAACTTGCTCAAGCGGCTAAAAATATTGATATTGGCCGGATAGTGCCACTCTTTTTTACTGCCAAAGCGCATCAAGCTTTTGGGCCTGAATTAGCCAACTTGCTGAACAACCTATCAGTCCATCCCGCCTTCACCGCCAATAAAACCAATCTACAAGAGTTGCTTGACCGGGCCTCTGCTCCACACCCGTTATAAGTTCTCAGCATTTTACCCCGTTTATCTGACCCTGCCTTTAAGGTAGGGATTGTTTGGTTTAGTTTTTTTCGCTAGTCTAGCCTTAAAAGACCCAAACAACCGAAAAATTGCTATGAGCCAAGCTATAACATCCGTTCACAACATAGCCGTAATAGGCCGCGATGGCACTGGCAAATCCAAACTCGTGGATGCTTGGTTGCACCTAATCGCCCAGACCCCTGAAAGCTTAATCGCCGAACTACCTGAAGAAGAGTCTAGGGGGATCACTATTTATAACCGCTTTTACTCCTTAGCCTTTGACCAAGGAAGAATCAATCTGATCGATACCCCAGGTAACAGCAATTTCCTACCCAAGGTGGGTGCGGCCTTGTCGGTGGCCAGTGGTGCGGTGTTGGTGATTGCCGGGTCCGGCTCGGCTGAATCGAGTTTGCGACTTTTTGAAACCATGGAGGCCGCAAACCGCCCAAAGGTTATATTTGTCAACATGCTGGACCTCCCTGATACCAACTGGGAAAACTCTGTCCACGAATTGGAGTTGCAGTTTAACCTCTCTCCGCTGGTCCTTTTTTTGCCGATTTATCAAGACGGGCAATTAGTGGGGTTGGTGGATGTGCTTAGTGGCGAACCCGTTGGTGGCGGGGTTTTGTCCGAGGGACTAAAAGAAGAGCGAGACCGCTATTTCCAAGCGGCGATAGAACAACTGAGCGAATTAGACGACGAGTTGATGGCCGATTATTTGGAAGGCAGGCCCTTAGACCCCGAATTGATCAACCAAGTGCTCACCGAAGGGATACGGACTAAAAAACTCACCCCCCTTCTGCTGGGAGCCGCGAGTAAAGGGGTTGGGGTTAAACAACTTTCCTTGTTTATCGCCCAACATTTCCCCACTCACTCTCAAAATCCAATCTGGGTAGGTATGGAATCAGGGGGGCAAGACGCAGGGTTGGTCGAGCGCCGACCGGTGGCTAGCGAAGCCTTTTCGGCGATGGTTTTTAAAACCCTGCACGACCGGTTTTCTGGAAAACTCAACTTTGCTTTAGTGGTCTCAGGCCTGTTGGTTAAAGGGCAAAAGGTGCTTAATAGCTCTACTGGAGCCAAGATAGACCTAAACCATTTCGCAAGGATGAACGGGGACCACACCGAACCCATTGAGGAGGCTGGGCCAGGGGATATTATTGTGATCGAAAAAGAGTCCCATCTTTTCGCCAACCAGACCCTTTGTGATCCCTCTGAACCAATCCTCTTTGAACCCATCGCCTACCCAGTGCCTCGCTGTACCTACCATCTGGAGCTTACCGACACTTCCCAAGACAACCGCATCATTGATTCACTCCATAAGGTGATGGAAGAAGACCCCAGCCTTCGGCTGCACAAAAACATAGAGACCGGGGAGATCCTGCTTTCTGGTATGGGGCCACTCCATTTAGAGGTGGTTCGCGAACACCTAAAGAGCGTTTATGCGGTTGAAATCAAATTGGTTGATCCGTACATCGCCTACCACGAAACCATAACCAAATCGGTCAAGGTGCATGGCAGGCACAAAAAGCAGTCTGGCGGCCATGGTCAATTTGGGGATGTGTATTTGCTCTTAGAACCTTTACCCAGGGGGGAAGGAGTGTTATTTGAGTCGAAGATTGTGGGGGGCGTGATCCCCAAGCAATACATCGGCTCCGTAGAAAAAGGGGTACGTGAGGCCTTAATCAAAGGGTCTTTGGGTGGGTATTTAGTGTCTGATATTAAGGTCACCCTTGTTGATGGCTCCCACCACTCGGTCGATAGTTCAGATCAAGCCTTTGTTCAGGCCGGTATTCTGGCGATTCGCCAAGGCTTGCCGGATGCCGCGCCGATCCTTTTAGAGCCCATCATGGAGATGGAGATCGACCTGCCAGAAGCAGATTTAGGCAGAGTAACTAAGGATATCAACGCAAGACGAGGCCGGGTGACCGGTTACACCTACCGCGAATTTACCACTTTGATCAAAGCAGAATGCCCCTTGGCCGAGCTTTCTGATTACGCAGTTGCTTTAAAAAACATGACCCAAGACAAAGGCCTTTTTTCCATGCATTTAAAGGGGCATGAGGCAGTCACCAGCCACTTGTCCAAAAAGATTTTGGCCCAGGCCCAAAGGTGACGTTTAATAAAGCTACCTAAAAACAAAACGAGCGACCCAGAATGGACCCTAATCTAAAAATCTTAATTGTAGATGACTCCAAACCTAGTCGCAGTCTGATGGCCAAGGTTTTGGACGCCATGAGCCTGCCTAACCACCTGGAGGCGGAGACCGTGATGGAGGCCGTCGGCCTTTTGCAAGCTGGGGGCATTGGGCTGATTTTGCTCGATTGGAACATGCCTGATATTTCCGGGCTCGACCTTTTGGCTAACCTCAAGGCCAATCCGGCGCTTAAGCAAATCCCGGTGATCATGGTCAGCGCCAATGGCGACCTCTTCGATGTCAAAGAAGCCATGTCCTTAGGGGCCGCCGATTACCTAGTCAAGCCGATCAACGCCGAACTGCTCAAAGAAAAAATTGCCCGCGCCACCCAGCCCAAACCTAAAGGCCGGTAGGCTTTGCCCAAGAAAGGTTTGCGAATCAGGCTAAGGCCAATAGACATAGAGCACCTTATCAAGTAAGGCTAGCCCTCCAGAAGGTTTGTAAAGTTGAGGCGTCTTTCGTTTTATTTAAAGCGAACGTTTACTTGTATAAATGCCTACTCAGCAAACCCATTCCATTGTGGCTCCAATAGGTTGGGCGTAGTAGGCTGAAGCAAAATTAAATTGGAGCCCAACGATGTCTTACAATTACAAGAAAGCGGCGCGGGATCCAAGCAAAGCGGGCAGCCGAAGGCTTCAGCCGCTAGGGGCGCAGCTTAAACGATCAATTCGTTGTCTTGGAGTTCGTCCACGGATTCGTCGTGGGTGCTGATTGCTATGCCGAAGGTAATAAAGCCCAGGCGACCGATTAGCATGAGGAGGATCACCAAAATCTTGCCTAAATCGCTTAAGCCTGCTGTGACCCCCATGCTCAAACCCACGGTACCCAGGGCCGAAATAGCCTCGAACAGGAGCGGTAGCGCATCTTGGACGTTTTTTTCGGTGAGCAGCAAGAGGAAAAAGGCGATGGTGAGAATGGACATATAAAAGGCAAAACTGGCTGCGGCCAAATGGAGCCGTTGGAGCGGGATGGGGCGCTTGAAGAAGCGGATGCTATCACGCCCCTTAAGCGTGCTTTTGACCAAGCCGAATAACGCTGACAAGGTAGTGGACTTAAGACCTCCACCCGTGCCCGCTGGCGAGGCACCGAAGACCATTAACACCAACAGCACCAGGATAACTGGCTTGGAAAGGTCGCCAATGGGTAGGGTGTTAAAACCTACGGTCGTACTGGCGGACATCACCTGAAAGAAAGAAGTCTCAAGGCGCAGCACCGGGTCCAACGATTGGACGCTCGGCTCAATCAGAAAAAACAGGATGGTTCCGCCTGCCAAAAAGTAGAAGGTCACCGAAAGGATCACCTTAGAGGTGAAGGTGGGACGCAATTGGCGACCTTGCAAGAGGTTGGCTAGGTCCGCGAAGACAATAAAGCCGATGCCGCCAGCCAAACTGAGCGCGGACAAAATGGCATTGACCCAAAAGTCGTCGCGGAGTCCCATGAAGCTGTCCGCGTAAAGGCTAAAGCCAGCGGTGCAAAAGGCGGAGATGCTGTGGAACAAGGCCGAATAGGCCGGGTGAGGTAGGCCCCGGTGCCAAAAGGCAAAGAACAGGGCTACCGCTCCTAGGGTCTCACAGAACAGGGTGAACAAGACCACTTGCCGGATGAAACGGGCGACCTGAAAGTTTTCCGGTAGGGCGAAGGTGGCTCTCCCCACCCGCCCCCGCAACGCGCTCAACTGTTTGGAGGAAACCAAAAGTACAAAGGAGCCCAACGTCATGTAGCCAATCCCGCCCAATTGAATCAGCAACAGGATGACGAGTTGGCCGAAGATATGGTATGAGCTAGCCACATCGACTGTGGTAAGGCCAGTGGTGGACAAGGCCGACATGGCCGTAAACAAATGATCCAGCGCCGGGATTTCGGACCTTTCGGCCCAGGGTAAACACAAAAGCGTCCATCCCACCAAGGTGTAAAGAAGGTATCCCAAAAGCAGCAGCTTGGGGGTCGAAAAGGCGTTGAAGCTGATACGTGGCAAAATGCTTGGAACTTGCATAGGGCCCTTGGGGCAAAATACATCAATAGATCACCTAAAGTTACGCATGGCGTTCCAGCCTGTCAAGTCCGCGCCTATGCCAGGGCGTAGCTTGCTGAATCGGTGACCCCGGTGCCGATCTGTACGCTGTAAGTCTGGCCGAATTCCAGGTACATAGTTGGGGTGAAGGTGGCGACAGCCCCTGAATAGGCGATGCTACCTTGGGTGGGGGTCGCACCTTTTAAAAGTTTGATGTTGCTGCTTGTAATACTGCTGCCCGCCATGGCTTCACTAAAGGTTACCTGGATGGTCGAAAGTAGGCTGACATTGCTGGCGGCCCCGGCGGGGGTGATCCTGGAGACGATGGAGGCCGTGGAATCGATCACATCGCTTATGGCTAAATAAGTGGCACTGGTACTTTCCCCGGTGGCATTACGGCTATAAACCAAAAAATGGGTCGCCCCGCTAGGTAGGGCAGTGTCGGCGGCGAATTCGTAGGTAAGGTTGGCCCCAGTGACACTCAAGCTGGTGATGGCGCCTTGGTCGCTGAGTTTGGTTGTGGAATTTGAGCCCCAATATAACTTGTAGCTGGTGGTATTGGATGCGTCGCTAGCTTTAGTTAGGGTAAGGGTCCCGGCGATTTGGTTTAGGTCTAGGTCGGTATCGGTGAAATTTTAGCCCGAAGCCAAGTTAGTGGGGACGGAACTGGTGGTAGCTGAAGTTGTTGTAATTGTAGTTGTGGTTGTTGTGGTCCCCGCATCGGTAGTCGTTGCGGAATCGGTCACAGCTTGATCTTCAGTAGTCGGACTGCTACCGCGCTGGCAAAAAATAGAATCCATAAAGCCCAAAAGGGAAGTGCTAACGTTTTGATAAAAATTCGCATCGAATGATCCCATTTATTCCCCCCATTTATTTTTTAAAAAAATCGAGACCCAATTAGTCATTGACTAGCCCCCCCCGAGGGCCGCCTTTTAAGTAAATTTATAAACGCAATATACGCAACTTAAAAATGGCGATTAAAATGGGACAGTTATATTCTAAAACCAGCTAAAATCGGAAATTGAATTGTTATTTAAAGAGGTTTATAAAATAACCTTGACCTCAATAAGGGGAATTTGCCTGTTTTTGACCGAGAGGCGGGGCAAAAATGGATTGAAGTGGGATTTTTTTTTGGGGGTTTTCCATAAGAAAGAGGGCTGTCCTTTTGATAAATACCTAGGTAAACTAGGGCTAGCTTCAACCCCAACCCAGGTATTGGATGTTTATTTTACCCAATGTTTTCGAAGGCGGCAGTCGGCCTTTGTGTGAGTTAGAGCTTTGTTTACTTAGGCTTTCTCATGACCCAGCGAACCCTTGGTTGCTTTTGATCCCCAAGCGCCCACAGATCACTGAGATCTGCCAATTGAGTGAGGCGGACCAGGGGCTTTTGGTTAAAGAAATCAGTTTTGCCTCGAATTTGCTACTCAAGGAATTTGCACCAGATAAAATCAACGTGGGGGCTTTGGGGAATATGGTGCCCACGCTCCATGTCCACGTAATCGCTCGCTACCGAAACGACCGCGCTTGGCCAGGGCCAATCTGGGGGACCCAGGTGCCTCCGAATCCTGCTGAACTGGACCAGATTGAGCGCCGCCTCAAAAAGTTATTGGCAGAGATTATAAAATAAAATTAGCCCTACAACACCACGGGCTTGGACGCAGTGGCATAAAGGGCCTCATGCAATTTTCCCGAAAGTTCGCCCCATCGATAAGGAAACCGGGACACCTGGGTTTTAGGGCCAAGCAATTTTAGATTCCAGGCGGTTTCCTTAAAATGCGCAACATTTTCCTGAGTTGGCAAAAACAACATAGGTAAACCAGGGATTTGTTGGCGAATTTTATTAGCCACACTCAAGTCTTCAAAGGTGGTCCCGCTGCGGTGCATCACCAATAGGTTAACATTAATCAATTTAAAACAATTCCACAAATCCCGCTCCTTGAACGCGACCGTAATATCGGTTAAACCCATTTGTTCCAATCCATGCCGAGTCGCTTTCGCCTCTTCCTCGCTTTCACCAAAAATCAAAACTTTTTTAATTTGCCTCTCTGCCAACAAGGAGGTTTTAAAATAAAAACCCATCCGATGGTCGAAGCGATTTATGTGCTTAATAAACCAGTCTCGCATCCCAATAATACCCGCTTTTAATGAATTAGGTTCGTTGGTCGAATCATATTGGTTAAGGAGGTCTTCGAAGGCCGCCACATATAGCTGGTGTTCCTTTTTATGCACCTCTTCTTTAGGATATTTCCATTTAACCATTTGTGTTTCTTCTAACGAAAAATGGTTAACAATGTAATTTTTAATAAAAATGAGTAATTCCTTAGTTTTTGGGGTGCTTAATTCACTGGCACCAATATATTCACCGAATTTATTTAGTAGTTCAGAATGTTGCTGATCCATAAAGGCGACGTGGCAGCTATCGGTTTCTAACTTAATTCCCGCTTGGCCCGAATCGAACTGAATGGCGTTGCTTTGTTGCCGGTAATAATAGGCTAATTCGTCGATTTGATTATAGATTTTGATCAATTCCTGTTCGCCTTCTGGGCCTAACAGGGTCTCGATTTTTTTCGAAGAGCCGACGCGTTTAAAAACCTCCCCAATAAATTTTTTTTCCTTTTCTTCTAACTTCCCATCAGCGCAAGCGATCAAGGATAAAATATCGGCTAAAAAGTCCCTATTTTTTTCGCTAGTAAATCGCTCTAAGGTTTCTTGCAGTTTACGGCCATGCGAATAGGCCGCAAGCTCCTCTTCACTGATCTCAAACCCAACCATTAAATCATTTAAAATCACCTGTTCTGTTCTGTGGACATCCCCATCATACTTGGCTAAGGCTTTGGCTAAAAATAGGGTACTTAAGAGGTCCTGCTTATCCATCGGGCGGTTTTAAAAAAGGTGGTAATAGACTCAAACTGCAACCTAGCATGCCACAACTTATCTTTTTTTGAAAGGACCCGCCTGCAAAATCCGTTCTCTATTTTTGGTAGAGTGAAGCCTATAAGGACTCTGTGACCGGGGAGGGTAGGCCCTATTTACAGTTTGATCTGGAACCAAGCAACCCATTAGAAACACCAACTGGTGTGCCGCCCTTTGCCGCCTTACTTGGCGGACATAGGCGCGCACGCCCAAACCTGTATTAAGGGAAAACAAAGGGCGAAAATGAAACTTCGAAAAACAAAAAACCTGCGCCAATCGCTCCACACTAAACACCTAGTCTTGTTTACGCCGGAGGTAGTCATAGACCCATTCTAAACACTCAAATTGATCGTTTTGTGGTTTATTCTCCAAGGTTTTCTCACCAGTTCAGCGGTCTAGTTGAACCTTTATCTGGCCCCTGTCTTAACAAATCTTGCTATCTTTTACGCAAAGATTATTGGCAGGAGTCTAATTAAAGGAAGCGGTTTTTAAGCTTCCATCCCTCAAAAAGCGCGTTTAAAGGGTGCGAAACCGTGGGATTGGCGGAGAGAGGCACCCCATCTTTGTGGGAAAACACAGGACAAAGGCGGTGAATTTGTTTGCCCTTTACACCACGTCGCCACCACCACCGCCACTGATGATAACCTTGCCTTCTTCTTCCAGCTTTCGGGCGACCTTGACTAATTTTTGTTGCGCCGCGTCCACATCTGCCACCCGCACAGCTCCCATGGCCTCCAAATCGTCTCGGACCATATCGGCAGCCCGTTCAGACATATTGGAGAAGATATGTTCTTTGAGCGCATCGGACGCGGTTTTTAGGGACAATACCAAATCATTTTGCGGAACCTCTTTGAGGATCAGCTGCATCCCGTTAGGATCAACCAAAACCAAATCCTCGAAGGTAAACATAAGCTCGCGGATTTGTTCGGCTAGGTCGGGGTTTGATTCCTCAATGGTTGCCAAAATCCTGGATTCAGTCGATTTGTCCATGGTGTTAAGCATCCCGGCCACCGACTCGACCCCACCCACCTTAGCACTCGATCCGGCGCCCGAGTTTTTCAACTCTTTTGCTAGCACCTCTTCGATTTCTTTAACCACCCCTGGCGGGATGGCCTCTAAAATCGCCATGCGGTAGGTGACGTCGGCTTGTAAATTTTCGGGAAGTTCTTTTAATACGTTTGCAGTTTGTTCGGGGTCTTCTAGGTGGGCTAAAATCAAGGCGATAGTCTGCGGGTGTTCGTTCATAATAAAGCCCGCAATCACCTTGGGTTCCAGCCATTTTAACGAATCCAGGCCCCCTTCATCGTTGCTGGACTTGAGGTTGTCCACCAGATCCTTGGCTCGGTCATCCCCTAATGCTTTGGTTATCGCGTTTTTAACAAAGTCGCCTGAGGCGTTAATGGCAACCCCTTGATCTTGTAGGGCCACCTTCCGGTAAAATTCCTCTAAAACGCTGTCTAGCTCTTCGGGGGCCACGTCAGTGAAGCGGGCCATATAGTAACCCACTTGTTGGATTTCACGGTCTTCCAAATTTTTAATTACCTCAGCCGAGCCATCCTCGCCCAAGGCCAGCAACAAAATAGCCGCTTTTTTAGGACCCGTTAATTTTCCTACTGCCACTGATCACCTCAAATTGAAGAGCATGGGGTAATCATGGTCCAATATTCAAGCAACTCAAAGCGATATTTTTTTGGGTTCTCATAAAATTTAACCTATTGAATAAAAAGGGAGTTGCAAATTTATAGAACCAGCTTTGGTTCACAGAAGAGGTTTTTTGGTGAAGGCGTCCGAGCCAGGAGTTGGAAAAATGCCCATTTAGCACCAAGCCGAACCCCAAAATCCGCAAAGGATTCAGAACCCCCTCAAAGGGGCCACGAGAAAGGAAACTTTTACTGCCTTACCCAAACATAAACCGCCGCCGGGTGCTACCTTGTTGGCCGAACCCACCTAAACACCCAAAGTGTATCTACCCCACCCCTACATCCCACCTGCGCCCCACCCACACAAGCCCCCCACCCCAACAATGCCAGTCCCTACCAAACTGGCACCCCTAATTTAAGACAACCCACCCCCACCAGGGGATCCCCTCCCCTTTAAAAAAAGGTCTTCTGCCCTCGATAAAATAGGGTTGGAGAGAACCCCGCATCTTCACAGATATCCGAACGGCTTCATTTAAAGGCAAATGACCACGTATAAGGGACATCTATTCGGAACCTGTAACATTATTTCTTTTTTTCATCGCCTTTTCCTGGGTTGAGATTTATTTATTAAAAAAAATCCATTTCCACCTGAGGCAAAGCAGCCTCCAAACCTTGCTGGACAAAGTTTTTTAGTCTTTTCGAATCCTTCTTCCTCCTTCGTTATTGTCCAAAAAGAGGAAAGCTTTCATCTGACGCTCCCTCTTTTTCCAAGGTATCCTCGGTTCAACTTCAACGAGGATTGCCCCATGTTACGAATCGAAAGTTTAATTGCTTATTTAACCAGCCAAACCGAAGCCTTATCGGCGGACTTTGCGTATCAGATCACCAACCTGACCACCCGCCGAATTGATCCCCAAGGAACCTCCTGGAATATCGACCAAGAATACCAAGTTATACTCGACCTCAACAATCTGCACAAAACCCGCACCTATCCAGCGGTAAACGCCTGTCTTAAAGACTGGTTTAAAGCCAATGGGCACAACGGCGAAACCCACAAGCACCTCAATGCCGAGATTGACCTATTGCACCTCAAAATGACGGTCACCTTAAATCTGATCGAATTTTTACAATGGAGCCTGCTCACCCCGGCAGAGACACTGATCATCCCGGCGGATGCGCGGATTTTTTACAAAGGTACCGAATACAAGCAAACCGAACGGACGGAAATTATCGGTTTGTAAAACTCACGGCCTTTTGGCCCTGAATCCCGACACGGGAGTGTCGGGCTCGCCGCATTTGCGGATTAAAAGTACAACCAGCGGAGATTATAGCTATGACCGTTACGGGAATTCAACTTCAAGAGGCCAACTCAGGTGGCGTTGTTGCGCCTCTAGGCCAAGAGTTCAAACAAGCCTATTTTTCGGAGCATCCTACCTTGAACGGGATGCAAACTATCAACATCACAAGTGATGTTGCCAACCTTTTTGCGGGTAATGCCGAGTTAATCGGTGAACTTGAAACCGCACAAGCCAACGCGGACAACAGCTTTTTTGCGGTTGTTTATTTAGTAGCCCCATTGGCGCTGACCGACCTTTTGGTAGGTGGTTATATCGCTGATTTGGCCGCTACCTACGAAGTGGCAACCTTGCTTTTTGTCACCAACGCAGACGCCGCTTTTGCCGCCGCTGTAAACACCGAGTTGGCCGCCCAAGCTGCACAAAAGCGTTATTTTGAAGCGGTTTTAAAGTTCCGCAAAGCAGGTGCCGACACTCCCAGTGCTTATGCAACTGCGTTTAATACCGCGTTTTCGGCTTTTAGCTCTTCCTCGGTTTCGATCATCGCCCCCACTACCCAGGACAACTGGCTTGGTGCGTTTGGGGGTAGATTAGCCCGGATTCGGGTGCAGGCTTCTGCGGGCAAAGTGCTCGATGGTGGCCTGAAAAACGTTTTGACTGACCCTGCTTATGGCCAATCGGAATTTACGGTTTTAGACGACGCCCGCGCTGTTTTCCTCAAGCGTTTTGTTGAGGATCCTTCCTCGGTTTTTGTCAACGACGACCTAGTAATGTATTCGACGAGCGATACTGTGACCACCATGGCCCAAAGAAGGGTGCTCAACAAAGCCAAGCGGGAGATTTTGTTTTACGCCTTCCCCTTGATTAACGACGATAAGTTCAACAAGGACGAATCCGGCGCCATGGCGGCCTCGCAGATTGCTTCCAAAGGTTTGGAGGTGATGAAAAAGCCGGTCCCCGGTAAAAACCGCGAGATTCACGACTACAGCTTAAGTACCTCTTGGGTTACTGGCGGCGTGGCAATCGCCTTTACCCTCATCGATGTTAACCGCATCAAGATTGTAGATACCACCATCGAACTGACCATCTAAGGAGAATTATAATGGCAGGAGCAACCGCGTACGATGCATATGATTTAAAAGTCCTCAGTCCCGACGGCGAGATGATCACTGTTTCGGCGATTAAACTGGATATCCCAGAATATTTAAAAATGGAAAAGGGAGTACTTTCCAAGCAATGGGTAGATGTGAAAGGCTCAATTGTTATCAAAGCAGAGACTCTTAAACACTTTGCAGCCATGGCAAAAAAAGCTGGGTCTTGGCAGGACATGCCCGCGATTGATTTTATCAATTTCGACATTAGTCCTGACGGTGAAACGCCTTTGTCGGTGGTTCTCAAGAAGGTCCGGTTGATGGTATCACTACCAGAACTTAAAAAACTTGAGGGTGGAGCTGTAGAAATTTCTTTACCTATCCTTCCTGGTGACGTATTAATCAATGGGGCTTCAGTGGTTCGCCCGCTGGCAGTGGGAGGAATTTGAAAAAAAAATTCAAGTAAATAATCAAACTTACCGATAAGAAGGTAAGTTTGTTGGGTCCGCATCGGTAAATTAAGGCCCTGAGATGGGCCGTAGGGTCGGTTGTTCCTTAATGAGCGCCGACTAAACTCGTGAACTCGGGAAGGCTCTGAGATGAGCTGTATGGCCGATTGCCCCTTAATGGGTCTCGGTTGGGTTTGCCGGTGCGGATTCTCAAAAAGCCCCAAAGCTCAGCGCTGACGGGGTCAAAAAGCAACAGCAGCAAAAAACCAAAAAAAATGAATATTCAGAAAAACTCCAACGTATTGGCGCAGCAGCGTTCTGCCCAAATTTCGGTTGAGACCAAAACCGGCGATAAAGAATTTGGCTTTACCTTTTCAAGAAACCAAGTGGCGCAAATGGTGCTCGAGTTAGGCGATGAAAAACGGCGCTTCGAATCTAGCCGACATTGGCTACTCGCTGGGGTAAGCCCCGAGCAGCGCAGCCAGTTAATCGAGTTATTCGACGACCCAGAAAACTTCACCCTCGAAGTAAGCATGATGGGGGCCCTAGCCCCTTTTTTGGCCAACAATCAGGCCGTTATCAAAGCCGTAAACGTCCGCTGACCTCGATCGAGGTCTTCGACGGTCTGATTAAATCTTTCGGGCTCAGTAGTGATCCCGAAGGTCTGGACGACGATTCCTACGAACTGGCCCTAGCCCAGGCCCTGGCATTAGAACAGCGACAAGCGAATTCGATTGCAGAGGCCCTGGCCCAACTCCTTTAGCCCCTAGCCGCAATGGAAACCACAGTCACTATTAAAATTGACCTGACCGCCAAAGAACAAATTAAAAACGCCCAAGTCGATGCCCTCAAAAAAGCCGTGCCCGACTTGCAACAGGCATTTTCTGTTTATAGGATTCCCGATTTACCTGGGCAGGAATTACGGCGGTTCTACCGTTCTTCTAGCCGCTCCGAAAGACTGGAGCCCGAAGGCTGGCCGGTGCGGGCGGCGGTTCCGGCAGGCCCTGGAAGCGCTCCCAATGGGGGGCTGCCGGGGCCAAGCGCGGCGGAACCAAAGGGGGGATTTTTTAGTGGCGTGATCGGCTCGATACTCGAAGGGGTAGCGAAGTTGGTCCCTGGGGGGGAGTCGCTGGTGCAGGTGGTGAAGCAGGGGGGAAATTTGGCCCAAGGGTTGGGCCTCCAGCCCCCTTCGGCGGGCGATCTAGCCGCAGGGGCGTTCGGATCGGAAAAGGTACAAAAGGTGAGCCAAGGGCTCTCGCAGGTGCAAAGTTTTGTGAGCAACCCGGTTAAAGCGTTTACCAACCTTTTTACGGGCGGCGAAACGGCGGAGCCAGGGAGGGTGGCGCCGGGGAAAAACCCGGACCAGAGGGGCCCGACCGGGTTTGGGCAAGCCCAAGAAAAATTGCGCCAAGTGGGCCGGTTGGGCCAAGCGATAATGGGGGGCGAGGGGCTTCCGGCGGCGGTCGCGCCGGCCCTTAAGGCCGGGGTGGGAACCTGGAAAGGGGCGGTGGCCCCGGCGGCTTTGGGCGCGCCCTTGGCGATTCCAGAGGTGCCGGAGCAGACGATTTTGGGGCTCCAGCAGATCGGCCAAGCCTTTGACCAGTTAAAGGGCAAGTCGGGGTTGTTTGTGAGCGAGATCGAGACGGATTTAAGGGGCTTGCAACAAAAATCGGACCTCTTTACCGGGGCGGCCAGCCAATTCAAAACCCTGGGAGACGCGGTAAAAAACCTAGGAACCGAACTGGCGGACAAGTTAACCACCCCGCTGCAAGGAGCGGTGGCGGCCTTAAACGAATTAAAAGGGATCAGTGGCTTCGACTGGGCCAAGGTCTTTCAGGGGAGCGAGACCTTAAAAAACACCTCGGAGTGGTTAACGTCGGTGGTGACTTCCCTGAAGGAGTTAAATGCCCTGGCAGGCGGTGGGTCCTCGGAGAATGTAACACCCTCTACACCCATAAGTGACAGCAATGTGGCCGCTGCACGAGGCGTTGGGCAAGATGGCCCGAAGCAAAAAGCTCTAAAAGGTCAACCAACTGTTAATTTCGCTCAAACCCACTTACCAGCAGTTAGAGGGGGGGACACCATCTATAACCAACAACGGAATTATAACTTCTTCAGCGGTGGCTTGACCAGCGAACTGCTGGCCCGGCTTAAGTAGGCTACTTGGAGAAAACGGCGTCCCGGATTAACTGGGTACAGATTTCTTTGTCCCTTTCGAGATATTTAGAAGCAGCCTCTTTACTTTCTCTAAGCAAAGCATAGTTGGCTTCACTAGAATCGGTGCAAAACTTAACAAATTGCTTGGACATAAAGTGCGCAACCGAAAAGCAAACAATATTTTTATTCATCACAGAAGCGATAAAATCCTGATACTGCCGGGTCATGCCAATGGCTTCCACCTTTTTCCCAATCTCCCCCTCCGCCCATTGGGGAAAATAAAAGAACCCCCCTTGGCCCTTTTTTTTCAACCCGTCCGATTCGTCGGTCGGATTAAGGTATCCGTCACAAACCTTACGAACACCTGAAAATTGTTTGGTTTCAAAGCCCTCAAGGAAAATATCTGCATAGGGTTTACCTACTTTTTCATAATACCAAGTGTACAATTCATACTCTTTGGCCAACAACAGGTGGAGTTTTCCGTCAGTAGATAAATTTTCGTAACCAGGATCCTTGGTACTTTTAACCGACTCCCAATCCTCAGCGACCAAGGAGCCCATTGACAAAACAAACATCACCACAAAAACCAGGAAAGCTTTCATTTTGTCCTCTTGCAACAATTTAAGTAAAGTGGGTGCAGCCTAACAAAGGTAGCCGGATTTGTAAATATACCACTTTGAACCCTTTTCGAGAACCTCATGTTTTACGACCATTACCGTATCCATGAAGCACCCTTGGTGCTTCGCCAAAAGCTTTTTTCCGACTCCGCCGGCGGTGCTCTGATCGGCGGGGCCATCGCCTCCCTTGCCGCCAAGGCCTTACCCGGTCCATTGGGGAGCGCCCTGGAATTCCGGTTTGGGCGAATTATTTCGCTCAATGAGCTTTGTGACAAAGGAGAAGGGTCTATGAACCTGGGGGCTTCGTCTTTGAGCATTCAAGCTTGGCTTTTTGACGATGAATTGGACTCGCTAAATGTACATGACGCTCAAACCATAGGTGACAAGGTAACAGCTTTTCATATGTTTTTCTACGCTGGCTCAGTTTATGAAATCCTGCATCCCTACCTGCAAAGCCTGATGGTCTGGGACATCGTAATTAAATCGCGCAGTTTGTCTTTCGAGCGGGACAAGGTGGTGGTTACATTGCAACTGGAAGCTACCAACACTGCCACAGAAAAGCTAAGAGCCAGCGAACCGATAGTCGGAGCGCTAAATGCGTTTAGAAAATTGCGATCAGAGGTGCTAGCGGAGTCAAGTCCTGGGCCCAAGACGTTAGAACAAGCAAGTGTAGATTCGACGACAAGGGCGATCAATCAGGCCGTTATCAAAACTGTGAACGTCCGCTGACCTTTGTCGAGGTCAATGACGGTCTGATTAAGCACATGGGGCTCTGTAGCGAGCCCGAAAATCTGGACGATTCAGCTTACGAATTGGCCTTGCAGGCGCAGGAACTAGAGCGCCGCCAAGCGCGGCGATTGGCCCAAGCCTTGGCTCAACTTTTTTAAGCGAAAAACACCATGGAAACCAAAGTCACCATCAAGATTGATGCCCAAGCGAAACAGCAGTTGCAAAGCGCCTATAAGGACGCTTTAGCAGAATTATTGCCTGATTTTGCAACGCTTTTTGCTAGGGTGGGGGGCTCCTGGCCCAAATTGCCGGGCCAGGAGCTTTCGAGTATGTATGCCCCGCCCGCAGGGGCTCCGTTTGAGCTGTCCCCTGCTAAGCAAGGCGGTCAGGCTAGTGCGCCCAGGGCTGCCAGCAAGGAAGGCGGCTTTCAGGGGATGTTAAGCGGGCTGATCAAGCTGATTCCTGGCGGCGAGCAGGCCGTGGGAATTTATAATCAGGTTAAAGGGATTGGCAAAGCAGTTGGGGTGGATACGGACCAAGCGGTAGCTTCGGCCATGCCCGAGCAGGCCAAAACGGCGGCGGGCTATGTTAGGCAAGGCCTGGGTATCCTTGATCAACTAAAATCGGACCCCGTTGGTTTGGTGAAAGGGCTTTTTACGGGCTCTGGCGACCAGCCAAATCCTAGGGTTCCCAATGGGCAAAATAGTCTGGTGGAAAAACCGTTGGGTTTTAAATATCCTGTTAGTATTAAGGAATTACTTCATAATGAAGTATATAACCGACTTAGGGATACTTTACCCCCCTCCAACCCTGACTCAAGCCTTATTGGTAAAGGACCGACAAAGTCCGGCGATTGGGCAAAGCGCCCGCTTGGGTCAGAGGAGGCTATTGGGCCCGACCCAGGGGCGATTCAGGCCTTTAGTAAGCTAGGGGAATTAATCGATGGGCTTAAGGAAAAGTCGAGTGGTTTTAGCAAACAGGTGATCAGTGACTTTACTAGTATTGACCAAAACAAAGACCTCTTTGATAATGCCGGGGAGCGGTTTAAGGCGATTGATACCGCCCTAAAGGCGACGGGTGGCGAATTAACCACCAAGCTTTCGGACCCCCTCAAAAGTGTGATTGACAGCCTAGGGAGCCTAAAAAAGATTTCCCAAGCCAAAGATATCCTCTTCGATTGGACTGCAATCTTCACAGGTGAAGAACGGCTTAAATCCACCAAAGAGGGGCTAGAGAGTATTGTGGCCAACCTAAAGGCGTTAAAAGAGTTGGCCGCAAGGGCAGGCACCGCTCAGGGAGGGGGTAGCGACCAAGGAGCGAGTGGGGTTGAAGGGGTTAGTAAAGGCCAAAAGCTAGTGCAGGATTACCCCGGAAGCAACCAAGTTGTTTCGAAGAAAACGGGTGGAGAAAATTCTATTAGAATTCCTTTGCCTACTGCCCACCAAAACGGATCAGCAGCAGGGACCGTATATAACCAACAACAATACCATGTTTATGTCGATGGGGGCCTGACCAGCGAGGTGCTGGCCGGGCTGAAGTAGGTTATTTGCTAAACTGGGCCTCTTTGATCAGGCGCTCGCACACCACCGTGTCTCGGCCAAAGACCTCTTCGGCTGCGGCCTTAATTTCTTTTAGGTGCTGATAGACTTCTGGGCTCGGATTCTCGCAAAACCAAATAAAATTGTTGGCCACGGCTCCGGCCACAATAAAGCAAGTGATCGTTTCGTCACGAAGCTTATTTTTAAAGGCCTCATACTCCGCAGTCATCCCGATCTCGCCCACCTTTTTAGCGACTTGGTCGCTGAACCATTGGGTGTGATAAAAGGCACCTCCTTTTCCTTTTTTAAACAACTCGTCTGTCTCGGCGGTGGGGTGTAGGTGGTTGCCACAAAAGGTTTTGATGTTGTCCCAATCTTTGGCTTCATACCAACCAACCACCAAGTCAGCTATTTTGGCTTGGGCGTTTTTATAATATCTGCCATGGGCCCGGTATTCGGCGCGGAGCGCATGTTTGAGTTTACCCTCCTTTGAGAGAGCCGAGTAACCTGCGTCTTTTGTACTGTCTACCTTCTCCCAATCCTCTTCGGCTTGGGCGCTAAAGGCGAATAAAAACAAAAGCAAAGGCAGTAGCCATAAGTGTCGTTTCATCTTTTATTTTAGGTCTAGGTGTTTGTAAACAACCCAACCTTAACAACAACCGCCTTCGGTGTAAAGAAAGCAATCCTCGCCTAGGAGACTCAATGTTTTACGATTCAACAGATATTCATAACACCCCCCTGGTCCTGCGGCAGCGGCTAGCCCTGGATGGGGGGGCTGCAGGAGACCTGCTGGGCGGGGTTGCCGCCTCGGCGGCGGCCTCCCTTTTGGGACCCATGGGCAGCGTCCTGGAGATGCGTTTCGGGCGGATCGTCTCTTTTAGTGAAGTTTGCGAAAAGAATGAGAAATTGGATTTGAGACCCTCCAAAATACAACTCACCGCTTGGCTCTTTGACGACGAATTGGACCCCTTCGGCCCCGAAAGCAACGAGACTATCGGACAAAAGCTGGCCACCTTCCAGGCCTTTTTCTTTATGGGTAAAACCTATGAGATCATCCATCCCTACGCTCAGAGTATTGATCTATTAGGGGTAACCATCGACAGCCGGGCCCTCGATTTTCACGGAGATAAAGTAGTGGTTACCCTAAAAATGACCGCCTCAGACAGCCTAACCGAGCGAATAAAAAATATTAGTGCTGGCTTAAGTGCCGCTAAAACTATGGCCAGCGCTGCGGTAGCACAGATGCTTGCGAGTCAAGCAGAAGAACAGGTATACGGATGATCGTCTCCCTGTTTAACCCAGAGAAGCAGTTTCAACTAGAACGCTACGAAATATGCATGGAGCGGCAGCAGCCCACCCGGGTCACCTGCTTCACCAACAAGTCCATGACCAGCAAGTTTGAATACAGCCTCGGCATCGGAGACGAGGTCGCCACAAATCACTGCCCCCTGGTTTTGAACCGAACCCGCGAGATTAACGCGCAACTTTTCGAAAACCAACTGACCGAACCACTGCGTTATTTGCTAGACCGGCCTTTCAAAAAGCAGTTGATCGCTGCTGACTATTTAAGGTTTTTTTTAGAATTGGCCTTGGCCTGGGATTTAGGGCTAGTCGTCCAAACCACCAAAGCTCCAGTTCAACGCGAAAACTTATTTTTTATTGGTAACTGCCGCAACGCCCTAGACCAAGCCCACCAGATTTTTAACCTTAAAAACATTCGTTGGAAGGTCAGCTGGGGGCTTAAGCAGTTGGTTATCTACGAAACCGGCGGCATACCCTTACCTGTTATTCCGCTGGCTGCGAACCTGTTTCAAGGGCAGACAGAGCGCGGCATCGCCATTTATCCAGTACCCTCTTTGCGACCCTATCACACAGTCATTTGGAACAAAAAGCGAGAGGTAATCGACCGAGTTTTGTTTCACTCGGCCACCAAAAACATGATTATCCGCTTTGCGAGTGACCTCATCCCCGCCGGTCGGCGGCCTATTAAAAGCCTTGTTGGTTAGGAGAAAAAATGATCGACCTAAAATGGAACGCCACTGAACAGGGGATCAACTGGAATCCCCCCCAAGCGGGAGAGGTGGTGACGGACCCTTTAGCTTGGGAGCCCGAGATTGTAGAAGGCGACGAGGCCTTGATTCAGTCCTTTTACATCTCGCTGCGAAACGATCCCTGGACCCGCGCCCTTTATCAAGCCGAACCAGAGGAAGCGGCGCGGATCGGCATCGAGCTTAAAAAATCTTTGCAAGCCAATAACCCAGAGATTGTTTTGGGTAGTTTTCATTACAGCCTGGACCAAGGCCATCTCAACATCCGCGCCACCTTGATCTGCGATAACAACCAAAGTATCCAAACCTATTTCGAAAACGTATTCAATGCTTAATCAAGACATGGCCCAAGCGGTGGACCGCTGGAAAATCGAACTGGCTGGGTACCATTTGTTGCATTTTGCGAAGGTGCAAAAGGTCAACCAGGTGCCCGGTCTCCACACTAAGTCGATCCCCTTAGCCACGGTGGATCTACAACTTTTAGACGACCAGTTGAAGCCGTTAATAAATAAATTGGGGCTGCCGCTGGACGACTTTAGAATGGTGCCCCTGGCCCGTTTTAGCCGCCATTTGAGTGACCCGCCTTCTAAGGGCGATACGGTGTTGGTGGCTTTTGTCAACGGGCTGGCCTCTTCGGCGGTGGTGCTTGCGGTTTTGCACGATAAGCAGACGGTTCTGCAAAAAGAGGGAGTCTTGGAACTTTCGGGAGCCGACCAGATCAAGATCGGGGCTAGCTTAACCACCATGGACAACGCCGTCTTGTTCAAACCACTTGAGGCCATCATCAACGCCCTTGCCGACGCGGTCGATGCCTTAGGCCAAGCAGGCAACCTCGGCGGGCCCCTGCCGGGGTATCCAGTGATGCTGGAAAAATTGATCACAGTTAAAGCGCAGTTACTATTACTAAAATCAGAAGTCCAATTGGGCAAATTAACCAAACTTCCCCTTCCCTAAGAGATCCTATGCCCCTAAACGCCCACAGCGCCGCTACTTCTTACGCTGCCTCCAAAGGCAAAACCCTGGCCGAACTTCCTGATATCGAACCCCTAATCGACGTCATTTTCAGCCATCTCAAAGAAAACCTGTCCCTGTCGGCAGCCGTAACCGGCACCTGCCCGCCGGGCACCCAGGGCGGGCCTTTGACCGGCGGCACCCTCTCTTCTTATCAATTTAGCTAAAGGAACCCCACATGGACCAAACAACCATCGACCAGATGATGGTCGAGATTAGTCTCGCTGACGAAACCGCGTTAGACCAAGCCTTCAACGATGCCGCTGCCGGCACCCGCTACGCTGAGGCGGCCAAAACCAAAAACTCGGTGCTTTTTAACGTATTTTACGCGCTGTTTCGCGAGCCGTTTAGAATTTTTCGCGAAGCCGTAAAAAACATGCTGCCTCAATTATTTATCGGCTCGGCCAGCGGCACTTGGCTAGAACAGTTCGCCGCCGATTATGACCTAACCCGTGACCAAGGGGTAAAGGCGAGGCACCTGATGAACCTCACCAAGACCCCAGGCCAGTCGGTGCAAATCGCCCAGGGTGATATCTTTTATGTTAACGAGGCCGCGCCTCGGGGTTTTTTGGCGGTGGCGGCAACCTCAATCGCCCCAGACGATCCAAACCAATTTGCCATTACCGTTGAGGCTGAAGCGATTGGCACTAAATACAACGTGATTGCAGGCCAGATTTCCGAAACCCTGGTGGGTGGTCTTAACCTAAGCAAAATCACCAACGTGGAAATACTCACCACTGGCCGGGAGATCGAAACAGACGAGGAATTGCGCGAGCGGATTTTTGCTAAAAAATGGTCCCAAAACCTTCAGTACGGGGTCGATGCGAAGTATCTGGCTGCGTTGCAGTCGGTGGCCGCTGTGGACCATGCTAGATTAGATTCGGTGGTTCCTGATACAGGCACGCTGCACTACGTGGTTTACGGGCGAGGCACTTTGGACCCATCCGAAATCGCCCTCGCTCAGGGCGCCTTAAATCAGGTGTTGATGACCACTGACCAAGCCATCGTAAGTGGGGCAGAGTCTTGTTTGTTGACCTTGGGTGTGGTGCTGCACAAAACATTGGACCACCCTACGGTAACCAACGAAATTGCTGCTTACTTTATGCAGTTAGAACGAGGCACTGACTTTTATTCTAGCCTATTAAGCAACTGGCTTTATGACCGGATTCCGGCGCTTTCGGGTACCCCTATCGAAATCAATCCCGACTTTGCCGCCCTGCCTGACTCCAGCTTCTTTTATCCCTCCTTGACTATCTCGGAGGCTCCATGATTAAGAAATGGTGGCTAAAAAACCCGGCCATTTCCGAACTCAACCTATTGAGTGATGCAGTATGGAACTATATGGCGGGATTAGTGGCACCCTTGGGGGATATGGTCCACTTTGGTACCATGCTGCCAACCATGGTGGACCAGTACTGGCAGAAACTGCCCCTTAAACCCAAGTTGGCGGCAGGCAACCAAGCAAATTTTTTGAGACAGTTTGAGCAATATTTAGAGCGTTACGGCAGCGATCAGGGTGTCGCCTTGACGCAAGACATTTTTGGTCTGACTGATTTTGAAGTGGTCGTTATGCGGCACACCCCCTTAGCCGATCGTTACGCCCATGTGGTGGTCCGATTGTGGATCGATGCGGCCACTGCTGACGAGACCTTTGATCAAATCGCAACCTACCTAACCTTTGTGTTGCCTGCACGCTGCACAAAACATTTTCAATTGGTCCGACGCCATACGGGCGCCGGATTCGGCAGAACTCAATTTGGAAGGAGATACGGAAGATGACCCCTTTTATCGAAAGCAAGACTGGCCTTGGCTTAATCCTGCCTGAGGCGGAAAACACGGCCTGGGAAAATATTTTTTGGCAAAATCAGCATCTAATTGGCTGGGTTTTAGAGGCGCAAAACCGCATGTCTCGTTTGTTTAGCGGAAGCTTGGTTGACAGCACCCTAACTGGAGTTAAAGTCAACTGGGTATTAGACGACAAAACTTCAAAATTCGCAGAATTTCCTGACATAACAATCACAAGTTTGCCTTGCGCCAGGATGGTCTATTATGCAGACTTTGATACAACCACCATCCTGGTTAGGAACCTGGCTAGTTTTAGTGATTTTACGCCGACTGATAAACAATTTCCGCTAGTCCATGTGGGCACGCAACAAAAGACCGACGGTACCACTCCAAGCTTTGCCCATTGGGTTGCGCCCAGGACTTCCACTCCGCCCTGGAGAACAATTTAATCAAAGCCTTAAGAAGCACCCAGCGATTGCGCCTATAGGAGCCAATGCGACACCCTTTTTTAACACCTTTAACTACACCCGCGATCCGAAAAAACAAGTCCAGGCCGGCTGAATTGGCCCGATAGTGGTCCGGCTAAAAAAAACTTTGACTAGGCGAGAGGTGCCTCGAAGTGAATTTATTCAACAAAAAGTGGTTGTACAAAGTGGGATTATCGATTGGTTTATTGAGTACAGCTAGTTAAATGTGAGGCACTTTGCCGGGGTGCCTCATGTTGCCTCATGTTGCCTCACTGTAAGCCGGTTCGATCCTAAGTCCTTACCGGGATCGTTTTCAAAATTGCCTCATCCCCGACTTGACCCGCGCCTCATTTGACTTGCCCCAAATCCCCTCCTTCGCCCCGTTTGACCTGCCCCTTGCTCCCCTTTTCGCCCACCTCCTGATTTGCCGGGGTATTAAGCTGCTTTACAGAGCGGCAGTTAAAAAAAGCGGCGTTAGGGTTTTGTGATGAAACTGCCTGCAGGAGAAGTGTTTAAATAGGCAGTACAATGGAAGCCAGTAAACGGGACTTTTGGAGGGAGAAAAGTAACCACCAACTAAACCATCCAATTTATTTGGGCTTGGCGGTGCAAGGTCGAGATGGTGGGGTAAGAGAGTTTTGATTGCTTTAAATTGAAAAAAAAGTCAGAATAAGACTGATCTTAAGAGGTTTGCTAGGTAGGGAGGGACTATCAAGATATAGCAAGCAGGTATCTGGTTCCTAACCTCATTCCTTCTAAATTACAACCAGTTAAGCGTAAATAACATGCCTTTACTAGACTACTTATTGGAATTCGTCAGTTTAGGTGCGGTTGGCAATAAGCAGTTGTCTGAATGCCTGGAAAAAGGTCTCGATTGCGCCAAACAGGGGCATATTACCCGCGCTTTGCTGCACTGGAATCAAGCTCGCGACCTAGACCCAGAGCAAACCAAAGCTTTTTTAATAGCCCAAGAAGACGAACTTTCCCGATTGGGAAAACCGGAAGCGGTGTTGTCAACCGGATTAATCTTGGTAAAGCTTGATCCGGCCAATGGGGAATTAGCCAACCGCATGGGCAATCTGGCGCGCCGACTTGGCCTGAGTGACTTAGCCAAGAAATTGTACAAATTGGCCAACCAGGAAGCCGCGCCCAATGAATATGCTTTTTGTAATTTAGTGGCGACTCTGGCTAAAGTAGAGTTGTACGACGGCGAGATTAAGCTGTTGATAAAGAAGTACTTTCAGGAACAAAATTATCGATTCCCTCCTTATCAGAACGATCCAAATTTAGTGGAGAAGTTGACCGCTAGATTAGCTCTGGATCTAACCCAGGAGAAAGAGAAGCAACTAGTTTTAGTCAATGAAGAGTTAAAGTATGCTGGGGAATTAGGTGATGCACTCAAGCAGTTCGAACTCCAAAAAAAGACGGCAGCCCTGGAGGCCGACCCTTGTATTCCCTCTTATGAGAGCATTAAGGTGGTTCTCAAATCGGCGGTCGTCCATGACCAAATGCGCCTGGATAAAAGCAAAGAGGCCCAAGACAACCTGATTAACCTTGGGCTTTTTGCTTTGATCAACGAGGATAGTGGGCTGGCCCTAGCCTGCTTTGAAAAGTTGGAAAGTATTAAAAGCACCTACAAATACCATAACTTACTGTATGGGTTGGCTATATTTTTAAGCGCACGGTCCATTGAAGGGTTGGAGCAAGCTACAAAAACCATCACGTCCAATCCGTTTGACCGTTTTGGTCATGCTAATATCGGGCTGATGCATTTAAAAGCGGGTCACAAGTTGCTGGGATACCAGCATCTTTTGATCGCGGCAGATTTGTTAGATAAATCCGAGGGGCTTTTCGATTTCGATCAATTCGTTCGGTTGGCTGAAGAGAGTTATGAGGACAACCAGTTCAAAGACGCCCTTAGACGTTACGAGGTAATTGCCCAGGAAAAACCCTCAATAATAGCTTGGTCCCGCATAGCTTCCTTGCACATGAAAAAGGGAGATATTATGTCGGCCGCAGAAGCTCTGCATGAAATTTTGCGAATTGAACCTGACTTTGGATACATACATTCAAAGTTGGAGCTTTTGCACAATAAGTTGATAGAACAGGGCGATGAATTAGCGATCAAAGGTCAGTATCGTGGTGCCTTGAAAATATATCGTAAGGCTTTGGGGGTATTAAAGGTTCCTACGACCCTTAAAAAGGCTGGGGAAATGTGTGAAAAATTAAAGGCCAAATCTAAGGCTGCCCATTATTTTGAGGAGTATAAAGAGCTTGTTCAAGAGGGTCTGCAAAAGGAGAAAGAGGCCAAGCGGTTGGCGCTAGTGGCCAAGGCGATGGAGTCCGTCAAAAAAGGGGAACTTGCCATTTCCATCATAAAGCTGGAAGAAGCCTTACTGATGAAAGCGGATCGTTCGATTTTCCTAACGCTTTGCTCTTTGTACGAGGATTCCGCGCAAAGAGACAAGGTCCGGGACTTAGAAACCCGGTGGGCGGAAATATTAGAGGTTGAAGAAAAAAAGTCGAAACTGGTTAAGGAAATAAACCGTTACTTCGCTAAACGGAAAATCAAAACCGACCTGGAATAACCCCAAAGTTCAAAGCCAATCCCCCCGCACTCCATTTATAAGCGGGGTCGGGGTCCATGGCTGCTGTGTCGCTAGCATCAATCATCCACTCCAAAAATCAACCTCCCTAAAGTGGCCTCCTATGAGGCTAGATTCCCGATTTAAAAAACCAAACGATTTTTCTTGCTTTTAAGGGGGGGGCGGGGGGATAATGAACCCGCTAGTGATACCTAAACAATTGGAACCATTGGCTAACTGGTGAGTATTTAATTTTAGGGACAAGCGTACCAAATAAAGGGATTACCCCAAACCCAGCTTACAAAGCGGAAGGGATTGTTTCTTTGACTTCTACGAATTGGATAGGGCTATGTTAATACGGGCTATAAAAATTTTCTTCGCTTCCCTATTGTTTTTGCCCAGCCTAG
>Ga0156797_135_pt4 | contig 31432 bp, 30 predicted proteins | sample RifOxyD2_FD_112098 | JGI IMG/M metagenome (GOLD analysis project Ga0156797, IMG submission 112098) | Candidatus Lambdaproteobacteria bacterium RIFOXYD2_FULL_50_16 | reverse complement strand
CCACCCCCGGCCAATGCCGTGCCCACCTGTTCGCAGGCGGGGGTTTTGGGCGCGATCGCGGGGATGCTGGGGACCATGCAAGCGGCGGAAACCTTGAAGTTTATCACCGGCGCCGGGTCCTTGACCATTAACACGCTCTTGAGTTTTAACGCTCTGACCATGGATTTTCGTAAGGTGAAACTCAAAAAGCAGGCGAACTGCCCGGTTTGTGGGGATCATCCTTTGATTACGAAACTCGAAGAAGCAGAAATGCCTCTTTGTGATATAAAAAGCCATGCTTAGGATCCAGCGAAGTATTATCGAGGCGCTTTTTGCCCAAGCGAAACGGGAGCTGCCTGCCGAATGCTGCGGGTATCTGGGCGAGCGTGCGGACGGGATCATCGGGACCCATATTGAAATGACCAACCTAGATAAAAGCCACGAGCATTTCACCATGGACCCCAAGGAGCAGTTTGCCGCGTTTAAGCGGTTAAAAACCGAAGGGTTAAAGATGAAAGCGGTTTATCACTCGCACCCTGAAACCCCGGCCCGGCCCTCTGAAGAGGACATTCGTTTGGCTTTTGATCCCCACATTAGTTATGTGATCATTAGCTTAGCAGACCTAGAAAAAGGCCCAGATATCAAATCGTTTTTAATCAAAGCCCAAGACCAAAAACCTGAGAACGAACCTATCGAGATCATCGAGGACTAATGGAATTTTACCAATTGCCGCCCGAACTGGGCCAGGACCTAGAAAAATTCGAGGGACAAATCAAGGATTTCCAAGCAGGTAATCTGCCCCCTGCCAAGTTTAAGGGACTGCGGGTGGCTCACGGGGTTTATGAACAACGCGAGGAAGGCACCTTTATGATGCGGGTGCGCACCCCGGCGGGCTCGATTACCCCAAGCCAACTAAAAAAGGTCGCTGAACTTTCGCATGAGTACGGTACCCGGAAATTCTCGGTCACCACTAGAGCGGGGATTCAACTTTCTTATGTGGGGCTAGGCGACGTAATCAAGGTCTGCCGTGGTCTTGCCGAAGTGGGGCTTTCGGGCCGCGCGGGCGGCGGCAACACGGTTCGCAACATGATCGCCCCTTATGATTCAGGCATCGCCCAGGGCGAGGCTTTTGACGTGAGTCCTTATGTATATGCGCTCACCACGCGCATGATCGCCGAACCAGATTCCTACGACTTGCCGCGGAAACTGAAATTCGCTTTTTCAGGCAAGATCGCCGATCCGGGCAAAGTAAAACTCGCCTGTGTGGGCTTTTGGGCAAAGTTAAAGGATGGCGAGCCCGGCTTTTCGGTTTGGGTCGGTGGTGGCACCGGCGCTTCGGTGAAGCCAGGGAGCCAGATTTTAGACTGGATCCCGGCGCACCGGGTTTATTATGTGGCTAAAGCGGTCAAAAAGATGTTTGACCAGCATGGCAACCGCCGCCAGCGCAGCAAAGCCAAGATCAAATGGCTTTATGAAAAATTGGGTAAAGAGGAATTTGAGCGACTTTTCTTCCGTTTTTACGCGCTCGAACAGCAGGAAATCGGCAAAGAGTTGGTTTTGCCAGCGGTGGTTAATCAAGCCCAAGTGGATCCGAACTGGGCCCCCGAAACACCAGCTGACGCCTTAGGTTTTGAGCAGTTTAAAAAACGCAACGTGACCGCCCAAATTCAGCCGGGCCTGTTGCAGGTTCGCTTGCCCCTGCTTCATGGCAACCTTACCAACGAAGATGGGATTAAAGTCGCCGAACTAGCTGCTCACTTTGGAGAGAACTGCTTGCGCTTAGGCTCTGAACAAAACCTCTTTTTGCGCAATATTCCCGAGACCTATTTAGGGAATGTTTATAATGGGTTGTTAGGTATTAAATCGCTGGCTTTAGCCTTTGCGCCGAAGTTTTTAGGCGCTATGGTTACCTGCACCGGGGTTGCTACCTGCGCCTTAGGCATGACCCAGTCGCGCCCGGCTATTGAGGCGGTGCAAGCTGCGCTGTTAGAGTCAGATTTAGACCTAGAGGCCTTGGGCGACCTGAAAATTTACAGTTCTGGCTGCCCCAACGCTTGTGGTAATAACCATGTGGGCGATATTGGATTGTTTGGCAAAACCGGAAAGCTAGGCCAAGACATATACCCCGCCTACATGGTGCAGATTGGCACTAAAATGGACGCCCAACATTGCCAGCCAGCCCGTAGGCTCGCTTCGGTCCCGGCCAAAGATTTGCCTGCCTTTATGGTAGGTTTCCTCCAAGGTTGGCAAAACAAAAAGGCGCTTTTTCAAGGCCAGATCGAGGTTTACCTCAATAGCGACGAAGCGGTTGAAGATGTTTTAAGGTTGGCCCAAGGGTATAACGACACAGTGCCCACCGTCTTAGCCGATGATTCGTACTACATTGATTGGGGCGACCAAGACCGCTTTACGCTGCTAAAGGGCCGCAAGGCCGAGTGTTCGGCGGGCTTATTCGACATGATCGAGGTCGATTTGGAGAATGTGAAGGAAAATATCAAACTTTTGGAAGCAGGTCTCAAAGGGGCGGAGCGCAAAAAACACCTATACCAATTGATCTCTTCTGCGGCTCACAGCCTCTTGGTCACCCGCGGGATTGAAGCCTTTGGCGACGCCGAGATTTTTGAGGCGTTTGAAGAAAACTTCATCAATGCGGGCCTAGTGCCCAAGGTTTACCTAGAACCAGTGCGCCTCGCCAAAGTGCGGGACTTGGACCAGCTTAATGACTGGGCAGGCGAGGTAATTGGGTTGGGTGAGCATATGATCAAGCTCTACGAAAGTATGGATGACTCGCTGCGCTTTAACCTGGAACAACTCCAGGGAATCGAGCCGGTCTTGCCGGCCGAAACCAAAGCCGAGGCCGAACCCGTGGCCCCGGTGGCCGCTAAGGCCGACCAATTCAAAGACTTCCGCGGGGTTTCTTGCCCGATGAACTTTGTTAAAACCAAGATTACCTTGGCGGCCATGCGTTCTGGTCAGACCCTTGAGGTCTGGCTCGACGACGGCCAACCGATTATCAACGTGCCCGAATCGGTTAAACTCGAAGGACACCAAATTTTAAACCAAGACCAAGAAGACGAAGGGCATTGGTCCGTAGTGATCCAGAAGGCCTAAGATGAGGGAGCGACTTGAGGATTACCAAAAGGCCCTAGTAGGCAAACCGCCAGAGGCGATTTTGCATTGGGCCTTACTGGAGTTTGGGGCCGAGCGTTTGGGGTTGGCGTCCTCTTTTGGGGCAGAAGATCAACTTTTGACCCACTGGCTGGTTAGCCTGGAGCCCAAGGCCCGTATCTTTACCCTAGATACAGGTCGGCAGTTTGAAGAAACCTATGATTGTTTCCAGCGCTCTAAGGACAAATGGGGGATAGAATACGAGGTTTACCTACCAGATGGGGAGGCCTTGGCCCAACTGCTTAGTGAAAAGGGGCCTTGTAGCTTTTATCAGTCCGTAGAAAATCGGAAAGAGTGTTGCTATATCAGAAAGGTACAGCCCTTAACCACGGCGCTTAACGAGCTGAACATCTGGGTCACCGGCCAGCGTAAGGACCAAGCGGTGACTAGGGGCAACTTAAACGAGATTGAGTGGGACCAAGTGCATCAAATATTTAAGCTTAATCCCCTTTGCAATTGGGGAGAGGTCATGGTTTGGGAGCAGATTAAAACCCATAAAATCCCCTACAATAAATTGCACGACCAGGGCTTTCCTAGTATTGGCTGCCAGCCCTGCACCCGCAAGGTGGCCCCGGGCGACGATATTCGCTCGGGCCGTTGGTGGTGGGAAAGCCCCGAACATAAAGAATGCGGGCTGCACAATCGCCCGAAGTAGTCGTTTAACCCCTAAAAAAATAAGGCCCAACCTATGGACCATCTACAACGGCTCGAAGCCCACAGCGTGTATATCCTACGCGAGGCCTACCGGGAATTTAACAATCTGGTGATGCTTTGGTCGATTGGCAAGGATTCGACGGTCTTGCTTTGGCTGGCGCGCAAGGCCTTTTTTGGCCATGTGCCCTTTCCGCTCTTGCATATCGACACCCATTACAAGTTCCCCGAAATGATCACCTATCGGGACCAAATGGCGCGTAAGTGGAAACTCAACATGGTCTATGGCGAAAACACCGCCGCGTTAGCAAAAAAAGCCACCTATCCTGACGGCAATCTGGACCGGCTCTCTTGCTGCAAAAACCTCAAGACCGAGGCTTTGAAGCATACCTTATCTGGCGAGTGGCCCCGCTGGCGCTTCGACCATGCCCAAGATAAATACGTCGCCGACCCCAACCAAGAAGCCTATACGGGCGTGATTGTGGGCGTGCGGGCCGACGAAGAGGGTTCGCGCTCGAAAGAGCGAGTCTTTAGCCCTCGCGACCAAGAAAACGATTGGGACGTCGGCGACCAACCACCTGAACTCTGGCGACAATACAAAACCGACTTTGCCCCAGGCACCCACTTGCGGATTCATCCGCTGTTAGATTGGACCGAGCTGGACATCTGGGAATATATCCAGCGCGAATCAATCCCCATTATTGATCTTTATTTTGATCAAGGCCAGGGCAAACGTTGCCGCAGTCTTGGCTGCCAGCCCTGTACGGGGATGGTTGAATCGACCGCCAAAACGGTCCCCGAAATCATTGAAGAACTAAAAACCGGCAAGTTTGCCAATATCGCCGAACGCAGTGGCCGCGCCCAAGACAAAGAGGGCCGGGGCGGACTAGAGGAACTGCGTCGCTCTGGTTATATGTAACCCCGGTTTAAAAAAACAATTAAGCGCCCTAAATGCGATGAACCAAGAACTCAATCAAGAACGGATGAACATCGTGATTGTCGGCCATGTGGACCACGGCAAATCGACGGTCATTGGCAGGCTGCTCGCCGACACCGGCAGCCTGCCCGAAGGCAAGTTGGAGCAGGTTAAGGCCATGTGCCTCAAGACCGCCCGGCCCTTTGAATACGCCTTTTTGTTAGACGCGCTGGCCGACGAGCAGGATCAAGGGATTACCATCGATGCGGCCCGCTGTTTTTTTAAGTCAAAAAAGCGGCACTATATTGTGTTAGACGCGCCCGGCCATATCGAGTTTTTAAAAAACATGGTGACCGGGGCGGCTAACGCGGAGGCGGCACTTTTGGTGATCGACGCCAAGGAAGGGGTCCAGGAAAACAGCAAGCGCCATGGGTATCTGGTGAGTATGCTGGGGATTAAAAAGGTGGTGGTGGTGGTGAACAAGATGGATTTGGTGGGTTACGCCCAAGCGTCCTTTGAAAACACGGTCGCCGAATATGGGGAGTTCCTTAAAAAAATCAACCTGGAACCGGTGGGTTATATCCCGATTGCCGCCCGCGAAGGGGACCATATGGTGGGGCCTTCGGTAAATATGCCCTGGCATAAAGGGCATAATATTTTAAGCCAATTAGACGACCTGATCCCCGAAGACAAAGAGGCCAAGCTGGCGCTGCCCTTGCGTTTCCCGGTGCAGGATATCTATAAGTTTACCGAGTCTGGCGACGATCGGCGAATCTTCGCGGGCACCATCGAGACCGGCACCGCCCAAGTGGGCCAAGCGGTCACCTTTTGGCCCAGTGGCAAAACCAGCAAGATCGCTAGTATTGAGCAGTTTAATTGCCCGCCCTCGACGCAGGCGAAAGCCGGGCAGGCCTTGGGCTTTACCCTAGAGACCCAGATCTACGTGCAGCCGGGCGAAATCATGGTGGCCAGCGGCGAGGCCGCGCCCATCCAGGGTCGCCGCTTTCGGGCCAATATCTTTTGGATGTCCAAGGCCCCCTTGATCTTAGGCAAAAACTACAAACTAAAACTGGCGACCAAACGGGTTAACGTCCGGTTGGTGGAGGTTTTAAACGTGCTGGACGCCTCCGAATTGACCTCGGTTAAAGGCAAAAATCTGGTCGAGCGCCACGATTTGGGGGAATGTATCTTTGAGACCCTGAAACCCATCGCCTACGACCTCGCCGCCCAAATCGACGCCACCGGGCGCTTTGTGTTGGTGGACAATTTCGAGATCGCCGGGGGCGGGATTGTTTTAGAAAGTATAGAAATCGGCGAAACCGTCGAGCAGGCCCACGTCCGCGAGCGCGAGTCTCGCTGGGAATCGGGGCATATCACCCCCGAACTTCGGGCCCAGGCCTTTTTGCACCGCGCTAAGTTTGTCTTAATCACTGGCCAGTCCGGGGCAGGCAAACGCAAAGTGGCCATGGCGCTCGAAAAGCGCCTCTTTTTGGCCCGCAAAAACGTCTATTATTTGAGCCACGCCAACCTCAACCAAGGCCTCACCGGCGACATTAAACTAAGGACTTGGGACCGGGCCGAAGAGATTCGCCGCCTAGGCGAACTCGCCCGCCTGATGACCGACGCCGGGCAAATCTTTATCACCGCCCTAAGCGAGGTGGATGACTACGATTTGGAACAACTAAGGACCCTGAACGCCCCTCATGAAATCCTAGTGGTACATATGGGCGACAACCCCCCAGAGGCCTATAAACCGGACCTCATCTTGGAACCCGGCACCACCACCGACTCCGCCGTCAACCGCATCCAAAAAGCCCTAAGCGACGCCCAGGTGTTGGAGTTTTATATTTAAGGGTAGCAAAGTGAACGAAGTAGCCACTTGCCTCCTAAAGCCTAGGCTACTTCCTCCGCCTCCAAGAACAATACGGACTAAGAATCGCCAAAGAAAAATCCCTAAACCGAATATTGGCGGAGGTGGAGGGGTAATCGAATTAAAGAAATATTTGTTTACCTGGCCACTTACATCAAGCAAATAGGGTTTACGGAATAGGAAACTTGAAGTCTTCAGATGCTTCGTCATAATAGGTAAGCCTCATGCCTAAGGAACGAACAAATTTTTCCTCATGTTCTTCGGGTTTGCTGCTTAATAAGATTTCTAAAATGACTTCTTTATCTGGAAAATGGGTAAATTTATACTCCAGCAATTGACCCACTGCGATCCGTATCGCATATTTGGTTTCCACTTTAGCAGTGGGTTTTACCTCTACCAACCGCCAGCCGTCTTCAGCCTGATATTGTAGGTCTATATAATTTTTATCAGGGATCGGCTGTTTTCCATTCCCCTTTAAATAATTTTGATATTTCACCTGTAAAAGAAGATGTAAGGGTTCAACTCGCCTCTGTCCTTCCACCATATATTCAAAGGAGTCGCTTGCGGTCTTGTTAGACGGATTGGTTTTTATCTTTTTGATGATTTTTTTTGACTTATCACTACATGGCACTTCGTTTTTTGGATAGCTTTCTGGAGCAAAAATCCCGTTAGCGAACCACTGCATTATCGGACTGTCAGATTTCAAGTGTTCTGAAAGTACTTCAATACATTTATCTGGCGAAAGCGTTTGATGAGTCGCGTAGTGAGATGTTAACCGCGCCTTATTTCTGAATTGTTCAGGAATAATTTTTTTCGGTGTATCAAACCAAATAAATTGTTCCTGAGGGCAACGCCATGTTAACCAAATATGATTCGTTTCCCAATGTTTCAAAAAGTTACTTTTATTTTTTTTGAAGGCCTTTTTAACTGTATCTTGCTCCCAAGCCTCTTCCCATTGGTCCTTTATATGGAGGTCCTTAATGATTTCAGGCATGATGACCTCTTCATCGTTGTGAAATACTCCTGCGGCAACACCTAGCAAATATTGAAAACCCTGATTCGAACCGATAAAAAGAAGGCCCAGTTCCCCTGTTAAGGAAAATTTCTTCTCCAGTTTCGTGCGCTCAGAGTGAAATACACGAAAACCATTCCAGATACGGAAAGGGTGGTTATTCCACTCTTCGTGGGCGTACCCATATTTGCTTGGAAAACCACCATTGCTCCTGTGCCCGCTTGGGGATTTGTAATTATTATCATTCCAAAATAATGGTTTTAAAGTAGCTAGTTTCATTTTGCTCCCAGTGATATGTCTTTGGTTAGTTATTAAACGAAATTATCAGAAACAAACAGCCCAAAAACAGGACATTCGACTCTGTATTTACCGCCAAACCGGACAAAAAAGGGACATTCAGTTTAAGGGGGGCAACTTTGCGTTGAGGAGAGGTGAGGAGGGGGCGCAGCGGCTACCCCCTACTTGGAAATCTCTTCGAAAATATCGGCTATTTGGAGGGCAGGTTTTCTAGGGAGGGCAAAATGGGGGAGGTCTTAAATTAACCCTCAAACCTTACAGATTCAGTTTCACCTTTCCCAAGGCGTATTGGTGGACCAGGGCGCTGATGAGGGTTTGATAGGGGATGCCGTCGAGGGCAGCTTTTTGGCGGATGGCGTCGAAGTCGTGTTCTGACAAACGAAAGGTGACGGCCTTGGTTTTTTTTAAAGATTCCTTGGCCGCTTGAATAATCGAGGCTTTAAGGGCTTCATCGGGCGAGGGTTGCCAGACCTCTGCTTCGATCTCTTGCATCCAAGCTTTTTCCTCTGGGTCCAGGGGCTGGTAGAGGTCTTTAGTTTTGGCCACGGTCATATTTCCTTTTATATTTGCGGCTTGGGAAGGCGGTTTTTAAAAATAAATCCCCGTTTGGTTCTAACACACAAGGGACTACGTAAACATACTCTCCCAGACGCAAGGTCAAGAGCTTTTGATTTTCGCGGGTTGGGTGATCTAAAAGTTCTAAAAATCCTTCGGTCGCAATCACCTGCTCAATCACTTCAAAGGTGATCCCTCGCTCTTCTAAGAGCTTTTGATTTTTGCCTGGGTCCCAGTGAAGTTTCATGGACGGATTGTAGCAAAATGCATTTACAATTGCAATGCAAAAACCCCACCCCTGAAATCCCTAGATAATGCGGAGCCATCTAGGTTAACGCGGGTAGGTTTTAATTTAGGTTTTTGGTTAAGGGCGGAATGTTGAGGGCAAAGGCCGCCCTAATTACCGAATCCCCAAAGCTCGCAGTTGTTCGGCTTGGGTTTTGTCGGACTGGCCGATGTGTTCTTCGAGCCATTTCTCTAAAAATTCCAAAACCTCCCCGGCTAACAGATATTCATCGGCAAAAGAGAGTTGGACGTAAAGCCCTAAGACGTAATCCTTGAATTCTTGGTGTTCGGCTAGATGTTCTTCTAGCCCGGTGACCGAATAGCGTTTAAGTAAGGTTTCTTCTTCGACTAGCGGCTTTTTGGCGTAGTCAATCAGGTCTTTGGCGGTTCGACGTAGGGCCTCTTCACACTCGCCCCCGTTGATCGAGCTTTGCAAGCGGTTGTATAAGGAAAGCAGGGTAATGTGTTGGATGTCGATAATATCCACCCCCACCCGAAAACGGTCTTCCCACTGGATCATAACAGATATTCCTTGCCCCATAACCCGATTTTGGACGGTCCTAAAACCAAGAGTTAGTTGACAAGCTAACAAAATATCTCCTCTAAATCCAGTCCTTTTAAATCGGCCAATCGACAAGCCCAGCCAGAAACGTTATGCTAGGGGAGCTAGATTAACCACTCCTTTTTTTAAAAGCCTTTATGTGTGGTCGATTTGTTTTTGCAGCAACTTTAGAGGAGCTTAACCGGCTCTTCCCCGAGGTATGGATCGAGGGAGAGATCAGGCCGCGCTACAACCTTTCGCCTGGGGGGCCAATCTTAGGGATTGCCGGGGGACCAAAGGGGATGAAGTTGGGGGCTTTTCAATGGGGCTTGGTGCCCCATTGGGCTAAAGACAAAAAGCTCGCCTACGCAATGATCAATGCCCGCGCCGAAACCCTCACCGAAAAACCCGCCTTTCGGGAGGCCTTTAAAAAAAGGCGCTGCGCCATCTTGGCGAGCGGGTTTTACGAATGGCAAAAATCCGAGGTGGGCAAGCAACCCTATTTTATTGGACTTCAGGAGTATAAACTTTTTGCTATCGCCGGGCTTTGGGAGCGCTGGAGCCCGCCCGAGGGGGGGCCTGATTTAATCAGCGCCAGTTTGATCACTTGTCAGGCTAATAAAGCGGTTTTGCCGATTCACCTGCGTATGCCCGCGATTTTGCGGCCTGAAGAGGTGCAGAGTTGGCTTTGGCCCGATGCGCCCGAGCGGGCGGCGCAGATTCTTAAACCTTTTGCAGGGCCCATGCGGATCTATCCGGTCTCCAAGGCGGTTAACCAAGCCCAAAATGAGGGGCCAGAACTTTTGATCCCTTTAGGCGAGGGCTAGGCCTTGCTCATCATGGGTGGTTATGGGCAAAATAGTAACCATTCTAAAAATCCTTAATCTAGGCGGGCATGTCTGCAATCTTATTAGCTTTGGACCAAGGCACTAGTAGTTCCAGGGCGCTTTTAGTGGACCAAAACCAGCAGGTCTTGGCCCTGGCGGCCAAACCTTTGAAATCCAGCTTTCCAAATTCAGGTTGGGTTGAACAAGACCCAGAGGAGATCTGGAAAAGCCAATGGGATTCGGTCTTGGAGGTGTTGCAAAAGGCCCAAATCAATTTGGGCCAAGTCACTGGTATTGGGATAACTAACCAGCGAGAAACGCTGATTGCTTGGGACAAAAAAAGCGGAGAGGCGCTTGGTCCTGCTATCGTTTGGCAATGCCGCCGGACCGCTGATTTTTGCCAGAGCCTTAAAAAACAGGGTTTAGAGCCTTTGTACCAAACCCGCACGGGTCTGGTCCTTGACCCCTATTTCTCGGGCACTAAAATGGCCTGGATGCTTGAAAACCGGCCAGAGGTTAAGGCGGCAGCCAAGCAGGGCGACTTGGCCTTGGGGACGGTGGATAGCTGGTTGATCTGGAAACTAACCAAAGGCCAGGTCCACGCGACTGACGCCTCGAACGCCTCTAGGACCTTGCTTTTTAATCTTCACACCCAAGCTTGGGACCCGGAATTGGCCGCTGTGCTTGGGGTGCCCTTAGCGGCCCTGCCCAAGGTGGTGGACTCCTCTGGGGTGTTGGGCAAGACCCACCCCGATTGGGGGGCCGAAATCCCCATTGCCGGGGTGGCCGGGGATCAACAGGCCAGCTTGTTTGGGCAGGCCTGTTTTAAGGCAGGCGAAGCGAAAAACACCTACGGCACCGGCTGCTTTTTGTTAGCCAACACCGGGGATAAGCCCGTGGCCTCTAAACATGGGCTTTTGACCACTCTAGCTTGGTCGATTGGGGGGAAACCGACCTTTGCCCTAGAAGGGTCGGTTTTTATGGCAGGAGCCCTGGTGCAGTGGCTTCGGGACCAATTGGGGATCATCGAAAATGCCGCCCAAACCGAGACCTTAGCCCGGGAGTTGCCCAATAATGGCGGGGTTTATTTGGTGCCCGCATTTGTGGGGCTGGGTGCTCCCCACTGGGACCCTTGGGCTAGGGGACTGATTATTGGGCTAGGTCGGGAGACAGACCGGCGACACCTCTGCCGGGCTGCGTTGGAGGCGATTGCGTTCCAGACGGCTGAATTGGTCGAAGCCATGGGAAAAGATCGGGGAGGACCCTTGAGTGGACTTAAAATCGACGGAGGTGCTTCGCAAAACGGATTTTTGTGCCAGTTCCAGGCCGACCTTTTAGGGATTCCGGTTTATCGCCCCAAAAACCTTGAAGCCACGGCCTTAGGCGCGGCCTGTTTGGCTGGTTTAGCCTTGGGGGTTTGGCGGGATTTGGAGCATATAGCCCAAAGCTGGCAGGAGGCGGCCTCTTTTGTTCCCAAACAAACAAAAGAGGCGTTGACCCCAATCTGGGCTGGCTGGAACAAGGCTTTAGAACGCTCTAAAGGGTGGGCCTTATGAAAGAATTTCAGGTGGTAGTGATTGGCGGCGGGATCAATGGGGCCGGGCTGGCGCGCGAAGCGGCGTATAGGGGATTTAAAACCATGTTAGTCGAGCAGGGTGACTTTGCCCAAGCGACTAGCAGCCAGTCGAGTAAGCTGATCCATGGCGGGATTCGCTACCTTGAACAGGGGCGGATGGGCTTGGTTTTTGAGGCGTTACTTGAGCGTAAACGCTTGCTGCATATCGCCCCGCATTTGGTCACCCCGCTGCGCTTCCACATCCCGGTCTATCAAGGCGACCAACGGCCCGCTTGGATGATTGGGCTTGGTTGTTGGCTTTATGATCAGCTAGCGGGAGGGCGCAACCTAGAGGCCAGCCACCGCCTAACTAAAGCCGAAATATCTCAATTAGGAGAACTAAAAAAAGAGGGACTCAAGGCGGTTTTTGCCTATTCAGATGCCCAAGTCTTTGACGCCCGATTAACCTTAGAGACGGCCCTATCGGCTAGCGACGCCGGGGCTGAGGTGCATAACCAGATGGCCTTTGTGGCTGCTAAAAGGGACCAGGACCGGTTTATTGTGGAGCTAAAAAACTTTCGAAATGGCACCCGCTTGGAGGTGAGCACCCAGGTCTTGATCAACGCCGCCGGAGCTTGGGCGCCGGTATTGGATAAACAGATTACTGCAAAACCCAAACGACCCGGTCTTAAACTGGTGCGAGGGATTCACTTTTTGGTCAAAACCGGGGCGGTGAACCACGGGTTTTTGACCCTGCCCAAGGGAGGCCGGATTGTGTTTGTGTTGCCTTGGCAGGGGTATCTGTTGATTGGCACTACCGAGTCCCTTTATGAAGGGGAGGACCGGCTCCACATTCCCCCGTCGGAGGAAGAAAAGGAATATTTATTAAAGGTTTATAATGAGTATTTCCCGAATCAACCTTTGGACCCTAGCCAGATTTTGCACACCTATTCAGGGGTGCGCCCCTTGATTGATCTTGGGGAGGCGGACCTTGGCAAGATGTCGCGCGAGGCCCACTGGGAGTCAGAATTCTTTGCCGGGGGCCAAGGCTATTGGGCGCTGTTTGGTGGCAAGATCACCAGCTACCGGGCCTTTGCCGAGCAGATTATCAGCGAGGTGGCTAAACATTTCGGGCCACTAGGCCCAAGTAAGGGGGATACTGCCCAGCATCCTTTGCCAGGAGCCCTTTTGCCCAGCGATGCCGAATCGCTAAGGGCGCGACTAAAAGGAGACCCAGCATTAGCCCTAAAAGACCAGTGGGTCCGCCGTTACGCCAGCGGTTGGGCCTGGATTGCCCGCCGGTACTTAGACCACCCCGAAACCCAAACCCTGCTTGCCAGGGGATTTTGTTTGGCTGAATTAACCTACTTAGTCGAGCGGGAAAAGGTTTGGGAGTTAGAGGATATTTTGCTCCGCCGAAGTCTCTTGGCTTTTGAGTTTACCCAGGATGAAAAAACCTTAATTGGCCAAAAACTTAACGAAATACGGGTCCGTCCGTAAAGATGCCATCAATACCCATTTTAAAAAGCCTGGCTTGCTCTTTGGGGCGGTTGGCGGTGTAGGTGATTACTTTATAGCCCAAGGCTTTAACTTGGTTGACTTCGGCTTTGGTGACTAGGGTGGCGTCAGGATTCCAGGCCCAAGCTTGGATTCGCTTCAGCCAGTCCAATTGGGCTTGGTCCAAGGGGCTTTCACTTAATAATGCTAGGTTGGGGGCGCCAGGGATTTGCGAAAGTTCAAACAGCGCCGGGGCGCAGAAGCTTGAAACCAGCACCTCCGAGGCTAGTCCATGTTTGGCTAAGGTTTGGGCCAATTGGGAGACTATACCTTGCGGATGGTTGGGCTCAAAGGCTTCGGTTTTGATTTCTAGGTTTAGCAGAATTTGACCGCCGAACTGGTCTAAAACCTCCTCTAGGTTGGGCAGGCGCACACCCTTAAATTGGGGGCCAAACCAACTCCCTGCATCAAGCTTACCCAGTTCCTTCCAAGCCAGCCCTTTTACGGGCCCCTGTCCGTTGGTGGTGCGCTCCAAGGTTTCGTCGTGTAAAATCACAATCTGCCGGTCTTGGCTGAGGGCTAAATCCATCTCCAACATCACCGCCCCCGCCTCCTGGGCGGCGGTGAAGGAGGCCAGGGTGTTTTCTGGGAATTGGGCCGAAAACCCACGGTGGGCGACCAAAAAGGGGGATTTGAGATCGAGAAGGGGCATGATGTTATAGTTTTAGGTGGACGTCTTTAGCCTCAAACCGGAGCTTTTTTTGGTGCTGATAGGCATCTTCGGGGCTGCGAAAGCCTAAGGCGGCGACCACTACCGACTTTAGCCCCAATTTTTCAAAACCTAAAATCCGGTCAAAGTGAGCTGGTTCAAACCCCTCAATCGGGCAGGTATCAATCTGGGCGAGGGCGGCGGCGGTCATTAGGTTACCCAAGGCGATGTACAACTGTCGGTCCATCCAGCAGGCTAGTTCCCGCTCGTCTTTGGCGCTGGTGAAACTCAAAATCCGCTGTTCATATCCGGCCATTTCCTGGCGAGTTTTGCCCCGTACTACTTCTAAGTGACCAAAAAACCGGTCTAATTGATCCTTGGGAAAGGTCAAAGGGCGGGCCAAAACCACCAGCGCCGAGGCTTCGGTAATCTGGCGTTGATTCCAGGCAAAGGGTTTTAGCTCCTCGCGCAGTAAGGGGCTGTCCACCCATACAAATCGCCAAAGCTGTTGGCCAAAGGAGGAAGGGGTCAGGCGCAGCGACTCTTCTAAAAAGGCCCGCTGATCGGGGGTAAAAGCTTGGGGTTTGAACTGCTTCGTGGCGTATCGCCAATTGAGTTTTTCAAGTATTTCTTTTTGCATTCTTCCCTCTAGGTTAGATTTTCAGTTTCTCACAGTTATTCAAAGAAAGGAACCACCGGTTAAGGGCGAAACGGTAAAGTTTTATTGACAAGGCTGCTTAGAAAAATTCTTGAGCGACTGGACCCATTCGGGTTAGGGTGTTCCTAGTTGAACTATAAATCCCCAATAAACGGGCCTGATGGAAATACGAGAAAAATTGGTGGCCCAAGCCTGGGCGAAGGTGGACCAAGTGGCCAATGACCCTTGGGGGCGCTACCAATTACGTTGGGAATATTATCAGCAATATGGAGATGCCATTTTAGACGGCTTTGGAATGGGCAATTCCGAGTTGGCCTTTTTGCATTGGGAACTACGCCGAGGGGTTTTAAACCCGGTGCCCCAAGCCCCTGGTTACTCGCAAGCCGGAAGTCCCTGGTGGCGGGGGGTTAATGAAATTTTCGACTTTTATAGCACCTTAGGTGGTTTGGCCTACGAGGCGCTTGAGCGAGAAGGCTGGGTTGCGCCAGTGCAAAACTGGATCAATTATATTAAAGATCCGAGCCCAAAATCCTGGTATAAGGCCCATAATTGCTCCATCGTAAATGGCTACTTGCACCATCTGCCGGAAGCCAAACAAGAAAGTGCAGACGAACAATATTTTATAAACGTAGTGCTCTTCCGCGTTTTATATGCCCAAGCGTTGGTGATGGACGCCACTATTTTTGGGGAATTAGGTCAGTTTAATGCCAATCCAAGGCTAAATGGGGTTGGGATCTTGACCACTTTACCCGCTTTTTACCCAACCAATTATCCCTTAACCCCTAAAGACATTAAAAACGTCAAAGGCGAAAACGGCAGACCAGAAGGCTGGGGGGTGAAGGTGATGGACGATCTGATTGTTTTACCAAATATAATCCCTCTTTATCAATCCGTAGCCGAGTGGGATCAGGTGCCCCAAGTGACCCGTTTTCTTGATAACCACAAACCTTGTTACCCTCATATCCAACTTAGTCAAACCTTGCCCAATCCCAGAAATTGGGGGGAGAACTTATGATTACCAAACAAAAAATAGCGGTTTTAGGGGGAGGGCTAGGTAGCCTTAGTGCTGTTTACGACCTCACCTCTTATCCCGGTTGGCAAGAGCGTTACGAAATAACCCTGTACCAGATGGGTTGGCGCCTAGGTGGCAAGATGCGCACTGGGCGCGGGAAAAACAAACGAGACGAAGAGTTAGGCCTGCATGTGTTGATTGGGTTTGAACAAAACCTCTTTGATTTGCTGCGAACCTGCTGGGTCGAGCGACAACCCTCGGCGGCTAGTTGCCCCTATAAAACCCTGGACGATGCCATCGTTCCCAACAACGGCAGCCTTTTTACTGAATGGGTGCCCCAGGAATACCGCTGGACCAACTGGCCCTTTATTTTTCCAGTGGGCCCCAACCCTTATCCCTGCATGGGGCCGCCGTTAACCGGGCTGGACTATCTTAAGCGAATCGCCGCCTTGCTGGTGGAGATGCTTTTTGGCAGTCCTTATGGCCGACATTTTTTGCCCTTTGTGCGCCAGATGATGATGGACCTCTTCCCCGATAGTCCAGGGGATCAAATTCCCACGGCCTTAAACCCCAACCCTAATCTTGGGGACGATGAGGAAAAAGGGCTCTGGGACCGGCTGGCAGGTGGCGTATTTGACGACTGGATTAAAGTGGTCAAGGAACTAGCCGAAGAGGTCAAAGACCTTGCGGAAGACGTTTTGGCCGAGCTTATGGAGGAGGTAAAGTCGATGGTCGAGCGTTGGCAAGCCTCCTTGAGCGGGGAGGTCAAAAACTGGCTGGCCCAGTTGGCCGCCATTTTGGCAGATGGGGTGCAATTTATGCTCAAGTTGTTCCCTAAATTGTTTTTACTCGATGATACGTTCCGCCATATAATCCAGTCGGTTAGTCTGGGAGCGGCAGCACTTAAGGGGATCGCCTTGGACGTTTATAACCCCAAAACTCACCAGCTGGATTTTAGCCGGATCGAAAACGTGGACTTTCGGGTCTGGATTAAGGCCAATGGCTGCGCTGACTACGCCCTTTTTAGTCCCCTAGCCCAGTTCGCCTACCAAGGAGCCTTTGCCGGGTTGGCTGATGGACATAATCAAGGGGGCAGCGTTTCGGCGGGCAATATCTTAAAAACCCTAATGCCCGCAGCCGGATACCAGTCTAGTTTTTTATACCAGCTACGTTTAGGCACGGGGGATACCCTAGTGATGCCTATCTACCAAACCCTGGCGCAACGAGGAGTGAGGTTTGAGTTTTTCTCAAAAGTGGTGGAGATGTCGCCAGATGAGAATGGAGGAATTGGCGAGATTGTGATCCAACCCCAAGCCTCTTTAAAAAAGGGCTCGTACCAGCCTTATGAACTAGTTAAAGGCACCCCCTGTTGGCCGGCGGAGCCCTTATACGACCAACTGGACCCGGCCCAAGCCCAAGAGTTACAAGCGCAAAAAATCGATCTCGAATCCCCTTGGTCCCCCTGGCCCCGCCCAGATTCGGGCCTACAGCCTTTTAGTCTCAAGCGAGGTGTTGATTTTGATCAAGTGATTTTAGGCATACCCCCGGCAGCGCAAAAGAGTTTTATGCAAAAAATCGTTACCACCAACCCCCGGTGGGCGCAGATGATTGCAGGGAATCACAATCAAGCGGTCACGGGGGTGCAGTTTTGGTATAACGCCACCCTAGCGCAAATGGGCTACCATCATCAAGACTGGGGAATGGCCGAGACCCATTGCCTGCCTAATGTGATCACCTATCAAAATCCGCTGTTTTCCTTTATCGACCAAACCTACATTGTTGAAAACGAGGATTGGCCCCAAGGGCAACAACCGAAAACCATGATTATGTTTTCTGGATATCAGCCCGGTTTTGATGATCAGGATGATTTTTCAGACCACCAATTCCCAGAACGGGAGAAGGCGCGGCTCAAACAAATTACCTGGGCTTGGATGATGGATAATATGGGCTTCTTTTTTAAAACGGACGCGCCCCCGGCCTATCCAACTGGAATCAACATGAACCGCTTGGCCCCGACCAACCCGCAAATCACCGGGCCCGGTCCTCTGTACGACGACCAATGGTTCTCGCCAATTATAGCCCCTTCAGATCGGTACAATCTCTCCCCTCCTGGCAACAATGTTTACCGGATTGCGGGTGGCGAGTCTGGGTATAACAACCTGTTTTTAGTGGGAGACTGGACCAACTACGGCAACAACATGGGGTACATGGAAGGGACGGTGGTTTCAGGTTATAAGGGGGCCAGAGCCCTACGTGAGCAAGCCTTCGGACTCAAGGATCACCGGCCCTACCATGAGCAGCCGGATGTTACTTGACCACGACTGTCTTGACCCACTGGAACTCGCGGATTCCATGGTGACTGCATTCGCGGCCATAACCTGAACGCTTGACCCCGCCGAAGGGTAGGGCCGGGTGACTGACGGTCATGCCGTTAATAAAAACTTGGCCCGATTCGATTTGGTGCGCGAGCTTAACTGCCCGCTCTACATCTTTGCTCCAAACACTGGCCCCCAAGCCGTAAGGGCTAAGGTTGGCTAGGCGAACCGCGTCTGCTTCATCTTTGGCTTTGATCAGGCTAGAGACAGGCCCGAAGAGTTCTTGTTTAAAACAGGTCATCTCGGGGGTGACGTCTGCAAGTAGGGTGGGGGCGTAGAAGTTGCCAGGGCGGTTTAAGATTTGACCACCCGTAACCAAGCGAGCCCCATCTTCGATACTAGACTCAACCTGTTTGTGAAGCTCTAGCATTAAATCATGCCGCGCCATGGGCCCCATGCCCACCCCCTCCGCTTGGGGGTCGTCCACCTTAATTTCCTCCATGATTTCTTTGTGTTTCTCCACAAATTGATCATAAAGGGACTCGACAATAATAAAACGTTTCGAGCTGATACAAACCTGCCCCGCGTTAAAACAGCGGGCGAGCACCGAGGTTTGGCAGCATTGGCCTAGCTCGGCGTCCTCAAGGACAATAAACGGATCAGACCCGCCCAGTTCCATTACCGATTTTTTAAGCTCCCGCCCGGCTTTAGCGGCCACCGCCATCCCCGCACGCTCGCTACCGGTCAAGGTCACCGCCTTGATCCTAGGGTCTTCTAAGGCCAGCCCAATCTGGTCGGGCTCGATCCTTAGATTGGTGAAGGTGTACTTGGGGAATCCTGCGTCTAAAATAGCCTCTTCCATCGCCAAGGCGCAGCCAAAGACGTTAGGCGCATGTTTAAGCACTGGGCCGTTGCCACCCATCAGGTTTGGCGCTATAAACCGCATCGCCTGCCAAAAAGGGAAGTTCCAAGGCATAATCGCCAAGATTAACCCCATGGGCTCATAGCGAGCATAGGAGCGGGTGAATCCGGCCTCGATGAGTTCAGGAGCCAACATTCTGGCCCCTTCTTGGGCGTAATAATCGCAAATCGAGGCGCATTTGCTCACCTCGGCTTCGGCTTCCTTCTTGATTTTGCCCATTTCATCGGAGATCAGGCGGCCATACTGAGGGGCCCGGTCTCTAAAAATTTGCGCCAATTTTTTTAGCAGCCCCGCCCGGTGGCTAAAGTCGGTTTCGCGCCATGCCTTCCATTGCGCTTGGGCGGTTCCCAAAATTTGATATAGCTCTTCAGTGGAATGCTGAGGATAGTGGGCGATGACCTCGGCTGTGGCGGGATTAATACTGGAATACATGGCGGCTCCTAAGCGGTTGTGCCCAAGACTAACCCAATAGCATCCCTAAAATCCAGTCCCAAAGCCTAGTTTCAGACTAAAAAAAAGGCACGAATGACTTAAACCAAAAACCCCTGGCCCTTGGACTTTGGCTTGGTTATACTAAGCCCGCTCTAGGTATATAAATCAACGGAGGGATTGAGAATGAAGGCTAGTGATCTTTTTGTACATTGCCTCGAAGAAGAGGGTATTGAATATATCTTTGGGGTTCCTGGCGAGGAAAATGCCGACTTTATGATGTCTTTAGAAAAATCCACCAAGATTCGCTTTATTCTAACCCGCCACGAGCAGGGGGCGGCCTTTATGGCCGAAGCCTATGGTCGCTTGACTGGCAAACCGGCTGGGGCGTTGGGCACCTTAGGGCCAGGGGCGACCAACCTAATTACCGGAGTGGCCGACGCCAACATGGACCGGGCTCCCATGTTGGTCTTGACCGGCCAAGGCGCAACCACCCGCTTGCACAAGGAATCCCACCAGGTGATGGATGTGGTGGGGATGTTTAAGCCAGTGACCAAGTGGGCTTCGCAGATTGTCAACGCCGGAGCCATCCCCGAAATCGTGCGCAAGGCCTACCGGTTGGCAACCACCGAAAAACCAGGGGCCTGCCACATCGAACTTCCCGAAGACATTGCCAAACACGATACCGACGCCACCCCCTTAGAGCCCCTGCAATACCGCCGCCCCGTGCCCGGAGACAAAATTGTGGACCGCGCTTTTGAGCGTATCAAAAACGCCCAAAGACCCATTATCTTAGCAGGCAATGGCTGTATTCGTAAGCGAGCCAGCAAGCAGCTTAAACAATTCTGCGAAAAAACCCATATTGGCGTGGTCTCCACCTTTATGGCCAAGGGTTGTGTCGATTTGGACAAAGACTATTGCCTCTTTACGATTGGCTTAGGGGCCAGAGACGTGGTTTCCCAAGCGGTGGAACAGGCGGATTTAGTGATTACCTTGGGTTACGACATGGTCGAATACCACCCTACTTTGTGGAATAAGTCCAAAGACAAAGACATTATCCATATCGACTTCTTGCCTGCTGAGATTGACGACCATTACCAACCTCACACCGAAGTGATTGGCGACCTAGCCCATACCCTTTGGATGTTTAACGAACGGGTTAAAAAAGAGGGGGGAATGCGTTTTGATCCCCTGGCTCACCAAAAGGTTCGTGAGAAGATGTTTACCGAACTAGACACTCATATGTTTGACGATACCAAGGGCCTACTGAAGCCCCAAAAGGTGCTTTGGGAGGTGCGCAAGGCCATGGGGCGAGAGGATATCCTCCTTAGCGACGTGGGGGCGCATAAAATGTGGATTGCGCGGCACTATCAGTGTTATGAGCCCAACACCTGCCTGATCCCAAACGGCTTTTGCTCAATGGGATTTGCCCTGCCCGGCGCGATTGGAGCCAGTCTGGTTTATCCAGAAAAACAAATTTTGTCGATTAGCGGGGACGCCGGATTTTTGATGAACGTGCAAGAGATGGAAACCGCCAGACGGCTCAACTCCAATATTGTTTCCATGGTTTGGGAGGATCACGCCTACGGCCTAATTGCCTGGAAACAGGAGAACCAGTTCGGCCACCACACGGACCTGTCCTTCGGTAACCCTAATTGGAGCCAACTGGCGGCCGCCTTTGGCTGGGGGTATCATACTACCGACGATTCCGCAAAACTGGCGGGGGTTTTAAAAGCCGCTTTTGCCGAGGCTGGGCCAAGCCTAGTAGTTATCCCCATAGATTACCGAGAAAACATGCAACTCACTAAACATTTAGGCGAAATCGCCTGCGTGATCTAGGGCCGGAAGGGGCACTATCTTCTTGGTTGAATTAGGTCCTGGCCAACTTGCTGTTGGCCCTGTTTTGGGGACCCTTGGATTTTTGGATATATTGGAAAAATGGGCACCAAACCCAACCAGGTCTGTTTGCGCGGTAGCCCTTTTTGGGTATTTTTTTGGTCCCTGTTGGTGGGGCCAGGATTCCGCTTAGAAACGCCCTAGAACTTTTTCTCCATCCAGAAGCAGCCCAAAAAATTGCCACCTTCAAAAAAGGCAGCAACTAAGAAAACCACTCAAGAGCCGAAGACTTTAAAAAACTAAAATAACATTTCAAATCGACCAATTTGAGAGCTAGGTCTTCCTAAAAAGGGCAGCAATTCGCCCATGAGGGCTTGTGCCGCCCCAGCTTGTTCAGGGGCGTCTAGGTAATCTCGAAGTAAGTCTGCTTGATCTGGGTTAATCCCGGCAAAAAGCCAAAGCCGACAGGTCTCGGCCTGTCCACCCCGTTTGAGGTCCTGCCAAATCGACTCGATGCGGGCTAAGTCGAATTCGAAGTGGAAAGAGCAAACCTGTTCGCCCAAAAGGGCGGGTAAATAAATGCTAATGGATTGGGCCAAAGCCATCTCTTTTCCCATAGATTCTCCTTGGTCGGCGGTTTGGGAGATTTTAGATACTTCCCTTATCGTATATTTACTGCAAGTGTAGGGCCTATTTAGGGTGCCCTAAAAATCAAAACCGCCGATCTCGGCTTGGTTGAGGTTGAGCCGGTCTAAAACCTGTTCAATCAAAATTCCTTCAAAACCCGCCATATCCTTATGCTCCAATAAACGCACCAAGAGGGGGGCGTCTTCTGGGTCAACCCCAGCGTAGAGCCACATTCGGCACGTGGTTGGATCGGCTCCTTCGATTACGGTTTGGCTTAAAAGCTCGTCTAGCCTGGGGGCATCGTAAGTAAAACGAAGGGGTTGGTTATGGCCTTCGAACCAAACCGGGACCTTGGCGACATATTTTTTTTCAACTGCTTGGGAACGCATGGCAGGTCTCTAAATTGGGGTTTTCTGTTTTATAGTAACCTTTACCTAAGCAATCCAGTTGCAACCATTAGACCTGAATTGATTAAACCTAAAATAAGGTTGTAATATACTATAAACATAAACTATAAAATTATTTTTCCCCCAATTTACCTAGGCAGAATCTGCCCCCTTTATAATGCCTTGCGGCCCGTTTTGATCTATGGTGAAGTTGATTTTTAGACCCTGGCTCAGCAAATGGTAAACGAACCGGCAAACCTAAGTGTTTTTAATATGACCCAAGCGCGGCTGTTTAGCTTGCCCCCCGCTCGTCGCCATAAGTGGCTGGCTCGCGGTCTGGCCGGGTTGTATCAAGCACTTTTAGAGACCGACTTGACCCAAACCAGCCTGGAATTTACTTGGGCCAAGTACCAAAAGGCTTGCGGTTGGTTAGGATTAGAGGTGGAGGCCAATCCACCCCTGTCCAAAGGGGCATGGTTCGAATGGCTCGCTGACCACTTCCATCGGCACCAAGCCCTAACCGGCCTGGGTCTGCCAGAAGATCAACTCCTGCACCCCGTAATCCAAGGGGACCGGCTCGAAGCGGGTCCTTGGCAACCTCGTTATCCAGTATGGGTAGCTCTTGAAAAGATTAGGAGTGCCTTTAACCTAGGCTCGATCCTGCGTAGTATTGATGCCCTTGGCTTTGCTGGGGTTATCTTAGGCCCACAGTCCCCTCCTCCGGCCCATAATCAAGTCCGCAAGGCCGCCATGGGCACAGCGGGCTGGATTCCAGCTTTACAACCTGCTGATTTTTGGGGGCATTTATCCAGGATGGAAACAGAGGGGTTTAGGTTGATTGGATTAGAGCGGACCCAAAATAGCCTTTCTTATCGCCGCTATCCCTGGCCCCGCAAGCTGGTGTTACTTTTAGGCAACGAAGAGTATGGCTTAAGTCAACAGGCCCTGGTTCGCTCCCAAGTGCTGGTTCATTTGCCCATGGCTGGGCGTAAAAATTCGCTAAACTTGGCCAACGCTTTTTGTGCAGTTGGGTTTGAGCTGGCTCACCAATTCGAGGTGCGTGATGCTTAGTGGTAAATATCTGATCTGCACCTTTAAAAAAGGTCGGGCCTTCCCCCATTTCCTCAAACCCACCGAGCCCAATTTAGAACTGGCCGAGGCCCTGGCTTCCTTGTTTAAGGAGTGTTTAGGGCTGACCAGGGAGGCTGCCGAAACCGAGCTTAAGGAGGCGGTCGAGGGCAACCCTAAAGTCGTCGAAGGGATGATAAAAATCTTGCTTGACCATGCCCTATTCGAGCGGCCTGACTTAAATCAGCCCGAAGAGCGCCGAGCCCAACTCTTTGACCTTTCCGCCCAATATTGGGCCCAAGAGGCCTCCCGCCAGCCCCGCCTGGAAGGTCACCGAGACAAGATTGTAGCCAAAGGCCAATGGGTCGGTCCCCAAGAGGGGCAAGAGGCGACCAACTGGCTTTTTGGCGACCTGCCCTCGAATCAGGTGATGACCGGCTTTGACTCTTTAACCGGCTTAGAACTGCTCCACCGCTTTAATTTAGAACAGGTTCAAGGCCTGCTCCTAAAAGCCCGCCGTTTGACCCTAACTACCCAGGGGGCTCAAAATTTTGGGCAGTTGATGCAGATGATGAAGTTTTTTGGGTTGTTGTTCAGTGCTTCGGAAAAAGGCCCCCAATTAATTTTAACTATCGACGGGCCGGGTGCAGTTTTAGAAAACCCCAAAAGTTACGGCCTCGAACTGGCCAATTTTTTTCCGGCGGTTTTGCTCCTAGAAGGCCCTTGGCTCTTAGAAGCAGAGATTGCCAATGCGGACCGGGCGGGGGCCTTTGTTTTTTTGCTAGATCACCAGCATGGATACCATTCACCCTACCCTAAACGGCAGTCTTGGGCACAAGACCGACTCGAAATGGTTGTCAACCGCTTTAATCAGCAGTACGCTAGCCCTTACAAGGCCCAAGCTTCATCCCTATTACACCGCCTAAAGCACAACCGTTATTTGCTCCCTGATATTGAAATCACTGGTCATGGCCCTAATAAGATTCAAGTCCAGTTCTTGCGATATCTCAAAGAGGACAAAGTCCGATGGCTCATGGAGATTAAAGACCAACTGCCCCCTCACTATTATTTTATGGTAAAAGGCAGTAGAGCGAAAGAAACTGATTTATTAAAAGCCATGGGCGGGCGGCTCCGGCTTTATGCGAGTGAGATCACCGCGCCTATGCTAAAATCCCTTTTGGAATAAAAATGAATCTCAAATGGGATGGGCATTGTCACACCCAATTTTGCCCCCACGGCAAACAGGAGCCCACTGAGTCAATGATCCGGCGAGCGATAGACTTAGGTTTTGAGCGTTTAAGCCTGACTGAGCACGCGCCCCTGCCTAAGGGCCTCATGAAGGACCAAAAACTTTTTGACGAACTAGCCTTAAAACCAGAAGAGCTAGAACCCTACCTGGACCATGCCCAAACGCTCAAGGCAAAATTCGCCGGGCAGATCGAGATCTGGGTGGGTTTGGAGCTGGATTATTTACCTGGATATGAGACCTTTACAGTCGATTTTTTCGAGAAATGGGGGCCTAAACTCGATGACAGTTTGCTCTCGATGCATTTTATTCCAGGCCAGGACGGACTTTGTATGGTGGATTATAATCCACAAGACTTTCAAGAAAATCTCTTAGACCATTACGGCTCTTTATCCGCGGTCCATCTGGCCTACTGGAATTGGTTTGAAAAGGGGCTCGCCCTGCCTTTTAAAGGGTCAAAACCCAAACGATTAGGCCATCCAGGGTTGATAAACAAATTTTGTTTAGAGTGGGGGGAGCCCGAACCTGAAGTCTCGCCCGGATTTTTTGAACCCATCGTCGCCAAAGCAAAGGCAGCCGGGTACCAGCTTGATCACAACCACTCTGGTTTGGGCCGCGCCTCCTGCTTGAGGACCTACATGCCCATGCCGCTGTTGCAGGCGGCTCAAAAAGCGGGTATGGAGTTGATCTACGGCTCTGACGCCCACGGGGTGCAGGCGATTGGCGGGTTTTTCGATTCGTATCTAGCTGGGCCTTAATGGAAAAACATTTAGCAGAAAAACCAGAGACCAACGAGGATTTAGAGCTCCGCCCCGAGCTTATTAGAATCCTTTTAGGGCTTTTTTTGGCCCTAAGTTTGGTTTCCCAAGGACGCTGGGACCCCGATCCTTTAAGTCTGGTCTGGCCTAGCGGGGGTATTGCCAACTGGTTCGGCCTGCCTGGAGCGCTTTTTGCCGGGTTTTGGTTGCGGTTTTTTGGGTATTCGAGTTTGACCTTGGTGTTTTTTTTATTGTTTGCTCAATCCCAGAACAACCGCGTCTCTGCTTTGGTCCCTTTGAGTATCCATTTTATGGTGCTAGTTATCCTGATTGGCCTCTTGTTTCCTCCAGGTCATCCTTATTTGGAATATGCAGCAGGGCTTTTGGGGCTCGTTTCTAACGAAGTGATGAGTCAATTGGGGCTTCGTTTGGTAGCCCTGCTGGTCCTGTCGATTTATTTGATCAAAGCGGCTACTGGATACCGGTTCCAGGATAGTTTTATTCGAATTTCGTTAAGTGGAATCATGGGGGTTTGGGGGCTGATTATATTAGCTAAAGAACTGATAATGCAGCTAAAAGAACTGACCCCAACCAAACTCAAAGAGGCCTTTGGTAGGGAGCCAGAGGCAAATGATTCTGAAGTGAAACAAGGACCGGTCGGCGGCGATTTATTACGCCGGGCGCTGGCCGAATTAAAGCAAAAAGCGACCGAAGAAGTCACAAAAGAAGAAAATGTAAAAAAATAGAGCTTGACTTGTAAGAGATAAGCTTTCTAAGCTAGCTCATCAGGTCCGATAGCTCCCCTTATAGAGTAATCCGATAGCTTCTCCGAACCGGCCTACCCGTAATGGCCGCTCCTAACCAACCCATACAAAAACCAGTCGTGCCCCCGAAGACCATCGTTAAGCGCAGCGCCGCTGCTAGCAAACCAGTGCGGTCCATAATGACCGAAGCCAAGACCATCTCGCAAGACACCAAAGAAAAATTGACCGTAAACGGCATTGAGCCTTTGATATTGTCCGAGCTTAAACGGATGAATATTAAAGACTTAGAAAAGATGGCTCGCGATTACCGCATCGAAAACGCCTCTAGCCTGCTTCGGCAAGACCTAATCTTTGCCTTGCTCAACGCACAAACCGCCAAGGGTGGAGCTATTTATAGCCAAGGGGTCTTAGAGACCCTGCCCGATGGTTTTGGGTTCTTGCGAAGTCCCGACTTTAACTATGTGCCCGGTCCAGACGACATCTACGTCAGCCCAAGCCAGATAAGGCGGTTTAACCTGCGCACCGGTGACACCATCGAGGGCCAAGTACGCCCGCCAAAAGATTCAGAGCGTTATTACGCCCTACTCAAGGTGGAGAAGCTCAACTTTGAAGAACCGGAAATGTCAAAAGACAAAACCCTCTTCGACAACCTCACCCCCCTCTATCCAAACGAACAAATCAAGCTGGAACGAAAAGACAGCGACATGACCGCCAGGATCATTGATATGTTTTGTCCGATTGGTAAAGGCCAGCGCGGTATGGTGGTTGCGCCTCCTAAGGCAGGTAAAACGATGGTGCTGCAAAGTATTGCTACCAGTATTACCGAAAACTATCCTGAAGCCTTTTTGATTGTGCTTTTGATTGATGAGCGGCCTGAAGAGGTGACCGACATGAAGCGGAGCGTGATCGGCGAGGTGGTCAGTTCCACCTTCGACGAGCCCGCTACTCGCCATGTGCAGGTCGCAGAGATGGTTATTCAAAAAGCCAAGCGGTTAGTTGAGCACAAACACGACGTGGTTATTTTGCTCGATTCGATCACCCGCCTTGCTCGCGCTTACAATACCGTGATTCCTCCTTCGGGCAAGATTCTGTCCGGCGGGGTGGACGCCAACGCGTTGCACAAACCTAAACGCTTCTTTGGCGCGGCGCGCAATATTGAAGATGGCGGTTCTTTAACCATCATCGCGACCGGTCTAATCGAGACGGGGTCCAGGATGGACGAGGTGATCTTTGAGGAATTCAAAGGGACTGGCAACATGGAATTGGTTTTAGACCGTAAATTGATGGAACGGCGCATTTTCCCGGCGCTTGATATCGAAAAATCGGCGACCCGCAAGGAAGAATTGCTCCTGCCTAATTTGGCCGATGTCTGGAAGCTAAGGAGACTGCTTAGCGCCACCAAGTCCCAAGACGGCCTTGAATACCTTCTTGACAAAATGAAGAAATTCAAGACTAATGACGAGTTACTGCAAATGGTCAATAGTTAGACCTTTTCTTCGTCAACCTCCCGGAAAGCCGGGTGAACTCGAAGCCCTAAAACGCGATGAAAGCCGATATACATCCTAAGTATCAAGACACCCAGTACTCCTGCGCTTGTGGCGCTGAATTTGTGATCCGCTCGACCATGAGGCAACAGGTCAAGTTAGAGATCTGCTCCTCTTGCCACCCCCTTTATACGGGCAAAGAGAAGTTGATGGATACGGAAGGACGGATCGACCGCTTTAAGAAGAAATACGAAAACGTATCCTTCGGCAAAAAGAAGTAACTTCTATTGCGGGGCCAATCGGCCCCATTCTCGCCCATGATGCTCGATAAACTGGCTCGTATCGCAGACCGCTATGAAGAGGTTTCAGCCCTCTTGGAGCGGCCTGAGGTAGTGGGGAACACCAAAAAATTGCAAGAGCTTTCCAAAGAACAGGCAAAGCTTTCGCCTATCTATAAACTCTTTAACCGCCTTAAAAAGGCGACTGAAGAGCTTGAAGGCAATCAGGCAATCTTAGCGGACCCTAAAGAAGATCCAGAGATGAAGGAGATGGCCAAATCCGAGCTGCCCGACCTTAAAAAAGCGGTCGAGGCCTTGGAGAAGGAAGCCCAAATCCTGCTCCTCCCCAAAGACCCAGACGACGACAAAAACGTGATCTTAGAGATCCGCGCCGGTACGGGCGGGGATGAGGCGGGGCTGTTTGCCGGGGATTTGCTGCGGATGTACCAAAAGTTTGCCGAGGCGAATCGCTGGAAAGTAGAGCTTTTAGACGCGAGCCCTGCTCCCCAAGGCGGGTTTAAAGAGGTGAGCCTGAGTATCGAAGGGGGACATGTTTTTGCCCGAATGAAATTTGAGGCCGGCACCCACCGGGTGCAGCGGGTTCCGAGCACCGAGACCCAAGGCCGCATCCACACCTCTGCTTGCACCGTGGCCATATTGCCCGAAGCCACTGAGGTGGAAGTGCAGATCAACCTAGCCGATTTGCGGATCGACACCTACCGCAGTTCGGGTGCCGGGGGCCAGCACGTCAACAAAACCGATTCGGCCATTCGCATTACTCACCTCCCTACGGGTCTAGTGGTCCAGTGCCAGGACGAACGCAGCCAGACTAAAAACAAGTCTAGGGCGATGAAGCACCTTCAGGCGAAGCTTTATGAGCAGCAGGCCGCCGCCCAGTCTAGCGAACTGGCCGCGTTACGCAAAAACATGGTTGGCTCTGGCGACCGCTCTGAGCGCATCCGCACCTACAACTACCCCCAAGGCCGGATCACGGACCACCGCATCGGCCTGACCCTTTATAACCTCTCCGAAGTTATGAACACCGGCGATATCAACGAGATTGTTGACTCCCTCGCCAGCGACCAACAAGCAGACCTCCTCAAGTCGCAGGGGATGGGCTAGCCAGCCCTCAAGCTTTACAGTTCCTTGGTTGCCCTCAATCAATATTTAAGGGAGCCATTTAGGGCTTATATCGATCAAGACGGGCCTATCCTAAGTCTGATTTTTCGGTTTGGTGTATTTAGCGTAGAGTTGGAAGAGGTATTGGACCCGCTCTAGTTCGGTGGCGAATTTGGTTTTGCTGTATGCTGCATCTACGGCCTTGTCTAGGGTGTGGTGGGCTTTAGTTAGGTTTTGAGGCATGGTTAAGGGGTCATAGAGGTCTGCCAGGCTAGAATGGGGGTGCGCTTGGCGAGCGTCCAGGACGGCCTGGGCGGCTTTTTCGATGGCCACCTTTTGCTTGTCGGTTGGCGCTTCGGGCCAGGGGAAGTTGTTATAAACAATCCCCACCGAGTACCGATAATCACTTTTTAATCTCCCGGCTGTGTAGCGCATCCAAGCCATATGCATGGTGGAGGAAAGGACGCCGAAGTGGAATATTTCCGCCTTTTTTGAAATAAAAACTAGGTCGCTTGAAATTATCTGAGGCTGAATAAATCCAATCGGTACAAATCTGCGCCTTTCGGATGAGACTTTTGGTATCAGTAAATAGGGCTTCTTCGGTATTAAAGTACACTCAAATTGAGTTGGGAATTGGGCAAGCTTTTGGGTTGGGACTTTCTTACTTGCCCTCCTTAATTCTTGTACTTTTTTAACGCGCTTCAGAACTAAAGGCATTTTATGTAGCTGAGCGCTAGAAACCTCTCCGAGGTATAACACCCAACGTTTTTTGTCCTGTATAAACTCCTTTGCACCCATCCAGGGTCTAAAAAACTCTTTAGCTTGTGGTTCTTGATTTACAAATTCATTCATCTCCTCTTCTAGGAAGAGATAGTTGCCTCCGTCCACTGGCTTATTTCCTGCCGCAAGAATCGGCGCTTCACACATTGGGGACGATCGGCTTAGACAGACAATCGAAGGCCCGTTCACTAAATAGGGGTTGATATTCTCTACCTTAATCTCGTGGGCATCCCCCTTGAACACCTCGTAGTCAAAGAGCCGCTTAACAGGGCGGTCAAAGCGGGCAAAACCTACAATCACGCAATGCACGGCAGCCTTACCTCGAGCTTCACTGGTCCAGCTAAAGGTGCGGTGGGCAAAGTTGATCTTGATCCCCCAGTTGTCCAGCAAATCCCCCCAAAGCACCCCCACCTGTTCCCCCTGGGTGATGCTGTTGGTCGAAACAAAAGCCACCTCGATCTGGGTGTCCTGGATGTATTCAGCGGCTTTGCGGTACCAAGCACTCACATAATCTAGGTTACCAGCGGCATTGACTTTTTTAAAGATTGATTTGAGTTCGAGTGACTGGCTCTTAGATTGGTTGTGTTTTCCCACAAACGGCGGATTTCCCAATATATAATCCAAATCCTTGGGTTTAATCACCTCTCGCCAATCTAGTTCCAAGGCGTTGCCGTGGAGGATGGTTGGGGCGGTGGTCAGCGGGAGGCGGGCGTAGTTGTAGCCAAAGACGGCACTGACCTTTTGGTTCATCTGGTGGTCGGTCAGCCACAGGGCCACTTGGGCAATTTGAGCGGGGAATTCGTCGATCTCAATCCCATAAAACTGATCTACATTCACTTTGATCAAGTGGTTGATTTCGATCCCCAATTGGCCGGTCTCCCCTTCGGCTATTAAAACCTCCAACTCCAACATCCGCAACTCCCGGTAGGCGATCACCAAAAAGTTGCCACAGCCACAAGCGGGGTCCAAAAATCTCAAGTTCGCCAGCTTAAGGTGGAACTCCTCTAGCTTGGCTTTGCGACCCCGTTTTAAAAGCTTGATCGCCTCTAGTTCGGCCTTTAGATCGTCCAAAAACAAGGGGCCGATTAGTTTAAAAATATTGGCCTCTGCTGTATAGTGCGCCCCTTTCTCCCGCCGCTCCTCGGGCTCCATAACCCCTTGGAAAAGGCTGCCAAAGATCGCCGGGCTAATCAGGCTCCAATCTAGCCTACTCGCCTGAATCAACATTTCCCTTAATTCCGAGCTAAACGCCGCTTGGGGCAAAACCTCCTTAAATAGATTTCCGTTGATGTAGGGGAAGGCGTTGAAATGATCGGGCAAAAGTTTTTGGCGCTGAGCAACCTTTTCGTCTAGGGTCTGAAATAAGGTGGCCATGTCGCCGCCTAAACTGGAGCCGTCCTCTTTGGTGTACTCCAGCAGAAGGTCTAAAAAAAGACCTTGCTCAAAAATGCCGGTATCCTCGGCGAAGAGGATAAACAGCAATCGCACCAAATAAACCTCCAACTTTTTGCCATCATAACCCGACTCTTTGAGCAGGTCATGGAGCCTAGCCATCTTCTCGGCGGCTTTGAGGTTGATCGGGTCTTCGGCCCGAATTTCTTTGGTTTGGTGGCCGGTGATGAAGTTAAACAGGTGCAGGTGCTTAGGCAGCAAGGCGAGGGTGAACTCACCGATGAGGTCCCCATGGTTATCCATGTCATAAAGTTTAAAATACTCAAAATCACAGACCAATACCTAGCGGGGCAATTCGGTGTCTTTGAGCCCTGGGAAATAATCGGTTGCCTGCGCGTAGGCCTTTTCTAAATCGCCGCCCTTGGATTTATGTTCGACTATTAAAGTGCCCCGCCAAAAGAGGTCGATAAACCCAGTTTTGCCACCGCATTTTTCG